>Ga0194132_10006276_pt1 | contig 18547 bp, 14 predicted proteins | sample TA2KigOf80mmetaG_FD_148612 | JGI IMG/M metagenome (GOLD analysis project Ga0194132, IMG submission 148612) | Freshwater microbial communities from Lake Tanganyika, Tanzania - TA2015054 Kigoma Offshore 80m | ecosystem: Environmental > Aquatic > Freshwater > Lake | place: Tanzania: Lake...
CGGCGCGCGGCCGCGCCGCGCAGCGCCTCGAGCGCCCGGCCGGCGTCAGCGACGAACGACATGATCGGCGGATCGGGGGCGTACGCGGTTCCCGGCTTGAGATCGATGTGAATCCACCGCTTGCCGCGGCCCGGCACCGCGTGCAGCAACGACGCGTCCTCGTTCAATCGGCTGCCGATGACCACGAACAGGTCGGCCTGGTCGAGGAAGCGTTGGCTCGCTTCGCCTTCCACCCACACCTGCGACGGATGGCCGTCGACGATGACACTCTGCCGCCAGTTCAGCACCGGCGCGCCGACGCTCTCGGCGAACGCCTGCAGCGCCGCGCCCGCGGCGGCGCGCTGGACGCCGGCCCCGGCCATGAGCACAGGCCTCTCGGCCTGATCGATCGCCTCGATGATCTTGTCGGCGTCCTCGGCCGGCAGGCCCGGACACGCCGGGCGATACCCGGCGGCGACATAGGTCTCGACCTTCGGACGGATGATGTCGTCGGGCATCACGAGGGCGACGACGCCCGGCCGACCCTCCTGTGCGACACGGAATGCCTTCTGCGCCATCTCGGCCACTCGCTCCGGCGTGCGCAGTTCGATCACTTCTTTGCAGTGCGGGCGGACCATCGAGACGAGGTCGGTCTCCTGATGCGACTCGCGCGCGAGCCCGCCGGTCCCGACCTGCGAAATCAGGGCCACCAGCGGCACCGAATCCTGCTGGGCACAGTGCAGGCCGATCGAGAGGTTCGCCGTGCCCGGGGCGCGCTGCGCCATGCACACGCCGGGTCGTCCCGAAGCGAGCGCGTAGCCGAGGGCCATGTACGACGCGCCGCCCTCGTGCCGCGCGGCGACGAGCTGGATCCGCGGGTGCTCGTAGAGCCCGTCCATGATCGTGAGCAAGCTCTCGCCTGGAACGAAGAACGCCTGCTCCACGCCCTCGCGGTCCATCGCCTCCACGATCGCCTGGCCACCGGTCATCACAGGCATGCTCGCCCTCCCCAATGCGTCGTTCTGTCCACTACCGCACGATTCGCTGCCGCGGATCGACCGCGTCGCGCAGCCCATCGCCGACGAAGTTGATCGCCAACACGGTGATCGCGATCGCCGCTCCCGGCGGCACCCAGAGCCACGGCATCGACTCCAGAATCGTGAGCGTCTGCGCCTCGTTCAGCATGTTCCCCCAGCTCGGCTGCGGCGGGCGGATGCCGAGACCGAGAAACGAGAGTGAGGCCTCGAGCAGGACGGCGTACGCGACGGCGAACATGGTCGTGACGGTCAGCGGCCCCACGACCATCGGGACGAGGTGCCGCGAGATCAGTCGGGCGTCACTGACCCCGATGCTGCGAGCGGCCACGACCATGTCCTGCTCGCGCAGCGAGAAGATCAGGCCCCGGACGATGCGACAGGATGTCGGCCACCCGAACAGACCGATCCCCAGGATGATCGACCACTGACCGGGGCCCAGCACCGCGACGATCACGATGATCACGAGCAGCAGCGGGTAGGAGAGGACCGTCTCGGTGAGTCGTGAGATCACGCTGTCGACCGCGCCGCGATAGAAGCCCGCGAGCGAGCCGAGCAGAAGACCGATGCCGGTCTGCAGGATCGCCGCCGACAGGCCGACGGTCAACGAGACTTGCGCCGCGTGCATGAGCCGGCTCAGCACGTCGCGGCCCGTCGAATCCGTGCCGAGCAGATGCACCGGACTGGGCGGCCGCCGTGCGCTCGTGAGGTTGACGGCGACCGGGTCGTACGGCGCCAAGAGCGGCGCGGTCACCGCGACCAGCACGATCGCGGCGAGGACGATCGTGCCGAACATCGCAAGCCGATGTGCCCGGAATCGACGCAGGGCCAGCCGCTGCGGCGAGGCCGACGCCGTAAAGACGGTCGGTGGCGGCGTGAGCTGGCCCGCGGTCGTCGTCGGAGTCGTCACGCGATGCGAATTCGCGGATCGACCATCGTGTAGGCGATGTCCGTCAGAACGCTGCTCGCCAGCACCAGCAGCGCCACGATCATGGTGATCCCCATGATGACGGGATAGTCGCGCTGGCCGATCGCGGCCAGGACCAGCTGCCCCATCCCCGGCCAGGAGAAGATCTGCTCGACGATCACCGACCCGCCGAACAGCAGCGGGATCATCACGCCGACCACGGAGATGATGGGGATGAGCGCATTCGGCAATGCGTGGCGCGTCACGACGATCCGCTGCCGCAGGCCCTTCGCGCGCGCCGTCGCCAGGTAGTCCTGTGTGAGCACCTCGAGCAGGCTGGCGCGTGTGTAGCGGACGATCGGACCGGTCAGGCTCAGTGCGAGTATCACCGCCGGCAGGACCAGGTGCCGTGCGGCATCGAGCAGGTTCGGCGTCCGCCCGATCGTCCCCATGCCGCCGATGGGCGTGAGATCGAGGCGGAGCGAAAAGACGTAGATGGCGCCGAGGGCGAGGAAGAACGCCGGTGCCGAGATGACGGCGAGGCTGAGGACCGCGATCGCATAGTCGAGCACTGAGTACTGTTTGAGCGCCGCGACGATCCCCAGCGGGATCCCGATGAGGAGCGCGAGCAGGAGCGCTGTGCCCATCAGTCTCGTCGTCGGCTCCACCCGCTCGGCGATCATCGCGAGCACGGGCCGACCGTTGATGTGCGAGTAGCCGAGATTCCCCTGCCCCAGCTCGCGCAGCCACGCGAGGTACTGGATCGGGGCCGGACGATCGAGCCCGAGCTCCGCCCGGCGTGCCGCGATGAATTCTTCAGGCGCACCCGTCATCGCGGCCGGGTCGATGAGATAGAGCACGGGGTCACCGGGCGTGAGCCGGACCAGGGTGAATGTGAGCAATGTGATCCCAAAGAACACCGGTACCGAGATGGCGAGTCGCCTGAGGATCCAAGTTCCACGGGTCATCGGCTCATCCGAAGCGGCGGGGGCGGCGCGGCGCCGATCGACGCGCGCGCCGCCCCTTCACCGTTGCTACCGCACCGTCCAGTTCCACGCCGTGAGCAGGAACTGCGTGAAGTCGCCGTAGGGCCGGAAGCCCTTCACTCGATCGTTGCGGGCGTAGAGGGTGTCCGCGACGTTCAACCAGAGGTTCGTGACCTCGGCGTTGGTGATCTTCGCGACCTCCTGGTAAAGCCGCTTCTTCTCAGCCTCGTCGCTGATGGCGCGGGCCTTGTCGAGAAGCTCGTCCACCTTGGGGTTGCAGTAGTGCGTGATGTTGGTGCCCTTCGGATAGGGCGTTGTGCACGAGATCGGCACCGTGACACTGTCGCCGTCGATCGTGTAGATCCCGCCACCGTAGGCGGTCGCGTCGAACGTGCGCTTGGAGTATGCCTCGAGGAGCGGTGCTCGCTCGAACGGCTCCAGCACCATCTTGACACCGACCGCAGCCAGGTTCGCCTGCACGATCTCGTTCGTCTGATCGCGGTCCTTGACGCCCTTGATCCACTGCATCTTGATCACGTAGTTCGGATCCCACTTCGCGTCAGCGAGAAGCTGCCTCGCCTTGGCGGGATTGAAGGCATACGCCTCGAGTCCGGGCGGCACGGTCCCCGGTGCGCGCATGTGCGTATTCACGATCGTGCCGCGCCCGGCGTGGACTGTCTGGATGATGCCCTTGCGGTCGATCGCGTACATGAATGCCTGCCGGACCCGAGGGTCCTTGAACGCGGGCCGGTCGTTGGCGAGAGAGATCAGGTTGATGCCGGGGTTCGGCGACGAGTCGACCGTGACCTTCGGCAGCCTGTCGAGGCGATCGGCGTCCTGTGCGTTCGTGATCGCGAGGTCGAGCTCACCTTTCTCGAGAGCCGCACTCGCCGCGTCGGCCGTCATCTCACGCAGGAAGATGCGGTCGAGCTTGACGGGTCGCCAGTAGTTCGGGTTCCGCTCCAGCTCGACGAATTGGTCCGTCTCCCACTTGACGAACTTGAACGGGCCGAGGGCCGTGGTCGGCGCCAGGAAGAAGCGGTGCGTCGCGAGGTCCTTGGGCGCGACCTGGCCGAGCACGTGCTTCGGCAGGATGCCGATGAACGGCCAGCTCAGGGCGCTGATGAGCGCGCTGTTGGGCGTATCGAGCTCGATGACGAACGTGTTCGCATCGGGAGCGCGCAGGCCCGGGACGTCAGTCGTCTTCCCGGCGACGAAATCAGCGCGGCCCTTCACCCCGCTGAGCTTCGCGGCGTGGGCGCTGACGTCGGGTGTCATGAGCAGCTTGAACGTGAAGAGCACGTCCTCGGACGTGAATGCCGTGCCGTCGCTCCACTTGACGTTCGGCCGCAAGCGGAACGTGTACGTCTTCGCGTCGGTTGACACCGTGTATCCGGAGGCGATCCGCGACTCGTACGTGTCCTCCGGCGAGAGCGCGACGAGCGTTTCGTACACCAGGGTCATGACCATCTGATTCGAGCTCAGCGGCTGCCCGAGCGGGTTGAAGCTGCTCGGCTTCAGCGGGAAGTGCACGGTCAACGTGCCGCCGCTTGCCGGCTGGGTTGCCGGCTGGGTTGCCGGCTGGGTTGCCGGCTGGGTTGCCGTCCCGGCGCCGGGCGACGTCCCCGTGCCGGACGGCGCGGTGGTGCATGCTCCGACGAGCAGCGCGATCGCGACCGTGATCGTGATCGCGCGCGATAACTTGAACGCGTTGCGCATTGCGTGGTCCTCCTCATTCCCCGTGTGCGGGTGCCATTCTACAGCGCCCGTCCGGCCAGGTAACATGTTACACACCGGTAGAAGCACCGCAGCGCGGTGGACCGGGGCGGCAGGGAGGAGCGGGATTGGCATCGACGGCTCGTGGCCGACCGGGAACTCCATCGCGCCCGGAGCATGCGGTCCTCGCCGAACGTGACGTCTTCGTGCCGACCCGCGACGGCACCCGCGTGGCGGTCGACGTGTTCCGACCCAAGTCCAACGGCCGTTTTCCAGCACTGCTCGCCGTCTCGCCGTATGGCAAGGACGTGCAGTTCATGGGCGTCCCGCAGCAGCCGGCGCAGTCGATCACCTTCGACCACTCGATCGAGGCGGGCAACATCCAGTTCTTCGTCGAGCGCGGCTATGCGTTCGTGGTGATGGACCTGCGGGGCTGCGGCAAGTCCGAGGGCGACTGGCTGGGCTTCTACAACGGGCGCGATCAGCTCGACTGCTACGACGTCATCGAGTGGGCCGCCGCCCAGCCGTGGTGCGACGGCAATGTCGGTATGTCGGGCCACTCCTACTTCGGCGCCATGCAGTTGCTCACCGCCGCCCACCAGCCGCCGCATCTGAAGGTCATCGCGCCGATCGAGGCGATGACCGATCACTACAACAAGGCCTATCCGGGCGGCATCACGTCGCCCTGGTACTCGTTCGTCCTGCACCTGGTGACCGTCCACGACGCGGTGCTCGACTCGGAGCGGCGCTACGGCCGGGAGGGCCTGCGCGCGAAGATCGAGGAGCGTTTGCGCGATCCCGACATCGCGACGAATTCGTTCTACGTCCGCGAATTCAACTCGCCGAAGAAGAACGCCGCGTTCGTCGACCAGCTGCTGCATCCCACCCGCGGCCCCTTCTGGGAGGAGCGCTCGGCGCGCGACCATCTCGCGAAGATCAAGGTGCCCACCTTCACCGCGGGTTTCTGGGGCTACTTCACGATCATCGATGGGACGTTCGAAGCCTTCGCCGACCCACGGCTTGACGTGCCGAAGCGGGTCAGCGTGCTGTCGTACGGGACGGCGAACGTGATGCTGCCGCTACGGCTCTACGACGATGAGCTCCTGCGCTGGTACGACCACTGGCTGAAGGGCATCGACACCGGCTTGATGGAGGAGCCGCCCGTGAGGCTCTACATCCCGGGCCGCGACATCGTCCGCTCCGAACGAGAGTGGCCCCTCGCCCGCACCGAGTGGACCCCCTTCTACCTCCGGCGCTATGGCGAGCTGTCGACGCAGCCCGAGGGAGACGACGGCCTCGAGCCCGATCCGCTCGTGCACACGCCGCCGCAGATTTCCGCGCGACTCCAGTCGGTCCGCTACCGCACGCGCCCATTCACGCGCGGCATCGAGACCACCGGGCCGGCCGCGCTCAACCTGTACGCCGAGATCGACAGCGATGACGCCAATTTCGTCGCCACGGTCTACGACGTCGCGCCGTCCGGACACCGGACCCTTGTCTCACGGGGTTACCTTCGCGCTTCGCACCGCGACGTCGACGCCGCGCGGTCGACGCCGGGGAGCCCTTTCCACACCCACCGTGATCCGCGGCCGGTCAAGCCCGGCGCGATCGAGGAGTACCCGATCAAGATCTCACCGCTGTCGAACTACTTCGCTCCTGGGCACGCGCTGGAGCTCGAGATCGCGACGTCGGACGCGCACGGTCTGACCGAGGACACCACAGGCTTCAGCGCGGTCGTTGAGGACAAGATGAACGCGATGGGGATCCTTCCCTCGAGCCGGCTCATCTACTACAAGCTGCACCGCAGCCCGCGCTTCCGATCGCATCTCCTCATGCCGGTGATTCCGGATGCGTGAGCGGCGGCGGAAGCCTCTGTCGGCCCGGATAATGCACTGATGAAGACCGGATTGCCGCGGCTGGCGCTCGACGGCGGATCGCCCGTCAGGACGAGACCACTCCCGGTGCGGCTGCAGTTCGACTCGAGGGAGCGCGAGGCCGTCGACTCGCTGTTCCGTGCGGCCGAGCGCGACGGCGGGAACTTCGATCGCTACGGCCCCGGGCCGCAGGCGGAGGGCACGGCCCTCGCCCGGAAGATCGGCCAGGCCTCGGAGGTCGATCTGTACGAGCGGGAGCTCGCCGCCTATTACGGCGTGCGGTTCGTGTCGGCGGTCTCCAGCGGAAGCGGAGCCGCACTCGCTGCCCTTGCCGCTCTCGATCTTGAGCCTGGGCGCGAGGTGATCACCTCGCCGCTGACCGACCCCGGCGTCGTCATGGCCGCGTTGTTCCTCGGGCTGCCGGTCGTGTTCGTCGACCACGAATACGACACGACGTGCGTCGATCCGAGGGACATCGAACAGGCGATCAGCGAACACACCGGCGCGATCATCGTCACGCACCTGATGGGCCTGATCCCTGATATGGATCGCATCATGGCGGTCGCCTCGCGTCGTGGTATCCCCGTGATCGGCGACTCGGCGCAGGCACACGGAGCGACGTACCACGGCAGCCGCGCGCGGCCATTCGGCGACATCGGCATCGTGAGCACGATGAGCACGAAACACATGACGTCGGGCGGTCAGGGCGGCTTCATCGCGACGAACGACGAGCGGTACCACTGGGCCGCGAAGCGGTTCGCCGATCGCGGCAAGCCGTTCGGCCTGCCCGTGCCGCCGACCGGCGCACCACACGGGGGCGATCGCCGATCAGTGGGGCTCAATCTCCGGATGCACGACCTCGAAGCGGCCATCGGGCGCGTCCAGCTCACGAAGCTGCCGCAGACGATGAGCGCGCGCCTCTCCGTCCTCGATCGGCTGGACGCCGGCATCGCGGCCATCGCGGGCGTCCGTCCGGTCCGCCGGTATGCGGACACCTGTCCGAACCCCTGGGCGGCTGTCTTCGCGCTCGATCGGTCCGTCCTCGATGTCGACGTGCGCCAGTTCTGCTCCGCCATGACCGCCGAGGGGATCGCGACGATGCCGCTGATCCCCGACATGGTCCCGGTCAACGATGAGCTGGGTTTCGTGTTGGCCCAGTCCGATGAACGGGCCAGGATCTACCCGTACGGCCACACGCTCCAGGGTCGTCGCGTCGTCCACGCGCCGCGTGCGCATCCGGTGATCGATCGGCTCGCGCGAGATCTGGTGCTGATCTGGATCCACGAGGGATGGAGTCAACAGGAGGTCGACGACACCCTGGCAGCGTTCCAGAAGGTATGCGCGGCCCTTCGAGAACGGTGACGAGCTCCAGCAGCGCCGGGCGGATCATGACCGTGCGCGGGCCGATCGACCCGTCGTCGATCGGCTACACCCTGCCTCACGAGCACCTGTACACGCGCTTCTGGGAGATCGATGGACGCTTCGACTCACCGCATCTGCTTGACGACGATGACGTCATGGCGGACGAGCTTGGGGTGTTCCAGTCGCAGGGCGGCAACTGTCTCGTCGAGCTGACGCTGCCCGGCGTCGGCCGGAAGCCGGAGCGGCTGCGCTCCCTCTCCGAGCGGACCGGATTGTCGATCGTGATGGGATGTGGCTGGTATCGGCGCCTGTACTACCTTCCGGAGGAAGGCCTCGATCGTCGGCCCGTTCGCGAGCTGGCCGCGGAGCTCCTGCGCGAGATCCGCGACGGGGTGGGCGACACCGGCATCCGGCCCGGTGTCATCGGCGAGATCGGATGCGAGAAGGCATGGGTGGCCCCGGTGGAGGAGCGGGTGCACCGCGCGGCTGCGCGGGCACAGCGCGAGAGCGGGCTCGGCCTCGCGACACACTCGCGCCTCAGCGAGGTCGCCCTCGAGCAGCTGACGATCTTCGAGGACGAGGGCGCGGACATCTCCCGCGTCGTCGTCGGCCACTGCGACAGCCATCCGTACCTGGACTACTACCTGAAGGTGCTCGGCCGTGGCGCGTGGTTGAGCTTCGACAACATCGGCTCGGCCACCGTGCACGGTCACGTTCCGACGGGTAGGCATCACGACCGCCTTGCCGATCTGATCGTCGAGCTCGTGCATCGCGGATTCGGCGACCGCATTCTGCTCTCGCACGACATCTGCGAGTCCTTCCAGCTGCGCTACTACGGTGGACCCGGGTTCGGGTTCCTCTTTGAGTTCTTCCTCCCGATGCTCCGTGCGCGCGGTCTCGGCGAGACTGAGATCACCCGGCTGACCCGCGACAACCCGCGGCGCTGGCTCACCATCACGGCGTAAATCGCGAACGAACATGCGCGGAGGACGGAAGTGACGCCGACGGCTGCGAAGGGGCCCACCGCGACCGCGACGGTCCTGCACATGATCGATGGCGAGGAGGTGCCGTCCGCGTCAGGGCGCACGTTCGTCGACATCGACCCGGCGACGGGCGAGGAGGTCGCCCACGTCGCGTTCGGCGAGAAGGAGGATGTCGATCGTGCGGTGCGGTCCGCGCGAGCGACGTTCGAGCGTGGCACGTGGAGCCGCATGGCGCCTGGCGAGCGGGCTCGCGTTCTGCGGCGCGCCGCTGATCTGCTGCGGGCGCGCCGGGATGAGATCGGACGCATCGAGTCGCAGGACACGGGCAAGCCGCTCGCCAACGCGGTGTCGGAGGTCGCGTTCGCCGCGGACTACATGACGTACTTCGCGCAGCTCTGCGAGCTACCGGACGGTCGGACGTATCCGGTGGACGCCGGCTACTTCGTGTACAGCAAGCGCGAGCCCTACGGCGTGGTCGGTGCGATCTCGCCGTGGAACTTTCCGATCGGCCTCGCGGTCGTAAAAACGGTGCCGGCGCTGGCCGTGGGCAATTCGGTCGTGCTCAAAATGGCCGAGCAGTCACCGCTCTCGACGTCGATCTACGCACGGATATGCCTGGAGGCGGGACTGCCTCCGGGCGCGCTCAACACCGTGCACGGCGACGGCCCGACGACAGGCGCCGCGCTCGTTGCGCACCCGCTCGTCCCGAAGATCACGTTCACCGGCTCGACGGCCGCCGGGAAGGAGATCCTGCGGAGCGCCGCTGAGAACGTGAAGAGCGTGCATCTCGAGCTCGGCGGGAAAACCGCGAACATCGTGTTCGCCGATGCGTCGCTCGACGACGCGGTCGCCGGATCCCTGTTGGCCGCCTACTACAACACCGGCCAGATCTGCACGAGCGGGTCGCGACTCCTCGTCGAGGAGCGCATCGCGAAGCAGTTCCTGGACCGGCTCGCCGACCGCGCGCAGAAGATCCGGGTCGGCCCGCCGCTGGAGGAGTCGACGCAGCTCGGTCCGGTCATCTCGCAGGCGCAGCATGAGCGGGTCCTGGGTTACATCGAGATCGGCCGCCAGGGCGGGGCCAGACCGCTCGTCGGCGGCGGCCGGCCGCGCGTCGCCGGATACGAGAAGGGCTACTTCGTCGAGCCGACGATCTTCACGAACGTCGATCCGGGCATGCGCATCGCCCAGGAGGAGATCTTCGGTCCGGTGCTCTCGGTGATGACCTTCCGGGACGAGGCCGAAGCGGTCCGCATCGCCAACGGGGTCATGTATGGGCTCTCGTCGATGGTCTGGACGAACGATCTCGGCCGCGCGTTCCGGCTCGCCGAGCGGCTCGACAGCGGCATCGTCTGGACGAACTGCCCGGAATACGTTCCGATCAACGCGCCGTACGAGGGTCGCAAGATGAGTGGGATCGGCGTGGACACGGGGATCGAGGTCCAGCACACGTTCACCCAGCTGAAGACGCATTACCTGCGGTTCGACGCGGCGGTGGACCTCAAGACGTGGGCCTAGGCACCGACCGGCTCGAGATCGTCATCGCCTGGGCGCCCGGACCGGACGAGGTCGCACGCATCGAGACCGCGGCGCAGGGCGCGCGCGTGACGGTGCGCCCATCCGCGTCCGCGGCGGAGGTCAGCGCGGCCCTCGATCGCTCGACCGACGTCGTGTTCACGGACCTCCTGCCGGATCGGCTCGAACCCGGGGCGAGGCTTCGCTGGGCCCAGGTCGCGAGCGCGGGGATCGAGGTCCTTCGCGACAGTCCGCTCTGGTCGACACCCGGCGTGACCATCACGAACGCGAGCGGGATTCACGCGCCGATCATGTCGGAGTACATCATCGCGTCGATCCTCTCGTGGTCTCAGCAGCTGGACGCGGCGCGGGCGTTCAAGCGCACGCGCCGCTGGGGGGACCGGCTCGCGATCCGTCGTGCGCCCGTCGCGGAGCAGACGCTGGGCATCATCGGATACGGCAGCATCGGCCGTCGCGCCGCGCGGCTCGCGCAGGCGCTCGGGATGCGGGTACTGGCGATTCGACAGAACGCCGAGCGCAGCGTCGAGGAGCAGTTCCGCTGGCCGTTCGTACGACGGATCGACACGGCCCCCGACGGCGTGACCGTCCTTCCGTCCGATGAGCTTCCGCGGCTGCTCCGGTCGAGCGACTTCCTCGCGATCACCGCACCGTTCACGCCCCGGACCGCGGGACTCATCGGCGCTCGCGAGCTCGCACTGATGAAGCCGACCGCGTACATCGTGAACGTGTCGCGCGGCCGCATCTTCGACGAACCTGCCCTCGTCGAGGCGCTCCGTGAACGGCGGATCGCCGGGGCTGCGCTCGACGTGTTCGCGCAGGAACCGCCCGACGGCTCGAATCCGCTCTTTGGCCTCGAGAACGCCGAGATGACGCCGCACATCTCGGGCGTGTTCGACAGGTACAACTCCGTCGCGACGGACGTGTTCATCGAGAACCTCGATCGCTTCCGCCGCAAGGCGCCGCTGCTGAACGTCGTCACCGCGGAGCGCGGGTACTAGCGCGTGCCTCCGCTTCGGATCAGCAACATTCGCTCACTCGTGCTGTCCGGGCCGGACGCCCACGGCATCGGTGGCAAGTCGCGGAACTGGAAGATGATCATCGTGCGAGTCGACACGTCCGAAGGTCTCTATGGCCTCGGCGAGGCGCCGCACATCCAGGTCTCCCCCATCGGCGTACGGGAGTCCATCGCGGCGATCCGGAAGCGCATCGTCGGACGGGATGTCACCGACATTCGGCCGATCGTGTCGGAGATCCTCTGGGGCGCCGTCCCGCCCCACTCCCCAGCGATCGCGCTCGGCGCGGTGCCGTTCGGGTCGATGGTCTGGGCGATGAGCGGGGTCGAGATGGCGCTGTACGACGTGCTCGGCAAGGCGACCGGGCTCCCGATTTGGGCCCTCCTGGGCGGGCGCTACCGCGACCGCGTGCCGATCTACCTCGACCGGAGCGCGCCTCCACAGCTCGACGACCTCGGGGCGTGGCGCGAGTTGGCACGTGACGCCGTCGCGCGCGGGTTCACCGACATCAAGGTGGACATCGACTACGCCGCGACCGACGTGGTGACCGACGTCTGGAACCGCCACATTCCCATCGCGCAGCTCCAGCGCATCGCTGCGAGACTCGAGGCTGTCCGCGAAGCGGTGGGATGGGATGTCGAGATCAGCGCGGACTGTCACATGCAGTACGACGCGGTGTCCGCGATCCGTCTGTCAGAGATGGTCGCGCCCCTCCGGCTCAAGTGGCTCGAGGACCCGACTCCGATGACGCACCTCGAGGCGATGGTGCACGTGCGCAACAGGAGCGCGGTCCCGATCTGTGCGGGCGAGTTCTGCACCGCGGAGCAGTTCAGACAGATCATCGAGCGCGGCGCGTGCGACATCGTCCACCCGGACGTGCTCTTCACAGGTGGGCTGGGTGAAGCTCGCCGGATCGCGGATCTCGCGGAAGCGCACGGCATGCCAACGGCGCTGCACAACAACAGCGGGGCGGTGGGCGTCGTCGCATCCGCCCACGTCGCCGCCGCCACCCGGAACCTGATCGGCGTGGAGTATCACTTCCACGACGCGCCGTGGATCGCCAAGATCCTCGACCGCGGCAGGCCCCTTTTCGACGCGGGAGCGATCGTGCTCGATGACGCGCCGGGGCTGGGCGGCGTCCTGAACGAGGACATCTGCGCTGAATACCTCGATGAGGGAGAGCGGCTCTTCTAGAGACCACGCTGAACGCGCGGACGCGCTCCTTGGTCCAGCCCGCGCTCTGCAGGAGCACGCGGTGCTCGGGGAAGAGAACCACGGCTCCCGAGCGGCCGTGCGCCAAGCCTAGTAGTAGCCGGGGTCGCGGTAGACCCCGTAGACCTTCTTCAGCACGCCGACCTGCTCGCCCACCGCGGCGTGGGAGCGGGCGTACTCCATGAACGCCGGCAGCAGCTCGCTGCGCGAGTGCGCCGCCGCCCGCGGCTGATCGAGCGACGCGTTCCGGCGGCACCCGTCGCGGCGCCGCCGCAACTCGGCGACGCGCTCGATCTGCCGCGTCTCGACCTGGGGGTCGATGACGAGGGTGTCGACACTGCTAAGCCGCCGAGCCCAGCCGACACCTGCCGCACTTGCCGTACAGATTGAGCGTCGCGTGATCGACGGCGAAGCCGTGCCGCCGCGAGACCGAGCTGAGCAGGAGTGCTGCCAGTTCTTGCTCGATCTCCTCGACCGCTTGGCAGCGGGTGCAGACCAGATGGTGGTGGTGTGTGGGGTTGCAGGCGATGTAGGCCCACTCGTGGCCGGCGCGTTCGAAACGGCTGGCCACGCCGTCCGCCACCTGCGCATCGAGCGCGCGATAGACCGTCGCGCGTCCGATCGTCGGATGGTCGCGCTTGATGCGCTCCGCGAGCTCCTGAGCGCTCAGTGCCCGTCGGGCAGCACGCAGCGCCTCGGCGATGATGACCCGCTGCGGAGTCATGCGTGGCCCGCCCGCAGACGGGCGCTCGGGTATCGCGGCGCTGGCGATGTAGCTCGCTGTGCGGGAACGTCGCCAGTTGACAGTCATTCTCAGCGCGCTATATTGAGACTTACTATCAATAAAGCGCCAGAAAAGATCCGATTCTGGCACCCAACCCCATTGCGGGGACTTTAGGAGGCAAGATGACGCTGCTGAAAACGCTCCTCGCCGCGATAGCCGCACTGATCCTGGCCTTCGGGCCGCTTGCCGGGACGGCCAGCGCGAGCAGCGGCTACCACGCCGCGTACTTCTCGGAGAGCTCGTTCCTGGCCCTTGCGCCCGGCCAGAGCGGCCAGTTCGCCGTCGGCTTCACGAACACCGGCACTCAGGCGTGGGTGAAGAACGGAAGCGCCCAGGCCTCGCTACACACGGCCGCGCCGCTGAACAACACCCGCGACTTCGCCGCGGGCTGGGGCTGGGCCCCGCACTGGCCCAGCCCGAACATCTACGCCCACCAGTCAACGGACCTGGTGGCTCCGGGCGAGACCGGCTTCTTCGTCTACTCGTTCGTCGTGCCGACGAACGCGCCCTTGGGCCCCCACTACTTCTACGGCCGGCCGGCGGTGGCCTCAGCGGGCTTCTTGGAGGACTACGGCTACTACCACACCGTGACCGTCACGACAGCCAGTATCCCGACCGTCGCGCCGGTGAACTCCGGTCCGCCGATCGCGGCGCTCGGCACCACGAACTTCTACGAGGATCTGCTCCGCCAGATCGGCGGGCCCCGGGTGGCAGCCACCAGCATTCTGAACGATCCGAGCTCCGACCCCCATGACTTTGAGGCGACCCCCAGCACCGCCGTCGCGGTCGCCGACGCCAAGTTCGTCGTGGTGAACGGCATTGGCTACGACGACTTCATGGAGAAGCTGCTCAAGGCCTCGACCCAGCCCCACCGCATCGTCATCACCGTCCAGGACCTCCTCGCCCTCGAGGACGACGTCAACCCCCACGTCTGGTACGACCCGGCAACGATGCACAAACTCGCGGACGCGGTGACCGCCCAGCTGAGCAAGCTCGATCCTCAGAACGCCCCGTACTTCGCGGCGCAGAAGGCCAAGTACGTTTCCGCGCTTCGGCCGATCGACGACAAGGTGGCGCAGCTGAAGGCGAGGTACGCCGGCATGCCGGTCGCCTTCACTGAGCCGGTCGCCGAATACCTCACCGATGCGATCGGGCTGAAGGTGCTCACGCCGCCGGGGTTCGTAGAGGCAGTCGAGCAGGGCATCGACCCTTCGCCCCAAGACGTCGCTGACCAGATTGATCTCATAACGGGCAGGAAGGTGAAGGCCCTCCTCTACAACACCCAGGTCACGACGCCGCTCACCAAGAGCATCCAGGACCTGGCGCGCAGCTACAACATTCCAGTGGTCTCCGTAACCGAGACGATTCCCCCGGCCTACAAGACGTACCAGGAATGGATGCTCGCCCAGCTCCGGGATCTGGAGCGGGCGCTTGCGAGGTAGCCGCGGAGCGACGAGCGCCGCACCGGCGGTCCGTTTCGAGCGCCTCACCGTCGATTACGGCACCGGCAAGATCTGGAGCGATCTGTCGCTTCAGGTCGCCCGCGGTGCGTTCGTCGCGATCCTCGGGCCGAACGGCGCAGGAAAGACCTCGCTGCTGCGCGCGGTCCTCGGTCTGATCTCGCCCACGGCCGGATCGATTGAGGTGCTGGGGCGCTCTCCGCGCCGTGGCGACCCGGCCATCGGCTATGTGCCGCAGCACTCGAGCTTCGATCCGGACCTGCCGCTGCGCGGGCGCGACCTCGTCCGGCTCGGGATCGACGGTCATCGCTGGGGGATCGGCTGGCGCGACGCGGACGCCGATGCGCGCGTCGCCCGCGCGATCGCCTCGGTGGGAGCTGAGCCGTACGCCGACGCGGCGATCGGACGGCTCTCCGGCGGCGAGCAGCAGCGCCTGCGGATCGCGCAGGCCTTGGTCGGGGATCCCGCGGTCCTGCTCTGCGATGAGCCGCTCGCCAATCTCGATCTGCGCAACCAGCAGGCCATCACCGACCTGATCCACGCGTGGCAGGAGCGAACTGGCGGGACCGTGCTGCTCGTCACGCACGATGTCAATCCGGTCCTGCGCCTGGTCGACGAGGTGCTGTTCGTGGTGAACGGGCGCTGGGCGGCAGGGAAGCCGGACGACGTGCTGACGTCCGCCCGCCTCTCCGACCTCTACGGCTCACACGTCGACGTCGTCCAGGTTAGCGGCCGGCTGCTCGTCGTCGGCCAGTCGACCGAGACCGGCCTCAACCTCGACGAGCCGCACCACGCGCCGATCCCCGTCGATGGCCACCACGGACTTCGCTGATGGACCAGCTCACCCGCTTGCTTGCGTATGACTTCGTCCAGAACGCGATCGCCGCGGGCGTCGTTGTGGCGATCGTCTCAGGCGCCGTCAGCCGCTTCGTGGTCGCCCGCAATTTGAGCTTCGCGGTGCATGCGCTTGCCGAGATCGGCTTCACGGGAGCCGCAGGCTTCTTGCTCCTGCGACTCCCCGTGGTGCTCGGTCTGCTCACCGGCTCTGTGCTGACCGCCGTGTCCATCGGAGTTCTCGGCGTCCGGGCCCGCGGGCGCGACGTCGTGGTCGGGGTGGTCATGGCCTTCGGCCTCGGCCTGGGCGTCCTCTTCATCACCCTCTACCGGGGCTATGCGGGTCAGGCGCTCGCGATCCTCTTCGGCACGATCACCGGCGTCAGCCGAACCGATGTGGTGTTGCTCGGCAGCATCGGCGCGGTCACGGTCGCGGCGCTCGCGCTCATCTACCGGCCGCTCACGTTCGCCACGGTCGACCCGGAGGGGGCCGAGGCGCGCGGCGTGCCGGTCGGTCCGCTCGCGGTCCTGTTCCTGGTGCTGACGGCGGCGGCCGTTGCCGTGGCGGTCCAGATCGTCGGAGTGCTGCTGATCCTCACACTGCTCATCACGCCCGGAGCCGCGGCCGAGCGCCTCACGCCGAAGTTCGGGCGTGCCGTCGTGTACAGCGTCGCGATTGCGCTCTTCTGCACGCTTGGTGGCATCACCCTCGCGCTGCTCACGGACCGCTCGGTCAGCGTGTTCGTGACGTCGCTCAGCTTCGCGTGCTATCTCGCCGCCCGCTTCGTGGTCGGACCTGCCCTCCTGCGTCAATCGCGTCGCGGGTCTGTCGAAGCCTCTGGCGCGGCGAGGTAGAGAGCGCGGGGGGAGCGGGTCGAATGTTCCTTGGAAGGACGCGCGGGAGCATCCTCTCGGCGCGCACACACACCTGCGATATTCGCGGTGGGGCCTCTTTGTCCGGCGGTGCCGAACTTTCGGCCGGGACTGATTAGCCGGGCGGTGGCGTCGGCTGCACGCGGCCCGAATCAGCGAAGCCGCGCGCAGTGTCAATCGGAGCACCGCGACTCTCCGAAGGTGGCATCGCCTGGGTTGGGTCGAACCCGCGGGACGGGACGCAATCACCCGAACCTGGCTGTACGGCCCCGAGGAACTGGAACAACTGGCCGACCTGGTCAGTGGGAAGCGGCGCCGTAGAGAGAGGGCCGAAGCGGGCGCCGGGGCCGCGCCAAAGGTTGCCCCTCGATGACCCGCCGCTCCTCTGGGGTCAGTGCATTGTATGGCTTCTTCAGGTGAGATCCTCCTGGCTTTGCCGCATCCCCCTGATGATCCTCGACCCAGGAGATACCTGACCGGACCAATCGAGTCAGCAGACCTGATCGGCGAGTTGGGCCGAGACAAGCACGTACTGGGGCGAGCCGGAGATGCGTACGGACAGACCTTGAGCCCCGACGACCTCACTGCGTGACGCTCCAACGCGGTCGTCCGCCAGCAGGCGGTGCAGCTCGTCCTTGAAGGGGTCGAGCTTGCTCGGCCGGGCCGCGCGCGTACCGCGGCGGCGCGTCGGCACGGATCGCGCTGCGGACGGCGTTGCGGTCGATGCCGAAGCGACGCGCGAGCTCGCGGATCGGGACGCTCTCCGCGCGGTGGAGGCGACGCAGCTCAGCCCACTGCTCCACGGTCAGCACACCCTTCCCTCCTGCCCGGTGGTGCGCTCCCCCGGTGCAGGCTGGGTCAGGTCGACGCCGTCGTCCACCTCCGCTCAGGTGGGTGAGATTTCAGGCGCCGCCAGAGGGTGAGTATTGGAGCGACGGCGACAGCCCGCGTCTGCCCCGAAAGCGCGACGCGGTGCCTCCGCCACGCTGGCTGGTCCGAGAGGGCCGGGCGCTGGCACTTGATCTCTAGGGGAGCGCGGTCTGAGGACCGCCTGCGGCAGGGCATCGCTAGTCTCCCAACCGGCACCCTGCTCAAGTAGGGACGGCGACACAATCAGCGAACCGATTGCCCGCCGCGCTATAATTGCTGGCAAGCATCAGGAGTGACCCGCAAGGGTTCGGCAACCGGCCAGGAGACGGTACGGTGCCATCGGGCGAAAGCCCGGATGTGCGAGGCCCAAGCCTCGAACGAAGTCTCCGCAGGAGCGTGAGCCGCTCGTCACCTGATGTTGGTGGCGGCGGCTTTTTCGTTCCCGCGCGCCTGTGCGTGCCTCGCGAAAACGCGAAGGAGGACGCACCCAGATGAGAACCGCGAGATGGCTGAGAACTGCGAGATGGCTGAGATTGTTCGTCCGCTTCTTCATCTTCGGGACGGGGGCGAACCAGTGGGGGCGCACGCCCAACAAGGCCGACCGAGTGCCGCCTCCTGCTGTAACCGCTGCGACGCCTCGGCCCGCAAGGACGCGCTCGCCGGAGGTCCTCGCGGCGGCGTTGGAGGCCGCGCAACGAATCTTCTCGCAGGAGCCGAGCCCGGAAGCCTTGGCGCGGGCACGCGAACGCCTCGCCCAGGCGAAGCCGCTGGAGGACTCCGTGCTGCTCTTTCCCAGGGACGTTCGTCCGACTCAGACCCCTACGACGGACTCGGCTTCGAGTCCCGCACCTATTCGGAGGCTCTCGCCAGAGGACCTCGCGGCACTGCTGGAGGCCGCGCGAAAAGCCTTCTCGACCCCGCCGAGCCCGGAAGCCTTGGCGCGGGAACGCGAACGCCTCGCCCAGGCGAAGCCGCTGGAGGACTCCGTGCTGCTCTTTCCCAGGGACGTTCGTCCGACTCAGACCCCTACGCCGGACTCGGCTTCGAGTCCCGCACCTACTCGGACGTTCTCGCCAGAGGCCCGAAGGGCGTTTCTGGAGGCCGCGCTCAGACACTTCTCGAAT
>Ga0194132_10006278_pt1 | contig 18542 bp, 16 predicted proteins | sample TA2KigOf80mmetaG_FD_148612 | JGI IMG/M metagenome (GOLD analysis project Ga0194132, IMG submission 148612) | Freshwater microbial communities from Lake Tanganyika, Tanzania - TA2015054 Kigoma Offshore 80m | ecosystem: Environmental > Aquatic > Freshwater > Lake | place: Tanzania: Lake...
CGCGACCAGGACGGCGACCGGCTCGCGCCCGGCGTGGCCCCCGTGGCCCCCGTGGCCCGTGTGGCCGGCGTGGTCGCTCGTCATGCCGGAACCCGGCCGGCGAGCGCGCCGATCACGGCGCGGCGGACGCGGTGGAGAAGGCGGTCGAGCGCGCCCGGGTTCTGCACGATGTCGGCGCGGTAGAACGACGGGCAGAGGACGGCGGCATCCGCGACCTCGCCGCAGAGACCGCAGCCGACACAGCCCTGGTTGACGGCAGCGACCGGGTCCTTGCGCAACGGGTCGGGGTTCGCCTTCACGGTGAGCGACGGGCAGCCCGACAGCCGGATGCAGGAATGATCGCCCGTGCACGTGTCCTCGTCGACGCCGTAGCGCGTCCGGATCACGCGCTCGCCGGCGGCGAGCGCCTTCGCGATCATGGGCCGGATGCGGCGCTGGCGCGCGACCTGGCATTCGCCGTCGGCGATGATGACCTTGAGCCCCTTCTCGCCGGTCGTCATCGCCTCCTTGAGCGTCTTCGCCATGGTGCCGACGGAATAGCTCCGGATGGTCTTGAGCCAGCGCACGCCGAGGCCCTTCAATGCGGCCTCGATCGACATCTCGGTCGCCTCGTCCTTCATGTTGGTGCCGGTCGAGGGGATGTGCTGCTGGCCGGTCGCCGACGAGTAGCCGTTCTGCATGATGACGAGCACGGAATCGTGCTTGTTGAAGAGGGCGCCGGAGACGCCGGTCGACAGCCCGTTATGCCAGAACCCGCCGTCGCCCATGATCGAGACGACGCGCTGGTTCATCGCCGGCGCGACGCCGGCGGAGGAGGCAAGCCCGAGACCGTAGCCGAGCACGGTGTTTCCCATGTTGAAGGGCGGCAGCGTCGAGAAGGTGTGGCAGCCGATATCGGCCGACATGTGGATCTTGCCGAGGTCGCGCTCGACGAGCTTGACGGCGGAGAACACCGGCCGCTCCGGGCAGCCGACGCAGAAACCGGGCGGGCGCTTCGGCACCGCGCTGCCGAGCTCGGCGGCGGCGGCGGTCTTGCCCTTGTCGATGCGCGCGATCGCGGCCGAGATCGGCGCGAGATCGAGGCCGCGCGGCACCGCGCCCTCGACGAAGCGCGCGAGCCCGCGCAGGACGACCTCGGCGATGTACTCGCCCGCCTTGGGCAAGACGTCCTTGCCGACGACGCGGGTGTTGAGATCGTCCTTGCGCAGCGCGACGTTGACCGCCTGCTCCATATATTCGGGGAAACCCTCCTCGACGACGAGGACGGCGCGCTTGCCGGCGCAGAAGCGGGTGAACGCCTCGTCGAGCATCGGGTAGGTGACGTTCATGCAGAGGATCGGCACGCGCGCATTGCCGAAGGCGTCGGCGAGGCCGAGGCTGCGGAGCCCCTGAATGACCGAATTGTAGAGCCCGCCCTGGCAGATGATGCCGATGTCCTCGAGATCGCCCGCGAACACCTCGTTGAGGGCATGCGTGCGGAGATAGTCGAGCGCGGCGGGGAAGCGCTTCTCGACCTTGAGCTTCTCCTGGAGATAGGTCGCCGGCGGCAGCGCGATGCGGTCCATGTTGAACTCGGGCCCGGCGAGCGGCGCGTTGCGTGAGAACCGCGCGGGCAGATTGTCGGCGGTCTCGAAGCGGCCGGTGAGGTGGCAGGCACGGATGCGGAACTCCATCATCACCGGCGTGTTGGACGCCTCCGACATCGCGAAGGCGTGCTTGACGAGGCGGACGATGGTCGGGTGGTGCGGGCGCGGGTCGAACAGCCAGATCGAGGACTTGAGCGCGAAGGCATGGCTCCGCTCCTGGATGATCGAGGCGCCCTCGCCATAGTCCTCGCCGATGACGATGAGGGCGCCGCCGACGACGCCGGCCGAGGCGCAGTTGGACAAGGCGTCGGAGGCGACATTGGTGCCGACGATCGACTTCCAGGTCACGGCGCCGCGGAGCGGATAGTTGATCGAGGCGCCGAGCATCGCGGCCGCGGCGGCCTCGTTGGCGCAGGCCTCGGCATGGACGCCGAGCTTGTCGAGGAGCTCGCGCGCGTCCGACATGACGTCCATCATGTGCGAAACGGGCGCGCCCTGGTAGCCGCCGACATAGGATACGCCGGATTCGAGAAGCGCCTTGGTGATGGCGAGGATGCCCTCGCCCTCGAACACCTCGCCCTTGCCCTTCTCGAGGAGGGCGACCTCCTTGGCGAAAGACCGTTCCATGAACCCGCCTCCGCTGCCATGCCGCGCCGCGGCCGCACTATAGCACCGGGGAGAGCACCGGGGAGGGGCCGCGAAAGCGGGGGCGGGGCGCTATGTGGTTGCCTCGACGATGCGGTCCCGGAACCAAGCGACCAAATCCTAGTACCGAAGGCGGCTTTCGGCGACGGCGAGGATCATGTCCTCGAGCTCGGTCGTTCCGTCCGGCGCGAGGGCTTGCTCGACAGCGTCCGAGAATCGATAACCGCTGCGCCCGAGGAGGAGCGTCACGGCATAGACTGCCGTACGCTTGTTGCCGTCGATGAAGCCGTGATTCTTGACCAGCGATTCGGTGATCGCGGACGCCTTTTGTGCGATCGATGGGTAGTAGCCCGTGTAAGGGCGTCCGATCGCGGATTCGATCAGGGATTCGTCACGGATGCCGCGCCGACCACCGAAGCGTCGTATCGCCTCGTCGTGCCCGGCCACGACGTCGCGGAGGGTCAGTCGATAGTGTAGCCTACCTCTTGGCAAGCCGCCTCAACGTGGTCGCATGGGTTTGCGTCGTGGCCTCGATATGGGCAGAGGATTTTGCCGTCGTGCCCAGTTCGACGTAATGCTGCTTCGCCCGGTAGCGCCGCCCCTTTCCGCCTGGGTCCGGAAAGAACGCGCCCCGCTTCAGGCTTCGCTCCGCCACGACTTCGCCCGAGGAATCGACGACTTCGTAGGTCGCGGATGATGGGACCAATTGTCCGGGTTCGAACAGCGGTCTCGGGGCTTTGTCCTGCATGGCGGGCCATGACCTCGTTGGTCGCGAGACGATAGCATGGGGGCGGCGGCGACGAGGGACGCCCTACATCGTCGCCTGGGCGGCCTTGAGTAGGAGGTCGTACATCTCCTTGACCTGCGGCTGGTCCTTGAGGACCTCGGCCGGGACCGGGGTGATGCGCTCGCGCAGCGCCGCCGCGTCGGCCGCCGACATGCGGATGATCTGGCCTCCGTTGTCGCGCCACTGCTTCTCGGAATCGACATAGGCCTGGCGCGTCACCTCGACGAGCTCGGGCTCGACGGCGCGGCCCTCCTCCATGATCGCGGTGCGGAGATCGGCCGGCAGCTTGTCGAACCACACCTTGCTCACCATGCCGATCGAGACGAAGAGCGAGTCGTCGGTGAGCGTCAGATACTTGCCGGCGTCGTAGAACTTGACGCCGATGAAGGACGGCAGCGCGCTCTTGACCGCATCGATCGTGCCGTTCTGGAGCGCTGGCAGCGTCTCGCCCCACGGCATCGGCGCCGCGGTGCCGCCGAGCTTCTGGATCGGCACGGTCTGCATCGGCGAGCCCATGACGCGGACCTTCTTGTTGCGGAAGTCGTCGACGCCGCGGATCGGCGTGCGCGAGACGAACGACGACGGGCCGTAGACGATGAGGCTGACGCCGATCAGGCCCTTCGCTTCCGGCACCTTGAGGAACGGGTCGCGGAAGCTCGGATGGCGCACGGTCCGCACCGCGTGGTCGAAGTCCTTGAACCAGCCCGGCGCGTCGAGGATCTGGAAGCGCGGGTCGATGCCGCCGAGGAAGGCGCCGGGGCCGATGCGGGCCTCGCTGGTGCCGAGCTGCATGCCCTTGATCTCGGCCGCGCTGCCGCCGAGCTGGCCGGACGGATAGTACTCGGCCTTGATGCGCCCGCCCGAGCGCGCCTCGACGCGGGCGCCGAAGCGCTTGATCCATTCGTGCTGGACGTCGTTCACGGTGTCGGTGCCGATCTTCATCGGGATGGTCTGCGCCGCGGCGGGTGCTGCTGCGAGGCCGACGAGGAGCGCCGCGCCGGCGGCGAGGCCCGAGGCAACGAGCGTGCGGCGGCGGGTCAACGCGGTCGGTGTCGACATGGGAGCCTCCTGGGTTCTGGTTGGTCCGATCCTGACGCGGCGTCGCTCATCGGGCAAGGCTCGGCAGCCAGAGCGACAGCCACGGCACGTAGGTGATGATCGCGAGCGCCGCGACATTGATCGCGATGAAGGGCACGAGCCCGCGATAGATGTCCTTCAAGGGCACGTCGAACAAGGATTGGCTGACGAAGATGTTGAGCCCGAATGGCGGGGTGAACATGCCGATCGAGAGATTGACCGTCATGATGATCCCGAAATGGACGAGATCGACGCCGACCGCCTTGACCACCGGCGCGAGGAGCGGCGTCAGGATCAGGAGCGCCGAGGCCGGATCGATCAGGCAGCCGACGATCAGGAGGAAGACGTTGACGACGAGGAGGACCATCCAGGCCTCGGCGTTCAACCCCTGGATGAAGGCGACGATCGCCTGCGGCACGCCGGAGACGGTGAGGAGCCAGGAGAACACCCCGGCCGCGGCGACGATCACCATCACCTGCGCGGTGAGGACGACCGAGTTGGCGGCGACATCGAGGACGCCACGCCAGTCGATCTCGCGGTAGACGAACAGCGTCACGATCAGCGCGTAGATGCCGGCGACGCCGGCCGCCTCGGTCGGCGAGAACACGCCGGCATAGATGCCGCCCAGGATCACGACCGGCGTGCCGAGCGCCCAGGCGCCGGCCCGCGTCGCGCGCCCGATCGCGGCGAGGCTGAACGCGCCGCCCTCGCGGATGCCGTTCCGCCGCGCGTAGACATAGACCCAGCCGGCGACCATCAGCCCGATCATGATGCCGGGCAGGAACCCGCCGAGGAAGAGTGCTGCGATCGACTGCTCGGCGGCGATGCCGTAGAGGATCATCACCAGCGACGGCGGGATGATCGCCGCGATCGCGCCCGAGGAGGTGACGATCCCGACCGCGAAGCGCGCATCGTAGCCGTGGGCGCGGAGCGAGGGATAGAGGAGCCGGCCGACCGCCGCCACCGTCGCCGGGCTCGACCCGCTCATGGTGCCGAAGAACTCGCAGGTCGCGACCGTCGTGTAGCCGAGGCTGCCGCGCACCCCGCCCAGCATTGCGAGCACCCAGTTGACGATGCGTTCGGAGATGCCGCCCCGGCTCATCAGCTCGCCCGCGAAGATGAAGAACGGCACGGCGAGCAGCACGAACTTGTCGAGGCTCCCGAACATGATCTGCGCCGCCATGGCGAGCGGCATGTTGGTGAAGCCGACGATCAGCACCACCGCGGTCGCGAGCAGCACGATGAAGATCGGGAAGCCGAGGACCAGGAGCCCGAGCGGCAGGATCGCCATCACCCAGCCCATCGCCCGCCTCTATCCCCGCCGGAGCGCCCGGACCGCGACATAGGCGCGCCAGGCGAGTGCGGCCACCATCAGCGCGAACGAGACCGGCAGCGCCGCCCACGGGATCGTCATCGGGATGCCGGCGACGACCGATTCCTCGCCGAAGCGCGCGACCAGGCCGACGATCGCCCAGGATTCGCCGATCAGGACCACCGCGATCGCGATGAAGGCGAGCGCGGCGAGAAAGCGGAGCGCTCCTTGCACGCGCCGCGGCAGGCGGTCGGCGATCAGCTCCATGCGCAGATGGCTGCCCTCGAAGGTGACGATGGCGGCGCCGATGAAGATGCACCAGATCATCGCGTAGACGAGGATCTCCTCGGCCGACATGATCGGGCGGAACAGGACGTAGCGGCAGACGACGTTGACGACGTTGAGGCCGAGGCCGGCGAGGAACAGGAGCCCGACGAAGACCCGCGGCGCGGTGTGGAGGACGAGCCGGGCCGTGGCGTCGAGGCGCCGGTCGGCGGGGTCGGGCAAGTCGGTGCGGGAGGTCATGACGTGCCTCGCTCGTCCGCGCTATACTATGGCCAGACCCGGCGCTTGCCAAGCCGGCCGGACGGAGGACGACAGATGCACAGGATCGCGATCTTCCCCGAGGTGCTGGAGCGGATCGAGCGCTGGCGCGGCCGGCGCCACGTCTACGACGCGATCGAGCCGCGGCGGACCGCGCTCGTCGTCATCGACATGCAGAACGCCTGGGTGATGGCGGGCCAGCCGGCCTATGCGCCCGGCATCGTCGAGATCGTGCCCAACATCAACCGCATCGCGGGCGCGCTCCGCGCCGCCGGCGGCACCGTCGCCTGGGTCCAGATGTCGATGAGCCGCGACAGCCTCGCCGGCTGGGCGCGGCTCCGCGAATTCTTCCGCACGCCCGAGATCCAGGCGCGCTGGATCGCGGCGCTGACGCCGGGCGCGGTCGGCTACGCGCTGTGGGCCGGGCTCGACGTGCAGCCGGGCGACGAGATCGTGGTCAAGTCGCGCTACAGCGCGCTGATCCAGGGCTCGTCCGATCTCGAGGCGCGGCTCAGGGCGCGCGGCATCGACACCGTGATCGTCACCGGCACCGCGACCAACACCTGCTGCGAGGCTACGGCGCGCGATGCGATGATGCTCGACTTCAAGACCTTCTTCGTCGCCGACGCCAACGCCGCGCGCTCGGATGCCGAGCACAACGCGGCGCTGTCGAGCCTCCTCAACCTGTTCGCCGACGTGCGCACGACCGAGGAAACGGTCGGGCTGATCCGCGCCGCCGAGACCGTTCCGGCCTGAGCAGGCGCGCGCCTTACGCCGTCGCGCTCGGGCGGGCCGAGACCTCGGCGTGCCAGCGGCGGATATGCGCCGCGTCGTCCGGGATCCCGAGCTTGATCCAGCTCGTCCAATCGACCGTGACCAGCGCGGTGATGTCGGCGATCGTGTAGCGGTCGCCGGCGACATACCGGCTCTCGCCGAGCCGCTTGTCGAGGCGCGCAAAGAACGTCGCGAGCCGGCCGCGGCCGCGCGCGGCGAGCTCGGGGATCTGCGGGTAGGACACCGGCCCCGGGATGCCGCGATCCTTCATGCCGGACGATGAATTGCGGAACGCCTCCATCATCGCGTAGAAGCCGTCGCGCTCGGCCCAGCGCTGCCACGCCGTGACGAGGCCCTTCGACCGCGCATCGGTGCCCATCAAAGGCGGCTCGGGCTGCAACGCCTCGACATAGACGCAGATGCCGATCGCATCCGTGATGCGCGTGCCGTCGTCGAGCTCGAGCACCGGCACGGTGCAGTCGGGATTGATCGCGCGGAACGCCTCCGAATTTTGCTCGCGCGCGCCGAGATCGACCTGGACCGTCGGCACCGTGATGCCCTTCTCGGCGAGGAATATCCGCACGCGGCGCGGGCTCGGCGCCCTCTGGTAGTCGTAGAGCTTCATCGCGGTCTCCCGGTTCGCCGCCCGGAGACTAGCCGATGCGCGGCGCTAGATGAACCCGTGGATCCGCAGCGACAGCCCCTCGGTGAAGCGCGCGTCGAGCCGGATGAGGCGCGGCTGTGCACCGACGAAGACGCGGTCGGGTGTCTGGAACGGCAGCGTCACCGCGTCCGCCGGCGCGAGCGGCCGGGCGAGGCCGCGCGCGATCAGCGTCTCGACATGGTCGCGGCGCAACAGGAACACGCGGCCGGCGTTGACGTCGAAGGGCGTCAGGATGGGCACGTAGTCGGCGATCGCGCGCGTCCGGTAGATGCCCGAGGCGAGCGTCCACGACGCGTGGGTGCCGATGAGGTCGGGCCGTTCCACCGCGAGCTGACGGTCGAGCGCGCCATAGCCCTCGATCGCGAGCCAGCGGTTGGCCAGCAGCGCGAGATCGACGATGCGGTGGCGCGGGCAGCACAAGGCGACGCCGCCGATGTCGGGCGTCATGAACACGAGGCCGGGCTTGTCGAGGGCATCCGCGAGGCGGTCGGCGAGGATGCCGGTCTTGCGATAGGTCTCGGGCTTCACGCCGTCCAGGCGTCCGTAATGCGCGTAGGCGGCGTAGAGCCCGGCCGGCGCCTGCGCGAGCGCGAGGACGAGGGCGGCGAGGGCGATCGTCCGCGCGCCCCGCCGCGCCAGCGCGCCATGGACGAAGGCGAGGAGAACGAGGATCGCCGCCGGCAGGGTGGCGTAGATCATGCGCCCGGCATGGCCGTCGTTCTTGCCGAGGAGGATGCCGAAAGCGACACCCGACGCGGCGACGAGGAAATAGAGCCGTGCATCGCCCGCGACCATGTCGCCGAGACGGCGGCGGCGGATCAGGATGGCGGCCGCCACGGCGCCGGCCGCGGCGAGGAACGGCAGGACGATCGCGGGCTCGAGCGCGGCATAGACGTGGCGCTGGGCGCGGTGGACGAGATCGTGCGGCTGATAGGGCGGCCACAGCTTGGCATAGGCGGTGTTGGGCGCGAGCTGGCCGAACGTGTCGTAGCGCCAGAGCGCGATCGCGGCGAAGGCGAGGGCCGCGACCGCGAGGCAGGAGACCGCCGTCCGCCGCCGCCCGTCGAGCCACAGCCAGAGCACGACCGCGAGGAGAAAATAGCCCGCCTCGAAGCGCACCAGCATCATCAGCGCGATCGGCACGGCGATTCCGGCGGTGAGCCGGTCGGCGCGGCTCGCCGTCAGCCGCTCGAGGAGGACGAGGCCGAGCAGCGCGAACAGCGTCATCTCCATCCCGTTCGCGACCTCGCGCAAGGAGGCGGTGGCGAGGACGAGGATCGCCGCGGCGGCGAGCGCGAGCGGCTCGGGAAGGTCCATCCGGCGTGCGAGGCGGAACAAGAGTACGGCCGAGGCCACGGGCGCGAGCGCGGCGATCCCCTGTGCGAGGCCGATCATGGCGCCGAAACGCTCGAGACCGCCGATGGTCGCGGCGAGGACGAGGGTGAGGAGGAAGGACGAGGTGCCCTCGACCGTCTCGGAGACCGGCGTCAGCGCGAAGCGGCCGGCCTCGGCGATGGTGCGCGCGAACGCGACCGTGATCGCACCGTCGTCCCAGCCCCACGGGCCGACGGTGAGCGCGAAGCCGGCGAGCGGCACGAGGAGAAGGGCGGCGACGGCCATGCGGATGGCGGTCTGCATGGTCTTGCGTTCTTTCGCCTGCCCCTCGCGATCATGGCCGGTGCCGCGTGGCCGCGCATCCCCCGTCCCGGTGAGGCTGTTCCGGCGCGGCCGCGCGCGGCATAGACTAACCTTAACGAACAAGGGGAGGCGTCTCATGAAGATCGTCGTCCACGGGCCCGAGAAGCGGATCGGCGCCGTCGTCGGCGACGAGGTCGTCGATCTCTCGCTCGCCTGCGCCAAGCGGCTCCGCGAGAAGGAGGGCGAGCGTGATGCGATCGCGCTCGCGACCGGTCTCGTGCCGCCCGATCTCGGCCGCTTCATCGCGCGCGGCCGGCGGGCGCTCGACGAGGCCGAGGCGGCGCTCGACCATCTCGCGCGCGCCGGCGATCGGCACGGCCCGAAGGGACGCCCGATCATCTTCCCGGCCGCCTCGCTCGCGCTCCACGCGCCGCGCGCCGTGGGCGCCCGCGTCGCCTGCGCCGGCGGCAATTTCGCCGACCATGCCCAGGCGATGTTCGAGCGCGCCGCCAAGCGCAGCGAGCCGCGCCCGCCGATCAAGGGGAGCGTCCGCGATGCGATCCGCGAGACCGGCATCTGGGGCTTCTGGAAGGTCGATCGCGAGTCGCAAGGCCCGGACGGCGCGGTGACCTATCCCGCGCACGCCAAGCGCCTCGACTACGAGGGCGAGCTCGCGATCGTCATCGGCAGGGTGGGCAAGGACATCCGCGCCGCCGACGTGAAGGACTATATCTGGGGCGTGACGCTCCTCGGCGACTGGTCGATCCGGCTGATGCCCGAGCCCGGCCCGATGAAGTTCGCCATGCAGAAGAACTTCGACGGCTCGTGCTCGATCGGGCCGTGCATCGTCGTCGGCGAGAATATCGACCCGTTCGACACCGTGGTCGAGACGCTGGTCAACGGCGAGCGGCGCCAGCACTACTCGACCAAGGACATGGTGTTCTCGTTCGGCGAGTATCTCGCGTGGCTGTCGCGCGATTTCACGTTCCATCCGGGCGACATCATCTCGGGCGGCACCGCGGCCGGCACCGCGGCGGATTCGGCGCCGCTCCTTCCCGACGGCACGCCCGCGCCGGAGACCTTTCTCAAGCCCGGCGATGTCGTCGACATCCGCTCGCCGGCGATTGGCGCGCTCCGGACCCGCGTCGTCGCGAAGGGGGCGCGGTAGCGGCGCGCCGCGCCACGCCGCGCGGGCGGAGATGGATCACCACGACTATGTCGTCGTCGGCGCCGGCTCGGCCGGGTGCGTCCTCGCCAACCGGCTGAGCGCCGACCCGGCGGTGCGCGTCCTCCTGATCGAGGCCGGCCCGCGCGACCGCCACCCGATGGTGCACATGCCGCTCGCGATGCGGGCGATGACCTATGCGCCGCGTTTCAACTGGCCGTTCGCGACCGAGCCCGAGCCGCATGCCGGGGACCGCCGCATCGCGGTGCCGCGCGGGCGGATGCTCGGCGGCACGTCCTCGATCAACGCGATGATGTATGCGCGCGGCCACCCCGAGGACTACGACCAGTGGCGCCAGATGGGGCTCGCAGGCTGGGGTTTCGACGACGTGCTGCCGCATTTCCGCGCCGCCGAGCGGAACTGGCGCGGTGCCGGCCCCTATCACGGCGGCGACGGGCCGCTCGCGGTGACGCCTTCGGCGACGCCGACCGCGATCGTCGAGCTCTTCACCGCGGCCGCCGTGCGCGCCGGCTTCGCGGCGACCGAGGACTACAACGCCCCGCCGTTCGAGGGCGTCGCGCGGCTCGACATGACGATCGCCGGCGGCCGCCGCCAATCGACCGCGACGGCCTATCTCCGCCCGGTGCGCCACCGCGCCAATCTCACCGTGGTGACCGATGCGCTCGCCGAGCGGATCGTGATCGAGCGCGGCCGCGCGACCGGGGTCACGTACCGGCAGGGCGGCCGCGCGGTCGTCGCGCATGCCGCGCGCGAGGTCGTGCTGGCGGCCGGCACCTATGGCTCGCCGCAGCTCCTGATGCTGTCGGGCATCGGCGCGGCGGACGAGCTCCGCGCGCACGGGATCGCGGTCGTCCTCGACCGGCCCGAGGTCGGGCGCAACCTCCAGGATCACGCCAATTGCTGGGTCGCGTTCGACCTCGCCGCGCCCTTGTCGCTGATGCCCTATCTCCGCCTCGATCGTCTCGCGTGGTCGGTCCTGCGCTGGGCGGCGACCGGCGGCGGGCCGGCCGGCACGTTCCCCTCGACCGTGGTCGCCTTCCTCCGCACCCAGGCGACGAGCGCGCGGCCCGACATCGAGCTCCTGGTGAGCCCCGTCGCGCCCGACGCGAAGCCGTGGTTCCCGGGGCTCCGCAAACCGATCGCCGAGCGCTTCGCGTCGCGGATCGCGGTGCTCCACCCGCGGAGCCGCGGCTGGGTGAAGCTCCGCTCGGCCGATCCCGCCGCGCCGCCGCGCATCCAGTGGAACCTGTTCGCCGACGCAGACGACGTCCGCGTGCTGCGCGACGGGGTGAAGGCGGTGCGGGCGATCTTCGCCGCGCCGCCGCTCGCCGACGTCGTCCGCCGCGAGCACCGCCCCGGCGCATCGACCGCCTCGGACGCCGAGATCGACGCCTGGCTTCGCGCCAACGGCGAGACCGCGCACCATCCCGCCGGCACCTGCCGCATGGGCGCCGATGCCGATGCGGTGGTCGATCAAGCGCTCCGCGTCCGCGGCATCGAGGCCTTGCGCGTCGCCGACTGCTCGATCATGCCGCTCGTGGTCGGCGCCAACACCAATGCGCCGACCATCATGATCGCGGAGAAGGCGGCGGCGATGATGCGGGCGGGCTGACCGCCCCCGACCCGCTCCCTCACGCCCCCTACTGCGTCTGGAACGGGTTCCGCCGCGGCGGCGGGGTGTAGAACGGGCGCGGGCCCTCGGCGGCGGCGCCGGGTCCGAAGGTCTGCACGAGATAGTCGAGGATGAGCGTCCGCTCGGGCGCCTCGAGCGCCGGCATGTTGTGGCGCGCGACCATCCAGTCGATCGTCTCCGCCCAGCGCTCGCGGCTGAGGCCCTGGCGGCGGACGATCTGGGTCGAGTGGCAGGGGACGCAGGCATAGAACGTCTCGTCCCGCCCGGGGCCCGCCGGCAGCACGTCGGGGCTCTCCTCCGCCGGCGCCGCGGCCGGGGCTTGGCCCAAACCCGAGGCGGATCCCGGGGCGGATCCCGGGGTCGGCGCCTGGGCGTGTGCCGGTGGCGCGGCGAGAAGGGCGAGGGCGAGCGCCGCCGCCCCCGCCGTCTTCGCTCTCGCCGCCGCGCGCCGGCCCGTCGTCCGCGCGCTTGTCGTCCGCCCGCTCACGCCTCGACCAGGATCGCGACGCGGTGATAGGCGTTGCCGCCATAGCCCTGCGGGTTCCAGTTCGGCGCCGCGAAGGGCTGCGTCCGCCCCTCGCTGTCGGTGCCGCGCGCCCACACTTCGTAATACCCCGCGGCGGGAAGGCGGAGCCGCGCCGCGAAGTGCTGCCACGCGAACGGGTTGGCCGGCACCGTGAGATCGGCGCGCACCCAGGTCTGGCCGAAATCGACCGAGACGTCGACCGCCCGCACGGTGAGATCGCCGGCCCAGGCATGACCGCGCACGGTGATGTCGCGCGTGCCGGCGGCAAGCCGCGCACCGTCGGCGGGCGCGGTCACGATCGAGCGGAGCGGCATCGATTCGAGGATGCGGAAGCCCTTGCCGTCGTGGTTCGCGCCGGGGAAGATCGGCGCGACCGGGACGCGATAGGCGGTGCCGGTCATGCCTGGGCCGTCATGCTCCTTGTCGCGGAGCGTGACCTTGTTGAGCCATTTCTGGCTCGCCGAGCCGGTCCAGCCCGGAACGATCAGGCGCACCGGCCCGCCGTGGATGTTGGGCAGCGGCTCGCCGTTCATCGCGAAGGCGATCAGCGTGTTGGGGTCCATCGCCTTGGCGAGCCGGACGCCGCGCGAGATCGGCTGCTTGTCGGCATCGCCCGAGAGGTGGAGATCGGCGCCGAAATGGGCGGTGTAGATCGCGCCCGGCTTGGGGCCGGCGGCCCTGAGCACGTCGGCGAGCCGGACGCCCGTCCATGTGGCGCAGCCGACGCCGCCCATCGTCCACGGGTTGCCGCGCGCCGGCGGCTGGAACTGCGTCCGCCCGTTGCCGCCGCATTCGAGCACCATCGGCTGCGACACCACGGGAAAGCGCGTCCGGAGCTCGCCGACCTTGAGCTTGAGCGGCGTGTTCACCTCGCCGTCGATCGCGATTTCCCATCCGTCCGCGTTCGCGACCGGCTCGGGCGTCTGGCCGTTGTTGCGGATGAAGTGCTTCGCCGTCGGCGTCACGCGGTCGTCGAGGAGATGCGCCGGCGTCTCGGCGACGAGCGGGCGGTCGCCGAGGAGGACGAGCCCGCCGTCCTTCCCCGGGAAGACGAGCTTCTTGTCCTGCGCCAGCGCGACCGGCAGATAGCCGGCCGGCATATAGCGGCCGAACGGGATCGCCGCGCCGATCGCCGCGCCGAGCGCGGCGAGGCCGGCGCCCTTGAGGAAGCCGCGCCGGTCGGGGCCGGCATTGCGGCCGAACACCACGCGATCGGCGCGCTCGGGATCGCCGGTGTAGAGCTCGTGCAGTCCGCGTTCCTGACGCATCGCGTCCTCCCCCGTTCGCCCGCGCTCTCCGCGGCGCATCGAATGAGCCTATCCCCGCCCCGGCCTCACCTCAATACCGGCCGTTACGTAGCCCGGCGCGCGTCAGTGTATAGTGTGCGACCGCAGCGGCGGCGACGGAGGAAGACGATGAGGCTCGCGCTCTCGCATATCGGCGTGCACTGCACCGACATCGCGCGGATGACGGCGTTCTACACCCGCGTGCTCGGCTTCACGGTGACCGACGAGGGGCCGATCCACAGCGGCCACATGGTGTTCCTGAGCCGCGACCCGCGCGATCACCACCAGATCGCGCTCGCCACCGGCCGGCCGGCCGGGTCCTACAACGTCGTCAACCAGATCTCGCTCCGCGCCGAATTGATCGACGATCTCCGCCGCGTGTGGCAGGCGGTCAAGGCTGAGAACGCGAAGGAGATCAACCCCGTCAGCCACGGCATCGCGTGGTCGGTCTATTTCCACGACCCCGAGGGCAACCGGGTCGAGGTCTTCGTCGACACGCCGTGGTACGTCGCGCAGCCGCGGCGCGATCCGCTCGATCTCACGCGGACCGACGCCGAGATCCGGGCGGCGACGCTCGCCGTCATCGAGCGCGAGCCGTCGTTCCGCCCCGCTGCCGAGTGGCGGGCGGCGATCGGCCGGACGATGGACGCCGCCGCCGACGCCGCCGCGGCCGCCGCCGCCACCACTGCCGAGTGATGCGCGTGGCGGCCACGAACGTGCCTTTGGGACTCCGCTTCGACCTCGGCGAGGAGATCGAGCTCCTCCGCGATGCGGTGCGCGGTTTCGTCGCCGACGAGATCGCGCCACGCGCCGCCGCGATCGACCGCGACAACGACTTCCCGGCCGATCTGTGGCGCAAGATGGGCGCGCTCGGCCTCCTCGGCGTCACGGTCGAGCCCGAATACGGCGGCGCCGGCATGGGCTATCTCGCCCACGTCGTCGCGATGGAGGAGGTGAGCCGCGGCTCGGCCTCGGTCGGCCTCTCCTACGGCGCGCACTCCAATCTCTGCGTCAACCAGATCCGGCGGAACGGCAGCGCGGCGCAGCGTGCGCGTTTTCTGCCGAAGCTCGTCTCGGGCGAGCATGTCGGCGCGCTCGCGATGAGCGAGTCCGAGGCCGGCTCGGACGTCGTCTCGATGCGTCTTCGCGCCGAGCGGCGGGGCGAGGAATACGTTCTCGACGGGACCAAGATGTGGATCACCAACGGCCCCGACGCCGACGTGCTCGTCGTCTACGCCAAGACCGATCCGGCGGCGGGCGCGCGCGGCATCACCGCGTTCGTGGTCGAGAAGGGGTTCCCCGGCTTCCGCTCTGCGCAGAAGCTCGACAAGCTCGGCATGCGCGGCTCGAACACGGGCGAGCTCGTGTTCGAGGACTGCCGCGTGCCGGCCGCGAACGTGCTCGGCGCCGTCGGCGGCGGCGCGGTGGTGCTGATGAGCGGGCTCGACTACGAGCGCGCCGTCCTCGCCGGCGGGCCGCTCGGCATCATGCAGGCGGCGATGGACGTGGTGCTCCCCTATGTCCACGACCGGCACCAGTTCGGCCAGCCGATCGGGACGTTCCAGCTGATCCAGGGCAAGCTCGCCGATCTCTACACGACGATGAACGCGTGCCGGGCCTATGTCTACGCGGTGGCCCGCGCCTGCGACCGCGGCGAGACGACACGCAAGGATTCGGCCGGCGCCATTCTCTACGCCGCCGAGAAGGCGACCTGGATGGCGCTCGAGGCGATCCAGATCCTGGGCGGCATGGGCTATGTCAACGAGAGCCCGACCGGGCGGCTCCTGCGCGATGCCAAGCTCTACGAGATCGGTGCCGGCACGAGCGAGATCCGGCGCTGGCTGATCGGCCGCGAGCTGTTCGCGGAGACGGCCTGAGGTGTCGAGACCCCCCCTGCGCATGAGCGTCATTCCATCCGCGATCGACCCGCGTTCCGAGGCCTTCCGCGACAACGCGCGCGCGATGGCGGCGCTCATCGCCGATCTCCGCGCCAAGGTGGCGGCGATCGCGCAGGGCGGCGACGAGGCCGCACGCGCCCGCCACGAGGCGCGCGGCAAGCTCCTCGTGCGCGAGCGCATCCGCCGCCTCCTCGACGACGGCGCGCCGTTCCTCGAGCTGTCGCAGTTCGCCGCGCACGGGGTCTACGACGAGGACGTGCCGGCCGCCGGCCTCGTCACCGGCATCGGCCGCATCGGCGGCCGCCCGTGCATGATCGTCGCCAACGACGCCACCGTGAAGGGCGGCAGCTATTATCCGCTCACGGTCAAGAAGCACCTCCGCGCCCAGGCGATCGCGCACGAGAACCGTCTGCCCTGCCTCTATCTCGTCGACTCGGGCGGCGCAAACCTGCCGCGCCAGGACGAGGTCTTCCCCGACCGCGACCATTTCGGGCGCATCTTCTTCAACCAGGCGCGCATGTCCGCCGACGGCGTCGCGCAGATCGCGCTGGTGATGGGAAGCTGCACCGCGGGCGGCGCCTACGTGCCGGCGATGGCAGACGAGAGCGTGATCGTGCGCGGGCAGGGGACGATCTTCCTCGGCGGCCCGCCGCTCGTGAAGGCCGCGACCGGCGAGATCGTGAGCGCGGAGGACCTCGGCGGCGCCGAGCTGCACGCGCGCGTCTCGGGCGTCGTCGACCATCTCGCCCTGAACGACGACCACGCGCTCCTGATCGCCCGGCGCATCGTCGCGACGCTGCCGCCGCCCGCGGCGGCGCCCGTCGCGCTCGGGGCGGGCGAGGCGCCGCTCTACGACCCGGCCGAGATCGCCGGCATCGTCCCGGCCGATCCGCGGAAGCCCTTCGACATGCGTGAGGTCATCGCCCGCCTCGTCGACGGCTCGCGCCTCGACGAGTTCAAGGCGGCCTACGGCACCACGCTCGTGTGTGGATTCGCCCGGCTCGCCGGCGTGCCGGTCGCGATCCTCGCCAATAACGGGATCCTGTTCTCCGAATCGGCGCTCAAGGGCGCGCATTTCGTCGAGCTCGCCTGCCAGCGCGGCATCCCCCTCCTCTTCCTTCAGAACATCACCGGCTTCATGGTGGGGCGCAAATACGAGGCCGGCGGCATCGCCAAGGACGGCGCCAAGCTCGTCACCGCCGTCGCCTGCGCCGCCGTGCCGAAGCTCACCGTCATCGTCGGCGGCTCGTTCGGCGCCGGCAATTACGGCATGTGCGGGCGCGCCTACGGGCCGCGATTCCTGTTCATGTGGCCGAACGCGCGCATCTCGGTGATGGGCGGCGAGCAGGCGGCGAACGTCCTCGCCCAGATCCGCCGCGACGCGCTCGAGGCGCGTGGTGAGACATGGGCGGCCGCGGCCGAGGCGGCGTTCAAGGCGCCGATCCGCGCCCAGTACGAGACCCAGGGCCATCCCTATTACGCGAGCGCGCGGCTGTGGGACGACGGCATCCTCGACCCGGCCGAGACGCGGACCGCGCTCGGGCTCGCGCTGCATGCGACGCTCGGCGCGCCGATCGCGCCGACGCGCTTCGGCCTGTTCCGGATGTGACGATGGCCGGTTCCATCGACACCGTGCTCATCGCCAACCGCGGCGAGATCGCCTGCCGCGTGATCGCGACCTGCCGGCGCATGGGGATCGCCACGGTCGCGGTCCACTCGGCGGCCGACCGCGACGCGCGCCACGTCCGCCTCGCCGACCGCGCGGTCGCGATCGGCCCCGCCGCGGCGCGCGACAGCTATCTCCGCGGCGACCGCATCCTCGAGGCGGCGCGCGCGACGGGCGCGGACGCGATCCATCCGGGCTACGGCTTCCTGTCGGAGAACCCCGATTTCGCCGCCGCCTGCGCCGCCGCCGGCATCGTCTTCGTCGGGCCGCCGGCGGCGGCGATCCGCGCCATGGGGCTCAAGGCGGCGGCGAAGGAGCGGATGGCGGCGGCGGGCGTGCCGGTGCTCGCCGGCTACAACGACCCGGCGCAGGACGAGGCGAGCCTCGTCGCCGCGGCGGCGCGCATCGGCTATCCGGTGCTGGTCAAGCCGTCGGCCAGCGGCGGCGGCAAGGGCATGCACATCGCCGAGACCGAGGCCGCGCTCCGCGCCGTCCTCGCCCGCGCGCGGCGCGAGGCGAAATCGGCCTTCGGCGACGACGCGCTGATCCTCGAGCGGTTCCTCGCCCGGCCGCGCCATGTCGAGGTTCAGGTCTTCGCCGACACGCACGGCAACGCCGTCCACCTGTTCGAGCGCGACTGCTCGCTGCAACGCCGCTACCAGAAGGTGATCGAGGAGGCGCCGGCGCCGGCGCTCGATCCGTCGCTCCGCGAGACGATCGGCCGCGCGGCGGTCACCGCGGCGCGCGCGATCGGCTATGTCGGCGCCGGCACGGTCGAGTTCCTGCTCGACGGCGCGGCGTTCTGGTTCATGGAGATGAACACCCGCCTCCAGGTCGAGCACCCGGCGACCGAGATGATCACCGGGCTCGATCTCGTCGAATGGCAGCTCCGGATCGCCCGCGGCGAGAATTTGCCGTGCGACCAGGCGAGCCTCCGCTTCGCCGGGCATGCGATCGAGGCGCGGCTCTACGCCGAGGACCCGGCGCGCGACTTCGCGCCGTCGAGCGGCCTTCTGGCGCGGCTCCGCTTCCCGAAGGCGGGCGCCGATCTCCGCATCGACACCGGCGTCGAGGAGGGCGACACGATCCCCGTCCACTACGATCCGCTGATCGCCAAGATCATCGCGCACGGCCCCGACCGCGACGCGGCGCTGGCGCGGCTCCGGCGCGCGCTCGATCGCGTCTCGCTCGCCGGGCCCGACACCAATCTCGGCTTCCTCCGCGCCATCCTCGACGATGCGGCGGTGCGCGCGGGCCCGACCGACACGCGCTTCCTCGACCGCGCGCATGCGCGCCTCGCTGCCGTCCCGCCGCCGCCGGT
>Ga0194132_10006280_pt1 | contig 18540 bp, 20 predicted proteins | sample TA2KigOf80mmetaG_FD_148612 | JGI IMG/M metagenome (GOLD analysis project Ga0194132, IMG submission 148612) | Freshwater microbial communities from Lake Tanganyika, Tanzania - TA2015054 Kigoma Offshore 80m | ecosystem: Environmental > Aquatic > Freshwater > Lake | place: Tanzania: Lake...
CCCCCGGGCGCTCCCCGGTGAGAGGCGACGCCGGTGCGGGCGGCCGGGTGTGCGCGGCTGCGAGCAGCCGGAGCGATGGCGTGGAGCTCGGCGTCCCTACAACAGCTCGGGCAGGCCGGCGCGCGCGCGGCGCCAATCCAGCAGCAGCTCGAGCGCGCGGGCGGCGCGCGGGATCGAGGCGAAGGCGGCGACGCCGGCGGCGTAGGCGGTGACGTCTAGCGCCGCCGCGAGGTCGGCGTCGGCGCGCTCGCGGCGCACGAGCAGCACGGGGCGGCCGCCGCGCTCCTGCAGCGAGGCGAGCAGCGCGACCTGACGGCGCGTGCGCTCGAGTGGCGGCTCGGCCGGGTCGTCGTCGTCGGGGTCGGGCGCGCGCTCGCCGGCGGCGGGGCGCGGCGGCCCGCCGCCCGTGGCGACGATGGTCACGTCGTAGCCCGGCGTGAGCGCGGCGATGGTCGTGACCTGCTCGAGCGCCTCGCGCCGGGCGGCGCCCGCGCCGATGAATCCGGCGTCGACGGGGTTGCGGATGCTGTTGCCGGCGATCGGCACCCACGGGCGTAGTGCGGCGCGCGTGGTGTCGGGCAGCTCCGGCAGGTCCAGGCCGTGGCGTGCGAGCGCGTCGGCGGCGAGCACCGAGAAGCCCCCGCCGCCGCCGACCAGCACGGCGCGGCGGCCGCGCACGTGGCGCGCGGCCGTGCTCACGACGATCGCGGCGTCGTGCAGCTCCTCCAGCGTGTCGACGCGCAGCGCGCCGGCCTGGCGGCAGAGCGCGTCGAAAAGCGCGCCGGGCCCGGCAAGGGAGCCGGTGTGCGAGCTCGCGGCGCGCGCGCCGGCGGCCGTGTAGCCGCCCTTGAGGATGATCGTGGGCTTGACCGCGGCGCAACGGCGCAGCGCCCCGAGTAGCGCGCGGCCGTCCGGCACGCCCTCGAGGTAGGCGGTCACGACCGCCGTCTGCGGGTCGCTGGCGGCGTAGTCGAAGAGCTCGGCGGCGGCGATGTCGGAGCCGTTGCCGAAGGAGACGACCTTCGAGAAGCGCACGCCGCGCGGCGCGAGCCCGCTGACGATTTCCTGCGCGTTCGCGCCGGACTGCGAGATGCCCATCACATCGCCGGGCTCGCGCGGCATGCCTATGCCGAACGCGAGCCGCTCGTCTGGGACGTACAGGCCCATGCAGTTGGGGCCCAGTACGCGCACGCCGCCGGCGCGCGCGAGCGCTGCGAGCGCGCGCTCGGCCTCGGCCATGGCCGCCTCGCCGCTCTCGGTGAAGCCGGCCGTGAAGAAGTGCAGCGAGCGCACGCCCTTCGCCACGCACTGCTCGACGAGCGCGCGCGCGCCGTCGCGCGGGATGAGCGAGATCACGTGGTCGACGGGGCCCGGGATGGCGAGCAGCGTCGGGAAGCAGGGCAGTCCTTCGATCTCGGTGGCGCGCGGGTTGACGAGGTAGAGCGGGCGGCGTTGCTCGTACTGCTGGTCGAGCAGCGCGTGCAGGAAGCTCGCGCCGCGCCCGCTCGCCGAGCTGGAGATGCCGACGAGCGCGACGGCGCGCGGGTGGAAGACGGGGTCCAGCGGGTGCTCGCTCACGCACGCCCTTCCTGGGTCACTCGCCGCGACCAGGTCACTCGCCGTGACGTGCAGCTCCCGCTCCGGCGCAGCGTAAGGCGACAGGGGATGGTTGGCGGCCAGACGGTGATGCTAGCACGGGCGCGGCGGGGCGCGCGCGAGGCGGGGCGCTCCACCTCGAGCGCGGCGCGGGGGGGACCGAGCGCGCCGGCTACGTCTCCTTCACGGCGCGCGCGAAGTTCGGCACGAAGGCGGCGGCTTCGGGCGCGATGCCGTGCGTGAGCGCTGCCTCGACGGCCTTCGCGACGGCCTCGATCTCGTCCGGGGTGTTGTAGACGTGTAGCGACAGGCGCACGGCGTTGAACTCCCGCACGGAGCGGCAGACGGCGCGTGCCGCGAACTGCAGGTGCGCCGCCAGCAGCTGCGCGTCGAGGTCGCCCGCCTGGAACGCGAACAGCCCGCTGCGCGTGCTGTCGCCCTGCGCGCTCGTCACGGTCACGCCGGGGATGCGTGCGAAGCGCTCGCCGGCGAGCGCGGTAAGCGCGCGCACGCGGTCCCAGACCGCGAGGGGGCCGGACGCGAGGTACTGGTCAATCGCGGTGACGCCGCCGGCGAGCAGCGGGCCCGATACCGTCGTGAGCTCGAACTTCTGGATCGAGTCGCGCTCGGGTGTGAAGTTGCCGTTGAAGTCGTACGACGCGGCCGCGTGGCCGGACACGGCCGCGGGCTCGAGCTCGGCGATGCGATCGTGGCGCACGTACAGCGCGCCGAGGCCGCCCGGGCCGCACAGCCACTTGTGCATCGGGATGGCATATGCGTCAACGCCGCTCGCGTGCACGTCGAGCGGCTCGTGGCCGGCGGTCTGCGCGCCGTCGACGAGCACGCGCGCTTGCGGGCTGGCGCGGTGCGCGAGCGCGACGATCTCCGCAAGCGGCAGGCGCTGGCCGGTGGAGAACGAGACGCCGGAGATGATGACGAGGCGCGTGCGCGCGTCGCAGACGGCGGCGAAGCGCTCGATTATCGCGCCCGGCGAGTCGTCGGCGCCGAGCGGCACGATGTGCAGCGTCGCGCCGCGGCGCTCGCGCAGGTAGTACGCGGGCACGATGCCGGACGGGTGCTCGACGCCGGTGGTGACGACGCCGTCGCCGGGCGCGATCGGCAGCCCGGCTGTGACGAAGTTCAGCCCGTGCGTGGTGTTGTCAGTGATCGCGATCTCGTCAGCGTCGGCGCCGAGCAGCGCGGCGGCGCGCTCGCGGTAGCGCGCGCCGAGCGCGATGCGCGCGTCGAGCAAAGGGCGGCTGGTCGGGCCGAGCGTGAGCTCGCTGTCGATCCACTCGTGCATCGCGTGCGCGACGTCCTCGCTGAGCGGGCCCTGCCAGCCGCAGTTCATGTACACGGTGTCGCGCAGCACGGGCGTGTGCGCGCGCAGCCACGCCCAGCGTGCGTCGTGCGTGGTGGCATGCGCTACGTCGTTGACCATGCGTGCATCTCCGTTCGTGTGCCCACGTGCGTGGCGTGGTCGTGTATATTCGCACGCTGCACGCGCACGCGTGCGCGCGACGCTCCGCGATACGGACGCACGGCGCGCGGCTCCGGACACGGGGCGCGCGACGTGGACCGGCGAGCAGCAGCGAGAGCTAGCGTCACATAACCTGCGGTGGGCCACGCGCAGTGGCGGGCGCGGCGGACTGCGGTGGGCGGCGCGCTCAGGCGCGACGGGGCGAGCTCCGGGGGGACCGCTCCGTCGCCCACATGGCCGGCGGCCGGGCATCGTGGCGGCGGGCCGTGCGGCGAGCCCGCCGCGCTTTGGCCAGTGTGCACGCGGCCGTGATGGTTGTCGCCGCGCCGCTCCACCGGCGCTCCACGTGCCAGCCATCGCCCCTCACCAGACTGGCGGGCAGGCCGGGGTCCGGGTGCTGGTGGGAGGGTGCGCATGGTCGGAGTGGAGCGAGCGAGCGCGGCGGCGGTGGCGGCGCACACGGCAGAGCTGCGCGTCGCGGTCGTCGGCGCCGGCTACTGGGGCCCGAACCTCGTGCGCAACTTCTTCGAGGCGCCGGGGTCCATCGTGGTCGCCGCGAGCGACCTGCGCGTGTAGCGCCTGGCGACGATCGGGCGGCGCTACTCGACGCTGGCGCTCATGACTGACGCCGAGGATGTGCTGCGCGACCCGGGTGTCGACGCCGTCGCGATCGCGACGTCGACGGCGACGCACTACGAGCTCGCGCGGCGCGCGCTCGAGGCCGGGAAGCACGTGTGGGTGGAGAAGCCGCTCGCGCCGAGCTACGCGGAGGCGATGCGCCTCACGGAGCTGGCGCACCGGCGCAGCCTGACGCTCATGGTGGACCACACGTTCGTGTACACGGGCGCGGTGCAGGCGATGTGCGCGCGCATCGACACGGGCGAGCTCGGCGAGCTTCTGTGCTACGACTCCGTGCGCGTGAACCTGAAACTGTACCAGAACGACGTCAACGTGATCTGGGACCTCGCATCCACGATGTGTCGATCGTCGACTACCTGCTGCCGTTCCGCCCGGTCGCGGTGTCGGCGCAGGGCATGCGGCACATCGGGTCGGGCGACGGGGTCAGCGAGAGCCAGGCGTACGTGACGCTGCAGTACGAGCAGAACTTCATCGCGCGCTTCCACGTGAACTGGCTCGCGCCGGTCAAGATTCGGCTCGCGACGCTGTGCGGGACGGACCGCATGATCGTGTACGACGACATGGTGCCCAGCGACAAGCTGCGCATCTACGACCGCGGCGTCACCGTCAACGGCGACGCCGAGAGCGACCGTCGCCGGCTGCTCGTCGAGTATCGCTCCGGCGACATGTACGCGCCGAAGCTCGACCCGGCCGAGGCGCTGCAGACCGGCGCGCGCCACTTCGCGGCCTCGATCGTGGCGGGCACGGCGCCGCTCACCGACGGCCTCGCGGGCAGCCGTGCGGTGGCGATGCTCGAGGCGGCGCAGCAGTCGCTCGCCGCCGGCGGCCGCGTGCCGGGGGTCGCCTGGTGACGGCCACGAGCACGAACGTCCCGTTCGTCGACCTCGGCGCGCAGTACGCGGCGATCGGGCCAGAGCTCGAGGCGTGCGTGCTCGTGGTGCTGCGCGGCGGCTAGTACTTCGGCAGCCCCGAGGTCGCGGCGTTCGAAGAGGAGTTCGCGCGCTACTGCGGTGTGCGCGAGGCGGTGGCGGTGAACTCCGGCACGGCCGCGCTGCACGTCGCGCTGTTCGCGCTCGGCGTCGGCGCGGGCGACGAGCTGGTGACGGTCGCGCACACGTTCGTCGCGACCGCGGAGGCGATCGTGCAGGCGGGCGCGCGGCCCGTGTTCGTGGACATCGAGCGCGAGACGTTCGGGCTCGACCCCGCTCGGCTGGAGGCGGCGATCACGACACGCACGCGCGCGATCGTGCCGGTGCACCTGTACGGCGAGCCCGCGCGCATGGACGTCATCCGCCGCATCGCGGACGCGCGCGGCATCCCCGTCGTCGAAGGCGCAGGCCAGGCGCACGGCGCCACGCTCGACGGGCGGCGCGCGGGGGCGCTCGGCGCCATCGGCTGCTTCTTGTTCTATCCGAGCAAGAACCTCGGCGCGGCGGGGGAGGGCGGCATCGCCGTGACGGACTCGCCCGAGCTCGCGGCGCGCATGCGGCTGTTCCGCCCGCACGGCGAGCGCGAGCGTTACCACCACGAGGTGATCGGCTGCAATTACCGGCTTTCGGCAATCTAAGCGGCGGCGCTGCCCGTGAAGCTGTCGTACCTCGACGCGTGGGTGGAGCGCCGGCGCTGCCGTGCGGCGCTGTACGGCGCGCTGCTCGCTGGCGCCGGCATGGAGACGCCGCGCGTGCAGGCGGGTGCCGACTCCGTGTACCACCTCTACGTCGTGCGCCACGCGCAGCGCGATGCGATTGCGGCGCGCGGCGGCGGGCGTGGCGATCGGCGCGCACTACCCGTTGCCGGTGCACCTGCAGCCGCCGTATCAGGAGTTCGGCGCGGGCGAGGGCTCGCTGCCGGAGACCGAGGCGGCGGCGCGCGAGGTGTTGTCGCTGCCAATGTACGCCGAGCTCGGCGACGAGCAGGTCGCGCATGTCGCGCACGACGCGGCGGTGACGGCCGTCGGCAACCTCGTCAACGGCAAGCGCGCGCACCTCGACGGCCTCGCGCTCGACGCGCTGCGCTTCGTCGAGGCGGACGTGTGTGACACCGTGCGCATGGTGGGGCTGCTGGCGGACACGGACATCGTGTTCCACCTCGCGTGCCTCGGCGTGCGGCACTCGATCCACTCGCCGGTCGAGAACCATGAGGTGAACGCGACGGCGACGCTCGCGCTGCTCGCGCGCGCGGCGGGCGTCGGGCGTTTCGTGCACGTCTCGAGCTTCGAGGTGTACGGCACGGCGCGCTGGGCGCCGATGACGGAGGCGCACCCGACGTACGTGCTGACGGTGTACGGGGCGGGCAAGCTCGCGGGAGAGTGCTACGCGCGCGCGTACCACGAGACGTATGGCTTCCCGACGGTGGTCGTGTGCCCATTCAACGCGTACGGGCCGCGCTTGCACCACGAGGGCGACAGCGGCAAGGTGATCCCGCCCTTCCTGTTGCGCGTGCTCGCCGGGCGGCCGCTCGTCGTGTTCGGCGACGGCACGCAGACGCGCGACTTCACGTACGTCGCGGACACGGCGCGCGGCATCCTGCTCGCGGCCACCGCCGAGGCGACGGTCGGGCGGACGATCAACCTCGGCAGTGGGTGCGAGATCGCGATCAACGAGCTCGCGCGGACGGTGCTCGACGTGGTCACGGACGGCGCGGGCGCGGTGACGCACGACGTACCGCGTCCGGGCGACGTGCTGCGGCTGTACGCCGACAGCACGCTCGCGCGGGAGCTGCTCGGCTTCGCGCCGCAGGTACCGCTGCGTGAAGGCCTGGAGCGGCTCGCGGCGTGGTACCGCGAGCAGGGGGAGACGCGCGAGGCGCTGCTCGCGCAGGAGGTGCTGCATAACTGGCAGCCGGCGGCCGCGGCGGAGCCGGCGCGCGCGTGGGCGCCGATTGCCAGCTCGGCCAGGGCGTGTTTGTCGACGCGGACGTCGTGGAGGGCGACCGCTGCAAGCTCGAGAACTACGTGAACGCGCACCGCGGCGCGGTGGTGGAGGACGAGGTGTTCCTCGGCCCCGGCGCGGTGCTCACGAACGACCGCTGGCCGCGCGCGACGAACCGCGACGGCAGCGTGAAGGGCGCTGAGGACTGGACGTGCGAGGGCGTGACGGTGCGCCGCCGCGCGAGCGCGAGCGCGGGCGTGGTCGTGCTGTCCGGCGCGACCGTGGGCGCCGCGGCGATGGTCGGTGCGGGCGCCGTCGTCACGCGCGACGTCGAGGCAGGGGCAATCGTCGTAGGCAACCTGGCGCGGCGCGTGGGCAGCGCGCCGGACGCGTAGTCCTCCGCGTTGCCCGGGCAGGGCGCCGTGCCAGCGACATAACGTCTGGTCGAGCCGTGAGCGGTGCACGACGAACGAGGGTGCCCGCACGGGCACCCTCGTTTGCTTCGTCAGGCGGCTGAGCGGGCCGAAGCCATCCGCCTAGCCTGTGCCGGTCGCGGCGAGGACCCTAGCGGCCCTTCCAGACGGCGGGGCGCTTCTCGGCGAAGGCCTTCGGGCCTTCCTTCGAGTCCTCGGAGGAGAGCACAACCTTGCTGACCCACTCGCCGACGCGCAGCGACTCCTCCATGAGCGCCTTGCGCCAGACCTGGATCACCGCCTTCGTGCCCTGGATGGAGAGCGGGGCGTTCTGCGCGATCAGCTCGGCGAGCTCGACGGCGCGCGGGATGAGGCGGTCGGGCGCGGTGACCTCGGTGACGACGCCCCAGGCGAGCGCCTGCTCCGGGCTGATGCGGTCGGCGGTGAGCAGGATGTGGTTCGCGGCGGACAGGCCGACAACGCGTGGCAGGTGGTAGATGCCGTAGCCGGCGAGGATGCCGCGTTTCGGCTCGAACAGCCCGAAGTACGCGTCGGTCGAGCAGATGCGGATGTCGCAGTCGAGCGAGGTCTCCATGCCGCCGCCGATGGCGAGGCCGTTGACCGCGGCGATGAAGGGCTTGGGGCTGCGCGAGTAGACCATGCCGCTCATGCTGCCGCCCTGGCGGCGGGCGCCGCTGGCGTTGCGCTCGGCCATCTCCTTGAGGTCGGCGCCCGCGCAGAAGGCGCGGCCGGCGCCGGTGACGATGCCGACGCGCATGTTCACGTCGTCGTTGAAGTCGGAGACGTACTCCTCCATCTCGGACATGAGCGTGCCGCCGAGGGCGTTGAGCCGCTCCGGGCGGTTGAGCGTGAAGATCGCGTAGAAGTCCTTCTTCTCGTAGATGACGTCGGGCATGGCGAATCTCCTCTTGCTTATCGGGAGCGCAATCCGGCTGCCTCCATCTACGCTCGCGGTGGGGGCGTGTCAACCGGCGCGGGCCTCCAGCGGGCGGGTCGTGGCCGCGAACGCGGGCGTGCGGTAGGCTGCGCGCGCGTATACGCGGCGGGGAGCCCGGCTGAGCCGGCGGAGGGAGCGGGGAGTTGGCGGGTTTGCTGGATGGTCAGGTAGCGCTGGTCACGGGCGGCTCGCGCGGCATCGGCCGGGCGATCTGCCTCGAGCTCGCCAAGCACGGCGCGATGGTCGCGGTCAATTACGTCGCCAACGAGGCGGCCGCGAGGGAGGTTGTCGCGGAGATTACGAAGAGCGGCGACAAGGCGGGCGCGTACCAGGGCGACGTGGCGGACTACGCCAGCGCGCAGGCGATGGTGAAGCAGGTCATCGCAGACCTTGGCCCGGTGCGCGTGCTCGTGAACAACGCCGGCGCGACGGCCGACCGCACGCTCGCGCGCATGTCGCCGGAGGAGTGGGCGAAGCCGATCCGCACCAACATCGATGGCCTCTTCAACGTGACGAGCGCCGTCTGGGGCCCGATGGGCGAGGCGGGCGGCGGGCACGTGGTGGTGCTCTCCTCGATCGTGGGCGAGACGGGCCGGCTCGGGCTCGTGAACTACGGCACGTCGAAGGCGGCGGCGATCGGCTTCGTGCGCGGGGCGGCGCGAGAGGGGGCGCGCTTCAAGATCCACGTGAACGCGGTGGCGCCCGGATTCATCGACACCGACATGATCGGCGGGCTGAACGAGGAGCAGCGCCAGCGCGTGCAGGCCGAGTCGCTGCTCGGCCGCTTCGGGACGGCCGAGGAGATCGCGAGCATGGTGCGCTACATCGTGACCGAGGGGACGTACATCACGGGCGCGGTGTTCGACGTGAACGGCGGCATGTTCATCGGCTAGCGGCCCCACCGTGCGGCGGGCGCACGCGCGGCGTGTTGTCCGCCGCGGCGGGCGTCCGCTACGATCCGCCTGCCGCCCGCTCGGTGCCGAGGTAGCTCAGTGGTAGAGCACGCGACTGAAAATCGCGGTGTCGGCAGTTCAACTCTGCCCCTCGGCACCAACGCAACGCCCGGCGCCGCCGCGGCCCTGCGCTGCAGGGCTTAGCGCCCGGCGCGGTCGCGGGGAGCGTGGAGCGCGCGGCGCGTTGCAGGGGACCGCAACGTGGTCGGCTCGGCCCAGGACTCCGGCTCCCGTCACCGAGGCGCCGGCTCCGGCATCGGCAGGGCGACGGCGCAGCGCTTCGCGCAGGAGGACGCGACCGCGATGTGCGCGGGCCTGCACCTCGAGTCCGAGCAGCAGACGGCGGCCGTGATCACCGAGCGCGGCGGCAGCGCGCTCGCGCTCGCGCTCGATGTCGCCGACGAACAGGCCGTGCGCGCGACGATCGCGCACGCGGTCGAGCGCTTCGGGGCGCTGCACATCCCCCTGAACAACGCGGGCATCCCCGGCGGGGACTGGGACCTGACGCTGGCCGTGGACTTGCGCTCCGTCTATCACGCGACGCTCGCGGCGGCCCCGGTGATGGAGCAGGCCGGCGGCGGCAGCGTCGTCAACGTCTCGTCGATCCTCGGCCTCGTTGGAATGACGCCGCTGCCTCAGTTCGTCGAGATCGACGTGACGTCGTACGTAGCCTCGAAGCACAGCATGCTCGGGGTGACGCGCTCGCTCGCGCTGCGCTACGCGGCGCGCGGCATCCGCGTCAACGCGGTCTGCCCGGGCTTCATCGACACGCTGATGGTCGCGCCGTTCCTCGGCGACGCCGCGCTGCGCAGCGCGAGCGAGGCGCTGCATCCGCTCGGGCGACTGGGCCAGCCGGACGAGGTCGCCGCCGCGGTGCTTTTCTTGGCGAGCGACGACGCGTCGTTCGTCACTGGGGCGGTGCTCGCGGTGGACGGCGGCTACACGGCGCGCTGAGGGACTGACGCGTGGGCGCGCCGCAGTGGGATGCGGGTCGTCGTACCGACGCCGGCACGCCGCGCGCTCGACGGCGGCGGCGCGGCGGTGCCATCCTGCGCTGCGTGCCGCGTCGAATCGAGGGCGCAAGCGAGGGAGGCCACGATGGGCGCAACCGGCGTGCTGACGGTGGAGCAACTAGACGGCGGCGTGGCGCTGGTGCGCATGCACCGGCCGGAGAAGCTGAACGCGCTGAACCCGGAGTTGCTGGCCGCGCTCAACGACTACTTCGGCGCGCTGAGCGAAGGTGAGTACGACACGCGCGCGGTGGTGCTCACCGGCGCGGGGCGCGCGTTTTGCGCGGGTGGCGACTTCACGCCGCGCGACGCGGACGCGTCGCCGCTCGCGTGGCGGCGCGCGCACCCGGAGCGTGAGTCGGTCCGCTTCATCCGTGACTGCGACGTGCCGGTGATCGGCGCGATCAACGGCTACGCGTTCGGCGGCGGGTTCTCGCTCGCGCTGGCGTGCGACCTGCGCATCGCGGCCGACGACGCGCAGTTCCAGGTCGCGCAGATGCGCCGCGGGATTGTGCCGGAGTACGGGCTCAGCTACTTCCTGCAGGAGCAGGTCGGGCGGCAGCGCGCCCTGGAGCTGATGTACACCGCGCGGCGCGTCGACGCCGCCGAGGCGCTCGCGCTCGGCCTCGTAATCGAGGTCGTGCCGCGCGCGGAGCTCGACGCGCGCGCGATCGCGCTCGCCACCGCGATCGCGGCGGGCCCTCCGCTCGGCATGGCGGTGGCGAAGCGGCTGGTGCACACGGTCGAGGACGAGGCGCTCGCGCGTGTGCAGGAGCTGAGCATCGCGTACATCCGCTCGCTGCAGGGCACCGCGGACGGCCTCGAAGGCGTGCGCTCCTTCGTCGAGCGCCGCGAGCCGCACTTTCGTGGGCGCTAGCCCGCGGGCGTGCTGCGCGGGCCGCCGGGCTCCGGGATGAACGGGCCGTCGCGCTGCTGCAGGAACGCGCGCATGCCCTCGGTGCGCTGCACCTCGTACAGCGCTTCGACGTCGGGGGCGTCGGTCATGCTGCTCACGATGGCCGAGATGAAGCGGCCGACCTCGAGGCCCTGGCGCAGGCCCATCGCCTGCAGGCCCTTGATCGTGAGCAGCTTGTTCATGCGCACGGAGTCCGGCGGGACGAGCGCGAGCCGCTGCGCCATCGCGCGGGCGCGCTCCATGAGCTGCTCGTGCGGCACCACCTCGTTCACCGCGCCGATGCGCAGCGCCTCCTGCGCGTCGAAGTGGTCGCCGGTGAGCGCGTAGCGGTGCGCGTTCTTCCACCCGACGAGCGCGGGGAAGAGGAACGAGCTGTTCGAGATCATGCGTACCTCAGGCTGCCCGAAGGTCGCCTGCTCCGAGGCGATCGTGATGTCGCATGCGAGCGAGATCCAGAAGCCACCGCCGAGCGCCCAGCCGTTGACCGCGGCGATCACGGGCTTCGGCAGCTCCATGATGTGCAGCATCTGCTGCGCGTGCCGCCAGTCCGTCTGCACCCAGCGGTCCAGCACGTCGCGCCGCCGCTCTTGCTCCGGGCGGTCGCCGCCGAGGTCGTAGCCGGCCGAGAACGCCGGCCCGGCCCCGGTGACGATGATCGCGCGCACCGCCGAGTCCTCGGCCGCTTCGTCGAGGGCGGCGTGCAGCTCCATCTCCAGCGGGCGCGAGAGCGCGTTCATCTGCGCCGGGCGGTTGAGCGTCACCGTCGCGATCGGCGCATCCGTCTCGTACAGCACGTGTTCGTACGTGGCCATGGCGCTGCCCCTACCTCTCGTTCCGCTACTTGCGCGGGTAGTTCATCCCCCTCCGCGCGCTACTCGCGCGGATAATCCATACCAATGTGGCCCGATGCCTCGAACTCGTGGTACTGCTCGTCCGTGAAGCCGAGCAGCTGCTTGTACACGTACTCGTTGTCCTGGCCGAGCAGCGGCGCGTGGCGCGGCGGCGGGTGCGGCGTCTCTGACGCCTGGAATAGCCGGCCGACGTGACGGTAGCGGCCGGACTCCGGGTGGTCGATCTCGCGGAAGAAGCCGCGCGCCGCGTGGTGGCGGCTCTCCAACGCGTCGACCTCCGACATCACGACGCCGGCGGGCACGCCGCGCTCCTGCAGGCGGTACATCACCCAGTACGCATCGCGCGCGGCCGTCCACTCGCCGATCAACGCGTCGAGCTCGCGGCGGTGCTCGTGGCGGCACGCCATGTCAGAGAAGCGCCGGTCGGTGGCGAGGTCGGGGCGGCGCATCGCGTCGAGCAGCGCGCGCCACTCGTCCTCGTTGCGCACGCACAGCGTGACCCAGCGGTCGGCGCCGTCGCAGCGGTAGACGTTGTGCGGCGCCCACCACCAGTGGTCGTTGCCCATCTGCTCCCACGTGCGCCCATTGAGCGAGTAGTCCATGACGAACTCGCCGAGGAACGGCACGAAGTTCTCGGCGGTCGCCGCCTCGATGAACACGCCGTGCCCGGTCTTCGCGCGCTGGCGTAGGCCGAGCACGACCGCGAGCGCGCCCGCGACGCCCCCGGCCGCGTCGGCCGGCACGCCGGTCGGCGCGTACTCCGGGCTCAGGTCCGGGTACGCGCGGATCAGCGGGTGCCCGGCCAGCGCCTCCATGTGGTTGCCCCACGTGCGGTAGCCGCGGTACGGGCCCTCGATGCCGAACGCCGGCATACGTACCAGCACGAGCTGGGGGTTGACCGCGGACAGCGCCTCCCACGTGATGCCTTGCTTCTCGATGTTCGGCGGGAGGTTGTTCTCGATCAGCGCGTCCGAGGTGGCGACCAGGCGATGCAGCACGTCGCGCCCCTCGGGCCGCGTCAGGTCGACGGTCATCGAGCGCTTGTTGCGGCCATGTGCGTTGAAGATCGCGTTGCGGTTCCACGGGCGCGCGCCCGCCTCGTCGTACGGGTAGCCCATGCCGCCGGCGGCCGTCGCCTGCACGAATGGCGCGGGCGGGTACGGCAGCTGGCCGCGCGTCGAGCTCGCGAAGTGGCGCACGGACTCGACGCGGATCACCTCGGCGCCCCAGTCCGCGAGGTGCATCGTCGCGTAGGGGCCGGCCCACACGACCGTGAGGTCGAGCACGCGTACGCCCGCGAGCGGCAGGCGCGCCTCGGTCGTGCTCGGGACGTCATCGCGCATCACACTACCCCCTCGACGCGCAGCGTCGCCAGCTCGGCGGCGCCGAGATGTAGCTCGCCGCAGAGCACTGCCTCGGTGTCCGCGCCTAGCAGCGGCGCGTGCCGGCGCCCGGGCATCGGCTCCTCGCGGTGCAGCACGAAGTGGAAGCCCGGGTACGTCTGCGTGCCCACCACCGGGTGCTCGATCTGCTGGAAGAAGCGGCGCTCGACGAAGCTTGCGTCCGCGAGGAGCGTTGGGATCGTGTTCAGCGGCCCGCCGAGCACGCCGTACTCCTGGCACGCCTCGCGGATCTCGGCCATCGTGTGCGTCACGGACCACGGCAGCAGGTATTGCGGGAACTCGGCGATGCGGTCAGGGTGCGCGCGCGCCTCGGCGGTGGACCATTCGGGCTGCGCGAGCAGCTCCTCGTGCTCGATCATGCGGATCATCTGCACGATGTACTGCACGCCGGCCGTGAAGAAGAAGAAGCCGTCCGACGCCGGGTAGACGCCCGAGCCGACCATTGACGCCAGCCCCTGGCGCTTCGCTATGTGGCCGCCGTGCTCGTAGCCGAGCAGCCGCCCGAGGCGCGAGTCGATCGAGTGCGTCGCGGTCTCGAACAGGGAGACGTCGAGGTGCTCGCCCGAGCCGCGCAGCTCGGCGCCGAGCAGCGCGAGCGAGGTGGCGAGCGCGGCCGAGAGCCCGGCCTGGTACTCGGTTATGCGCCCGGCGGTTTTCAGCGGCTCGTGGTCGATGTCGCCGGCCTGCAGCATGGAGCCGCCCATCGCGTACGCGGTGAGCGACTCGGCCTCGAACTGGGCGTAGGGGCCGTGCTGGCCGAAGTTGGTGATCGAGGTCAGCACGAGCCGCGGGTTGGCGGCGTGCAGCGTCGCGTAGTCGAGCCCGAGCTCGGCGAGGCGGCCCGGCTTGAAGCTCTCGACCATCACCTGCGCGCCGCGCGCGAGCTGCAGTAGCAGCTCGCGCCCGCGTGGCGTCGTCACGTCGAGCGTGACGGAGCGCTTGCTCGTGTTGAGGAAGAGGAACAGCCCGCTGCGCTCGAGCCCCGGTTCGTCGCTGAGGAACGGTGGCAGCATGCGTGCGGGGTCGCCCCAGCCGGGCGGCTCGATCTTGATCACGTCGGCGCCGTAGTCGGCGAGCACGCGCGTGCAGAACGGTCCCATCGCGCCCTGCGTGAGGTCGATCACCCGCACATCGTCGAGCGGCATGATTCCGGCCGTGGCGCGCTCCTTTGTGGGTCGCGTCGCGTGGGCCGGAGTATAACGAGCGTGGGCCAGCGCCGTGCGGGGGTGATGCGGCGAAGCTGCGCCTAACAGCCGGCGCCGGGGCGCCCCCCCGGGGGGGGCGCCCCGGCGCGCGCCGCGCTACTTGTCGATCCAAGCCTCCGCGACGATATCGCCGATGTCCTGGTACGAGTTGGTCGTGGAGAGCGCGCCGCCGAAGCGCATGCCACGCACCCACGGCTGCAGCACGTTGAAGCCGCTGCCACTGGCGACCACCGGGTGGTACGCCTGGTCCAAGTCGTAGTCCCAGATCTGCTTGAAGATCGCCTTGCGCTTCTGCGAGTCGAGCTCCAAGCGACCCTTTTCGGCGAGCTCGTCGAGCTTCGGGTCTTTGAGCTGCCAGCGGTTGCCGGGCGACTTGGAATGCAGGCAGGCGTAGAAGTAGTTGTCCGCGTCGAAGCCGATCGTGGGCCAGCCGCCTGTGGAGACTTCGGGGAGCTTCCCGCCGACCCACTGCGAGTTGAACTCGGTGTACTCGGCCTTGCCGCCCTTGAGCTCGATGCCGGCCTTCTTGAACTGCGCCGCGTGCACCTCGGCGAGCTGGTCGTACGCGGGGGAGTACGCGTAGTACTTGTTGTTCAGCTCGAGCTTCTCGGCGCCGGCGGCGATGAGCAGCTTCTTTGCCTCTTCGACGTTGTACTGCGCCCACGAGCCGAGCTCGGTCGACTTCGGCTCCTTGTCGAGCGCGAAGATCCACGGGAGGAACGGCAGGGCCTTGCCGAGCCCCGGGTACACGATGTTGACGAATTCCTGCCGGTCGATCGCCATCGAGATCGCGCGCCGCACGCGCACGTCGGCGAACTTCGGGTTCGACAGGTTCATCGCGAATGGCTGCGATGCGACGCTGGGGCTCATGTTGATCTGCACTGTCGGGTTCGACGCGACGAGCTGCTTCGCGTCCTGGATCGACGATACGAGGATGTCGCCGAACGCGATCTGCTCAGAGCGGAACGCCGCGATGCGCGCGGCCGAGTCCGCGATGAAGCGGAACTCGAAGCCGTCGAGCAGGACCGGGCGCTCCCAGTACGACGGGTTCTTCTCGAACGTCACGCGCTGGGCGCTGATCGCCTCCTTGAGGATCATCGGGCCCGTCCCGATAGCCTTCTTTTCGAGCTCGCCGGAGTCCACGAGCTCCTTCGGGAAGATCGTCTGGTACGCGGAGGCGAGCGGCGTCATGAAGTCCGCGAGCGGCTTCTTCAGCGTGATCTTGACGGTCTTCTTGTCGAGCGCTTCGACCTTGTCGAGCTCGGTCCAGTATTGGCGGCTCACGCCTTCCTTCGCGAAGCGCTCGTACGCGAACTTGACGTCGGCGGCCTCGAACGCGCGGCCGTTGAGCGGCGCGACGTTCTGCCACTTGACGTCTTCGCGCAGGTTGAACGTATAAGTGAGCCCGTCCGGGGAGCGCTCCCAGGACTTCGCGAGCTCCGGCTCGTAGCTGATCTTGAAGGGGTGCAGGCGCACGCCGCGGTTGAAGCCAATTAGGCGGTTGTAGACCATGTTGACGATGCGGCCGGTGCCGCTCGACGTGGCCTTGGTGGTGTCCATCGTCGAGATGTCCGAGTTGACCCCGAACACCATGATGCCGCCGGCCTTCGGCTTCTTGTTCGGCTCCGGGTACTGGTACGGGTACGGTAGCGCATCGTCCTTGATCAGCTCGCCCGTGGTGGCGACCGTCGCGCTCGCGCTCGGGCTCGGCTTCGCGGGCGTCGCGTTCGACGCGGCGTCATCGTCGTCGCCGCCGCAGCCCAGCAGCGCGGCCGCCGCGAGCCCCGCCCCACCTAGCGCTGCTCCACGGAGCAAGCTGCGCCGGCGCACCGCCGAGGCGAATAGCCGACCTTCGTCGTCGATCACAGCCATCCCGTCCCTCCGGTTCAACGCTCCACCCGCCCGCGATTGTGGACGCGATGACTCTATCACACGCGTACGCTTCAGCCAGCTGCATGGATGCTCGTGCCCCGCCGGGGTTCGTATGCACGATCGTTATTTGCTTCCGCCCGCGCCGGGACTCGAGCCCGCCCCGTCGCGGGCGGTGCCGGGCGAGCGGGCGCGCTATTGCAGGTAGCGATCCAGCGTGGCGCCGGTCTCGGGGCCCTTCGGCCAGAGCGTGCCCGCCGTGCCGGCGGTGACCCGCTTCGTGGCCGCCTCGTACAGCAGGTCCGACAGCGGGACGTAACCGACCTCGCCAGTCTGGATGGCGGGCGTGAAGCTCTTGCTGAGCATGAAGATGACGAACTCCTTCACCTCCGGCCGCGCCGCCGCGTCCTTCCGCACGTACACGAAGAGCGGGCGCGAGAGGGGCTGGTACGTCTGATCTGCGATGTTGGCTACCGTCGGCACGCGGCAGGCGCCGTCGCCCCGGTCGACGCCGACGAGCTTGAGCTTGCCCGGGTTCTGGATGTAATACGCGTAGCTGAAGTAGCCGAGCGCGGCCTCGTCTCCCGTGACGCCCTGCACGAGCGTGTTGTCGTCCTCGGATGCTTGGAAGTCCCCGCGGCTGGCCTTCTCCTTGCCGTTGATGGCCAGCGTGAAGAAGTCGAACGTGCCGGAGTCGGTGCCGGGGCCGAAGAGCTTCAGCGGGCGGTCCGGGAAGCTGTCGCGGATTTGCTTCCAGTTGGTGATCTCGCCCTGCGCCTCGGGTTGCCACATCTTCTTCAGCTCGGCCGTCGTGAGGCACTCCACGAACGTGTTGCGCGGGCTGACGACGACGGCCAGACCGTCGTACGCCACCGGCAGCTCGATGAACTCGATGTTCTTCGCCTTGCACGCCTCGACCTCACTCGTCGAGATGGGGCGCGACGCGTTCGAGATGTCGGTCGCGCTGGCGCAAAACTTCTTGAAGCCGCCGCCGGTGCCGGCGATGCCCACGCTCGCGCGGACGCGCCTCGCGTACAGGCGAAACTCCTCGGCAGCGGCCGCGGTGATGGGGTACACGGTGCTGGAGCCGTCGGCGATGATGTCACCGCGCAGCTCCGCGAGCGCGGCCCTGTTCGCGGGCTCGGCGAGCTGGACGCCTGCCTCGGAGTCCGCCCCCTCGCCGCCGCACGCGAGCGCGAACGCCCCGACGAGCACCCCAAGGCTGGCCAGCACTGCTAGCCGCCGGACGGTCCGAGTCATAGTGCCTCCCCTGCCCATGCTATTCGAGGATCGTCGGCGAGTTCGCTCTCCGGCTGTAGCGATCGTGCGCGCCGCTGCGTTAACGGATCGGGGGTGTGGCGTTAACGGCCCGGAAAAGCGCGGCCGGCGAGGCTACGCCGCCAGGCGGTGCGCCTCGCCGGCGGGGTGCGCGGCGGCGCGTGCCGCGGGTGCGTGACGCACGCGCCAGAGGAGCGCGCCCGCGAGCACTAGCGCCACGAGGTTGACGCCCAGCGCCGTCCACAGGAACGGCTGCGCGCAGACCACCCACGCGACCAGGGGCAGCCGAAGTGGCGCCTGCGCTCGGCGGCGCGCGCGGTTGCCACCACCCAATACTCGGCCGGGAGCAGGATCACGAGGTCCTGGGGGTACAGATGCGGGTCGGAAGCAGCGTCGCCACGGTCAGCAGGGCCCAGCGCCGCGCGAGCTCCGCCTCGCCGGCGGGTGGGGGGCCGGCCCAGGGCCGCAGCGCGACTGCGACGCCCGCGACGCCGAGCGGCAGCGCGGCGCCCAGCAGGCCGTTCCAGCCCATCAGTCAGTGCACGATCGTACCGTGCGTGTCCGTGCCGGCGGCGGACAGCACGAACGCGGGGTACGCCCACAGGCGTTCGACGCTGGCGACGGCGAGCGACGCCGCGATCGCCACGGTCGTGCACGAGCCGAGCGCCGCGACGCCGCGCCAGCGCCGTGCGAGCAGCAGCGCCAGCGCGACGGGGATCGCCAGCTCCGGCTTGACCAGCGTCGGCGCGAGCGCGAGCCCTGCGAGCCCGTCGCGCCCCGCGCGCAGCGCGAGCGCCGTCGCCGCCCACGAAACGAGCAGCAGCATCGAGAACTGCCCGAGCTGGATTGCGAACGGCACGAGCGCGAAGCCGACGCTCACCGCGAGCAGGGCGCGGCGCGTGTCGCCCGACGCGCCCCCGGCCAGCCGCCACAGCAGCGCGAGCGCGAACAGCGCGACGTTACACGCTGTCCTGGTGGACTCAACCGGTCAGCGCAACAGTGCCTGGAGTCTATCGGCCGGAGTGTCGTAGCCAAGAGTCTTCCGCGGTCGGGGGTTGAGCTTCGCTGCGAGCGCATCTAGGTCGTCCTGGGTGAGGCC
>Ga0194132_10006281_pt1 | contig 18538 bp, 7 predicted proteins | sample TA2KigOf80mmetaG_FD_148612 | JGI IMG/M metagenome (GOLD analysis project Ga0194132, IMG submission 148612) | Freshwater microbial communities from Lake Tanganyika, Tanzania - TA2015054 Kigoma Offshore 80m | ecosystem: Environmental > Aquatic > Freshwater > Lake | place: Tanzania: Lake Tanganyika...
GAAAAAAGTATTAGAGTAAAACCTAATAATAATAATAGTTTTTTCATAGTTATGTAGCTTATTATAAAAATTAAACTTGAGCTGCTTGGCCGTAAACTTCTAAGTCGTCAAAGCCAGCCACGTGAGAACAATTTGAATATGCGGTTGGAAATCCTGATTGGTTATCGGAACAAACTTGAGTACTATCCTCTACAATTGAAGTGGTGGCGTCCGCGTATGTAAAACCTAAATCTGCTGTCGAGCTTACATCAACCGCTATGGAATCTCCGAAAGCTACTGTTATGTTACCACTTGAGCCATGTGTATCGCTAACAACCTGAGAACCGTTGACATAAATTACAAATGTCCCTGAATTTGCACCCATACCGAACGACCAATATAAGTTAACTTCAGGACAACTAACTTGAATCCTTGCTAGCTTGAAGGCATGAACTGCTACAAAATACAGATTTCTTTCCGTGCTGTATGTATAATCATAAATTGATGAGAAGCTACCAACCCCTCCACTTGCAATCGAGGTACCAACAAGTGTTCCTGAAGAATTATAAGGGTAACCTAAATACAATGCCCATGTGTCTGGGGCATATCCCGAATATGATACACGACCAGAGGTGGTTCCCAAGTCTATTACAGCATATCCTCGAGTAAAATATTCCGAGGGGCCACAGGGTGATGCACATTTATGACAATATGAATACCATTGAGTTAAATTAAAATTATTGAAAGGGTTTGCGGTAGGTAAACTTGGACTCTGTGAGTTTAGTAACACATAAACCTCTGCTGCTGCCCGTGAAAAGGAAAAGTTGGATACCGAAGATAAATCCATCTCAGTCCTGAGGTCACTTACTTTCAATTGTCCACTAGCTGGAAGTGCCATTTATCTTAGATTTTAATTCCTTAATTATGGCTTGTTGGTCTTTGTTTACTTTTTATTAATTATTATGCAGGGTTCCTAGGAACAGTAAGAGGAGCATCAATAGTTTTTTGAATCTCCAGTTCTATTCTTGCATCAATAGGATCAAAGTCTACTAATTCACTAACCCATGTTTTTAAATGATCATCAGTGACATTATTAAAGTTGATAAAGTTTTGAGGATCAGGAGCTGATACCTTAGTGATACCAGGATAACGACTTGTATAAGTTTTAGCATTTGCTCCTTCTCCAAGTATTTTAGCTACCACTCTGCTCCATGATACATCCACTACAACATTGGACAATCCATTAAGAGATGGTGTATTACGTGTTGAGTGGATTTCTAGTCTTTTTTCAGTTGACATCTTTATAAATTAAAAATGTTATTAAACAGGGGTGATTCCCCATATATTACAAACATACAAAATAACTTTTTCTTCTAGCGTTCCTGTGCCAGGTAAATCTGCTTCTGGAACAACAAATTTATCATAAAATACAGTGACAGCTTCTATGGGAGGAGTGTTATCCACTGGTGGATTAACAGTGTAAAACAGATTAGCATTAATACTAACCATTAAATTACTCATGTTTTCGTTAGCAAATACAGTGAGTAGGTTAGCTGTCTTTGTTAAGACAATCTTACTTTGAATATTAACATTTCTTATAACTGACATAATCGCATTTAATAGATTAATAATTATATGTAACCTTCAGTGTAAAACAGGTTAGCATTATTACGAGCACCTGCCATAGCCGACATTACATTCAAAATCATAACCCACTTCCTCTCCAGGAACAACATTAGCTTTTAGGGCATATTTCAGAATAGTATAGTTATGGGTTAGCAAGGGAATCTCAGATCTCCCACTATTATCTGCACATGCCACCACTTCCCCATTAAGAGTAATGTTTAAATAAACACCATCGCAGAAGCTTGTATATTGAGGAACCATTATATTGTAAATGGTAATTATAAAATTACCATGTACTGTTTGCTTGACCAACCCACCACCAAATGTTAATTCTGTTCCACATGTGGAACAACGTTCTGTACTTGTGGTGTACGTGTCACCATTTTGAGTCCAATAAGCACCTATATACCCAAAGTCTGGATCAGCTTGATTAGGAAATATTGTACCTCCAATATCTCCCCCCCCTTCCATATAACAGAAAGTATCCCAAAAATTACAACCATCCCATATACCACCAGCATTCTGCGCCATAGAAACCATGGCAGTTGGAAGTTGAAAGCCTCGATAAGCACCCATCGTAAATTGGGAGCCTTCTGACACATACGTAGCACCATATTCACCAACATCCCTCATTGAAGAGGTGACACCAGTATTAAAATTAATAACCAACTCTTTTGCAATAGCAGATAAACCTAGATTGCTGCCTGGTAATTGCCCCATAATTAACCAAGTTTCGATTTTAATTCGTCAATTTGTTTCTGTTGTTCCTTAATAGCTTCAATAAGTAGAGGGACTAGTTTGTCATAATTAATAGTGAGGTAGTCTTCTCCACTCTTAGAACCGATTGGCTTTTGATTATCATCAAATTCTGTGTCAAAAGCAGCTAACGTAACAACCTCAGGAAGAACAGCTTTTACCTCTTGAGCAGAAAGACCCACTTGCAACTTCTCATCTTTGTATCCAAAGGATTTAGCCAAGTCGTTGTTAGTGTAGTAGAAACCATTAAGTTGCTTAACCTTATCAATAGCATTCTCAATTTTTCCTTTCTTATCTTTCAGACGCTCATCTGAGTAGTAAGCTATAATATCACCCTGTGCGTATACCCAGTCAAATGAGTAGACATAGCCAGAATCTATTCTATATACGTTGGAAGTACCACAAGGATAGAGAAAATATTGACCGTTTGTAGAACAGTAATATACGTTCGCATATAGGTTATTGAAACTTGGTGAGTTACCATGTCCTAAATTTTGGTTAATTACGTAAGATGAAATGTTATCAGATACTCTTGCACTATCTACACGTACACCATACGTATTACTACCATTCCATCCCATTAGAGTGGGATAGCTACTAGTCCATTGTACTTGTGAATCTGTATTGTTGATACCACCGCCAGATGGTGAAGTACTTGCAGAAGCATCAAATATAACGTGGCTATTACCGTAAACCTTCCAAGCTAGCATTCCCACTACGTTGTTAATAACTGTAGCGTCATTCCAGTTTGATTGAACTCTAGCAGGCACTGCACCCACTGTGTTATAAGAAATGGTTCTAGGAGTAGAGCCATTGTATGTTGTACCTGGAGCATCGCCAGATCCACCACTGTTCATAGTTAGAACATTAGAGAAAGCTTGTGTTGCTCCTGATGTTCCACTAGTTCCATTGGCACCAGCTGCACCATTAGCACCTGACGTACCACTAGTTCCACTTCCTCCATTAACACCACTAGTACCTGATGTTCCATTAGCTCCATTAACACCACTTGTTCCATTGGCTCCATTAACACCACTTGTTCCTGAAGTACCAGAAGCACCGTTTGCTCCACTTGTTCCAGATGTACCAGAAGCTCCATTAACACCAGAAGTACCACTTGTTCCATTAGCTCCATTAACACCACTTGTTCCTGATGTTCCGTTAGCACCATTCACACCACTTGTTCCATTGGAACCTTTGGTTCCACTACTACCACTTGTACCACTTGTTCCTGATGTTCCGTTAGCACCATTAACTCCAGAAGTACCTGAGGTTCCATTTGCCCCATTCACACCAGAAGTTCCAGAAGTTCCAGATGTTCCACTGGCTCCATTCACTCCAGAAGTACCACTTGTACCATTGGCACCATTCACACCAGATGTTCCAGAGGTTCCATTAGCACCATTCACACCTGAAGTACCTGATGAACCACTAGTTCCATTAGCACCGTTTACTCCAGAGGTTCCACTTGTACCATTTGCCCCATTAACCCCTGATGTTCCGCTGGTTCCATTGGAACCTTTGGTTCCACTACTACCACTTGTACCACTTGATCCAGAGGTTCCACTAGTTCCTGACACACCACTAGTACCAGAAGTGCCATTTGCACCATTTACACCTGATGTGCCTGACGTACCATTTGCTCCATTAACACCAGAAGTACCACTAGAGCCACTAGTACCATTAACACCTGAGGTTCCACTTGTACCATTGGCACCATTAACTCCTGAGGTTCCACTGGTTCCATTAGCTCCGTTCACTCCTGATGTTCCACTGGTTCCATTAGCACCATTAACACCTGATGTTCCACTGGTTCCGTTGGCTCCATTGACACCTGATGTTCCACTGGTGCCATTTGCACCATTTACACCTGACGTACCACTACTGCCTGATGTACCAGAAGTACCATTTGCTCCATTCACACCTGAGGTTCCAGATGTTCCATTTGCTCCATTCACACCACTAGTTCCACTAGTACCACTTGTACCACTTCCACCATTAACACCACTAGTTCCACTAGAGCCAGAGGTTCCACTAGAACCACTAGTACCATTTACTCCTGAAGTACCACTAGTACCAGAAGTACCGCTTGTTCCTCCAGTTCCAGAGGTACCGTTAGAACCAGCATTACCTGTTCTACTAAATTGAACTGCTAGTAAAGCTCCATTAGATGCTAAAGTACCACTAATATAAGAAACAGGAATTGTATAATAACCCACATTATTAATTACTGCTCCTGTTACTTGGAATTGATTAACAACTGTACCTGTATCTCTGCTATATATAGTGATAACACCTCTTGCTGAGGTTGTTGTTGAATCATCCCAAGTATCATACCAAGCAGTTTGAGAATTACCTAATTGATCAAGGTTATCTATATGAATAGATGTTACTGAACTAATTGTACCACTATTATATTTTAATATTCCAGCTCCTGGATCAGAATCAGTTGTGCTTGTAGAGAAATTATAAGGTACTCCTCCTTTTTGTCCTGAAGTGCCAGAGGTTCCACTTGTTCCTGCTGTTCCACTTGAACCGCTAGTTCCAGACGTACCGCTAGTTCCACTAGTACCACCACTACCAGCTGTACCAGAACTACCACTAGTTCCTGAAGTACCAGTTGTACCACTAGTTCCTCCTGATCCAGAAGTTCCGCTTGTTCCAGCAGTTCCTGATGAACCTGAGGTGCCTGATGAACCTGATGTACCAGTTGTACCTGAAGTTCCGCCAGATCCAGAAGTACCAGAAGATCCTGAGCTGCCACTTGTTCCAGAGGTTCCAGATGTGCCTCCAGTTCCAGATGTACCAGAGCTACCAGAACTTCCACCTGTTCCAGATGTTCCTGAGCTACCTGAAGTTCCTGATGTACCACCAGATCCTGCTGTTCCACTAGTTCCAGAAGTACCACTAGATCCTGAGGTGCCTGAGCTACCTGAAGAACCACTTGTACCTGATGTTCCTCCTGATCCACTAGTGCCTGAAGTACCAGAGCTACCACTAGATCCGCTTGTTCCAGAGCTACCACCAGATCCTGATGTTCCACTTGATCCAGAACTTCCACTTGTGCCTGTAGTACCACTACTTCCGCTAGAACCAGATGTACCAGATGTACCACTAGTTCCTCCTGTACCATTAGTACCACTGCTACCAGAACTGCCACTTGACCCACTAGAGCCAGATGTTCCCCCACTTCCACTTGTACCACTTGATCCAGAGGTTCCACTTGAACCGCTAGTTCCAGCTGACCCATTAGTACCACTTGTTCCACTAGTGCCTGAACTACCTGAGGTACCAGAGCTACCTCCGCTACCTGCTGTTCCAGAAGAACCAGATGTGCCTGAGGAGCCTGAAGTTCCAGATGATCCACTTGAACCAGATGTACCTGCAGAACCTGTTGATCCTGAACTTCCTGAAGTTCCAGATGTACCTGATGTTCCAGAACTTCCGCTACTACCTGAAGAACCTGAGCTTCCAGATGTTCCAGATGAGCCTGAGCTTCCAGAGGAACCTCCACTACCAGCCGTACCACTAGTACCGCTTGTTCCACTAGAACCACTGCTTCCAGAGGTTCCTGAAGTGGCAGATGTACCACTTGATCCACTGCTTCCAGCTGTACCACTAGTACCAGAGCTACCTCCTGAACCTGCTGTACCACTTGATCCACTGGTTCCAGATGATCCACTACTTCCACTAGAGCCTCCACTACCAGATGTTCCACCACTTCCAGATGTGCCAGAAGATCCTGAAGTACCAGAGCAAACTCCAAGAAGATTTACAGTAAGTTCAGAAGCAAAAGTATAACTAATTGCACATTTATAAATTGTATTTCCATATGGTATGGAAATCTGTTGAGTGTTACCATCACAATCTACATACTCCCACACTTGGAAAAAAGGTGCAACTCCATATCCATTAAATACTTCATAGCTTTTACATGTCAATCCAGAGCTACCACTAGAACCAGATGTACCTCCAGAACCAGATGTACCACTGCTACCACCAGACCCACTTGTGCCTGATGAGCCAGATGTACCACTACTACCAGAAGTACCAGCTGTACCAGACGATCCTGAAGAGCCTGAGCTTCCTCCAGAGCCAGAAGTACCTCCTGTGCCATTTGTACCGCTTGATCCGCTACTTCCAGAAGTACCAGACGTAGCAGATGTTCCTGAGGAACCACTAGATCCTGCTGTACCACTTGTTCCAGAGCTACCTCCAGAACCAGATGTACCACTTGATCCACTAGTACCAGATGACCCTGAACTACCGCCTGAGCCAGAGGTTCCAGAGCTTCCACTGGTTCCACTTGAACCAGAAGAACCAGAACTACCTCCACTTCCAGATGTTCCAGAGCTACCAGAAGTACCTGATGATCCAGAACTTCCACTGCTACCAGAGGTTCCAGAAGAACCGCTTGTTCCAGCTGTACCTGATGTTCCACTGCTACCAGATGTACCAGATGAGCCAGAGCTACCACTAGTTCCACTAGTTGCAGATGTACCACTCGTACCTGATGTACCAGAAGGAGCGTTAAATGTGGTTTGAGAATATGAATAATACGTAGTGCCCTCTGTATAGAAAATTATATTACGGGCTGTACCTGTGTTATTTACAGCAATTATCTTACAATATATTCTGTCTGTATTATTTAAAACAATACTAGCTAAGAATGTATCCATGTATATCTGCTGAATCAGACCTGCTCCATAGAGTACATTTACAGTGTTTGTTGTACCAAGCAGAGTGGATGCACCACCTGTTGTATATTTATACACCTCTACATATACATTGAAATCAGCAACTGCATTGTCTAATTGAACGTGTAAAACCCACGCCCACTGACCAGCAGGAATAAATGTTACTCCTGGAACATTGCTGTCTGTAGCATATGTTTGAAGAGTTTGTGTACTGCTTGCTGGAATGTTTGTTGTAAATGATTGTTGAGCACTACCACTAGGCACAGGACTCCATTGCTTAAATGTAGGAGAACCAAATGCAGAGTTTGTATTTATAGATTCGTTTAGATAGTAGATTTGACCACCAGAGATACCGTCTTGTCCAGAGGAACCTGATGAACCACTAGTACCTGCTGTACCTGAGGACCCACTGCTTCCACTAGTTCCTGAGCTACCACTTGTGCCAGATGACCCAGATGTTCCACTAGAGCCACTAGTTCCTGCACTACCATTGGTGCCTGATGTACCAGAAGAGCCTGAACTGCCAGAGGTTCCACTTGAACCACTAGATCCGCTAGACCCACTTGTTCCAGAGCTTCCAGATGTACCTGCACTACCGTTTGTTCCACTTGAACCAGAACTTCCTGAGGTTCCACTAGACCCACTTGAACCACCAGAACCTGATGTTCCTGCACTACCATCTGTACCAGATGTTCCACTAGACCCACTTGATCCAGAGGTACCAGATGTGGCTGATGTACCGCTACTTCCACTAGAACCAGAAGTGCCTGAAGTACCACTGCTACCACCACTACCAGCTGTACCAGATGATCCTGAAGAACCACTACTACCGCTAGTACCAGAGCTGCCAGAAGATCCACTACTTCCACTTGTACCAGAACTACCTGCAGACCCATCAGTACCTGAACTTCCAGAACTACCAGAAGATCCACTTGTACCTGCTGATCCATTAGTACCACTGCTACCACTTGTTCCCGCTGAACCATTAGTACCACTACTACCTGAACTTCCAGAGGAACCACTGCTACCTGAACTACCAGAACTTCCAGAGGTTCCAGATGTACCAGCGCTACCGTCTGTTCCAGACGTACCACTAGAGCCACTAGAACCTGATGTACCTGATGTGCCAGATGTTCCAGAGCTTCCGCTACTACCACTAGTTGCAGAAGTACCAGAAGTACCAGAACTTCCACTTGACCCACCACTACCGTTAGTACCAGAACTACCTGATGAACCACTTGATCCGCTAGTTCCATCTATACCCGATGTTCCTGAGCTACCATTTGTACCAGATGAACCTGAACTACCTGATGTACCTGCACAAACTCCTTGATATGTAATTGAGAAGCCAACAACATTAGGTCCAACAACTGTTCCAACTATTGCACAAATTTCTTGTGTTGTACCCGTTCCAATAGAAGCACTTTGTCCTACACTTGCACAATCATCATAAGTGTAGTTTTGAGAACTTCCCGTTGTATTTGAAATTAAAAAACTACCACAAGTAAGTCCGCTTGTTCCACTTGAACCTGAACTTCCACTAGATCCTGAAGAGCCACTAGTTCCACTAGTGCCACCACTTCCACTAGTACCGCTACTTCCACTTGAGCCAGAAGTTCCTGATGTTCCTCCACTACCAGCTGTACCACTAGTTCCGTTGGTACCAGAGCTTCCACTTGACCCACTTGATCCTGATGTACCACCAGTTCCACTGGTTCCACTACTTCCACTAGATCCACTAGTACCGCTTGTACCTGACGTACCACCTGTACCATCTGTTCCAGAGGAGCCTGAAGACCCTGATGTTCCTGCAGTTCCACTAGAACCACTGGTTCCAGCTGTACCTGAGGTGCCTGAGCTACCAGAGGTGCCAGAAGATCCACTTGAGCCACTAGACCCTGAAGTGCCTGAAGAACCTCCACTTCCACTTGTACCACTTGATCCAGAGGTACCACTTGATCCAGAACTACCACTAGAGCCACTTGTACCACCTGTTCCATCAGTACCGCTACTTCCAGATGTTCCACTTGTACCTGTAGTACCTGAAGAACCAGAAGATCCAGATGTACCTGCTGTACCACTTGTACCTCCAGTACCATCTGTTCCTGAGCTTCCACTAGAACCTGAAGAACCGCTTGTACCACTTGACCCACTAGATCCACTGCTACCGCTGGTTCCAGAACTTCCACTAGTACCGTTTGTACCACTGGTTCCATTTGTGCCACTTGTACCTGAAGAACCGCTAGACCCAGAGGATCCAGAGCTTCCACTTGTACCTGTGGTTCCAGAAGTACCAGAAGTACCATCAGTTCCTGATGAACCACTAGTTCCTGAAGAACCTGATGTTCCTGAAGAACCTTGACATAATCCTAATGTTGTTAAAGTTAGAGAACCTGAACTGACAAAAGCTCCACAGAATGTTACACTTTGTCCGTTATTTAAAGAACCATCAACTATCGTATTTAAATCACAAAGATAATAACTGAAAGGTTGGTTATTCAGGCCTGTGTTGTTTGTAAGTTGATATTCCATACAACTAACTCCAGAAGATCCTGAAGTGCCACTGGAACCACTAGAACCACTTGTTCCATCAGTTCCACTTGAACCAGATGAACCGCTTGATCCTGATGAACCAGAAGATCCACTACTACCAGAGGTGCCTGCAGAACCATTAGTGCCTGACGTTCCAGAACTTCCAGAAGAACCAGAACTGCCTGAACTTCCTGAACTTCCTGAAGTTCCACTAGTTCCATCAGTTCCAGAACTACCTCCTGTGCCATCTGTACCGCTAGACCCAGAGCTACCTGATGTTCCACCACTACCAGCGGTGCCACTTGTTCCTGATGAACCTGAACTACCTGATGTACCCGAAGTTCCACTAGTTCCACTATCTCCTGATGTACCAGATGATCCTGATGTACCCGCAGATCCTGCTGTACCAGATGTACCACTACTTCCTGATGTACCTGCTGTACCAGAAGATCCAGAGGTTCCACTAGAACCAGACGATCCTGAAGTACCAGTTGTACCACTTGATCCAGAAGAACCAGAAGTTCCAGAAGTTCCGTTTGTTCCAGAAGAACCTGATGTACCAGAAGATCCTGAAGTACCCTCTGTGCCAGAAGATCCTGAAGTTCCGCTTGTACCAGTCGTTCCTGAAGAACCCGATGTTCCAGCAGTTCCTGATGAACCTGAAGTACCACTTGTACCGTCTGTACCAGAAGAACCTGAGCTACCAGATGAACCTGATGATCCACTTGATCCACTAGTACCAGCTGTACCAGTTGATCCCGAAGATCCTGAAGAACCTGATGAACCTGAGCTTCCATTTGTACCTGATGAACCAGATGTACCCGAAGAACCAGATGAACCTGAACTTCCACTGGTTCCTGATGAACCAGATGTACCAGAAGAACCGCTCGTTCCAGAACACACTTCCTGAAAATTAACAAGCAACTCAGAATTGAATGTGTATGTAGTTAAACAAATATATAAAGTTTGTTCAGGTTGAACAGGTGTTGTTTGGTTCTGAAGAGCGCAGTCTACGTATTCGAAAGTTCGTGTAAGGACATTAGATGGATTAGTAATTGAATATTCCAAACAACTTATACCACTTGTTCCTGAAGAGCCAGATGTACCTGAAGAGCCACTGGAACCTGATGAACCACTTGTTCCAGTTGTCCCTGATGAACCTGAAGTTCCTGATGAACCACTTGATCCTGAAGTTCCTGAGCTTCCGTTTGTTCCAGAAGATCCTGAAGTTCCGCTACTACCTGATGATCCTGAAGTGCCATCACTTCCGTTTGTACCTGAGGTTCCACTAGAACCTGAAGTACCAGAGCTTCCAGAAGTACCATCTGAACCAGATGTACCACTTGAGCCTGAAGAACCACTTGACCCACTCGTTCCACTACTACCGCTTGAGCCACTTGACCCACTCGTTCCAGTTGACCCACTTGTTCCATCTATACCACTTGTACCACTACTTCCACTAGAGCCTGAAGAACCACTTGAACCTGAACTACCTGAAGTTCCTGAAGAACCACTTGTTCCATCTGTACCAGTTGAACCTGAAGTACCAGATGAACCAGAGGTTCCTGAAGAACCGTCTGTACCATTTAAGCCAGATGTTCCTGAACTACCTGAAGAACCAGAACTTCCTGATGAACCATTGCTTCCACTTATTCCTGAGCTACCACTTGTTCCGTCTGAACCACTACTACCGCTTGTTCCACTACTACCATTTTCACCTGATGTCCCACTAGAACCACTTGTTCCATTTATACCTGAAGAACCACTTGAGCCACTAGTTCCATTGGTACCACTAGAGCCGCTGGTTCCATTAGTACCACTAGATCCACTAGACCCACTTGATCCGTTACTACCATTTTCACCTGATGTTCCACTGCTTCCATTTTCACCTGAAGTTCCACTTGTACCATTAGTACCTGTGTCTCCTTTTCCTCCACTAGTTCCACTTGTACCACTCTCTCCTTTACTTCCACTAGTTCCATCACTTCCACTTGAACCACTTGAACCACTTGATCCACTGGTTCCATTTGTTCCACTTGACCCACTAGATCCATCAGACCCATTTTGACCACTGGTTCCACTTGACCCATTTGATCCATTTAATCCACTAGAACCAGAACTACCGCTAGAACCTGATGAGCCAGAGTCTCCAGTAGAACCTGAAGTTCCATTAGTACCAGATGATCCAGATGATCCAGATGATCCATTAGACCCACCGCTACCAGAAATTCCACTAGAACCACTAGTTCCATTAGTACCAGACACCCCACTTGTACCAGAAGTACCATTTGTACCACCTCCACCACCACCTGAACCTGATGAACACAACACCTCAAGTTTTTCAATGACTGTCTGAAGATTGTCATTAGTATTAATTCCTGTACATATAAGATTACGGCCTTCATAGAACACACAAGTGGCGTTCAATATGATAGGACATGGTTCAGCACAACACAACATATTTGTGCCAGAAATGGGAGGGCAACATGACCCTTTATAATTCGAGGGTAGTACGTTCATGTCTTAATTTTCTTAGTGTACAATTTTCAATATATCACCTGTACGGTAAACTTGACCTACAAATAAACCACCTGCAATAGCAGCAGCATTGTCAGCATATTGGGGAGCTCCTGTGTAGGGAATAGATAGAACAATTCTCCAGTCTAAGGCTCCTGTTCCTGTGGTTTGGGCGTAATATAGGTTTTTAGCACCAGCTGTTCTTACAAAAAGCTGTCCTAAATAGATAGCACCAGCAGTGGGTGCCGATGTTCCAGACTTAGGAACAAGATTACTATTTATCTTACCTAACGCAATCTCCAGAGAATCAAGGGGATTGACGTCAATATTAACAAGATATTCACCATTATAGAGCACACAAAGGGCGTTCTCATAATTGACACACGTTGGGCAAATTGCAGCAGTTCTCATGGTGAGCGAAATTAGTTATTAGTTATTAATATTCAAAGAGTTGTAGGAAAAATATATCATAATATAGCTATTATCTCCTACTTTCTTTCTGTATGGTGACATCATACTCCTTGGCAAAATCAGCATCAAGGATGGCTCCATAGGTAATTAGAGACTTGGTGATGGGTAACATCTTAGCCAGGTTCTTTATAGGCTGGGCTTTTTTCCTTACCTCTTCTTCAGAAAGTTCTCGGTTGGATATATCTAATCCAGTGGTTTCCATAGCGAAATGGGACAGGAATCTTTTTAAGTCTGAGAATATACCAAAAGCTGGGAAGGCAGACCCACTGATCATCTTTTGGAACTCAACGGGATTATAGAAGAATGAAAGCTCACTGATGAACCTATCTACGGTTCTTTGGGCATATCTGTGGAAGTTCTTGTCAGCCTTATCATCTTCATCATCAGGAGCAACCATGCCAAGAGCAAGCATAGCACCAAACAGAGAGAGACCAATTAACAACTCTTTTAGCTGATTACGAAGGTTGTTTCTAACCATATCTATAAAGTCGTTTCTATCCATCTTTAGTTCTTTCCCAGTGCTTTTTCTGTAGGCCTCTGCATATTTTACATATAGATCATCCACTATCTTAAGACCTCTATCGTTTGCAGCAATGACATCACTTATGTCTGTTACCATTTTTGCAATGTTGAGAGACAAGAAGTTAGAGAAAAGTCTGATTCTACCAATGTCATATTTCTCTCCAGTGGTCATTCCATCCTCATCTATCTCTACAGAAAAGTCATCACTCACCTTTCTGAACTCACCAAAACGTGTATCTACAAGCTTAGGAATCCAGTTCTTGAACACCATCATAGACCTGGTCCAGATGTTCATACTCATGCGGTTCACATCACTGTCTGCCAGACCACCAGTGGCATTTCTAGAAATACGTCTAGTGAGATTGCTAAGTCGTTGAATCTCAGTGATATTAGTTAGGTCAAGACCTGGTATAACAACCTTGCCATTGTCCAGTTTTTTAGTGGCATTAATGGACCTAGTCCTTTTAAGCTCTTCAATCTCTTGTTCTATCTTAGGAGCTGTTTCTCTGTAGCTAGATCCAGAGCTATATCTATCTTTATACTTGTCTTTTACAAACTTATGGATGCTTACAATCTTTCCATTCTCCACCATCATGTTCTCTAATAGGGTGAGGAATATAGATTTTTCCATGTGTTGTTCTGGCTCTCTCATGAACACCATAAGAAAGTCAGAGAAGCTACCTCTGGTGAGGGTGGTTAGACCAGCCTTCTTAAGCTTCTCATAGTTGGGATCTTCCTTCATGGGTAAGAACACATCAATAAGTTGGATAAACATCTGTCTTTCTTCATCATTAGCAAAGCTGTTTCCAATAAGCTTTATCTCATTTCTACCCACTTCTCTGGCTTTAAAATAGTTACCAGACTGTGCAGCTAACTGTATATTACTACCAAATGCGTTTACAGCACCAGATATAAATTCAAATCCCAACGACTTAAGTTGGAAAGCTCTGTTTGCAGCATCCATACTTTTCACCAAAGATGTAGCAGATGGGTTTTCTTCAATTTTAAACACCTCTCTACCAGTTAAACTATTCACTCCCTTTTTAATGAAGCTTGCCACCTTGCCTATACCTAGAGGTGTGTCACTATCAGAGAGTGGATATTTTTGCTCGTAAAGAAGAGCACGAAGGAAGTCATTGAATATCTTTGTGTTCTCCTCATTTCTTGTTAGCTCTTCTGGTTTACCATTTACAAATATCACCTCTCCTAATCTATTAGTGTTCAAATGATTCTTAAAGGTTTCTATGGTTTTTACCAAGTTGAGCTGACCTTCCACCTCAGACAGGTATTTATATTTCTCCACATGATTAATATAGAGAATCATGTTCTTGAAGATGTCCTCACTTACATCAGAATAGTCATTTACACCTTCTAGCTCACCAGTGAGCTCATTTACCTTATCCTCTCTTTTTGTGAAGTCGTAGGTGTAGTATTTAGGAATACCGTTTTCTAGCTCACCAGTGAGCTCATTTACCTTTCCATATCCAACATCATCTGTTCTTATAGAAAGAGCATCACCCCAGTTAGACACAGCAGATAGACTAAAGTCCCAAGCTAGGCTCTCAGCCATCCCTTTTCTTACAAAGGGTAGGAAGGTTGCCATTACACGATTGCTAATATATCCTGTCTCATTAGCTTTCTGGTTCATCCTAGTGATGAAGTTGTACAGATCATTGAGATCTTTATCCTTTAGAATCTCTTTATATTCTTCTGTGTACAAGTCAGTTTTAGGATGTCTCTTTAAAATATAGTTGTTCCATCCATTAAATCCTGGATAGTTTAAATCAAACTTCTGCTTTTCCTCCTCTATCAGTTTGTCCAAAAGAGCAGGGTTGTCATCATATAGTTTTTCTAGACGAGCTATTCTTTTCTTTAGAAATTCCTGAGCCTCAGCTTCATATGCAGGTATATCAACATTGTTTCTTATCCAAGCCATGTCACCCTGACCAGTGGAACTCATCTCTCTAAGGGTATCATAAAACTCTTTTTTGAATTTATAGATAAGCTTATTAACCAGATTATTCTTGCTATCTTTTTGGTAGAGTTTTTGTACAAGACTACGTGTATCTCCACCACGATCAACCAGACGTTTTCTAATCTCTATCAGCTCATCCACCTCACCAATAGAATCTCTTGATGCTCTACCCTTGGCATTAGTGACAAGTTTGAATAGGATTTGTAAAGAGTTAAGAGGAAGCTCAGATATGCCTCTGAATGTAGAAGACAATCCTTTTACAACTGCCTCAGCACTAAGGAGTCCTGATACAAGGTTACGCTGCCCAATATGTTTGTCAGCAAATGTTTTTGAAGCATCTTTTATGGCAGTTCTGGAAAGTCTGATAGATCGAGCTTGTGAAGAAATCTGATCCATAAGCTCTTTTCTAAATGCCACATCCTCTTTAGCTTCAATAGTGGTGACATTAGCTTCCATCTCTTTTGTGTACACTAGGTCAGCCACAAGGTCATCTATCTCTCCAAACACCTCTGCAAGAGATATATATTCTCTCATCTCATCAGCAAAGTCAGAGAGTTCTTTGTTCTCAGAGTCTTCTGATAGAGCAGGGCGGTTTTTATAAATAGTGTTGTAGTCATTCATGATTTGATCACCTTGTTTCTTCATCAGGGTGATGAGATTTACAAGAGGAGCAATGTTCATGGCTGTTTGAGCAGCACGGATAGCTTGCTTCAGAGCATTGAGCCTTTCGCTTTTGAACTCACGTTCTTCATCCTCTTTAGCCACCTTCTTAGATATTTGTCTATATACAGCATTTAGGTTCTCTAACAGTCTATCTAAGTTTTCAAATCCTGTAGATTCTGTTTCTGCAGATACAGGTAGCAAACGTAGGTCCTCAATATCAGCTGTGTTTACAGAACCTATTGATATTCCAGTGATTATAATAGGTGAGTTTTCCACCTTAGGATCTTCCCTCTTTACATCCATAAGTATGGGAATAGCTCTGTTTAAACCAAACTTGTCGATTCCATAATTATTAAGTAATATTTCTTTATATCGTTCAAGCTGAATGTTATAAGCTCCTTGTTTATACCACGTGACATCTTTAGCACCCTTGACAAGGTTCATAAACTTCCAGTCTACAATATTAGCCTTACCACTTTCTTCTACAATCAGAAGGTCAATGGTACCAGCCTCTTTTTCTTTAGAGTCAAATATAGACACCTCAGAGAACACTAGAGGGTTCTTACCATCCTTTGAGAAACTATTAATAAGATTAACATAATATGTTTCTAGCTTCTGGTAGATTTCTTCATCTATAGGACTAAGTCTTTCAAAGCGCTCACCAGCAACATCTCTTCTGGTTCCATCTTCATTGAAATATCTAAGATGAATTTGCTCAAAGAACTTGTGTCCTTTAATACCCGCCTTTCTTTTGAACTCGTTAAACTTCTTCTCCTCTTCTGTAAACACCTTATCTCCAAACTTTTCTCTATACCAACTTTTTACACGGTCAGTTACTCTTTTGACAACACGAGCCCATGTACCATCAGGTTGTTTCACCTCATAGAAGTTATTAGCTTCTTCTGTATCCAGTAGGAGGGGATCAGGTTGTTCCTTAGATACCACCTTTCTGAGATTATCCTTAGTGGCTAGAATGTTTTGCTGTATATTCTTTTGAGCATCAGAGATTTGGAAATAGATTTCAGCAGAGCTCATGTCTGCTATATTACCTTCCACTTGCCCAGCCATAATCTTAGCAGCTGTATCTTCAAACAAAGAGATGTCTGATTTTAGATATAGCCCTCTAATGAATTGTAATATCTTAGCCCAGAAGTTGGCTATAATAGATCTGTTCTCTTCTTTCAAAAGCTCTGGGAACATCTCCTCATTTGTGCCATCATTAATGATGAGCTCAGCAATGAGCTTGTCCACAGCCTCTTTTTTTATCTTACGGATGTTTGGCTTACCATCAGCTGTCTGATAGTTCTTGTTGTTCTTATATTGCTCAAATGTATATTTGTATATCTTGAACTTGTCAATCTTAGAAATCATCTGTGTGATGAGCTCAGGATTCGTTTGCTCAACCATTTGTGTAGCAATGTGTACAAGTTCTTCTAAAAGAGCTACATCCTCTTTACCCTCAGCAATAGCAATCACCTTTCTCATGGCATCAGCCACACCATTCACTCCTGTTACATCTATCCCAGATTGTTTAGAATAGGTGTTCAGATCTGTGATGGATATACCCATTTGTTCTGCTAGAGCCTTCACCTTCTTTACAAGCTCAGAAGAAATAGGGACAATGGGAATTACAGGGTCTTGGTTGTATACATCTATAGGAACATCTCCATCATACAAATCATTGATATCCTCTTCGGAGAGTCCTGACTGTTGGAAGTTGTCATGTTTTTCTTGTAACTCATTAAACATCTCTTCATTAGGAACAGCTTTCACCTTATCAGTTATCACTCTTTCTGTAGTGAATAGCTTACCACTATTTGTTACCCCATACTTATTCCTAGCTAAGTCAGACAGTTTATTGTTCTCAAAGAAGAACATAGCGTTAACAACCATCATGTTGTCATCAACGTAGCCTTTCTTCTTTAAGTGGTTAATTGCATTTATCTTAACATTACAAGCCATTAATTATTAGTTTTAACAAGTGAATGGATCCTCTCCTTCTTTAGGGGTTCCAGACTTTTTACCTTCAGGGCTCCAGATACCAGTAGCATCTTCTCTTGTGTATCCTTTTGATAATAGATACTGAGCCATTGCTACTTCTCCTATATTATACCCACTGGTTTTATCAAGATGGGTCTTTGTATCCATGATAAATCTTGCACCAGCTGCAATAGCTTTATCTATATTTTGATAAGCACCCTGAGTTTTACCATCTTTTACATTTACAAAACGGTTACCTCTGTCACCATTAGAAGACACATAAATAAGATCAGAAGAAGTATAGTTACCTGTGTTAGCTAGTCCAAGTTGAGCATACGCATCTTCCATACGTTGGGTTGTAGAATCGTTCTTTCCACCTGTACCTATAAATTGGGTAGCTTGACGAATCTTAAATAGTTCTTTATTCAGATACTTTTTAGCAGAGTCTTTTACATATCCAGGGGCTGTCACTATTTTTTCTATCTTTGTTTGAGGAGAGGATGTAAACTTCTTGGCAGCTTCAGCAAGAATAGCTTTCCTATCTCCATTGTTCTCATCCCACTGCATTATCTTACCAGTCTTTATAGATATGATCTGATTTCTCTTATTAACTACATAGCTATTCCCTTTATGGGCAACCACTACTGCGTTACCAGTCTTCACAGCTACATTAGCGTATATTCTATTACGGTCTACAGAATTTTCTTTAAATACTTCCTGACCGCTTTTATTAAAAATCTGCTTTCCTACTACTTTATAAGTTTGCTGTAACTTCCCTATTGGGGTATAAGTAATCTGAATACCAGCACTTACAGGAGCT
>Ga0194132_10006282_pt1 | contig 18534 bp, 10 predicted proteins | sample TA2KigOf80mmetaG_FD_148612 | JGI IMG/M metagenome (GOLD analysis project Ga0194132, IMG submission 148612) | Freshwater microbial communities from Lake Tanganyika, Tanzania - TA2015054 Kigoma Offshore 80m | ecosystem: Environmental > Aquatic > Freshwater > Lake | place: Tanzania: Lake...
TGCTGCATCCGCAGTTCGATCAACTCCTCACGCGTGCCCTCCTCCATGGCGGCCGGACTGTGGTGGGGGGCACGGCTCCGCTCTTGCAGGCCATCCCAGCCCTCCACACGGAACCGGTCCACCAGCGTATACCCGGTCTGCCTCGATATCCCGTGTTTCCGGCACAATTCTGAAAATGACAGGTCGTTTGCCTGCCAATCTTCGATAAACTCGACCTTGCTGTCCATGCGGCTCACCTCTCGCCAGGGCATCCCCCAGCTTAACCGCTGTCCCCCGGTTACCCTTCGTTTGTGTCAACCGCCCACCGGCACACTTGTCAAGGATGTCTCCGGTTCGCACAAGCTCAGTTCGCAATCCAATGATTCGCAAGGGCTCAAATCGGGCGAAAGGGTATGGGCGAAACGCCGGGCTCCGCTTCTGGCCGTCCAGGCTCATTCTTCGATGAGAATATGCTCACGATGGCTTTTGGCCGACCGAGCGTCTTGCCCTGAGACTTAGCCCTGGCAAGGCCGCTGCGCACACGGCTTGATAGCCGTTCGGCTTCGAACTTGGCGACCGTCGCCAGAATGCCGATCACGGCGTCGCTGAATGCGCCCAGGCTGTCGATCCACTGTTCCTGGAGGCTCCGGTATTTCACGCCGTACTGCGAAAGCTGGTTGAGGAGGAGCAGCGTCGGCAGGACGCCTTGTCTGCTCAAGCGGTCCAGCGACCAGAAGAGCAGGACATCGAACTTCCGCTTCCGCCCCGCCTCCATCGCCGCCTGCAACTGTGGCCGGTCGGCCTTGCGGCCCGATACCTGATCGTGAAATTCGCCTACGACCGTCCAGCCCATTCGCTCGGCGTAGGCTTGAAGCTCTCGGGTCTGGTTGCTGAGTTCTTGGCGACCGTCGTCGGTGCCGGAGCAAAACAACAATCCTCGCTGGGTTAACGTGACAGCCACCCTGACAGCCAACAGGGATGACGCTGGTACTCCGGCGTGTCCCTGGTGGACAGGGGAGTTGCCGAAACGCTCTGAGAAATCACAGTGTGCATTGCCATAGACGGCGCTCGGTGGGATTCGTAATCAGCAGGTCGCCGGTTCAATCCCGGCGGGTGGCTCCAGAATAGATCAATGGTTTACAGGCCCGCCACCGGCGGGCTTCGGTGTTCTTGTCAGCAGCCTTGTCAACGATTGTGCCGGACCCAGGCTCAAGCCGCTGCTGAAATTGAGCTCCGAATGATTATGAGCGCGGATTGGAACGCGGAGAGCCATGCGCCGGCATCGGATTCCACTTCAAGGCGAAGGGAATCTCCTTCAGTGTTCCAAAGAACCTTTGGGATATCACAAGTACAGGGAGACCCAGTAGCCATTGCGTTATCATCGTGTACACAATCGAGGTGGCAGCCATGCAGACGACCAAAGTCGGAATTCGGGAATTTCGGGAGAACTTTGCGGACTATCTGGAGTCGAGAACGCCGGTAGCAATTACGCGGCATGGCTCTACCATTGGCATCTACGTCCCCACCAAGCCCAAGCCAAGCCAGGCGGACCTGGAAGCCCTGCGTGTGGCCGGTGAACGGATGCAGGAGTTGATTGCGGCGGCGGGAGCCAGCGAGGCCGACTTGAAGAAGGCCCGTCGCGAACGACGGACTCGGAAGGGCTAGCACTGCTAGCGTGAACGGTCGTCAATGCTGCTCCGATTCCGCAACTCGACCGCCTGTGGTACACAATGGGAAGGCTACCGTGGACCATGAGTGTTGCCGCCTTGCCGGCTTTCTGTCCGGAATTGTTCGAGGGTTGATCTTCGCCTTCGGATTTCCCGCGGTGCTTCTGGCGCAGCCGACCGGCCTGTTGCCCGGCACCACGCCGTGGGACTTTCCGCCGGACATCGCCGCCGAACAGTACACCGAACTGCGCCGCTACTTCGAAGCCGGCATCACGAAAGCCGCCGGCCGGCGGCGGATTGCGAAATACGATCCGTCCGCCGTCCGCGAGGATCTGCGGCGGACGATCGGCGCAGTGGACAAGTTCCTTCCTCAACAGGCTGTCGTCAAGGAGATCGGCGCCACGGCCGCGTTCACCTTCTCGCTCGTGGAGTGGCCTCTGTTGCGCCTTGGGAACACCGGTTCCACTTCCGGATCATCCGGTGCGATGGTGAAGCAATACGGAATCCTGCTCGAAACGAAACGGTCCGGCAAACACCCGGCGGTGGTCGCCATTCCCGACGCCAGCCTGTCGCCGGCCGACATCGCCGGGCTTACCACGCGACTGCCACAGCGCGAGCAGTTCGCGCGAAGTCTGGCGGTCCACGGGTACGTCGTGCTGGTTCCGTTCTTCACGCAGCGGCGGGCTTTCAGTCAGCCGTGGCTCGAGGATCGGGCCTGGCTTGTCCGCCTTGGCTATCAGGTGGGACGGCACCTGATCGGCAGTGAGGTGCAACAGGTCTCGTCGGCAGTGGACTTTCTGGAGAAACGCCAACGCGTCGATCCCGAACGGATCGGCGTGGTTGGATCCGGGCAGGGCGGTCTCACCGCGCTTTATTCCGCAGCTCTCGACACGCGGATCAAAGCGGCTCTCGTGGCCAACTACTTCGACCGCCGCGAGCGGGCGGCATTCGACGAATCAGAAGACCGCATGCTCTGGAAACACCTCGAGCGTTCTGGCGACGCCGAGGTGGCCGCGGCCATCGCTCCTCGTGCGCTCGTGATCGATCGCGGTGGTCCGGAGGTGCTGAGCGAGTTCGAACGCGCGCGGACGTTGTTCGATCAGGCGGGCGCCGTGCAAGCGATTCGCTGCATCGGCGAGGCCGATCAAGTGCACGGGCCGGCGACGGCCGCCATCGAACGTTTCGACGAGGTCCTGCATCCCGATGTCGAGTGGATCATCTCCGCGCCCCAGACGCCCCACGATCCGGAGCCGTTCTACGCCATCGCCAACGCACAGTTCTCGCAGTGGCAGGCGCGCTACCGCAATATCGCGATCGAGGCGTACGCGGAGCGGGACAGAAAGTGGCAGCCCGATACGAGTTCGCTAGCGAACTACCGGAAATGGAGTCAGTCCGCGCGCGAGCGCTATCTCGACCTGATCGGACGATTTCCCGCGCCCGCCGGCGCGCTCGAGCCGCGAAGCGTCAAACTCTATGACGAGCCGGGATTCACCGGGCATCGGCTCTCGGTGCGCGTCTACGACGGCGTACACGCTTACGGAATCCTGCTCGTGCCGAAGGGCATCCGGCCTGGCGAGCGACGGCCGGCCGTGTTCGTCCAGCACGGTTTCGGCGGCAAGCCCGAAGATATTCTCGGTGTTGTCGACAACTCGCGTGCGGACCCGGTGTACGCGAAACTCGGCAGGCGGCTGGTGCAGCGCGGCTATGTGGTGTTCGCGCCGATGATTTCCGTCCAGAATTCCCCGGACCGGAACGCGATCGTTCGCCGCTCGCACCTTCTGGGTCAGACTCCCGTTGGGATCGAAATCCAAAAGACCGGGCGTGTTCTCGACTACCTCGAGACCCTGCCCTTCGTCGACAAGGACCGGTTCGCTTTCTACGGCCTGTCCTACGGCGGGTTCACGGCGCTTTGGACAAGCCCTGCCGAGCCGCGTTTCAAGGCGGTCGTGTGCAGCGGCCACTTCAATGACTGGAACCTCAAAACCACGGACCTCACGGAGGGCACGTCGTTCGTGTTCTACAAGGACACACTCGACATGTTCAACTTCGATCTGCTGCACAATTTCAACCACTCGGATCTGGCATGGTTGACCGCGCCGCGTGCGTTCATGATCGAGATCGGCGCCACCGATGGGGTCGAGATGGAGCCGCGCCGTTTCGTCGATGCCGAGATGGAGCGGGTCACGGCGCTCTACCGAAAACTCGGAATTCCGGGGAGGGGGCGCATCGCGCGTTTCAATGGTCCGCACCGGATCGACGGGGCGGAAGCGATTCCATTCTTGGACGAGATGCTCGGGTGGACGCCGCCGCGCCGAAATTTTCCGCGGTAAATGTTTGCATTCGCAGGCAACGCCAAGCTATTGACCGTACCGCCTGGGTCGCCGGCCCGGCGTATTGCCCATTCCGCCCGCCAGTGCTGAGCTGAGTTCGAGGAAACGGTTCCGGTGCGTTGCCGCGCGTGTCTGGTCTCCCTCGGCGGCATGGATGATCGAAAGCAGCCAATGCAGGGTGGGATCGCGCTGAGCTTCGATCGGCGCCAGGATGTCACGGGCCGCGGCGAACTGTTTCAGCGCCAAGTAGGCCTTGGCAGCTTCGATCCGCGCCAGGGCATTTCCCGGTTGCGCGGCCAGCACTGCGCGGAAGTTTGCGATCGCCTCGGCGGGACGGCCTTCGCGCGCCTGCATCCTGCCCAGCGCCACCATGGCCTCGGGATGCCGGGCATCGATCGCCAGAGCGGCCGTCAGGGTGTCTCGGGCCTCGTCGAATCGCCCCGCGGTTTCGAGCTCCACGGCGAGCCGGAACTGCGCGTCCGCCGACGTCTTGAACCTCCCGGCAGTCTCCGAAGCAAGGCGCAGCGCATGCTCGAAGTCGAACGAGTCGTGCAGCGCTTGTATCAGAAGCAGTGATACGGGGAGTTGACCCGGATCAATGGCGCGCGCCTGTTCCAGGACCTCAACGGCATCGAGACTGTAGCCTTCGCCTGCGTACAGCGCACCCAACAAGGCAAGCAGGCGGGGATGGCGCGGATTGATTTCAGCCGCGCTGCGCAGACACCGGATCGCGTCCGCCTTGCGACCGGCTTCGTTGAGCGTTACCCCCAGAAGGTAGTTCGGTTCGAAGGCGCGGGGACGAAGCGAAGCAGCCGTCTCGAGAGGCGCAATGGCGGTGGCGAAGTTGCGCATCTGGAATCGAGTAAGGCCCAGGTTGAAGTGCGCCTCAAAGGCGCCGGGGTTCAGCCGTGACGCACGCTGGAAGGCTTCCTCGGCAAGCAGGAACTCCTTGCTTGTGCCGAGGAGCCGCCCGAGCGCCAGCAGCGCGGAGGCCGTCGCGTTCGGGTCCGCGGCAAGCTGCCTGGCCGCTTCACGTCCTTGCTCCATCTCGCCTCGGTTGAACATTCGCTCCAACTCAGCCAGGCCGGGCGTCACCGACTGGGCGAGCGCGAACAGTGCGTGGACAACAACGATCATCGGCCTGTCCCCGGCTCTTCCATCCGGATCACTTGGTCCGGATGAACCGAGGCCGCTGTTTGAACACGCCCGGCCGGCCAGCGGACCTCGACTGCTGCAGGCTCTCCGCTCGTTCCCAGGCCGAAGTGAAGGCGGGGATCGCTACTGCTCAAGTAGCTGTCGCCGGCAAGCCGGACCGCCGTCGAGCGCCCAGAAGCACGGTGGACCGTGACCACTGCGCCCACACCGTCGCGATTGCTGATCGATCCGGTCAATGCCACTTCCAGCCAGTGAGTATCCGGCGAACGATCGTTTCGGAGCAGCCTTGGCGGACCGTCCTGATTGTTGATGAGCAAGTCGAGGTCGCCGTCGTTGTCGAAGTCGCCGGTGGCCAAGCCGCGCGCGTTCATCGGGACCCGCAGCACATTGTCGGCCGAGCCGATCTCCCCAAATCGCCCTCCGCCGAGTGCGCGATGGAGCAACAATCGCTGCCCGTACGAACTACCACCTCGGAAACGGTCGGCCTCCGGATAGACGTGGCCATTCGCGACCACAATGTCCAGGCGGCCATCGAGATCGTAGTCGAACAGCTTGACGCCCCAGCCGAGCAAGAGCCACGACGGAGGCCCGAACTTTGAAGTCCACGAAGCGTCTTCGAACAAGCCCTGGCCGAGGTTCCGGTACAGCGTGTTGGTGTCCTCTGAGAAGTTGGTCAACGCGAGATCAGGCAGACCGTCGCCATCGTAGTCCGCGAAATCAGCACCCATCGACGCCTGCGCACGGCCATCCATATTGACCGCTACTCCAGCGCCGATCCCCACTTCGCGAAACCGCAGGTGGCCTTCGTTGCGAAACAGGTAATTCGGAGTACTGTCGTTGGCGACAAAGATGTCCGGGCGACCGTCGCCATCGAAGTCGGCGATCAACGGTTGCAGGCCGAACATGGCAGGCGACTCCGCGGCGATTCCGCTTTCTCGAGACACGTCGCGGAATGCGGTTCCCTGGTTGTGAAACAAAGCATCCGCGGCTGGCTTCATCCCACGAGGTCCGCAAAACACGGCCGCGTCTTTATATATGCACGCGGCGCTGCTGCCTCGCGAGGGAAGCGCGGCTGGATTGACGTCGACATAGCCTGCGACATACAGATCGAGCTTTCCGTCCAGGTCGATGTCGCCGAACGCCGCACCAGCCGACCAGACTCCCTGGCGTGCGACTCCGGCGGCCACCGCCCGCTCCGTGAATGCGCCGTTGCCTTCGTTGTGAAAAAGATAGCTTCGCGTGAGACCCGTGACGACGAAGTCCGGCCAGCCGTCATTGTCATAATCGGCAACGGCGACGCCCATTCCCCAGCCCCGCGCAACCAGACCCGCCTTGACGGTGACATCTTCGAACGCGCCGCCTCCCCGGTTCCGGTACAGCGCAATCACCGGGTCGCCGCCCTGTTTCAGCCGGGTGAGCGTCGAACCCCGCACCAGCAGGGCGTCGAGCCGGCCGTCGCGATCGTAGTCGATCCACGCGCACCCTCCTCCAATCGACTCGACAATGTAGTCCTTGGCTGGCGAGCCTTGTGGATTCCGAAAAGCGGCAAGGCCGGCAACCTTGGTCACGTCGGTCCATCCGGCCGAGGCGAGGATCCGCCCCGCCAGTACCAGCGTGAGCAGGCGGCTCAAAACAGATACTTGAGGCCGAACTGAATCTCGCGACTGGCGCCCGCGCCGCCGATGGTGCCGTAAGCCGGCGACGTAACCAGGCCCACCGGCAATCCGAAGTTCACGTGGTTCCATGTGTTGAAGAACTCCGACCGAAACTGGACCCGATGGTTCTCCGAGATACGGAAGTTCTTCAGAATCCCAAGGTCGAAATTCTTCAACGCGGGACCTTCGACAATATTCCTGCCCGCGGTTCCGTAGCGGAAGCCGACGGGAGCGGCGAACGCCGCCGTGTCGAACCACCGGAGTCGCGTTCGTTGACTGGGAGCAATGTTGCCGGCGCCCAGCCGGTCGGCGCGAACGACGCCCGATTCGATGCCGATCGTGTTCGGTGCGGTGGGTGAGAAGTAGAAGCCGCTTTGCAGCGTATAGATGCCGGTGAGCGACCAGCCGCCCAGCGCAAGGTCGACGGCTCGGGAGGCCGATGTCAGGTACTTCTTGCCCTTACCGAACGGGAACTCGTATACGGTACTTCCGACAAAGCGGCGCGCGACGTGGAATCCGGAATGCGCCTTGTTCGAGCGGATGTTGTGGGCATTCTGGAAGTCGGACAGTTGCGATGAAGTGTTGTCGAGCGACTTCGATTGCGTGAAATGAGTGAGGAAGGTCAGCCCGTTGGAGAACTCCTTTCGAACTTTGCCCGTGAAGGCGTGATAAGTGGCCGTCGATCCGTTGTTCGCCGAAACGTAAACACGTTCGTTGGGAATCGGGCGGCGGGGAGGAAGCGGTCCGGGACCCGGATTGGCGGCGTTGAGGCCGGCATTGTTGTCGAGGTGAACGGCGAGGCTTCCGGCGTACGCCAGCTCGACCATCACCGAGTTCACGACTTCCCGCTGCACATTGATGTTCCACTGCTGGATCATGCCGTCGAGGAAATTGAGGTCGTGGGAGAAGCCGGAGAATGCACTGGAGAGGGCGCTCGGGATAAAGGAGTTGCTCAGATCGAATGTCGGATTCGGGACCGTGTTGGTGACCGTCTGCCGATCGATTTGCGGAGCGTTGAACGCCAGGGTCTGTTTGGTGTTGTAGGGCACGTAGGCGAAGAAGACGCCGTATCCCGCCCGCAGGACCGTCCGTTCCGATCCACCCGGCCGGTACGCCAGACCGATGCGCGGGCCGAAGTTGCGCCTGGTGGGAATGCAAAGGCAGCGGCCGAATTCGGAGTCGGGCGCTTCGATTCTCACGATTCTGCCGTCGCGCGGGATGAAGTTCGCCTGCCGGTCGCGAACCTCGACCACTGGGCCGTTGTACTCGTACCGCATGCCTAGATTGACGGTGAGGTTTCGCGAGGCCTTCCAGTCGTCCTGGGCAAAGAAGTAATAGTGACTTCCGCGGTGGAGACTTTCGAAGATGTTCGATGCCGGCAGAAGGATCTCGCGAATCGCCGAACTCGGCAAGCCGATCAGGAAGTCGGCGAAGCCGTCGCTGGTGTAAGCGCCTCCGAACGAGTAGTTGCCGCGGATCTGCGGGTTGAAGCGCTGGTCCTCGTGCTCGCGGGTGATATCGAAGCCGAATCGTAGCGTGTGCGCACCACGGATCCAGTTCACGGTGTCGGCGATCTGGAAGTGCCGAGTCTTGAACAGTTGGGGCGGGCCGGAAGCCGCGCCCAAGGCCCCGTAACCAGACAGTCCGAACGTCGGGATTCCGGCGCTGACGCCTCGAGCCTGAGGCTGGTTGGCGTTTGCCGGAAATCCGAGATCCGCGTTGGTGATGGTCTTGGGTGAGCGGTTCTCGATGTCCTGACTGACGAAGTTGAACCCGGCCTTGAAATCGTTCAACAGGTTGTTCCGGAAGATGTGGGTCCAACTCGCGCTGTAGGCCTGCGTAGTGACATCCTGCTTGGAATCGGTGATCTGCGTGAACCGCGGCGAGGCGATGTTGAGCCGCGTCCAATAGAAGCTTCCCCAGATCTTGTCGTTTGACGAGAAGCTGTGGTCGACGCGCGTGCTCAGTTGATTGAGGTCATTGCGATTGCTGGGCGCCAGAACATAGTTGTTGCGGACGCCCGCTACGTTGGGCAGCGGATAGTCGGCCAACCGCATCACATTCCGGGCGATCGTATTGATACGTGCGGCAGGGATCACCGCGTTGGCGAACGGCGTTCCGGTCACCGGATCGCGAATGGCGCGGCCCAACTCGGTGAGGTCGCCGTCGCGCATTCTCGCCGTAGGCACGGTGGTGGTGGACGGATTGCCGCGGCGGATGCGCGCGCCTTCGAAGTTCGCGAAGAAGAAGGTCCGGTTCTTGCCTGAGTAGCCGGGGAGTTGCACCGGTCCGCCGAGCGAAGCGCCGAACTGATTCAGCTTGAGCGGCCGCTTCTTCTGGCCCGCGAGGTTGATGAAGAAGTTGTTCGCGTCCAGATGGTCGTTGCGCAGGAACTCGTACGCGGAACCGTGAAACTGGTTGGTTCCCGCTTTGGAGGTGAGCACGACCTGTCCCGCGCGGCCGCCCAGTTCCGCGCTGTAGCTGTTCTGCAGAATCTTGAATTCCTGCACCGAATCGATGGGCGGATAGGCGAATGTGCCGCCGGTGAACTCGTTGGTGACGTTCATGCCGTTGAAGGTGAACTGGTTCCCTTCCGGCCGCGACCCGGAGATGCTGAAGAAGCCGGTGGCGCCGACGGAATTTTCCTGCGTGCGGGTGCCGATTCCGCCGCCGCCCGCAACCACCTGCGGCGAGAGCAAGGCGAGTTGCGCATAGCTGCGGCCGTTCAAGGGGAGCTCGACGATCTGTTTGTTCTGGACCACTTCGCCGAGCGTGGCGTGGGTGCTTTCAATGACGGGGGCCGCCGCCGTCACCGATACAGCCTCGCTCAGCTGCCCGACGACCAGATCGATATCGACCACTGCGGTTCGCCCGATCACGAGAGTCACTCCGGAGCGAACCGTGGGACGAAAGCCCGAAGCGGTAGCCTTCACTTCGTAGTTGCCGATGGCCAGCGAGAGGAAGACGTAGCGTCCCGTGTTGTCGGTAACGCCGCTCCGCACAATGCCTGTTCCCGTGTTCTTGACTTCAATTTGGGCGTTCGGAACCGCACCGGCCGACGGGTCCCTGACGACCCCCTCGATGCTGCCGGTTCCCAGCGACACCTGCGCCATGGCGGCCGGCGTCGCGAACGAAACGATGTATACAACAAATCGGGTTAGTGCTGTTTGCATTGACGGGTCACCCAGTTCGGTACTACGGTTATCACAACCGCTCCACGGTGTCAATGGAGGGAGGCTGAATCAATCCGCGGCGGCACCCGCGCTCCCTCCGTGGGGGCACCTCCGTGGGGGCGATTGCTGAGTGTCTCGGGCTCACGATATAATTTGGCCAGCAATGCGTCCCGCCGGGCTGGCCCTCTTATCCGTCCTCTGTGGACAAGCGGCCGCGCTGAAGCCGTCGCTGCCCGTGGTCGACCAAGTGTTTCCGCACAGCGCCACCATTGGAGAGACGGTGCAGGTAACGGTGGAGGGCAATTTCCTGGATGGTGCTCGCGCCTTGCAACTCGATCCCGGATCTCTGCGCGGCGAGGTCCTCGAGTCGGGCTTCCTGCGAGTCAAGCTGCGGCTCACGAGCGAGGCAGCCGCGCGACCCGGGCTTCACGCGATCCGGCTGCTTACGCGCCGAGGCATCACCAATGCCTTTCACTTCCGCCTCACTCGCTGGCGAAGCGTCCCGGAATCCGAGCCGAACGATCGCCGTGAGCAGGCCACTCAGGTCGCCGCGCCCATCTCTGTGAACGCCGTTATCGACAACTACAATGACACGGACTTCTACCGATTCCGCGCCCGCGCCGGCGAGACCCTCGCGTTCAATCTCCTTGCGGGCCGCAATGGCTATGCCACGGGACACGAAATCGGCCACTTTTCGCTGGTCTTGATGGATGCCGCGGATAAGCCTCTCCACACGCAGCTTTCGCGCTTCCTGATGGACCCCTACTTCCAGTGGAAGTTCAGCGCGGAAGGAGACTACTATCTCGCGGTCAACCACAGCCGCATGGCGGTCACCTGTCTCGAGAACGAGTGCGAAAACCGCCGCACCTTCGCGGCCTATCAGCTCGCCATCGGAACGAGTCCGGTTCTATGGTCCATCTGGCCGCCGGTCGTGAAGTCCGGCAGCACCACCGAGATCGGCATCAAAGCCGACTTCCTCAATTCGCCTCTTTCCGTTTCCGGAGACGGTGTGACCCTTTCGGCCGTTGCACCGGGCCGGTACCGGCTCGAGGTCGCCAAGGATGCGGCGCGCGGAATGCGGTTGATTCGCGCTGACGATTCATCGGGGCTGCTGTTTCCCCTGGCGTTGGAAATCACCGCCGAAGATGTTCAGGTCGAGAAGGAACCCAATGACACGCGCGACCAGAGCCCGTTGATCAAACCGCCTTCCCTGATCCTCGGGCGGATGAACAAGGGCCGCGACATCGATTCGTTCCATTTCACGCCGACGGGCGCCGAGGCTCTTTCGTTGCGGCTCACTTCGCGGATTCTCGGTTCCGACCTCAACGATCCCAACCTCCACATCCTGTGCAAAGAAGGCGATATGGCCGCCTCGAACGATGAGGATTCCAGTTTGCGCAATCCCCGCAGCCGCGATCCGTTTCTCGAATTCAAGGGCGCCGGCTCGCCGTGCCCGACGCCCGAGGAGGGCTACTACGCGCAGGTTCGCGACCTCTCGATGCAACCCGGAGAGTCGCCGTTTTACCTGCTCAGCATCGCGCGTCAGGCCCCCGGATTCGACATCGCGATCCGGCCGGAGCGGATCCTGCTACAGCGGGGGATGACGAACGATATCGCTGTGACGGCGCGCCGCTACGGCGGATTCAACGATGAAATCCAGGTCGCGGTCGAGAACCTGCCTCCTGGAGTGGAAGCCGCTCCGCTTGCGATCCGGTCCGGGCAGACCACTGGCGTTCTGAAACTTACGGCGGCATCCGACGCCGCCGGCAACTCGTGGCCGATCCGAGTCACCGGCGCCGCCACGATCGGGGGCGCCAAAGAGACCCGGGCCACGGTTCAACCGCAGCCGATGCTCGGCGACGGTCCCGGGTTCGTGCAGGTCGCGGAGCAGCCCCTGTACCTCAGTGTGGGTCCGGCCACCCGGTTTGCGGTCGAGCGCGTTCCTCCCGCGGGCGCCGGGTTTGTCACGGATCGTCACAAGATCCTGCCGGGCGCTTCGCTCAAGGTGGTCGCCAGGCTGGAGCGGTCGAAGGGATTTACCTCGGAGATCGAATGGTCGGTGGAAGGGCTGCCCGGGGAGATTACCGTGGAACGTATTCACACCGTCGGGGACAGCACCGAGCTTGACTTCCGGGCCGCCAGCACGATTGCGGCCGGTGAGCATAGGATTACATTGATAGCCTCCGCGGACGGCCTTCGCGAGGCGTTGAAAGGGTTCTTTTTGCGGGTGGAGAAGTAAGAAAATGATGAGGCTGACGATTGCGCTGGCTGCGTTGTCACTTCGCGCGGCGGAAATCGATCGGATAACCGTTGAGCCGCGCGCGGCCGCCGTTCAGGGTCCGGGGGAAAGCCACCAGTTCCTGGTAACAGCACACTACGCGGAAGGCGGGGTGCGCGATGTGACGCGGGAGGCCCGCTACGCGATCCAAGACCCAGGCGTCGCCAAAGCTGTCGGCCCCGGCAACCTGACCGCCGTCGCTGAGGGAGTAACGCAGATTGAGATTCAGTTGGAAGGCCGCAAGACGCGCGCGGCATTCGTCGTGCATCCCGCCCGCGGCAAGACCTGGGAATTCGCCAACGACATCGCGCCGATCTTCTCGAAGTACGGCTGCAACAACAACGCCTGCCACGGAGCTCTGAACGGGCAGAACGGCTTCAAGCTGTCGCTGTTCGGTTACGATCCGGCAGCGGATCATGAAGCGATCGTTTCCCAGGGCAAGCGCCTCGACCGCACCAATCCCGCGAAGAGCCTGCTTCTGCAGAAGCCAGTCTTTGAGCTGTCGCATGGCGGCGGCCATCTGTTTTCCAAAGACTCGCACGACTACCGGATCCTGCACGACTGGATCAGCGACGGAGCCCCGCTCGGCTCCGGTACGGCTCCCCGGCTGAGCTCGATTCACGTCGCGCCGCGCGGCATGACGGTCCTCGAACGCGAAGGTCAACAGCAGCAACTGCTTGTGATGGGGAGCTATCCCGACGGGTCGAAGGCAGACCTGACGCGCAAAGCGCGATTCGAGACGGCCAGCGATCACGTCGTCTCCGTTTCCTCCACGGGCCTTGTGACGGCGAAGGGCGCGGGCGAAGCAGTGATCCTGGTTCGAACTCTCGGCCAGATGGACGCGGTGCGCATCGCCGTGACCGCGGGCCGGGCCGAGGTCAACTCAAGGGATTGGCCGCGCAACAACCGGATCGACGACCTCGTGTTCGACAAGCTCGCCAAGCTCCGGATTCGCCCGTCGGAGCTTGCAAGCGATACCCAGTTCCTCCGCCGCGCGTACCTGGATACAACCGGCACGCTGCCGACGGCCGAGGAAGCAAAGGCTTTCCTCAATGACAAGGACCCGAAGAAGCGCGACAAACTGGTGGACTCGCTCCTCGATCGTCCCGAGTTCGCCCAGTTTTGGGCGCTCAAGTGGGGCGACCTGTTCATGATCCAGGCCATCTACAACATGAACAACAGCCCCTTCGCGCACGAATACTTTCGCCGCAATTTCGCCGGAGACCGGCCCTACACGGAAGTCGCCCGCGAGATGCTTACCGCGGTGGGTCCGATGGCTTCGGTGGGTCCGAACAGCTTCTACTCGCGCGAAGACCGGCGGCCGCCGGAAGAGTATGCCACCTTCACGAGCAAGATTTTCCTCGGCCTCAGCCTTGAGTGCGCTCGCTGTCACGATCATCCGAAAGAAAGGTGGAAGCGTGACGACTACCTCGGTCTGGCCGCGTTCTTCTCGCAGGTGCGCATGAAGGAGCGCAACGGCTATCGGCCCTTCGAGGGCTTCGTTGCTCTTGACTACACCCGTGAATTCCGCCATCCGCAGTCGCGCCAGGTTGTCAAACCGAGGCTTCTCGACGGAAGGGAGCCCCTGGTGGATGCCATGGCCGACCGCCGTGAATCGCTCGCAAACTGGATCACGGCGCCCGGAAATCCCTACTTTGCCAAGGCGGCCGTCAACCGGGTTTGGAAGCAGTTTTTCGGACGCGGCATCGTGGAGCCGGTGGACGACTTCAGAGCCACGAATCCGCCGGCGAACCCGGCCCTGCTCGAAGGCCTGGCCGCCGAGTTCGCTGAACATGGGTACCGGTTCAAGCCTCTGATGGCGATGATGCTGAAGTCGCGCGTGTACCAGCTTGCGGCCGCGACCAATGAGTCGAACAAGGACGACGAAACCAACTTTTCGCACTACTACGTCCGGCGCGTGGCTGCCGAGCCGCTCGCCGACGCGGTGGCGGCGGTCACGGGAGTTTCTGATCGGTTCGTGAGCTACTATCCCGGCAAGCGGGCCATCGATCTTCCGGACCCCGGCATTCCCTCCTACTTCCTGCAGACCTTCGAGCGCCCCGTTCGCGACAACGCCTCGTGCGAGCGCAATCTCGCGCCGACCGTTACGCAGGCGCTTCATCTCATGAACGGCGACACCGTGCTTGACAAGCTCTCGAGCCCTGGTGGTTCGCTGAGCCGTCTGCTGAGTGCGGGCGCCGCCGACGATCAGGTGCTCGATCACTTCTACCTGTCCGCGCTCAGCCGCTATCCGAAACTGGAAGAACGCGCGGCGGCGAAGACTTATCTTGCGAAACAAAGGGACCGTGCCAAGGCCTTCCAGGGCTTCGTTTGGGCGATCCTGAACTCGAAGGAATTCTCGTTCAATCATTGAGCCGTGAACCGATGACACCGAAACACATCTGGGGACGCCGCGATTTCGTGAAGTTCGGCTCGCTCGGCCTGGCCGGACTGAACCTGGCCGAGTTCGGCCATCTTCCGCGCGCTCGCGGAGCGGAAGCCAAGGAACGGGCGTGCATCCTCATCTGGCAGATGGGAGGCGCGCCCCAACAGGACATGTTCGACATGAAGCCGGACGCTCCGGTGGAGTATCGCGGCGTCTTCAAGCCGATCTCCAGCAATGTGCCTGGACTTCAGGTGTGCGAGCACATGCCGCGCATTGCGAAGGTCGCCGACAAATATTGCGTGATTCGTTCCATGACCGGCCGGACCGCGCAACATGAACCCGCGCAGCACTGGGTGCTGACCGGAAACGCTCCGTTGGCCACGCTGTCGTTCCCATCGGTCGGGTCCGTTGTGGCCAGGGAAAAAGGCGCGAAGAACGGGCTGCCCCCGTATATCGCGATTCCGGGTCCACACTATTCCTACGGCGCCGGGTTTCTCGGCGGCGCGTACGGTCCGTTCGCGGCCGGGGATCCGAGCGACCATGGCTATCGTGTTCGCGACGTCCACATCCCCACTGATGTCAACTGGGAGGAAGTCTCGGACCGGCGGCTGCTGATCAAACAGATGGATGCCCACTTTCTGCGCGACCCCGGAGTCGCCGGCACGAGCGGCGCCAACGAGTTTCGCGTTCTTGACGACGCCTACGAGAAGGCCCTGACGCTCATGACCTCGGACCGGGCGAGGAAAGCGTTCAACGTCTTCGAGGAGCCCGGCGCGACGCGCGACCTGTACGGACGGTCGCCGATCGGGCAGGGTTGCTTACTTGCGCGACGCCTGGTCGAAGCCGGGGCGCGTTTCGTGCAGGTCCATAACGGCATGAACGTATGGGACACGCATCAAAACAATTTCGGTCTTCTGCAGAACGAACTGCTTCCCCAGTTCGATGCAGCCTTCTCCGGGCTCCTGATCGACCTGGAGCGGCGCGGAATGCTTGACTCGACTCTCGTGATCGCCACCGGCGAGTTCGGTAGAACGCCCAAGATCAACGCCGCCGGCGGCCGCGACCACTGGCCGAAGGTGTGGTCCACGGTGATGGCAGGCGCGGGCGTTCCGGGGGGCGCGATCATCGGAGCGTCAGACAGCAATGCCGCTGAGGTCAAAGATTCGCCAGTCACGGTGGAAGACTACACTGCAACAGTCTACGAGCGCCTGGGAATCGACTACACGAAGGAATACCAGACGCCGATCGGCCGTCCGGTGCGGCTGTCGAGCGGCAAGCATCTACGGTTCAGCCATCGGACGGGGTGATCGATATCGATTCGCCGCCGAATAGCTCGACCTCCCTCTACTCCCCCGGCCGCCTCACGACACGGCCGGGCGTCGCGCCTGTCGATGTGCCGTGCGTCACGACCGCACGGCCGTTGACGAGGACGTGCTCCATGCCGGCCGAGTACCTGTGCGGCTGAGTGAACGTCGCCTTGTCGGTGAACGCCTCGGCCCGGAACACGGCGAGGTCGGCGAAGTAGCCGGGGGCGAGCCGGCCGCGCCTGGTCAGGCCGATCCGCTCGGCGGGCAGCGAAGTCATCTTCCTCACCGCTTCCTCCAGTGAGACGAGCCGCTTCTCGCGGACCATCATCCTGATGAAGCGGCCATAGGTGCCGTAGCTGCGGGGGTGCGGGTTCCCAGCCGCCAGCGGTCCCGTCGACTTGAGCGAATTGCCGTCGGATCCCACGGCCACCAGCGGGTGCGCGGCGATCCGGTCCACGTCCGCCTCGGCCATGCCGGAGAGGATGAGATGCGTGTCGTATTGCTCGAAGAGGCGGACGAGCGCCTCGGCCGGCTCGCACCGCATGTGCTTCGCGATGTCGGGGATACTCATACCCTGGTAGTTCGGCCCAGCCGGGTGCGTCGCCACCATCAGCCGGTCGAATCCGCCGGTGCTCGACGCCCGCTCCGACAGGTGGGCCCTGATCTCGGCTCGCAGAGCGGGATCCTTCGCACGTTCAAGCGCCTTCTCCCGGCCCCCCTCGACGGCCCAGCGCGGGTAGACGTTGCCGCTCATCGGACCGCTGGCGGCCATGTAGGGGTACTGGTCGGCGGCCACGTTCACCCCCTCGTTTCGCGCCTCCTCGATGCGCCGCAGCAGCTTGGCCGAGGTCCCGCGCGTCGAGCCGTTGCATTTCAGATGCGAGACTTGCACCTTCGACCCCGTGCGCCTGCCCACCTCGAGCGCCTCCTCGAGCGCCACGTAGAGGCCCGCGCCCTCGTCACCCGAGTCGCGCGCGTGGGTCGAGTAGGTGAGGCCACGCTTGCCCGCCTCGCGGGCCAGGGCGATAACCTCAGAGGTCATCGAGAAGACGCCGGGCGCCATCGAGAGCCCGGTGGAGAAGCCCCGCGCGCCCGCATCCAGAGCCTCGGCGACCAGCGCCTGCATGCGACGCAGCTCTCCCGCGTCTGGGGCCCGCGTCTCCATGCCGAGGACGGCCTTGCGGACCGTGCCGTGCCCGATCTGGGTCGCCATGTTCAGGGTCTTGCCCGTCTTCTCCAGTGCCTCCAGGTAGCCCGCGAAGCTGGTCCAATCCGGCTTCCACCCGGTCGCGTACCAGCGGACCCGCGAGTCGAGGTCCTCCCTCGATGTTCCGATCAGGGGCGCGCAGAGGCTGAGCCCGCAGTTGCCGGCGAGCTCGAGTGTGACGCCGTCCATGATCTTGGAGTCGGCGGTGGAGTCGACGAAGAACTGGAAGTCGGAGTGGGTGTGGAGGTCTATGAAGCCGGGCGTGACGGTGAGACCCGTTGCGTCGATGGTCTGCTTCGCCGGCCCTTCCAACGTGCCGACCGCGGCGATCGTGTCGCCGGCTATCGCCACGTCGCCGACTACTGCCGGCGACCCCGTCCCGTCGATCAGCCGCCCGTTCTTGATCAGTATGTCGTAAACCATCTCTCCCCTCGCAACTCGCTGGGCACGCGCTGTGGCGCCGCTGCCGAACAGCCCGGCCGATCGGAGCAGGAATTCCCGCCGCGAGCCCGGCCGGATCGATGCCGGATTGGCGAAGGGGTGGTTCATCGCCAGTTCCCGCTCGCGTGCCCGTCCACAAAGCGTTTCCTATTCTCCTGAGCGGGGATTTCCATTTTGGGTTTCCTCGACCCCATAGTATACACCCGCCCCTACTAAGCCTCCGGCTTTGACCTTTGTCCGCCCACGGCGAGTCTCTGATTTTGTCGGGCTGTCGGGCTATAAAAAGGACACCGGCATGGGGCCCGATGTCGAGTGGATCATCTCCGCGCCCCAGAAACGTACAGTTCTCGCAGTGGCAGGCGCGCTACCGCAATGTCGCGATCGAGGCGTACGCGGAGCGGGACAGGAAGTGGCGGCCTGACACCAGTTCGCTGACGAACTACCGGAAATGGAGTCAGTCCGCGCAGCGTCAAACACCACGACGAGCCGGATTCACCGGGCATCGGCTCTCGGTGCGCGTCTACCGCTCGCACCTTCTGCCGAGCCGCGTTTCAAGGCGGTCGTGTGCAGCGGCCACTTCAATGACTGGAACCTCAAACCACGGACCTCACGGGGGTGTGCGAACCGGAGACATCCTTGACAAGTGTGCCGGTGGGCGGTTGACACAAACGAAGGGTAACCGGGGGACAGCGGTTAAGCTGGGGGATGCCCTGGCGAGAGGTGAGCCGCATGGACAGCAAGGTCGAGTTTATCGAAGATTGGCAGGCAAACGACCTGTCATTTTCAGAATTGTGCCGGAAACACGGGATATCGAGGCAGACCGGGTATACGCTGGTGGACCGGTTCCGTGTGGAGGGCTGGGATGGCCTGCAAGAGCGGAGCCGTGCCCCCCACCACAGTCCGGCCGCCATGGAGGAGGGCACGCGTGAGGAGTTGATCGAACTGCGGATGCAGCA
>Ga0194132_10006283_pt1 | contig 18529 bp, 17 predicted proteins | sample TA2KigOf80mmetaG_FD_148612 | JGI IMG/M metagenome (GOLD analysis project Ga0194132, IMG submission 148612) | Freshwater microbial communities from Lake Tanganyika, Tanzania - TA2015054 Kigoma Offshore 80m | ecosystem: Environmental > Aquatic > Freshwater > Lake | place: Tanzania: Lake...
GCCGGACTTCAATCCGATCGAGCAGGCCTTCGCCAAGCTCAAAGCACATCTGCGAAAGGCTGCCGAACGATCCATCCCGGAGCTCTGGGACAGAATCGGCGCCATCCTCGACACCTTCTCAGCGGCCGAATGCCAGAACTTCTTCAGTCATGCCGGTTATGCGTAATCTCAAACCAAAATAACTCTAGAACAAGGCACAGTGCGAAGCGACCGTCGCGCGGCAGACGGCGGCCAGGATGGCCAGCGCAGTTTCCTGGTGCCCGGCCCGGGCGATGCCCAGCAGCGAGGGGTTGGCGTTGAGTTCGAGCGCGGTGAAGCCGGCAGGCCCCGCCAGGTCGGGCGCGAACAGGTCGAGGCCGGCAACCCTTAGGCCGAGGGCGGCGGCGGCGCGGGCGGCCCAGGCTTCGACGGCCGCTGTTATGCTCTCGGTGTAGTCGGCGATGCCGCCGCCCGCCGCCAGGTTGCGCCGGCCGGGCAGCGCGAGGCTGTCGCCCTCGGCCAGAACCGTCTGTTGCGACAGGCCGGCAGCGGCCAGCGAGCGCAACACGCTCGGCGTGTCGGCGGCCAACGGCGACAGCGCGCGGGCGGCAAGCGCGGAATTATAGGCAGCGAGCAGTTGGCCAAGCGTTTGCCGGCCATCGCCGAGCAGTCGCGGCGGCGTGCGGCGATAGGCGAAGCGCACCCGGCCATCCAGCACGAACAGCCGCCATTCCTCGCCGGTCAGCGGTTCCTGCAATTGCGCGATGGGCGAGTGCGGGGCGATGCGCGCTAGCTGCCGGGTCAGCGCCGCCGCGTCGGCCACTTCCGCCACCAGATGCCCGCGCGCGCCGTCATTCGGCTTGACGATCAACGGGTAGTCGAGCCCGGCGGCAAGACGCGGGGCATCGTCCAGTTCGTGTCCAGGGCCGCGTTCGGCCCGGTAGGCCGGGCGCAGGAACACCAGTTCCGTGCGCGGCACGGCGATGCCGGCCGCCCGCAGCAGGGTCAGCGCATGCGCCTTGTCGCGCGCCAGGTCGGCGGCACTTGCGGCATTGATCGGATAGACGCAGGCCCGCCCGCCGGCCACCGCGAATGAGCGGTCGCCAACGGAAATCCGCGCGAGCTGGCCGCAATGGCGGTCGAGCAGTTCGAAGGTCCAGCCCTGGTCCTGGCAGACCTCGCGATAGAGCGCCAGATGCGGAGCGATAAGGGGCGGGGTCAAACCTAGTCGCCGGCGGCGGCCGGCCGGCGCGACCGGCGCGCCGTCGCGGCCGGCGGCGGTGCGGCGGCCCGGCCGCGCAGCAGCGGCGCCAGATAGCGCGCGGTATGGCTGGCTGCTACGCGCGCCACCTGTTCCGGCGTGCCGGTCGCAACCACGCGGCCGCCGCCGCTGCCGCCCTCGGGGCCCAGGTCGATCAGCCAGTCGGCGGTCTTGATCACCTCCAGGTTGTGCTCGATCACCACCACGGTGTTGCCGGCATCCACCAGCGCATGCAGCACCTCCAGCAGCCGCCGCACGTCCTCGAAATGCAGACCGGTGGTCGGCTCGTCCAGGATGTAGAGCGTGCGGCCGGTGGCGCGACGCGACAGTTCCTTGGCCAGCTTGACGCGCTGCGCCTCGCCGCCCGACAAGGTGGTGGCCTGCTGGCCAACCTTGATGTAACCAAGGCCGACCCGCTGCAGCGTGTCCAGCTTCTCGCGCACCGCCGGCACGGCGCGGAAGAAAGCCGCGCCCTCATCGACCGTCATGTCCAGCACGTCGGCGATCGACTTGTCGCGGAAGCGTATTTCCAGCGTCTCGCGGTTATAGCGGCGGCCCTGACAGGCATCGCACTGCACATAGACGTCCGGCAGGAAGTGCATCTCGATCTTGATCAGGCCGTCGCCCTGACAGGCTTCGCAGCGCCCGCCCTTGACGTTGAACGAGAACCGGCCTGGCGCATAGCCGCGGGCTTGCGCTTCCGGCAAGCCGGCAAACCAGTCGCGGATGGGTGTGAAGGCGCCGGTATAGGTGGCGGGGTTGGAGCGCGGCGTGCGGCCGATGGGCGACTGGTCGATGTCGACCACCTTGTCGAGATGCGGCAGCCCCTCGATGGTCTCGAACGGCGCCGGCTGTTCCTTGGCGCCCATCAGGAAGCGGGCGAGCGCGCGATAGAGCGTGTCGATCACCAGCGTCGACTTGCCGCTGCCGGAGACGCCGGTGACGCAGACGAGCGTGCCGAGGGGCAGGCTGGCGTCGACCCCGGCCAGGTTGTTGCCGCGGGCGCCGCAGACCGTCAGCAGCTGTCCAGGATGGCCGCGCCGGCGCTGGGCGGGCAGGGGGATCTGTCTCAGGCCGACAAGATACTGCCCGGTCAGGCTGGCGGGGTTGCGCATCACCTGTTCGGGCGTGCCCGCCGCCACCACCTGGCCGCCATGCTCGCCGGCCCCCGGGCCCATGTCGACCACGTGGTCGGCGGCGCGGATGGCCTCCTCGTCGTGCTCGACCACGATCACCGTGTTGCCGAGGTCGCGCAGGTTCTTCAGCGTTTCCAGCAGGCGGGCATTGTCGCGCTGGTGCAGGCCGATCGAGGGCTCGTCCAGCACGTAGAGCACGCCCGAGAGGCCGGAGCCGATCTGCGAGGCCAGCCGGATGCGCTGGCTTTCGCCGCCGGACAGGGTGCCGGAATTGCGCGCCAGCGTCAGATAGTCGAGACCAACATTGACGAGGAAGCCCAGCCGGTCGTTGATCTCCTTCAACACCCTGCCGGCGATCTCGGCCTGTTTGGCGGAGAGTTTGGCGGAAAGCGCGGCGAACCAGGCGCGCGCCTCCAGGATCGACTGTTCGGCGGCCTGGCCGATATGCCGGCCGTCCAGTTTCACGCAGAGCGCCTCGGGCTTCAGGCGGAAGCCTTCGCAGGCCTCGCATGGCTTGGCCGCCTGGAAGCGCGACAGCTCCTCGCGCACCCATTCGCTGTCGGTCTCGCGCCAGCGCCGTTCCAGGTTGGGCAGGATGCCCTCGAACGGCTTCTTGGTCGTGTAGCTCCTGAGTCCGTCGTCGTAGCGCAGTTCGACCGGTTCCTCGCCGGTGCCGTAGAGCAGCGCGGTGCGCACGCGTTCGGGCAGGTCGCGCCATGCTAGATAGCTAGACATCTTGAAGTGCCTGGCTAAACTGTCTAGTGTCTGGGCGTAGTAGGGCGAGGTTGACTTCGCCCAAGGCGCGACGGCGCCGTCCTTCAGGCTCAGACCCTCGTTCGGCACCACCAGCCCGGCGGCGAAATGCTGCTGGCTGCCCAGGCCGTCGCAGGCGGGGCAGGCGCCATGCGGGTTGTTGAATGAGAACAGCCGGGGCTCGATTTCCTCGATGGTGAAGCCGGACACCGGGCAGGCGAAGCGCTGGGAGAAGATCGTGCGCTCGCCGCCATCGGCCGCTTCGGCGATGGCGATGCCCTCGGCTAGGCCCAGCGCCGTCTCCAGGCTGTCGGCCAGCCGGGTGCCCAGGTCGGGCCGGATCACCAGCCGATCCACCACCACTTCGATGTCGTGCTTCTTGTTCTTGTCGAGTGCGGGAGCGCTCTCGATCTCGTGGAAGCGGCCGTCGATCTTGACCCGGGTGAAGCCGCGTTTCATCAACTCCGCCAGTTCCTTGCGGTATTCGCCCTTGCGGCCGCGCACGAACGGCGCCAGCAGGTAGAGCCGGGTGCCCTCGGGCCTGGCCAACAGCCGGTCGACCATCTGGCTGACCGTCTGGCTCTCGATCGGCAGGCCGGTCGCGGGCGAATAGGGCACGCCGATGCGCGCCCACAGCAGCCGCATGTAGTCGTAGATCTCGGTCACCGTGCCGACCGTCGAACGGGGGTTGCGGCTGGTGGTCTTCTGTTCGATCGAGATGGCGGGCGACAGACCCTCGATATGATCGACGTCGGGCTTCTGCATCAATTCCAGGAACTGCCGGGCATAGGCCGACAGGCTCTCGACATAGCGGCGCTGGCCTTCGGCGTAGATGGTGTCGAAGGCGAGGCTCGACTTGCCCGAGCCGGACAGGCCGGTGATCACCACCAGGCGGTCGCGCGGCAGCTCGATGTCGACGTTCTTCAGGTTATGTTCGCGCGCGCCGCGAATGCTGATGCTCTTTTGCATGCCCTGCCCGGCGCGGCTCCCCGGTTGACGCTGGATCGCGGCATGGCGCCTGGCGCATGCCGCCAGTCCGATATTGCGGTAAAACCCGGCGCCGGCAAGTGCGCCGAAGATTGGCGCCCTGGGCCGCTGCGTCTTATAGTCGGCGGGCAAGCAAGCAGGCGGGGATGGCGATGGCCGGCAGCGTGAACAAGGTCATTCTGGTGGGCAATCTGGGCCGCGACCCGGAAGTGCGGCACACCCAGGACGGCCAGGCCATCGTGCATTTGTCGCTCGCCACCTCCGAGAACTGGCGCGACCGCGCCAGCGGCGAGCGCAAGGAGCGCACCGAGTGGCATCGCGTGGTCATCTTCAACGAGAATTTGGGCAAGGTGGCGCAGCAATATCTGCGCAAGGGCAGCAAGGTCTATGTCGAAGGACAGCTGCAGACCCGCAAATGGACCGACCAGCAGGGCCAGGAACGCTACTCGACCGAGGTGGTGCTGGGCCGCTTCCGGGGCGAACTGACCATGCTGGATGGCCGCGGCGAAGGCGGCATGGCGGGCGCGGCCGACGAGGCCGCGCAATACGAACCGGCGGTGACCCCGGCCCGCGGCGGCCAGCCGGCGCGCGCCGGCGGCGGGCGACCGCGGGCCGACGACCTGGACGACGAAATCCCGTTCTAGCGCCGCCATCCTGTGTGCTAGACTTGGCCGCGACAGGGCGACTCGCCGGGGCAGCCCGGGCGGCGCGCCGTCCCACCCGAACGCCACGGCCATAGATTGAGCGACGAAGCCGCGCCCCCGGCGCCCGAGCGCAACATCGCGCCGGTATTCCTCGAAGAGGAAATGAAGCGTTCCTACCTCGATTACGCGATGAGCGTGATCGTGGCGCGCGCGCTGCCCGATGCCCGCGACGGCCTGAAGCCGGTGCATCGGCGCATCCTTCATGCCATGCAGGAGGCGGGCTATACCGCCGAGCGGCCCTATCGCAAGTCGGCCCGTATCGTCGGCGATGTGATGGGCCGCTACCATCCGCACGGCGACCAGGCGATCTACGACGCCATGGTGCGGCTGGCGCAGAGCTTCGCCATGCGTCTGCCGCTGCTGGATGGCCAGGGCAATTTCGGCTCGATGGATGGCGACCCGCCGGCGGCCATGCGTTATACCGAGATTCGCCTGGGCAGGCCGGCCGAGGCGCTGTTGACCGACATCGCCGAGGGCACGGTCGATTTTCAGCCGAACTACGACGGCACCGCCGAGGAACCGGTGGTGCTGCCGGCGGAGTTCCCCAACCTGCTGGTCAACGGCGCTGGCGGCATCGCCGTCGGCATGGCAACCAACATTCCCACGCACAACCTGGGCGAGGTGATCGACGCCTGTTGCGCGCTGCTGGCCAATCCTGAACTCGGCATCGACGAGCTCATGCGCTTCCTGCCCGGGCCGGATTTTCCGACCGGCGCCATCATCCTGGGGCGGGTCGGCATTCGTTCGGCCTATCACCTGGGCCGCGGTTCCCTGGTGGTGCGCGGCCGGGCGGCGGTCGAGAGCCTGCGCAAGGACCGCGAGGCCATCGTCATCACCGAGATCCCCTACCAGGTGAACAAGGCCAGCATGGTGGAAAAGATCGCCGAGCAGGTGCGGGCCAAGCGCATCGAGGGGATCTCCGACATCCGCGATGAGAGCGACCGGCACGGCCTCAGGGTGGTGGTCGAATTGAAGCGCGATGCCATCGCCGAAGTGGTGCTGAACCAGATCTACCGATACTCGGCGCTGCAGACGAGTTTTGGCGTCAACCTGCTGGCGTTGAACCGCGGTCGGCCGGAAACGCTCAACCTGAAGGGCCTGCTCAGCGCCTTCCTGGAGTTCCGTGAGGAGGTCGTGGTGCGCCGCACCCGCCACCGCCTGACCAAGGCGCGCGAGCGGGCGCATGTGCTGGCGGGCCTGGCGGTGGCGGTGGCCAATCTGGACGCGGTCATCGCGCTCATCCGCGGCGCCCCGGACCCGGCCGCCGCCCGCGCCGAATTGATGGCGCGGGCCTGGCCGGCGGCCGAGGTGGCGGCGATCGTCGAACTGATCGACGAGCCGGGCCACCGGGTGATCGGCGGCATCTACCGGCTCTCGGAGACGCAGGCCCGGGCCATCCTGGAACTGCGCCTGCAGCGCCTTACCGGGCTCGGCCGCGAGGAGATCGCCGCCGAGCTCGCCGAGCTGGCCAGGCAGATCACCGACTATCTCGAATTGCTGGACAGCCGGCTGCGCCTGTTGGCGCTGGTGCGCGAGGAATTGCTGACGATTCGCGAGCGCTTCGCCACACCCCGGTTGACCGAGATCCAAGAGCAGGAATTCGAGGCCGACGACGAGGCGCTGATCCCGCGTGAGGACATGGTCGTCACGGTGACGCATGCCGGCTACATCAAGCGCGTGCCGGTCAGCACCTATCGCACGCAAGGCCGCGGCGGACAGGGCCGCACCGCCATGGCGACGCGCGAGGACGACTTCGTGCGCCAGCTTTTCGTGCTGGACAGCCACACTCCGGTGCTGTTCTTCAGTTCGCTGGGGCGGGTCTACAAGCTGAAGGTGCACCGCCTGCCGGCCGGAGCGCCGCAAGCGCGCGGACGACCGATGGTCAACCTGTTACCGTTACAGGACGGCGAGACCATCCAGACCCTGCTGCCACTGCCGCAGGACGAAAGCCGCTGGGCCGAACTCAACGTCATGTTCGCCACCGCCAGCGGCAAGGTCCGCCGCAACGCGCTCGACGACTTCGTCAACGTGCCCTCGAACGGCAAGATCGCCATGAAGCTGGACGAGCCGGGCGACGCCATCGTCGGCGTGCAGCTCTGCACCGAGACCGACGATGTGCTGCTGGCGGCCGGCGGCGGCAAGTGCGTTCGCTTCCCGGTGATCGACGTGCGGGTGTTCAAGGGGCGCAGTTCGGACGGCGTGCGCGGCATGCTGGCGCGCAGAGACCGGGTGGTCTCCATGGCCATCCTCAGGCACAGCGACTTGTCGATCGAGGAGCGCGAGGCCTATTTGCGCTGGTCGGCTTGGCAACGGCGCAGCAGCGGCGAGGAGGCAGCCGGCGAGGAAAGCCGCCCGCCGCCCCGACCGGAGCGGGCCGACGCGCTGGCGGCGGCCGAGGAGTTCCTGCTGACGGTGACCGACAACGGCCTGGGCAAGCGCAGTTCGGCCTACGAATACCGGGTCACCAACCGCGGCGGCCAAGGCATCATCAACATCGACACCGCGGCCCGCAACAGCCGGGTGGTGGCGGCGCTGCCGGTGGCGGAAACCGATCAGATCATGCTGGTCAGCAGCTCCGGCCGGTTGATTCGGTTGCCGGTTCGTGACATAGGCATTCGCAGTCGCAACACGGTGGGTGTTGTGCTGCAGCGCGCCGACGCCGAGCGGGTGGTCTCGGTCGCGCGGCTCAGCGAGAGCTTGGAGGAACCCGGGACGGCGCCGGCCGACGGCGGCGGGTCAGGGGACGTGGAGGCAACAACCGGCTAGGCGCGGGCGATGGCGCCCGACCGGCGTCGGTACGGGCGGCATGCGGCGGGAGCGAGCCATGGGCAGAGAGCGCGTCGGCCTATACCCCGGAACTTTCGACCCGATCACCGAAGGCCACCTCGACATCATCAGCCGGGCGACCCGGCTGGTCGACAAGCTGGTGATCGGCGTTGCCGTCAACCGCGACAAGGGACCGCTGTTCACGACGGAGGAGCGGGTCGCTATGGTGCGGGCGGAACTGACGCACCTGGAGCTGAACAGCGCCACGGTCGAAATCAAGCCGTTCGAGAACCTGCTGATGCATTTTGCCATGCAGCAAAATGCCACCATGATCATTCGCGGCCTGCGCGCGGTGTCCGACTTCGAATACGAGTTTCAGATGGTCGGCATGAATGTGCGGCTGAACCCGGCGATCGAGACCGTGTTCCTGATGGCGAACGATCGCTACCAGTTCATCGCTTCGCGCTTGGTGAAGGAAATCGCCCGGCTGGGCGGGGATGTCTCGAAATTCGTTTCGCCTCGGGTGGAGCAGGCCTTGCTGGCCCGCTTCGGGCGCACCGCCCGCTCCGAGGTGAAGCCCGCCGCGGCCGAGTAGGAGGCGGCGCCAAAATGCGCAAGCTACTGATCGGATTGTTGTTGTTCATCGCGGGTGGAGCCGCCAGCGCGGAGGCACGGGACTTGGAAAACACACTCTACTTGGATCTCAGCCACGGCCGCGTCGTGATCGAGATGCGACCCGACCTGGCACCCAATCACGTCGCCCGGATCAAGGAACTGGCGCGCCAGGGCTTCTATGACGGCACGCCGTTCCACCGGGTGATTCCCGGCTTCATGGCGCAGGGCGGCGACCCGACCGGTACCGGCACCGGCGGTTCGGGCAAGAAACTGAAGGCGGAATTCTCCAAGGCCAAGCATGTGCGCGGGACCACCTCGATGGCGCGTTCGCAGCACCCGGACTCCGCCGACAGCCAGTTCTTCATCTGTTTCGCGCCATCGGAATGGCTGGACGGCCAGTACACCGTTTGGGGCCAAGTGACCGAGGGCATGGATCTGGTCGACCGGATCAAGAAGGGGGTCGGCCAAGGCGGCACGGTCAGCGATCCGGACAAGATCGTCAAGCTGCGCGCCGCCGCCGACGTGGAGAAGAAATAGTCAGCAGAACCCCGTCGGCGGGCGACCCGCTGGCGCCATATGATTTCGATCTGCCGCGTAGCCTGATCGCCACCCGGCCAGCGAGCCCGCGCGATAGAGCCCGGCTGTTGCTGGTGGGGGCCGGCCTGGCGGACGCCAGGGTCCGCGACTTGCCGGAACTGTTGCGCCCGGGCGATCTGCTGGTGGCCAATGACGCCAAGGTGCTGCCGGCCCTGTTGTTCGGCCGGCGCGGAGACGTGGCGGTCGAGGCAACCTTGTTGACGGCACTGGCGCCCGGCCGCTGGCGGGCGCTGGCCAAGCCAATGCGGCGCTTGCGACCGGGCGACCGCATCGACTTCGCGGACGATTTCACGGCGACCGTCACGGCGCGTGACGAACGCAGCGTGGTGCTCGACTTCAGTCTGGACGAGCCTGCATTGCGGTCGCTCTTGCAGCGTTACGGACGCATGCCCCTGCCGCCCTATATCCGCTGCCAGCGCGTTAGCGACACAGCGGATCAGGCTGATTATCAAACAGTTTTTGCTTTGCGCGAGGGCGCGGTCGCGGCGCCGACGGCCGGGCTGCATTTCACGCAGGAGTTGATCGGGCGTCTCCAGCAGCGGCGGATCGACCTCGCGTTCGTCACGCTATTCGTGGGGGCCGGAACCTTCCTGCCGTTGACGGAAGCACAGCTTGACAGCGGCCGCCTGTGGCCGGAAATTGGGTTAGTCACGCAGGCAGCCGCCCAACGTATCCAGCGAGCGCGCGAGGCAGGTGGCCGGATCGTTGCCGTGGGCACGACGGCGTTGCGCCTCTTGGAAAGCGCCCGCGATGAGGCCGGCCGCGTCGGGCCATTCCAGGGCGCGACCGAGTTGTTCATCCGCCCGGGCTACCGCTGTCGTGCCGTCGATCTGGTGTTGACCAATTTCCACCTGCCACGTTCCAGCCTGTTCATGCTGGTAGCGGCCTTCGCCGGTCTGGCGCGGATGCAGGCGGCCTATGCCCATGCCATCGCCTCCGGCTATCGTTTCTACTCCTATGGCGACGCCAGCTTGTTGTCGCCCGAAGCGGCCTTGCGCTAGACAGACCGAATGCTTGGCTTCGCGCTGGAAGCCCAGGACGGCGCCGCCCGCGCCGGCCGCCTGGAAACCGCCCACGGGCCCGTGACGACCCCCGCCTTCATGCCGGTCGGCACCGCCGGCACGGTCAAGGCCATGACCCCGGCGGCGCTGCATGATTGCGGCGCCCAGATGTTGCTGGCCAACACCTACCACCTAATGCTGCGGCCAGGGGCCGAACGGGTGGCCAGGCTGGGCGGTTTGCATCGCTTCATGGCCTGGCAGGGGCCGATTCTGACCGATTCCGGCGGCTTCCAGGTGATGTCGCTGGCGGCGCTGCGGCAGATCGACGAGACAGGGGTTGCCTTCCGCTCCCACCTGGACGGTTCCGCGCAGCGCTTGACGCCGGAAAGTAGCATTGAAATCCAGCACTTGCTGGATGCCGACATCAGCATAGTGCTGGACGAGTGCATCGCCTTCCCGGCCAGCCAGGCGGCGGCGGCGGAGGCGATGCGGCGTTCGCAGCGCTGGGCCGAACGCAGCAGCACGGCATTCCGCCGACGGCCGGGCTATGGTCTGTTCGGCATCGTGCAGGGCGGCGTCTTCGCAGACCTGCGCCGGCAGTCAGCCCAGCATCTTGTCGCTGTCGGCTTTGACGGCTACGCGGTTGGCGGACTGGCGGTCGGCGAGGGGCAGGCGGCCATGCTCGCGGTGCTGGACGCGACCCTGCCCGAACTGCCCCGGGCGCGACCGCGCTATCTGATGGGCGTCGGCCGGCCGGACGACTTGGTGGGCGCGGTCGGACGCGGCATCGACCTGTTCGATTGCGTGCTGCCGACCCGTTCGGGGCGGACCGGCCAAGCGTTCACGCCAGAGGGGCCGCTAAACCTGCGCAACGCACGGTATGCCGACGATCCGGGACCGCTGGATCCCGATTGCCGTTGCCCGGCCTGCCGCAGCCACAGTCGCGCCTATCTGCACCATCTGGTGAAGGCGAACGAGATCTTGGGCGCCATTTTGCTGACTTGGCACAATTTGTTATATTATCAATATCTGATGCGCGCCATGCGGGCAGCGATCCTGGCCGGGCGGATGGCCGACTTCGCCCAGGCTTTCGCCGCCCGCTGGCGCTCGGCTCAGCTAGCCAAATAGAGCCAGCCGCAGGCGAAGCCCCAGATCAGCGCGTTGAGCAGCGCGGTACGGGCCGCTGCGCGCCAAGTGGTGGAACGGGAGAGTTCGGTCCTGGTCATGGTTAGCCACCCCTTAACGCCAATCATGTGGCTGTTACGATGGCCCGGCGGCGCGCAGGGGTGAGCGGCGTCACGGCGGCGACAGAAACTTCTCGGCGCGGCGTTAACCAATTGGCAGGATCGGCCGTGCTTTGCTGCGGGCCATAGAGAGGCACGGGTCGCTGCCATGAGGCGGTTGTTCCTGATCGTCGTAGCGATCCTGGGCGGTTGGCCCGGGGACAGCGGCGTACTCGGCACGCGCGGCCAAGCCGGCGCCAGTTCCTGGTTGCCGGCGGTGATAACCGATCATGGCTGCGACCCGTTGCGCTGGCTCTCGGGCGAACCGCTCTGCGTCAGCACCCCGCAGGTGCCGCAGCCGGAAATCGCCAGCTATCGCTATCGCAGCCTGGGCGAGATCGTCTGCCAGACCGAACCGGAACCGCGCCGCAACCTGGTCGATCAAGCCTACGCGCCGCCCCGGCGCTGATCCGCGGTGATCAGGCCGCGGTTCCGCGGCGCGACCGGCGGATGAAGAACAGGTTCCGCAGATAGATGAACAGGCCCGCCGCCTGACCGACGATGAACACCGGATCCGCCCGGTAGATCGCATAGAACAGCAGCACGCCGCCGCCCGCCAGACTGAAATACCAGAAGGCGGTGGGGATGATGCTCTGCCGCGCGCGTTCGCTGACCAGCCATTGCGCGACGAAGCGGGCCGAGAACAGCGCCTGGCCCAGGAAACCGATGGCCAGCCAGAGGGACTCGTTGGCGAAGCTCATTACCATTCCTCGATGCGAGTCGGTCGGCGTTGCCGGCGCTGCAGCCAGGCGACCCCCATGAGATCGACGATGCCAACCCAAAGTCGGTCGAACGTGCCATAGTTCGAGCGGCCCGCGATGCGTGGCCGATGGTTGACGTCGATCAGCTTGAGGCCATAGCCCTCGCGCAGGATCAGCGCCGGCAGGAAGCGGTGCATGTGATCGAAATACGGCAGCCGCAGGAAGACCTCGCGCCGGAACGCCTTGAGGCCGCAGCCGGTATCCGGCGTGCGGTCGGCCAGTAGCCAGCCGCGCACCGCGTTGGCGATCCGTGAGCCCAGGCGTTTGATCGGGTCGTCCTGCCGGCGCCGCCGTTGCCCGGCCACCATGCCCAGGCGTTCGCCGCCCTCCGCCAGCAGTTGCAGCAGGCGCGGGATGTCGGCCGGGTCGTTCTGGCCATCGCCGTCGAGCGTCACGATCACCCGGCCGCGCGCCGCCAGGATGCCGCTCCGCAAGGCGGCGCTTTGGCCGCAATTCTCGGCATGCGCGAGGCAGCGCAGGCTGGGCTGGCCGCGCCGGGCACGGCTGAGCACCGCCCTCGTGCCGTCGCTCGAACCGTCGTCGACGACGATCAGTTCATGGGCGAGAGCGCGCAGCGCCATGTCGATTTCGCCGATCAGCCGCTCGATACTGTCCTGCTCGTTGCGCACCGGGACCACCACCGAGACGAGCGGGATGGGGCCACCGCTGGCGGCGGGTGCGCCTAGCGCGCGATCCGTCATGCCGGTATCCGGGTCGGTTGGCGCCGTTCCATGCACTTCGCGCTGATCGCGGTGTCTCTTGCCGTGTTAGAAGGCGCCGGTCGCCAAGCGAATCCGGCCGCCCGCGTTCAACAGGCGTGCTCGGTAGCGCCGGCTTGCGCGGCTGTCAACCAACGCCGAAAAGCCTGACGGACAGCATGCTGCGCGGGGAGATCAGCGAGCAGGAGCGGGGCGCCGGCACCAGGCGGGCGACCGTGCTGGCCTTGCTGTTCGTGTTCGGCTTGACCGTGCTGCGACTGTTGACGGTTTGGTTGAGCCCGCTGGAATTGGATGCCGAGGAGGCGCAGTACTGGACCTGGTCGCGCGACCTGGCATTCGGCTACTTCTCCAAGCCGCCGCTGATTGCCTGGGCGATCAGCGCGGCGACGGCCTGGTGTGGCGACGGCGAAGGTTGCATCCGCACGCCTCCGGCGCTGCTGCATGTGCTGGCCGCGGTCTTCGTCTTCCTGGCGGCTCGGCGGCTGTTCGACGCCCGGGTCGCCGCCTGGTCGGCGGCGGCCTACGCGTCGTTGCCGGGCGTGGCCCTCTCGGCGTCGGTGATGACGACCGATGCGCCGCTGCTGGCTTGCTGGGCGGCGGCGCTGTGGTGCTATGTGCGGTTCGTGGAGCGACCCGGTCTTGCGACCGCCTGGCCGCTCGGGCTGGCGCTCGGCCTGGGCCTGCTCAGCAAATACGCCATGGGCTATTTCCTGTTGTCGGTGGTCTTGCACCTGGTGGTGGCGCCCGCAGCGCGCCGGGCGGCCTGGTCCCAGGCGGGCCTGTTGGCGCTGGCCTTGGCCCTGGCCATCCTGGCCCCCAACCTGGCCTGGAACGTAACGCATGGCTTTGCCACCTTCGGCCACACGGCGGCCAATATCGGCTGGTCGGGTAGCCTGCTGCATCCCGACCGGCTGGCCGCCTTCGCGGCTTCGCAGTTCGCGGTCTTCGGGCCGCTGCCGCTGGCGGTGCTGCTCTGGCGGCTGTGGCGCCTGGCTCGCGGCGAAGCGGCGGGCCCCGCCGAGCGGTTGCTCTTGGCCTTCACGCTGCCGGTGTTGCTCCTGCTGCTGACGCAGAGCCTGCTGTCGCGGGCGCATGCCAACTGGGCTGCTACCGCCTACGTCGCGGCGGCGATCCTGGTGCCGGCCTGGTTGTTGGGACGCGGGCGAGGCGCGTGGCTCAAGGCGGCGGTCGGGCTCGACCTGGCGCTGGGTCTCTTGCTGCAGGTGGCGGCGGTGACGGCGGCCAGTCGCTGGCTGCCGGGGCAGCGCGATCCGTTGGACCGGGTGCGGGGCTGGGAGCAGGTGGCGACGGCAAGCGCCGCGGCGTTGGCGACGCGACCGGGCGCGCGGCTTCTGCTCGACGACCGGCAGGTGGCGGCCCTGATGCTCTATTACGGCCGGGGCCGGCTCGACCGGCTCACGGTCTGGGACAGCGACGGCCGGCCGAGCAACCAGTTCGAGGCGACGCGCGGCTTCCGGTCCGCTGGCGATGGGCCGGTGCTGTTGCTCGCGCGCTATCGCGAGCGCCCCGACATCGTCGGGCGCTTCGCCAGTGTCGAACCGGTCCGCCCGCTGTCGCAGCCCCTCGGGCAGGGCGGCCGCACCGTCTACCTGACCTGGCTCGCCGGCTATAGGGGGAAGCCTTGAGCGGGTCGCGGGCCTTGCCCGTCCTGCTGACGGCGACGGTGCTGACCGGCCTGCTGTTCGCGGCGGTGCCGGAGATCGACCTGTGGCTGGCCGAGCGGCTCTACGACCGGGCCAATCAACGCTTTGCTGGCGGCCAGTCGGACCTGCTGGCGCTCTATGGCGCGTTGCGCGACGGTTTTGTCCTGCTGCCGATCCTGGCGGCGATCATGGCCGGCCTCGCTTGGCGCTGGCCGGCCCGTTTCGGCTCGCCCCGGAGGTGGCTTTTCGCGTTGCTGGCCATGGCCAGCCTGGGGCCGCTGGTCGCCGACTTGTCGAGCAAGCCAGTCTTTCAGCGGCCGCGGCCCAAGGCCGTCGTCGAGTTCGGCGGCACGCAGGCTTTCCAGCCGGCGTTCGCGTTCGGCGGCGAATGCCGGCGCAATTGCAGCTTCGTATCGAGCGACGTGGCCGTGGCGGCGAGCCTGCTGGCGCCCGCCCTGCTATTGCGACGCCACCGGCGCTGGGCGATTGGCGCAGCGCTCGGGTTGACCGCGCTGACCGCCATCGCCCGGCTTGCCGCCGGCGCGCATTTCCTCAGCGATGTGGTGTTCGCCGCGCTTTCGGTGTGGATCCTGGTGCTGGCGCTCGGGCGGCTGTTGCCGGCGGTTTCGCCGACGCTGGCGGCCTCCCGGCATGAGGCCCTCACGCATCCGCTGCTGGCGCCCCCCGACGGGCCGGGGCGAGCGCAACGCTGACGCGCCGCAGGGCTCAATTGCCCCGGCCCGGCGGCGTTCCTATAGTCGCCGCGCCGTCCAGACAGGAGCAGCCATGCAGCTTGGCACGTTCATGATGCCCATGCACGATCCGGCCCGCGATTTCCAAACGGTGCTGGAGGAGGATCTGGAATCGGTCGTGCTGGCCGACCGGCTGGGCTATGCGGAAGCCTGGTGCGGCGAGCATTTCACCTCGCTGTCGGAGCAGGTGTCCTCGCCGCTCATCTTCCTGGCGACGCTGATCCGCGAGACCCGCCAGATCAAGTTCGGCACGGCGGTGGTCAATCTTCCGCAGCTCCATCCGGCCACGGTCGCCGCCTATGTCTCGATGTTCGACCACCTGGCCAAGGGCCGCTTCTTGTTCGGCATCGGGCCGGGGGGGCTGGTCAGCGACATCGAGATGTTCAAGGTGGCCAGTGCCGCCGAACGGCCGCAGATGATGCTCGAATCGATCGACATGATCCTGAAGCTGTGGCAGAGCGACCCGCCCTACGAGATCGCCGGCAAGTACTGGCAGATCTCGCTCAAGGACAACATCTGGCCGCGCTACAAGGTGGGCTATATGAGCAAGCCCTACCAGCGGCCGCATCCGCCGATCGCGCTGTCGCTGGTGACGCCCAATTCATCCAGCGCCAAGCTGGCCGGACAGCGCGGCTGGCTTCCGATCTCCGGCAATTTCTTTCACCAGCGCTACCTGAAAGGCCACTGGGAGATGTATGCCGCCGGCTGCGAGGCGGCCGGCCGGCGGCCCGATCCGGCGATCTGGCGGGTGTCGCGCAGCGTGCTGGTCGGCGACAGCCAGGCCGAGGCGGAGGACTATCTGGCCGACCCGGCGAACGGCCTGTCCTACTACTACACCTACTTCGTCAACAGCTTTCAGCAGCGCGGCGCGCTGCACATGATCAAGCCGGACCTTGCCCTGTCCGACGCCGAGGTCGGCATGGACAACGTCAAGCGCGGCCTGACGATCGCCGGCAACGTCAGCCAGGTCGTCGAGCAACTGGCGGCGCTGGTCGAGGAAACCGGGCCATTCGGCACGCTGCTGTTGGCGGGGCACGACTGGGACAACCGGGCGCTCTGGCGGCGCTCGATGGAGTTGATGGCGCTGCAGGTGTTGCCGCGCCTTACGGCCAAGCTGTCCGGGCGGCGGGCGGCGGAGTAGTCGGGACCTGAGAGAAGCCAATGGCCAAGATTTTCATCATGTTTTCGCGGTTCTCGGCGTTCTACAGCCCATTGATCGCCACCGCCGCCGGCGGCTTCCTGGCGGCGGAGGGGCTGGAGGCGGAGTTCAGCCAGCAGACCGCCGCCCGCCAGTTGACCGATGCGCTGAAAGACGGCTCGGTGCAGCTTGGCCAGTCGGCGGTCTCGCGCAGTTTCGCGCTGCTGCTGAAGGGCGAGACCCCGCCGTTCGCGCATTTCGCCACGGTCAACCAGCGCGATGGCTTTTTTCTGACCGCCCGACAGGCCGATCCGGCGTTTGCCTGGAACAAGCTCGCCGGCCGGCGCGTCATCGTCGACCACGGCGGTCAGCCGATGGCGATGTTCAAATACGTCGCGCGCCGCGCCGGCGTCGATCCGGCGGCGGTCGTGCTCGTCGACAAGGGCGACACGGAAGCGATGGAAAAGGCCTTCCGCACCGGCGAGGCGGATTTCGTCCACCTGCAAGGGCCGGCGCCGCAGCAATTGGAGGACGACAAGGTCGGCCACATCGTCGGGCAGGTGGGCCTGCAGTTCGGCCCGGTCGCCTTCAGCAGTCTGGCCGCCAACCGGACGTGGCTTGCCAGTGACATGGCCAAGGCCTTCATGCGCGCCTATCGCAAGGCCCGCGCCTTTGTGGCCAGCGCCCCGGCCGAGGAGATCGCCGGCAAGGAGCAGGGTTATTTCCCCGGCATCGGCCGGGCGGCACTCACCCGCTGCATCGCCGCCTATCAGAAGCTCGGCAACTGGCAGGGACCGGTGGAGATCGAGCGGGCGCAGTTCGACCTGGCGGTCGAGGTGTTCCGCGAAGCGGGCCTGCTCGCCGGCAAGCCCGCCTTCGAAGGCGCGGTGGCGCCGCCGCCGGGCTGACCGCTCAGGCCGCGGGCGCGGTGTCGAGGGCGGCGAACAGGGCCGCGAAGTCGCGCCCGGCGGCCTCGGCGCTGGCTGCGGAGGGAACGGCGGGCGCCGTCGTCGCCTCCGGTTCGTCCGCGCCGGCGCTGGCCGCCCCCGCCGCGCGCGCGATCGCTTGGCGCAGTTTCACCCTGTCGATCGGCTTGCCGACATAGTCGTTCATGCCGGCCGCCAAATAGCTCTCGCGGTCGCCCGGCATGGCGTTGGGGGTCATGGCGATGATGGGAATGGTGACGACCGAGCCCGGCAGCTTGCGGATGGCGCGGGTGGCGCTGGGGCCGTCCATTTCCGGCATCTGCACATCCATCAGCACAAGGTCGTAGGGCGCGCGCAGTACGGCGGCCACGGCTTCCTGGCCGTCGGCCACCACGTCCACATGGTGGCCGTCGCGCTGCAGGATGGCGGTGACCACGAGCTGATTGATCCGGTTGTCCTCGGCCACCAGGATGCGTCGCAGGCCGTATTCGGGGGCTTCGGCTTCGCCGGCTTCGTCCAACGTCGGTCCCCTGGCGATCTCGCAAGGAAACTCGAACCAGAAGGTGCTGCCCTTGCCGGGCTCGCTGTCGACGCCGATCTCGCCCTGCATCAACTCCGCCATCTGACGGCAGATGGCGAGGCCTAGGCCGGTGCCGCCATAGCGCCGTGCGATGGTGCCGTCGGCCTGGACGAAAGGCTGGAAGAGTTGCGCCCTCGCTTCCGGCGCGATGCCGATGCCGGTGTCGGCGACTTCCAGGCGCAACCGCGGCGGGCTGGTCTCCGGCCGCCAAGTGGCCGCACCGTCACGCTGCCCTGCTGGGTGAACTTGATGGCGTTGCCGACCAGGTTGAACAGCACTTGGCGCAGCCGGCCCGGATCGGCGTGCAGCGCCGGAAGGTCGTCCGGCAGCTCGATCTTCGTCTCGACGTTCTTCAGCGAGGCTTTCGGCGCCAGCAGGCCGACCACCGAGTCCAACAGGGCCGGCAGTTCGAAGTCGAGAGGCTCCAGTTCCAGCTTGCCGGCCTCCAGCTTCGAAAAATCCAGGATGTCGTTGATGATCGCCAGCATGGCCTCGGCCGAGTCGCGTGCCGTCTCGGCGAAGCCACGCTGTTCCGCGGTAAGGCTGGTGCCGAGCAGCAGGCCGTTCATCCCCATGACACCGTTCATCGGCGTGCGGATTTCGTGGCTGATCATGGCCAGAAACTGCGACTTGGCGCGGTTGGCGGCTTCCGCCTGGCTGGGTTGCTCCGCGTTCTCTTCCGCCAGCTGGGCGAGTTCGCTCGCCTGCTCGTGCATTTGCTCGCGCGACGCCTGCAGTTCGGCGAATTGCTGTTGCTGCCATTGTTCGGCCAGCTTGCGGTCGTGCACCACGGACGCCTCGAAGAACCCCATCATTGACGACGAAGCATCGCCGATGAGGGCATGGCCTGCGGCCCAGCCTGCGGATTGGGTGCTGTGGCGGGGGCTATTTGGTCTGCGGTGGCGTG
>Ga0194132_10006285_pt1 | contig 18526 bp, 19 predicted proteins | sample TA2KigOf80mmetaG_FD_148612 | JGI IMG/M metagenome (GOLD analysis project Ga0194132, IMG submission 148612) | Freshwater microbial communities from Lake Tanganyika, Tanzania - TA2015054 Kigoma Offshore 80m | ecosystem: Environmental > Aquatic > Freshwater > Lake | place: Tanzania: Lake...
GCGCGGGTCCCCGAGTCCATCCCCACTTTGGCAAGAGCGATGGTCTTGGCCATCGGACCCTCCAAACTAAGAGTGGACCCTAGGAAAACGAGGGGCGTATTTGGGGCATGTCCCCGGGTGATGCAAGGAAAAATTCCCCCCGACAGAAAAAAACTGTCGCAAAGCTCTACAGCGCTTCCGCCATGGCGGCAATCATCGAGGCGCCGACGCCGTGGCAGCCGCCGAGAATGCGCGCGCCGAGGCGCCTGGCGACGATGGCGAAGCCCGCCATCTCGTTCTCACCGAAGGGATGCACGACGGCGCCGTTTCTCAGCTCCGGAAGCCCGGTGCTCGCGCGCACGACGAGAGGCACGGCGAGCGCGCCGATCATGCCGACGGCCTTGAGAGCGAACTCAGGACCCGCCGAGCCATCGACATCGACGGTCGCCGGCTGAGGATCGAAACGGCAGGCGCGGGACACCAGCTCGACGAATCGTGCTGCAGCGTCGTGGTCGAGCGCGACCTTGGAGGAATCGAAGGTAAGCACGTAGGGGATGCCTGTCGGCCGCGCGGCCTCGAGGGCCGCCTCGGCGTCGGCGGCGTCCGCGAGGCTCTCGAACCAGAGCGCATCGGCACCGCTGCTCGCCAGCGCCGCCGCCTGGCCTGTGAAGAGGAAGCGGCGCTCTAACGGCGAGCCGGCGGGGCCGATCGCACCGGCGATCACCGCCTTCGGCGCCGCGTGGCGCGCGAGCCTGACGGAGGCGACGAGGATCGTCTCGGTCTCCTCGGCGTAGCGGCTGCGATTGGCGCCGCTGCTGTTCGTCGTGACGATGGCCGCTCCGGTAGCCACCAGCGAGCGATGTGCCGCGAGGACGGCGTCGGGGCGATCGACGCACCATGCTTCCGGAGATTCTCCGAGCGGAAGGCCGCGTGCCTGGAGCTCCTTGAGGACACCGCCATCGGCGACTAGCACGCGATTCTGTGCCAGCCGCTCCGCAAGCCCTTCACTCGACATCGGAATCCCGCCGCTCAAAAACAAGGCGGAGAATCTCCCGCCGGCCGTCATCGTCGACGCTGAGCCAGGAGCCGATCTCCTCGATCGTGCGGAAGCAGCCTTTGCAGAAACCCGTCCTGGGATCGAGGATGCAAAGCCCGATGCAGGGCGAAGGGACGGAAGCGGGCATGACGATAGGGTTACGGCAACGCCACCTAGGATGCCAGGGCGGTCCAATCTCCTGCGGGTTGCACGGAGCCGGTCCGAAGGCTAACTAGCGATATCAAAGCCTCACACGCGGACGCGTTTCCATGGCCCTTACCCTGATCGTCGGCAACAAGAACTACTCCTCATGGTCGATGCGGCCCTGGCTCGCGCTGAAGAAGACCGGCGCCGCCTTCGAGGAGGTCGTGATCCCGCTCGACCGTCCCGAGACACGGGCCGAGATCTTCAAGCACTCGCCGAGCGGCTTCGTGCCGACCCTGAAGGATGACGAGCTGACGGTCTGGGATTCGCTGGCGATCTGCGAGTACCTGAACGAGAAGTTTCCCGAGGCCAAGCTCTGGCCGCAGGATCCTTCGGCGCGCGCTGTCGCCCGTTCGGTCTCGGCCGAGATGCACTCAGGCTTCTCCGCGCTCCGCAGCAACATGCCGATGAACGTCCGCGGCAATCTGCCGGGCAAGGGACGCGCGCCCGGCGTGCAGGAGGACATCAACCGCATCTCGGCGATCTGGCGCGACTGCCGCACGCGTTTCGGCGCGAGCGGTCCCTATCTCTTCGGCGCCTTCTCGATCGCGGATGCGATGTACGCGCCGGTCGTCTCGCGCTTCGTGACGTACCAGGTCGAACTCGACGCCGACGCCAAGGCCTATGTGAACACGATGTGGGCCGACCCTGCGCTCGCCGCCTGGGTCGAAGGCGGCTGCCGCGAACCCTGGGTGATCGAGAAGTCGGAGCTCTAACTCAGGCGCGCTCGGCGCGCTTTTCTTCGGTCATCGGCGCACCCCGATACTCCGGCACGAGCCGGCCGAGCTGGTTCAGCGTGTCCGCCGTGCGGCGATGGCGCGCCGCGTCCTCGATCTCGTCGATCGCACGCTCGAGGATAGCGAGATCGACCGTACGCGGCCGCGCCAGCATGATCCCGGGCCGCTCGGTCGGGATGAGGTCTTCCTGGTCGTGGAACAGCTCCTCATGGAGCTTCTCTCCTGGCTTGAGACCTTTGATGGCGATCCTGATGTCCTCGTTCGGCCGCAGGCCCGCGAGCCGGATCATCTGGTGCGCGAGATCGAGGATCTTCACCGGCTGGCCCATCTCCAGCACATGGATGGCGCCGGGCTGATCCTTCGACCGGGACAGCGCCAGCTCGCAGGATTGCAGCACCAGCTCGACCGCCTCGCGCACCGTCATGAAATAGCGCGTCACCTCGGCATGGCTGACGGTGACGGGACCGCCGGCGGCAATCTGGCGCTGGAACAGCGGCACCACCGAGCCGGTCGAGCCCAGCACATTGCCGAAGCGCACGGTGACGAAGCGCGTGCCGCCGCGCCCGAGCGTGGCGACGTCGAGCGCCTGGCAGTAGCTCTCGGCGAGGCGCTTGCTGGCGCCCATGACGCTGCTCGGGTTGACCGCCTTGTCGGTCGAGATCAGCACCATCGCCGCGACGCCGGCGGCCGCCGACGCATCGGCGACGACGCGCGTGCCCGCCACGTTGGTGAGCACGCCCTCGTTCGGATTCATCTCGACCAGCGGCAGATGCTTGAAGGCGGCGGCGTGGAAGACGATATCCGGCCGCTCGCGCGATAGGATCTGCTCGATGCGGATCCGATCGCGGACATCGCCCAGGATCGCCGCGCGCGGGAGATCGGGCCAGCGCTCCGCCGTCTCGAGATCGATCAGGTAGAGCTGGTATTCGGAGTTGTCGAGCAGCGCCAGATGCGAGGGAGCGAGCGCGGCGATCTGGCGGACGAGCTCGCTGCCGATGCTGCCGCCGGCGCCCGTCACCAGGATGCGCTTGCCGGCGACCATGCGCTCGAGGCCCGAGCGGTCGAGCACGCGCTGCGGCCGGCCGAGCAGGTCCTCGACCTCGATCGGGCGGATTTCCGACTTGGCGGCGCCAGCCTTCTCGAGCCGCCGCGGATCGGGGAGCCGGCTCAAGGGCAGCATCAGGCGCCCCGCGCGCTCGACCAGCTCGCGCACATGCGCACCGTCCTCCTCCGCACGGCCCAGCACCAGCCGCTCCGGGCGCTGGTCGCGCGCGGTAAGCTCCTCGATCACCTCTTCCAACGCCGCCTCACGCCCGAGCACGTCGACGCCGAGTACCTGGCGGCCCTGCCAGTCGGCACGATCGTCGACGACGCCGACGATGCGATAGGGCGCGTGGTCGCCGCGAGCGAGGTTGCGCACGAAGGTCTCCGCCGCATCGCCCCAGCCGACCAGCAGCACCGGCACGCGCCGGCTGTCGCGCTCGAGCACGCCGCCGAGGCGCCGTTCGCGCAGCACGCGGGTGAGCAGCCGGGGAGCGGCAAGGAAGGCCGCCATGACGAAGAGGTTGATGACGACGACCGAGCGCGGGAAGTCCTGGAGGCGCGTGACCAGGAACAGCGCCAGCAGGAAGACGAGATGCGTCAGCGCCACCAACTTGCCGATGGTGGCGACATCGTCGAGCCCGGCATAGCGCCAGACGCGGCGCGCCAGACCGAAGACCTGACCGACGCCGATCGCGATGGCGACGAAGAGAAAGAGCCCGCCCCATAAGGCCTGCGCCGGCCAGCCGAAGATGTCGTCGCCGACACGCAGATAGAAGGAGACAAGATAGGCGAGCCCGGCCAGCGCCGCGTCGAGCAGTGCCACCACGAGAGCGCGTCGGACCGGCCAGCGGCGGTTCATGAGGGGCGCCTATAGCACATCATCGCCCTGCGGTTCATGCCCGCGCGAACCGTACCATCGTCGCGCCGACCAGGAACGCGGCGCCGGCGAGCGCCGACCAGGGATGATCGAGCGACAGGAGGGCGAGGACGACGAGACCGCCATTGACGATGCCGACCGTCAGCGACACGCGGGCATGGCTCCAGCCGCCCTGTACCGCGCGCTGGTAGATGTGCTCGCGATGTGCCTCCCAGATCTTCTTTCGCTGCAGCAGGCGGCGGGTAAGCGTCCAGGTCGCGTCGGCTAGGTAATAGGCCGGAAGGATCAACGCCGCCGCCCATTGCCCCTCCTTCGCCAGAAGGAGCAGGAGCGCGCCGAGGAGATAGCCCAGCGGCACGCTGCCGACATCGCCCATGAAGAGTCGCGCCGGATGCCAGTTCCAACGGAGGAAGCCCAGCGAAGCCGCGGCGAGTATCAGCGCTGGCGCTGCGGGCGCACCGACGAGCGCGATGCCGATGCCGATCGACGCCGCCTCGACGCCGGTGATGCCATCGATGCCGTCCATGAAGTTCGTCAGGTTGACGAACCAGATCCAGGCGAGCGCCGCTGCGATCAGGTCGAGCCACGGCGGCAGCACCCCCTGGAAGACGAGCCTGCCGTCGAGGAGTGCTAGCCCCGCTGCGACCGCGATGAACTGCGCCAGCAGCCGCCAACGCGCCGGCACATGGCCGCGATCGTCGCGCCAGGAGATCACCGCCAGCATCGCCGCCGCGGCGACGAGCACGAGCCACGGCATCGGCGCCGCGCTCATCGACGCGAAGACAAGCAGCGCCGGCAGCGCCGCCGCCAGCAGCCCGATGCCGCCACCCCTCGGCGTCGGGCGCACATGCGAGGAGCGATGGTTGGGCACGTCGATGATCTGCCGGCGGTCGAGCCAGGCCAGCACGCGGCCGGTGGCGATCCAGCTCATTGCGAGCGCGGCAGCGGCGAGCGCGGCGGCAAGCCAGAGCTCGTTCACGGCTCGCCCCGGTTGGCGCGCTCGTGGCGGGCCAGCACCTCTTCCGGCCAGCGGTTCTTGAGATAGGCGACGATGCCCCAGATCTGAGCGTCGGTCAGGTTGAACTCGAAGGCCGGCATCTGGCTGCGCATGCCCACCGGCAGGAAGGGCTGTCCGCCGAACTTGGTCCATTCGAAGATCTGCCGGTCGGTGCGACCGACCGAGGGCGAGCGCTCGTCGAGCGACGGCGCGAGGCCCGAGGTGACCGGAACACCCGGCCGCCATTCCTCATGCCCTTCGCGGTCGATGCCGTGGCAGTAGCTGCAATGCTGACGATAGAGCGTGCGGCCGAGCGCTACCTGAGCCGGGCGATCGGGCTGCGCGTCGGTCGCAATCGCCGCGAGCTTCCGCTCCACATACATCACCCCGGCGGTGATGCCGACGGCGACCACGACGGCGATCAGGATGAAGCGGCTCCGGCGATCGGAGAGGAAGCCCTGATGCGGTGGCCTCGCCTCCTCGTCGTCGTCCTCGTCGGTCACCAGCACGCGACGGCGGCGAGGCGCGTATTTGTGCCTCACCGGCCCCGGCGGCTCCTTCTTCAGCCAGCGATCGAGGAAGGGGAATCGCATGGGGCGACTATACGCCGATCCAAAAACAAAGGGCCCCGTCCGGCGGACGAGGCCCTCTTACTCCGAGTCGCACGCGCTACGCCCGAAGGCGGCGCGGCAGCTCCTTGATCGAGGCATCGACGAGGCCGGAGGCGATGCCGCCATCGACCTTCTCGACCAGCACCCGGCGCGTCGCCGCGAGAGCGAGATCGACGGCTGCGCCGCGGACCTCGGCCATCGCCTGGGCTTCGGCCTGGGCGATCTTCTCGACCGCCTGGGCTTCGCGACGCTTGAGCCGCTGCTCGATCTGCGCCTTCTGCTCGGCCTCCAGCGTCTGAGCCTCGCTCTTGGCCAGCGCCAGGATCGCCTCGGCTTCCTTGAGCGCGTCCGCCTGCTTCTTCCTGTACTCGGCCAGCGCCGCCTCGGCGTCCCGCTTCAGCTTCTCGGCCTCGTCGAGCTGCCGGCGGATCATCGCGGAACGCTCGTCGAGCGCGCCGCCGATCATATCGACCAGCTTCTTGCCGAGGAGGACGAAGAAGACGACGAAGGCCGCCAGCACCCAGAACTCGGGCGTCTTGAACATCAGGCGCGCTCCTTCGCCACGGCAGCGACGGCCGCCGACGCGACCGCGTCGTTGACCGGCTGGCTGATCAGCTTCTCGGCGGCGGCCTTGGTGATCTCGGCCGCGACCTGGGTCAGGCTCGCCATCGCTTGGTCGCGCGCCGCCTTGATCCGGCCTTCGGCCGCCTCGGTGTCGGCGGCGAGCTTCTTGGCAAGCGCGCCCTCGCGAGCCTCGGCGTCCTTCTGCATCCGGTCGGCGACAGCCTTGATCGTCGCCTGAGCCTGGGCGCGCGCATCGGCGAGCGCCTTCTCATAGGCGGCGAGCACGCCGGCCGCCTCGTCCTTCAGCTTGGTCGCGCGGTCGAGATCGGCGGTGATCTTGATCGCGCGCGCATCGAGGACCTGGCCGATCTTCGGCAGGGCCACCTTCGACATCAGCAGGTAGAGGACGACGAAGGTGATCGCCAGCCATACCAGCTGCGGCGGGAAGTCCTGGAAGTGGAGCTGGGGCATCTGCGCCCGGCCTTCCTTCTAGACGCCGATCAGGTGAACAGGATGAGGAACGAGATCAGCAGCGCGAACAGCGCCACCGCTTCGGTGAGCGCGAAGCCCAGCATGCCGAGCGGGAAGACCTCGCCGCGCGAAGCCGGGTTGCGGCTGATCGAGGAGACCAGCGAGGCGAAGATGTTGCCGATGCCGGCGCCGACGCCGGCGAGAGCGATGACGGCCAGACCGGCGCCGATCATCTTGGCGGAAGCGAGATCCATGGAACTTACCCTTTCCCGTTAGAACGTCAGTTTTAGTGAAGGTGGATCGCGTCGTTGAGGTAGATGCAGGTCAGGACAGTGAAGACGTAGGCCTGCAGGAACGCGACCAGGAACTCGAAGCCGGTCAGCGCCACGTTGATGGCGAGCGGCGCGATGCCGAAGATGCCGAGCATGACGGTGAAGGCGGCAAACACCTTCAGCATGGTGTGGCCGGCCATCATGTTGGCGAAGAGACGGATCGAGAGGCTCACGGGCCGCGTGAGATAGCTCAGCACCTCGATCGGCACCATCAGCACCAGCATGATCTTCGGCACGCCCTTCGGCACGAAGAACGAGAGGAAATGCGCGCCGTGATAGGCGAATCCCACGATCGTCACGCCGATGAAGACCACGAAGGCCATGGCGAAGGTGACGACGATGTGGCTGGTGAAGGTGAAGCTGTACGGCACCATGCCCATCATGTTGCCGAACAGGATGAACATGAAGAGCGTGAAGATGAACGGGAAGAACTTCTTGCCCGAGGACCCGACATTGTCCTGGATCATCCCGGCGATGAACTCGTAGGAGAGCTCGGCCATCGACTGCCAGCGCCCGGGCACCAGAGCCCGCTGGCGCATGCCGCCGACCAGGAACACGGTGACGGCGGCGATCGCGATGACCATCCACAGCGAAGCATTGGTGAAGGAGACGTCGAGGTTCCCGATCTTCGCCGGGATCAGCCTGACGATCTCGAACTGGTGGAGCGGATCGATCGCTTTCTCAGCCACGTTCGCCTCGGTCCTCTTCCTTCGTGGCCGCCGATCCCTTGGACCAGCGCCCGAAACCTAAACCTTCCACGGCCCGATACACGTTCAGCATCCCGGCGGCGGCGCCGAGGAAGAACATGACCACCATCATCCAGGGGCCGGTACCGAGCCAGTAGTCGAGCAGCCACCCAAGGCCGACACCGACCGCAAGCGCCGAGACCAGCTCGACCGAGACGCGAAAGGCCATTCCCATCGCGCGCGGCCGATCGGCAGCGCCCACCCCGGTCTCGACCGGCTCCGGCCTCGCCTGCTTCAGGCGCCGCTCGAGCTCATCGAGATTCGGAGGGGGTGGCTCAGTCGCCATTGCCGATCACGGAAACCCCCGTCGTTCCGGCGGAAATCCGCCGAAAACCGACGCGACCATATCGGCCGACCCCACCGCTGTCAAGCTTGGGGCGGATCAACAAACGTCAATGTTTTCAAGGATTTCCGCTGGGTGCGATCAGCGGCCGCGGCGCCGGATAGGACCGTCTGGAGTGAGGTGCATGCCGGTCAGGGTCCGCTCGGCATGGACGAGGCGGTGCGAAAGGAGCGCCTGGGCAACCTCCAGCATCGTTCCCTGGTGCGCCGGATCGCCGGCCAGGTTCCGAAGCTCGTTCGGGTCCTGCTCGAGGTCGAAGAGCATCGGCGGCAGGGCGGCGAAGTGCACATACTTGAAGCGCTCGCCGCGCCAGACCGCGAGGCAGCATTCATCCAGGCGAATTCCGAGCGCCCGTTCCGGCGCACCGTCGACGACCTCGCGGAAGTCGTATTCGAAATGCGCCGCCCGCCGCCAGGTCGCCGGGATCTTGCCTTCGAGGAAAGGACGCAGCGACACGCCGTCGGCCTGATCCGGCACCTCGAGGCCGACCAGATCGCAGAGCGTCGGCATCACATCGACATGCTCGGTGAATTCCTCGATCACAGAACCCTTCGTGCCGCCGACAGGCTTGATGATCATCGGCACGCGGAAGGCGGGATCGTAGAAGCCGTCCTTCCCGGCATACCAGTGATCGCCCAGCATCTCGCCGTGGTCGGAGGTGAAGACGATCAGCGTGCGCTCGTACTGGCCGGTCTTCTTCAGGTGGTCGACCAGCCGGCCGAGATGGTGATCCATCTCGGCGATCAGGCCGAAGTAGGTGGCCTTCGCCTGACGCTGGTGATGCTCGGGCATCGATCCCACGCCCATCTTCCCGGTCAGGTGATGGGCGATCCAGGGATGGGTCCTTCCCTCCTCCTCGACGCTCTTCTGTCGATGCGAGGCGGGCATGTTCTCGGGTTTGTAGAGATCGTGCCACGGCGCCGGGGCCACCAGCGGCGGGTGCGGGCGAAGATGCGAGAGATGCAGGCACCACGCATTGCCGCCGTGCTGGTCGATGTACTCGATCGCCGCATCGGTGGTGAAGGCAGTGTCGCTGTGCTCGGCCTTGAAGGCGCCCGGCGGAAAGGTGGGCCCGCGCTTCTCCGACATGGCCTTGTCTTCGGTCTGCGGTGTGTAGATCTCCTTCGCCACCGCAGGCACCTCGTAGCCCCGCCGGCGCAGATAGGCGAGCCAGGCCCGCCGGTCGCTTCCCATCACCAGATGCGGCGTCAATCCGGGCAACACGCCTTCATAGGTCTTGAGCGCGGGATCGCCTGCGGCATGGACGCGCGGATCGGGAGAGATGTCGGTGTAGCCGATCAGCCCGGGGTCGTATCCGGCCCTCCTCAGCTCTTTCGCCCAGTTGGTGAAGCGCGCATCGAGCGGCGTGCCGTTCCGCCCCGAGCGGTGCGTCATCAGGTAGAGGCCGGTATGCAGCGACGAGCGGCTCGGCCCGCAGGGGCTGGCATTGGTGAAGTGGCGCTTGAACAGCACGCCGTCGGCCGCCAGCGCATCGAGGTTCGGCGTCTGCACCACCGGATGCCCGAGCGCCGACAGCGCATCGAAGCGCCACTGGTCGCCGGTGATGAACAGGATGTTGAGGTCGGGCATCAGCCGGGTGGCGAATCCGTCTTGATGTTGAACACCGACTGGATCTTGCGCATCAGCTGGTCGGGAGAGAACGGCTTCACGACATAGCCGTTGACGCCGTTCTCCTTGGCGGCGAGCACGAAATCCTCGGTCGCCCGTCCGGTCAGCATGATGAACGGCATGTTCTGCCAGGTCTTGCGCACGTGGCGGAGCAGGTCGAGGCCTGTGACGTTCGGCATGTTCCAGTCGGAGATGACGAGGTCGGCCTTGGTCGCCTTCGAATCGAGGATCTTGATCGCCTCGGACCCGTCACGGGCGAGGATGACGTGGCCGACGCCGAGATTTCGCAGAACGCTCTGCGCGAGCTTGAGCGCGAAGCCGTCATCCTCGACCAGGAGGACGGTGAGCTTGGCGAAGCGTGGATCAAGCTTCAGGCCGGTCATCGCCTTTCCTTATCACGCCCCGGGGACGGCGGAATAGCGCGCATCCAGGCGCGCGATGCCGTCGGTCACGAGGGCGGCGAGCGCCGCCGCAGCTTCCGCCGCCTCGACGCGGTTCTCGCGCGCCGATTCCTCGACCTCGTAGGCGAGCTGGTAGAGGCGCTTCAGGCCCAGGCTGCCCGACGAACTCTTGAGCGTATGCGCGGCGTCGCCGAGCTCCTTGAAGTCGCCGCTCAGCCGCGCCGCCTCGATGCGCTGCACGAGTTCGCCGGCGCTCGAGCGGTATTCCTCGACCAGCTCGCGCACCATGTCGCGGCCGAGCTGGTCCTCGAGGCTCGCGATCACCTTGTCGTCGAAATCCTCTTCGCCTTCCGCGAGCCGCGCGCCGACATCGAGCGCGGGCGCCGCCGGAAACGCATCGGCATCGCTCGCCGCCGCGTCCGGCCCCAGCGCGCGCAGGATCGCCTGGGTCAGCTGCTCCGGATTGATCGGCTTGCCGACATAGTCGTTCATGCCGGCATCGAGGCAGCGCTGGATCTCGCCGGACATGGCGCCGGCCGTCGCGGCGATGATCGGAACCGCGTTCTTCGGCGCCGGCAGCGCGCGGATGCGGCGTGTCGCCTGGACCCCGTCCATCACCGGCATGTGCATGTCCATCAGGATGAGGTCGTAGGTCTTCTTTCCCCAATCGACGGCGGTGACGGCATCGGCGCCGGTCTCGACCACATCGACCTGATGGCCGGCGGGCTTCAGGAGGCCGAGCGCGACCATCTGGTTCACCTTGTTGTCCTCGGCCAGCAGGATCGAGAGCGGCCGGAGCCGCGCGGCAGCCACGTTCGCCTGGACCTCCTCCTTCGGCTTCTCGCCCGGCGCGAAGACGATCTCGACCCAGAAGGTCGAGCCCTTGCCGACCTCGCTCTCGACGCCGATCTCGCCGCCCATCAAAGCCACCAGCTGCTTCGAGATGGCGAGCCCGAGGCCGGTGCCGCCGAAGCGTCGGCTGATCGAGGAGTCGGCCTGGGTGAAGCTGCCAAACAGCTTCGCCTTGGCCTCCTCGGTCAACCCGATGCCGGTATCGACGATCTCGAAGCGGACACCGACCTTGCCCGCGGGCGCGGCGATCCGGCGGAGGCGGAGCGCCACCCTGCCCCTTTCGGTAAACTTGATGGCGTTGCCCATCAGGTTCAGCAGCACTTGGCGGACACGGCCGGAGTCGCCCTTGAGATAGGGCGGCAGCGAGGAGTCGACCGTCGCCTCGAAACCGATGCCCTTCTCCATCGCACGCGATTCCAGCAGCGCCGTCACGCCTTCGGCGACGCGCCTGAGGTCGAAGTCGACGGTCTCGACATCGAGCTTGCCGGCCTCGAGCTTCGAGTAGTCGAGGATGTCGTTGAGGATGGTCAGCAGTGCCTGGCCGGAATCGAGCACGATCTGCGCCTGGCCGCGCTGGTCGCGCTGGAGCTCGGACGCCAGCAGCAGCCGCGTCATGCCGAGGATGCCGTTCATCGGCGTGCGGATCTCGTGGCTCATCATCGCCAGGAACTCGGACTTGGCGCGCGTCGCCGCCTCGGCCCGGTCCTTGGCCTCGCTCACCTCCAGCATCGCGGTTTTGAAGACCTCGAGCGCGGAGGCCATGCCGCCGATCTCGTCCCGGCGCCCAAGATGCGGCACCGGCTCCTCGCGATTGCCGAAAGCGAGCCGGACCATCGCGCCGGCCATGTCGTTGACCGGCGCGACGATGTTGCGGGCCAGCAGCAGCGCGACGATGACGCAGAGCACGATGGCGACGGCGATGACGATCAAGGTCTGGCGCTTCGCCTGCTCGATCAGGACGATCGCTTCCTCGCGGAACTGGTAGCCGTCATCGGCGGCGAGCTGCGTCAGCGTCTCCAGCTTCTTGCGGATCTCAAGCGCGAGCGCGTCGCGGGCGGCTCCGGTCGGCTGCGCCATGCCGCGCATCGGGATGCTGGTCTGGCCGGCGCCGGCGACCCGGGCATCGATCGCCGCGCGCCGCCACACACCGATCAGCTCGCGCGTCTCATTCACCAGCGGATGGATCGCTTCCGAGATGCCGCGCTGGTCGACGACGCGAAGATCGTCGTCGAGGTCCTTGGCGCGCGCGACCAGCGACTGCATCTCGGTATCGCTCATCGCCTCGCCGGCGTCGCGATCGGCGAGCTCCAGCAGCGCGAAGTTGGTCTGCGCCGAGCGCGCATAGTTGATCGCCATCAGCGGGCGGTCGTAGAGGGTGACCGCGAGGTCGCCCATCGAGGAAGTGGTGAGCAGCGCCGAGAAGCCGAGCAGCGCCGCGGCAAAGGCGGCAAGGAGAAGGGCGCCGACGAGCTTGAGCTTGATCGACACCGGTCGGTCTTTCTTCGCCTACCTGACGACGACCTCGAGCCGCATCTTGGGATGGATGCGGCAGAGCACCTCGAAGGTGCCGGCGCGGCGGAAGACATGCGGCACACGCGTGCCCGGCGCCTGGCGCCCCAGATCGAAGGCGCCGCCGGCCGTCTCCGAATGCATGTTGTGGCCGTAATTGTCCTCGTTGGTGAAGACGAGGGTATCGCCGACGGCGAGTTCCACCCTGTTCGGCCGGAAGCCGAGATCCTTCTGCTCGACCACGACCTCCTTGGCGGCGAAGGCGCTCGCCGCCGCCAGCGCCGTCCAGGCGGCGCTCATCAGCCAGAATCCGGGCTTAGCCATCGGCCCTCCCATTCCCCCTACGGCGCGAAGCGCGCTCGGGATCAGTCTAACGCAATGTCAGCGCGAATCATTCCGCGCCGGCGTCAAAAATCGGTGCAGCGACCGCCGCGCTCCCAGTCGCCGTAGCGCGTCGGCTCAAGGCCGGTCGGCCCGCCGATCTCGTCGGGCTGCGCCGGTTTGGCGCCTTCCGGAGGCGGCGGCGGGGCCGTGTTCTCCTGCTTCGGGCGCGGAGCCGCCGGCGTCGGTCGCATTTCCCGGAAGGTCTTGGCCGGACTGGTCATATCCGCCCTTATAGGACCCTGGAAACGGTCCGCCAAGCCTTGAAGGAAGGGCCCCGACGGGCCACTTTCCTTGACGTCGGGCCCTTCGACCCGGCGTTGGGGAGAGATGAACGCACGTACCTTCCTTCTGATGGCGGCCATCACCGCCCTCTTTCTGGCCATCGGCTTCATGATCGGCGGCGAGGGCGGCATGCTGGTCGCGCTCGGCATCGCCGGCGCGATGAACCTGTTCGCCTACTGGAACGCCGACAAGATGGTGCTTTCCATGCACGGCGCGCAGGAGATCGACCGCAACACGCTGCCGTGGTTCTACGACATGGTCGCCAGGCTGGCCGAGCGCGCCGACCTGCCGATGCCGAAGGTCTACATCATCGATTCCGAGCAGCCGAACGCCTTCGCGACCGGCCGCAACCCGGAGAACGCCGCCGTCGCGGCCTCGACGGGGCTGCTGCGCCATCTCTCGACCGAGGAGGTCGCGGGCGTGATGGCGCATGAGCTCGCGCATGTGAAGAGCCGCGACACGCTGACCATGACCATCACCGCGACCATCGCCGGCGCCATCGGCATGCTCGCCAACATGGCCATGTTCTCGAGCTACTCGAACTCCGACAACCGCTCGAGCCCGCTCGGCCCGATCGGCGGCATCCTGCTGATGATCCTGGCGCCGATGGCCGCCATGCTCGTGCAGATGGCGATCAGCCGGACGCGCGAATACGAGGCCGACCGCGTCGGTGCGGAGATCGCCGGCCAGCCGATGTGGCTCGCCTCAGCGCTGTCCAAGATCGAGCAGGCGGCGCACGCGATCCCGAACCACACCGCCGAGCGCAATCCGGCGACCGCGCATCTCTTCATCATCAACCCGCTGCATGGCGGCTCGATGGACAACCTGTTCTCGACGCATCCTTCGACCGAGAACCGGATTGCGGCGCTGCGGGCGATGGCGGCCGAGATGGGCGGCGGCGGGCAGCCGCGCCGCTCGGGCAGCGTACCGTCTTCCTATGCCGCTTCGCGCCGCGGCCCCTGGGGCTGAGCATTGGCGCATAGTTCCGGACTGACGAAGTGAGCGACGCCCGCGGCGTCGCTCACTTCCTTCTCGACGAGGTCCTGAGGCGACGCCGGCCTCTCGACGAGGCCCTGGCCGAAGGCAGCCTCGACACACTCGATTCCCGCGACCGCGCCTTCTCGCGCCTCCTGGTGGCGACCGTGCTGCGCCGTCTCGGCCAGCTCGACGACCTGATCGCGCGCTTCGTCGAGAAGCCGCTGCCGGACAAGGCGGCGCCGGTCTTCGATGCGCTTCGCCTCGGCCTCGCCCAGCTCCTCGTCCTCGGCACCGCCGATCACGCCGCCGTCTATTCGAGCGTGCGCCTGCTGCAGGGCCGCTTCGACGGCTTCAAGGGCTTGGTCAACGCCGTGCTGCGCCGCGCTGCCCGCGAAGGCCAGCCGCTGCTCAAGGCACAGGACGCGGCACGGCTGTCGACGCCCGATTGGCTCTGGGAGTCCTGGAGCCGGGCTTATGGGGAGCAGACGGCGCGGGCCATCGCCGAAGCTCATCTTGCCGAACCGCCGCTCGACCTCTCCTTTCGCAAGGATGCGTGGCTGTGGGCGCCCAGGCTCGAGGCCGAGCTGCTGCCGACCGGAACGCTCCGCCGCTCCACCGGCGCGGTCGGCGAGCTTCCCGGCTTCGCCGACGGCCACTGGTGGGTGCAGGACGCCGCAGCCGCCCTACCGGTCCGGCTTCTCGGCGATGTCGCCGGCCGGCGTGTCGCCGATCTCTGCGCCGCGCCGGGCGGCAAGACGCTCCAGCTCGCGGTCGCAGGCGCCGCTGTCACCGCCGTCGACCGCTCGGCGCGACGGCTCGAGCGCGTGCGCGAGAATCTTCAGCGTCTTCGGCTCGACGCGAATCTCGTCGTCGCCGACGCCGCGGCCTGGCATCCGGCCGAGCCGCCCGACGCGATCCTGGTCGACGCCCCCTGCTCGGCGACCGGCACGCTTCGCCGCCATCCCGATGTCGCCCACCTCAAGACCCCCGCCGATGTCGGCCGACTCATGGCCGTCCAGGACCGCTTGATCGACCACGCGATCTCGTTGCTGTCGACCGGCGGAACACTGGTCTACTGCGTCTGCTCGCTCGAGATCGAGGAAGGTCCGCAGCGAATCGCCCGCCTTCTCGGCTCCGGCGCGCCGGTGGAGCTGGTGCCGGTGATGCCGACCGAAGTTCCGGCCGAGCTCATCCGCGACGGCTTCCTCCGCACACTCCCCTGCCATTGGAAGGATCGCGGCGGCATGGATGGATTCTTCGCGGCGCGCTTGCGCAAGCGCTGACGACGGGTGTTGATGCGTCCTGCGATTCACCGGCAGGAGCCTCGACCGTCATGGAACTCTGGCAATACGACGCGACCGATCTCGCGCGGCTGATTCGTCTCGGCCAGGTCTCGGCCAAAGAGGCGGTCACCGCCTGCCTCGCCCGCATCGATGCGGTGAATCCCAAGCTCAACGCCATCGTGCGCCGCATGGATGACGAAGCGCTGGCGCAGGCGGACGCCGCCGACGACGCCCGCAAGCGCGGTGAAAGTCTCGGCCCGCTGCACGGCGTACCCGTCACGACCAAGATCAACACCGACCAGAAGGGCCATCCGACCGACAACGGCGCGGTGGAGTTCAAGAACCTGATGGCGACGGAGGACGCGCCGGTCGTCGCCAATCTCCGCCGGTCGGGCGCCATCTTCGTCGGCCGCACCAACGCGCCCGCCTTCTCGATGCGCGCCTTCTCCGACAACGCCCTGCACGGCCGCACCTACAACCCGCTCGACCGCGACGTCAGCCCCGGCGGCTCTTCCGGCGGAGCGGGTGCCGCGACGGCCGTGGGCATGGGCGCGATCGCGCATGGCAACGACATCGGCGGCTCCGTGCGCATCCCGGCCTATTGCAACGGCGTCGTGGCCCTTCGCGTCGGCCTCGGCCGCGTTCCCGCCTTCAATCCCTCGGCAACGGCACCGCGACCGATCGGTGCGTTGCTGATGGCGACCCAGGGACCGCATACGAGGACGGTGCGCGACGCCCGCCTCGCTCTGGAAGTCATGGCGAAGGGCGATCCGCGCGACACGCGGTGGGTCGACGCGCCTATCGTCGGACCGGCGCCGCCCCGGCCCTTGCGGATCGCCATCGCGCCGGTGATCCCCGGCGGCTTCACGCATCCGGCGCAGTCTGAAGCCGTGCGCCGTGCAGGCCGCCATCTCGCCAACGCCGGGTATGTCGTCGAAGAGATGCTGCCGCCCGATGTCGAGGAAGTGGTCCGCGTCTGGCACGTGATCGGTTCGGGCGATGTGTTTCGCCCGCTCGGCCCGATCATCGAGAAATACGGCGATGCCAATGCCGTAAAATCCTATCAGCTCTGGCGCGAGCTCTCGCCGCCGCCCAACGATCCGAATGCCGTGCTGGAGGCCTATTCGCAGCGCGACCTTCATCTCTTCCGCTGGCAGAGCTTCTTCCAGAACCACATGGCCGTCGTCATGCCGACGCTCTGCGACCTGCCACCGCCGGTCGACCAGGACCTGACGCTCGACGGCCAGCGGAAGATCCTCGATGCGCTGCGCGTGAGCTTCCTCGCCCCTGCCCTCGGCCTGCCCGGCCTTGCTGTGCCGGTCGGCTCACATGGCCATCTGCGTACCGGCGTGCAGATCGTGACGGGCCGAATGAGGGAGGATCTCGCGCTCGATGCAGGCGAGGTCATCGAGGCGGCGGAAGGCCTCGTCAGGCCTGTCGACCCCGCCTGGTAGGAGAGGCTGGACGATTCGCGATCTAAGCGCGATTTCGGATCGTTCTGCCGCGGCTTCTCGGCGCTTGCGGAGTCTTCGAGGCCGCTGATAAACAGCCTCATGGCCCTTCGCCTCGCGCCGTCGATTCTTTCCGCCGACTTCTCGCGCCTCGGCGAGGAGATACGCGCGATCGACGCCGCCGGTGCGGACTACGTCCACATCGACGTGATGGACGGCCATTTCGTGCCGAACCTCACCATCGGCCCCTCGGTCGTGAAGGCCCTCCGCCCGCATTCGAAGAAGACCTTCGACGTGCACCTGATGGTGACGCCGGTCGATCCCTATATTGCCGCCTTCGCCGAGGCCGGCGCCGACATCATGACGGTGCATCCGGAATCGGGACCGCACCTGCACCGCACGATCCAGTCGATCAAGGCGCTCGGCAAGAAGGCCGGCGTCTCGCTCAATCCCGGGACGCCGCCTGAAGCGGTCGACTATGTGCTCGGCGACATCGACCTCGTGCTGGTGATGACGGTCAATCCCGGCTTCGGCGGCCAGAGCTTCATCGCGAGCCAGCTCGACAAGATCCGCGCCATGCGCGAGCGCATCGACAGGAGCGGCCGTAAGATCGACCTCGAGGTCGATGGCGGCATCAATGCCGAGACGGCGCGCCTGGCCGTCGCCGCCGGCGCCGATGTCCTGGTGGCCGGCACCGCCGCCTTCAAAGGCGGCCAGGACCGTTACGTCGAGAACCTTGCCAAGCTGCGCGGCTGATGAGTGACCCCAGCGGGTTCCGGCGACTTCTCTATCGTACGCCTGTCTATCGCTGGCTGATCCGGCCGCGGCGGCCCGCCGACATCGCCACGCCGCTCACCAGCCTCTGGCCCGGCGATGCCGCGCGCGGCCGAGCGCTGGTCGATGACGAGCTTGCGCTCGGTGGGCGCGCCTTCACGCTTCCCGACAATGGCTGGGCGCCTGCCGATGCGCCGATCGAGTGGCGTGCCGCGCTCGACGGCTTCGACTGGCTGATCGACCTTCGCGACCTCGGCGGCGATCTCGGCCGACGTCGCGCACGCGAGCTGGTCGGACGCTGGCTCGACCGCCATCCGCGCTGGGACCCGCTCGCCTGGCGCCCAGACATCGCCGGCAGCCGGATCTCCTCATGGCTCAGCCATCACGGCTTCTTCTGCGCTTCGGCCGATGACGAGTTCCGCGAGCGCGTCCTAGACAGCCTCGCCTCCCAGGCGCGCCACTTGGCGAGAACGGTCGACGATGCGCCGGCGGGCGCCGCGAAGATCGCCGCGACCAAGGGGCTCGTGCTCGCCGCCGTCGGGCTCAGCGGACTCGAATCCCTGCTGACCCCGGCGCTGGCACGGCTCGACACGGCGCTTGCCGCGCAGATTCTCGCCGATGGCGGCCACGCCTCGCGCAGCCCCTCGCTCCACCTCGCCGTGCTGCGTGACCTCATCGAGATCCGCCAGGCGCTCCGCCTCGCGCGCATCTCGCTGCTGCCATCCCTGGTCCAGGCGATCGAGGCGATGTCGGCGATGCTCCGCTATCTTCGCCACGGCGATGGGGGCCTGGCGCTCTTCAACGGCTCGAACGAGGAGCCCGGCTCGCTGATCGACGCGGTGATCCAGCAATCCGAGAGCCGCTCGCGGCTCGCGGTCGACGCGCCAGACTTCGGCATCGAGCGCCTGCATGCCGGACGGACGACGCTCTTCGTCGATTGCGGCGACGGCGCCGCCACCGACAACCGGCTCCATGCGGGGCCGCTGTCCTTCGAGCTCTCGGTCGGGCGCGAGCGCCTGATCGTCAACCTGAGCGGCGCCGC
>Ga0194132_10006287_pt1 | contig 18521 bp, 20 predicted proteins | sample TA2KigOf80mmetaG_FD_148612 | JGI IMG/M metagenome (GOLD analysis project Ga0194132, IMG submission 148612) | Freshwater microbial communities from Lake Tanganyika, Tanzania - TA2015054 Kigoma Offshore 80m | ecosystem: Environmental > Aquatic > Freshwater > Lake | place: Tanzania: Lake...
TCTGCTTGTCGCGGCGTTCGCGGCGGGCGATGTTTCGGCGATGGCGTTGGCCACGCGAGACCGATTGCATCAAGACCTGCGCTTTGCCAAAGTGCCCGAGTCGCAAAACGCCCTGCGAGCAGCGATCAGCGCGGGAGCATGGTGCGGTTGGCTGTCGGGCTCGGGCCCGACGGTGGCGGTGTTGAGCAGCCAAGAGATGGCCCAGAAGATCGATGACTCGTTGCCGAAAAACGGCACAAAGATCGTGTTGCGCATTGCCCAACTCGGGGCTGAACTTTTCGCGATTTAACCCTGCAACATGCCTCGGGCAGTGTTGTTGACAACCCACAACAACCGCAACTATCGCCCCAAAGGAGCCAACCAGTGTCGAGTTCGCATGCCAACCAGAACAACTCTGAACAACCTGTCGATCAGGTTTTGGTCGTCAGTTGCGACTCATGTGTGATGCGCGCCACCGCCGCCTGCGACGACTGCGTCGTCTCGTTTTTCTGCGACGACTCAGGGGCTCAAGCCGTTGTTTTAGACCTCGAAGAACAGCGAACCTTGCGAATGCTGGCAAATGCCGGTTTGGTGCCTACGCTTCGGCATCGTGAAGTCAGCTGAAGTTTCTTCGCCCGACAAAGAGCAATACACGCGATCGCTCGTCGACCTGGCCAGTCGAGCAGGTTTGCATCGGGTCGGCGTGGCGCGAGCCGAAGTTTTGCACCGTGCCCGACACGCCCTAGACGAGCGCAAGTCGCACGGGCTGCACAACGAGATGCAGTTCACCTTTCGCAACCCGTCGCGCAGCACCGACCCGCACAAAACGATGCCAACGGCCAAGTCGCTGATCGTCGGCGCGCTGTCTTACGCGAGTTTGCTGCCAGAGCACTCGACCAAAACTGACGCCCGAGTCGAGAGCGAAGGAACCGACCGCTATCTGGCGCGAATTGCGCGATATGTGTGGTCTGACTATTACGAACAACTTAAAACCATGCTGCGCGTCGTCGCCGATCGCCTGAACGAGGACGGCTTTCGCAGCATCATTTTGGCCGACGACAATTCGATCGTCGATCGCGAGGTTGCGTATCAGGCGGGCCTCGGCTGGTTCGGCAAGAACTCGAATTTGCTGATCGAAGGCGCGGGTAGTTATTTCGTCTTGGGATGCATCGTCACCGATGCGGAACTTGTTGTCGCCGACCAAACGGTCGAAGACGGTTGCGGCTCATGTCGGCGGTGTCTCGACGATTGCCCGACAAATGCGATCGTGGCACCCGGTGTCGTCGACGCGAATCGATGTCTGTCGTGGTTGCTGCAAAAACCGGGCGTGTTCGACCCGCGTTTCAGGGCGGCGCTCGGTGATCGCATCTATGGTTGCGACGACTGCCAAGAGGTCTGCCCGCCGACGGTGCGATTCGAGCGGAAAAACCCCTCGTCGAGCGCGCACTCGGGCCAACAGTCGGTTCGCGCGTTCGCTTCGGTGCTCGAGATTCTGACCAGCGACGACGCGACCTTGCTCAAAGAATTCGGTGCGTGGTACATCGCCGCTCGCGACCCGAAGTGGTTGCGTCGCAACGCGCTGATAATTCTCGGCAACATCGGCGACCCAGCCGACGAGCGGGTCGCCGAAATCTTGGGCGACTATTTGTCGCATCGTGACGCGGTGCTGCGTGCCCATGCCGTTTGGGCGACTGCACGCCTCGGGCTGCACGATCTTCTGCCGCAATCTGACCCCGACGAATTGGTGCTGACCGAACTGCGAAATTTGGCCGACAGTTCGCCTGGCAGTTCGCCCGACATAATCTGATTGCACGATGAAACACCTGTTGGTGACCAACGACTTTCCACCGAAGGTCGGGGGCATCCAGAATCTGCTCTACGAATGGTGGCGCAGGCTTCCCGCCGAAAGTTTCGCCGTGTTGACGAGCCCATACGCGGGCAGCCAAGAGTTCGACGCCGCGCAAAAGTTCGAGATTCGGCGCACCCGCGAACCAGTGTTGTTGCCGCACCCGATCATGACCCGTCGCATCAACAAGATGGCCAGCGAGATCGGGGCCGACTTCGTGGTGCTCGATCCGGCTCTGCCGTTGGGGCTCGTCGGCGCCCGGCTCAAACTGCCTTATGCCGTCGTGTTGCACGGGGCCGAGGTCGCCGTGCCCGGGCGATTGCCGATCGTCTCGCGAGTTCTTGCGGGTGTTGTGCGCAAGGCCGAGTTGGTGATTGCCTCGGGCAATTATCCGGCGGCCGAGGCGATACGGGTTGCGGGGTCGATCGACAATATGCATGTGATTACGCCCGGTGTAGACGTCGAACGGTTCAAGGTGTTCTCGCACGCCGAGCGAATCGACGCCCGAAAATACTTCGCCGTCGACGCAGATGCAGACCTTGTCGTCGGCGTGAGTCGGCTTGTGCCGCGCAAGGGTTTCGATGTTTTGATCAGGGCGGTCGCGCACCTTGTCGGCGAGTTTCCCAAACTTCGACTCGTCCTCGCCGGCGATGGTCGTGACAGGGCTCGACTCGAACGCATCACGCGAGAACTGCGGGCGCCCGTCGTGTTTCTCGGGCGAATCGCCGACACCGACCTGCCGCGATTGTTCGGTTGCGCAGACGTTACGGCGATGTTGTGTCGTTCGCGGTGGGGTGGTCTCGAACAAGAGGGCTTCGGCATAGTTTTCGCCGAGTCGGCCGCCTGCGGCGTGCCGCAAATCGCGGGTCGAAGTGGCGGAGCGACCGATGCCGTCGAGCACGGCTCGACCGGATTGATCGTCGAGAATCCGAACCGCGTCGGCGAGGTGATCGACGCGTTGCGCCGAATCTTGTCTGATCCGCAGTCGCGCCTCAAAATGGCGACGGCCTCGCGCGAACGCGCCGAAAAACTGTTCAATTACGACCATCTGGCCCGCGACCTGGGTCGAATCCTGAAGGTCTGATGGTTCGTGCTTAAATAGATGTGTGGTTGATTCGGCGTCCGAGACAGAAATAATCTCCGCCCCCGCCGACAAATGTTTCGCGGTGGCGATGGATGTCGAGCGGTATCCCGAGTGGGCGCCCGACGTCAAAGAGGCGGTGGTGCGCGAACGCGACTCGCAGAATCGCCCGTTATTGGTCGAATATCGGGCCTCGGCGCTCGGTCGAAGCACGCACTACACGCTCAAATACGACTATTCACAAGCGCCCAAATCTATTTCTTGGCATCTAGCCCAAGGCGACATCATGCGCACGATCGACGGGTCTTACAAATTCGAGCAGGTCGGCGAGAAGACGAACGTTACATATGCATTATCCGTTGAGCTGATAGTTCCGCTCCCAGGGTTTATCAAGCGACGAGCCGAAGGTCGCATTTTGCACACCCTGAAAGAACTTAAGGTGCGCTGCGAGTCGTGACCGCGATGGCCGGCATCGATGTCGGCGGAACAAAGTGCCTTGGTGTTCTGTTCGAAGGCGGGAAGATCGTCAATTCGGTTCGACGACCGACCCCGCATGCCGATGACCTTGTCTCGACGCTGGCTGAAATCGCGCGCGAACTCGGCGAATACAAAACACTGGGAATCGGCGTGCCCGGTTTGATCACGCCCCGCGGTGTCGTGCGCGAGTCGCCGAACCTCACGGGGGCGATCGAACTCGACCTGCGAACACAACTTGAAAAAGAATTGGGCCATGAAATCGATGTCGAGAACGACGCGACTTGTGCCGCCCACGCCGAATGGCAATTCGGCGCAGGTAGGGGAGCGACCGACATGTGGATGGTCACGCTCGGCACGGGAATCGGCGGCGGTTTCGTCTCGGGTTCGAAACTTCAGCGCGGAAGCCACGGCTTTGCCGGCGAGATCGGGCACATGGTCGTGGAGTCGCAAGGCTTGCTTTGCCCGTGCGGACAGCGCGGGTGTTGGGAGCGATACGCGTCGGGCTCGGGTTTGGCGACGATCGCCGGCGGTGAGCGGGGCGAAGAAGTCATCGCGCGCGCGGTTGCCGGCGACGAAAAAGCGCTCGGCTATCTCGATACTTTTGGCAGGTGGGTAGCGATTGGTCTTGTCAACCTGACCAACATCACCGACCCGAATGTGATCGTGATCGGTGGCGGTTTGGCCGAGGCCGCAGATTCGGTGATGCCGTTCGTCAAAAAATGGTTCAAAGAACTTTTATACGCCCCGGAAAACCGCGAGCATCCGGATTTGCGCGTGGCCCAGTTGGGTGAGCATGCGGGCGCGATCGGCGCGGCGCTATTGTCGGCAGGCGTTTAGTTGATCCAATTCATGGATCGCTTCACGGCGACCTGCCAAGCCTCGTAGCCGGGTTGCGCCGTTTGCGGCTCGAATTTTTTGTCGAGTTGCCACGCGTCGGCGATTTCCGTGGTCGACGCCCAAACTTTCTCGGCCAAACCCGCGAGGTATGCCGCGCCCATCGCCGTGGTTTCGAGTTGACGGGGTCGATACACGCTGACACCTAGGTTGTCGGCCTGCATCTGCATCATGAAGTCGACCACGGCTGCACCGCCGTCGACCCGCAGGTCCTTGATTTTTACGCCCGATGCCGCGCTCATCGATTCGACAACATCGCGAGTTTGAAAGACGATCGACTCGAGCGTCGCGCGCGCGAGATGGGCGCGGGTCGTGCCGCGAGTTATGCCGAAAATTGCGCCGCGTGCGTATGGGTCCCACCATGGGCTGCCCAAACCCGTGAACGCGGGCACGACGACGACCCCACCCGAATCGGCGACAGTTTGGGCCAGCGGGCCGATTTCGCTGGCGTTGTCGATGATGTTCAATCCGTCGCGCAACCACTGAATCGCCGCGCCCGTGACGAAGATCGCGCCCTCGAGCGCATATACGGCGGGTTGCGATTCGAGTTGCCACGCGACCGTCGTCAAGATGCCTGTTTTTGGCTTCGGACATTTCTCGCCGACGTTCATCAGCACGAAACTTCCCGTGCCGTATGTATTTTTTGTCGCGCCTGTTGCGAAACAGGCCTGGCCGAACAACGCGGCTTGTTGGTCGCCGGCGACGCCGGAAATCGGTATTCCTGATTTGAGGTTTCCGACCGCGACCGTCGATCCCATGCGCGAACTCGACGGTCGCACGGCCGGCAGATTTTTTTTCGGCACGTCGAAAATCGCGCACAGTTCGTCGCTCCAGTCGAGCGTGTTGATGTCGAACAACGAGGTGCGGCTGGCGTTGGTCGGGTCGGTGACGAAAGATGCGCCGGCTGTGAGTTTGAAGATCAACCACGAATCGACGGTGCCGAGGCACAGGTCGTCGTCGATTTTGATGCCGCGATTCTTCAACAGCCACTCGAACTTCGTCGCCGAAAAATATGGGTCGAGTACCAACCCCGTTTTGTCGCGCACCAGATCGAGATGCGAAGCGAGCTGCGCGCACCGATCGGCGGTCCTGCGATCTTGCCAGACGATCGCCGAGCCGTACGGCTTGCCTGTTTTGCGACTCCAGGCGACGACGGTTTCGCGCTGGTTAGTGATGCCGATGGCGGCGATTGGTTCTTTCAACTGGTCGACGACCTCGTTCATGGTTGCGACCACCGAACTCCAAATTTCTTCGGGGTCGTGTTCGACCCAGCCAGGTTGCGGAAAGTACTGGGTGAATTCGCGATAACTGCTGATCTCCGAGGGGCCCGTGGCAAAGACCGCGCGGCTACGAACGCCGGTCGTGCCCGCATCGATTGAGACGACCGCACCCATGCTTCAGTCGCCCGAACCGTTTGAGTTGTGCGAACTGGTCGTGATCAGCCGGCTTAAATCGTCGAAAATCGCGGGGCACGAAATCAAGATCTCTCTCGGGGTCGAGGCGCCGCCGCGAAAGTCGCCCGTGCGGGCACCCGACTCGATCGCGATCAGTTCGGCGGCGGCGATGTCCCATTGGTGCAGGTTCTCCTCGAAATAAGCATCGATCCGGCCGCAGGCGACGAAACAAATGTCGATACTGGCCGCGCCAAGTCGGCGAATGTCGCGAATCTGGTGAATGAATTTGGCGACGCGCGCCGATTGAACGGTGCGTTGTTTGGGCGAGTAACTGAAACCCGTGCAGACCAACGCCTGGCCGATCACGTTGGTGGTGTTGCAATTGATCGTTTCGTCGTTCAATTTTGCACCTTGGCCCCTGATCGCCGTGAATGTCTCGCCCAGCGCGGGTATATATACGACACCGACCAGGGGCCCGATCTTGTCGCTGACGCCGATCGACACGCTCCACCCGGGCAGCGCGTACAGAAAATTCGTGGTGCCATCGATCGGATCGATGCACCAAGTGAATTCGCTCGACCCGCGGTGATCGCCGCCTTCTTCGCCGATTATCGAATCGTCGGGTCGACGGGCGCGTATCTCGCCGACGATGTACTTCTCGGTGGCTTTGTCGAATTCGGTGACCATGTCGGTGCTGGTGGTTTTAGTCTCGACCTGCCTCAAGCCCGCACGCCGACCGGCCAGCGCCCTGTCACCGCCGACATGGGCGAGTTCGACGCAGGTCTGCAAAAGTTGTGCGGCGAATCGAACGTCAACTTTTTCTTTCATTGTTTGTCTTCGAGTTCTTTCCATTCACCCACGGCCCGCAAGACCAACACCGCAACCACGCCCATGCCCAAGGCGCCCGTGCCGGCGCCGATTACCAGGCCAATCGCGTTTGGCACGTCGCACGCACCCTCGCATTGCAGGTCGACGAGGGTGAAGCCGATCAGCGCACCCGCGAGCCCCGCGACCAACACCGAGCCGAACGCGATTGCGCGCGCCAAGACTGAGGGGAGTGCCGAGAGGGGCCGCTGTTCATTCACTCGCCACATCCTAGAAGCGTCGACTTTGCCCAAACATGTCACGACTAGCGTTTGCTCGATGAGCAATTCGGTCGCGGCAAAACACAAAACGATTTTGCACGTCGACATGGACATGTTCTTTGTGGCGGTCGAACTGCGCAGAAATCCCGAATTGGTCGGCAAACCCGTGGTCGTGGGTGGCGATGGTGCCCGCGGGGTGGTGGCTGCCGCTTCTTATGAGGCGCGCCGTTTCGGTGTGTTCTCGGCGATGCCCTCGGTTCGCGCGAAGCGACTTTGTCCGCACGCCGTTTTTTTGCCCGGCGACCACGACCTTTATTCGCAGGTCAGCCACGAAGTCTTCGAGGTGTTCCGCACCATCACCCCTTTGGTCGAGGGACTGTCTCTGGACGAGGCATTTCTGGATGTAACGGGAGCACTGCGGTTGTTCGGCGACGGTGTAGCCACGGGTCACGAGGTTCGTCGACGGGTCAAACAAGCGACGAACCTTGCGTGCAGCGTGGGCGTGGCGCCGAACAAGTTTTTGGCCAAACTCGCCTCGGTCGAGGCGAAGCCCAAGGCGAGTCGTGACGGGGTCAAGCCCGGGCACGGGGTCTTCGAGGTCGAACCTAACCACGAACTCGAGTTTTTGCATCCGTTGCCGGTCGAGTCGCTTTGGGGCGTCGGCCCCGTGACGCTCGAGAAACTTTCGGCGTTGAGCATCAAGACAGTGGGCGACTTGGCGCGGTTCGACGAGCGTGTTCTGGTCAATGTGCTGGGTGAGGCGCTCGGGCGGCATCTGCACGAACTCGCCCATGCTCGCGACGACCGCGAAGTCGAGCCCGATCGCGACGCCAAGTCGATCGGTCACGAAGAAACTTTCTCCAAAGACATCAAAGATCTCGAAACGGCGCACGACCAGGTCGTGCGGCTCGCCGATGCAGTCGCCGCCCGCTGTCGGCAATCAGGCGTCGGGGCGCGGACCATCTCGCTCAAGGTGAAATTCGCCGATTTCAAGTTGATCACCCGTTCGGTCTCCGTCGAGTCACCGGTGAGCACCGCGCAGGCGATGGTCCACCTGCTCGAGCCGCTTTTGGCGCAGATCGATCTCTCGGCCGGGGTTCGGTTGTTGGGTGTGAGTGCCCGAAATCTCTCCGAACCCGAGTTGCAAATGAGCCTGTTCGACGACGCGGCGGGCGAAGGCACGGCCAACGACCTTGACGCCGTCTGGAGCACGACGACCCGGGCGATCGACGACATTCGCGAAAAGTTCGGCGATTCGGCGATCAAGCCCGTAAGTTCACTGGGCAAAAAACGCAAGCCGGGTTCCTCGAAGTGGGGGCCAAGTGACATCTGACGCAATATTGCGATTTTGACGATTTCGTGGAAAAATACTTGAGCGATTAATAGCCTCGGAGGTCAGGTGCCACTTTCAGACGACGAACAACAGATCTTGCGACAAATCGAGCAAGATCTAAAGACCGACGAGCGTTTTGCCCAGGCGGTTTCATCGAAAGGTCTTTATCGACATTCGGCGCGCACCACCTGGTGGGCCGGGGTAGGCATCGTCGTTTCGCTGGCGTTGGTCATCGTCGGGCTGCAGTTTCACTTCTTGCTCGCGTTCGTCGGTTTTTTGGCGATGCTGGGTTGCGCTCTTGTCGCCGAGCGACAACTTCGCGCGATGTCGAAGGTCGGCATGCGTGACGTCGCCGAGTCGTTGAAGAACTCGCGCGCCAACGCCCAACGCATGCGCGACAAATTCACCCGCGACCGGTAACGAGGTCGCGTGTCGCAGCGCGGATATTTGGCGGTCGACATCGGAGGAACGAAGTTGTCTGTCGGCGTCGTCTCGTTGTCGGGCGAGGTGCTCGAACATCGCAAAGCGCCCACGCCGTCGGCGAATGTTTGGGCGACGCTGAGCGAATTGATCCGCCAACAAATCGTCGACACGAAAGTCGAGTTGGTCGCCTGTGGCGTCGGTTGTGGCGGCCCGATGTCGCCGCGAGGCGAACTCGTCTCGTTTCTGCACATACCCGAGTGGCGCGATTTTGAACTGCGAGCGCGGGTCGAAGAGGTCGTGCAGATGCCCGTATATATAGACAACGACGCCAAGGCTCTGGTGCAGGGAGAAGTCTGGTGCGGTGCGGTCGCAGGTCAAACAGACGTGATCGGCATGGTCGTCTCAACGGGCGTGGGTGGCGGCGTGATTTCACGGGGCAAGGTGCTTGACGGCAACTCGGGCAACGCGGGCCACATCGGTCATGTCATCGTCGTGCCCGACGGTCGACTTTGTGCATGCGGATCGCACGGTTGCCTCGAGGCGCACGCGTCGGGTCGGTCGATCGAAGCGATCACGGGCAAACCCTCGGCGCAAGCGGGCCCCGAAGTCGTGGCTGAAACCGGCCGACTCGTCGCCACGGCGTTGGTCAGCGTCGGGGCGATGCTCGATCTGCGAACCGCCGTGATCGCGGGTTCGGTGGCGCTCGGCTTTGGGCGGCCGTTTTTTGAAGCCGTGCAAGCCGAACTCGATCGCAGCGCAAAAATCGGCTTTATTCGGGGGTTCAAGGTGCACCCTGCGGGCCTCGGCCCGCTTTCGCCGCTCGTCGGGGCCGCCGCTGTGGCGCGCAACCTAGGCTGTGAAACATGAACCCGGTCTACGAGAGAACTGCCGAAGAGTATCGCGAGAAGGTTCAGGCGTTCTTGGCCGAGAAACTTCCGTCAAATTGGAAGGGCATCGGCTCGATGGAGGGCAAAGAGGCCGAAGATTTCGTGGCTCAGTGGCGCGAAATTTTGGCGGGAAGCCCGTATCTTGCCCCCGGCTGGCCCGTCGAATACGGCGGCGGCGGCCTGTCTGCCCTCGAACAGGTGATCGTCGCCGAAGAGTTCGCTCGCGCGGGCGTGCCCACGGGTTCGTTCAACGACACTTTCGGCATCCAGATGCTCGGCAACACGCTTCTGGTTTGGGGCACCGAAGAACAAAAGCGACACTATTTGCCGCGAATCATCTCGGGTCAAGACGTGTGGTGCCAGGGCTACAGCGAACCGAACGCGGGGTCTGACCTAGGCAATGTCGGGCTCAAGGCGACGCTTGACGGCGATCAGTTCATTTTGAACGGACAAAAAATTTGGACCTCGGCCGGTCAATATGCGACCCATATTTTCACCCTCGCGCGTACCAACCCCGACGCGCCGAAGCACAAAGGCATTTCATTTTTGCTTGTCGACATGCGCCAGCCGGGGCTTGAAGTGCGCCCGATAAAAATGTTGTCGGGCGAGAGCGAGTTCAACGAGGTTTTCTATACCGATGTGCAATGCCCGAAAGACAACATCGTCGGCGGTCTGAACAACGGCTGGGCGGTGGCGATGTCGTTGCTCGGTTACGAGCGGGGTGAGTCGGCGGCGACACTTTCAATCAGATATCAGGCCGAAATCGAGAGGTTGATCGCCCTCGCCCAAGAGCGCGGGGTGGCAGACGATCCGCGCATTCGTCAGCGCCTCGCCGATTGCTACGGCAAGGTTCAGATAATGAAATATCTCGGTCTTCGCGTGCTGACGAAATTCATCGCCGGTCATCACCCCGGCCCCGACGGCGCGATCTCGAAACTTTATTGGAGCGAATATCACAAGGTCGTCACCGAGTTGGCGATGGACATCCTTGGTGTCGAAGGACTCGTGCCCGTCGGTCGAAAGCCGATGACGACATTTCAAACCGACGAGGCAGGCGCAAAGAACAGCACGATGAGTTGGGCGATGACGTTTCTCAACGCCCGAGCGGGCACGATTTATGCAGGCTCGTCACAGGTGCAGCGCAACATCATCGGCGAAATGGTGCTCGGGCTTCCCAAAGAGCCCAAACCCAACTGAAAATGGGCGCCATTTCGAACCCTCGAATTGGCGCCGAGGTTTTGTTCGCCGTGATCCTCAGACCCAAACTCTGGCTAGTCGCGATCAGGCAATTGTTTCGCCTCGCCCCGGCGCGCTGGTGGGCGAGACGCCCGTTCTTGCCGCTTCCAACCCGCGCATATTTGGCGTTTCGCACGCAGACCCAATACGGCAGTGGTCAAACCAAAGTCGAGACGAAAGATGTCTTGAGTTATCTACATTGGTTGAGAGATTTCAGATGAGAAGCGCCCTGGTTTTGAACGCGACATTCGAGCCCCTGTCGATCGTGCCTGCGCGTCGCGCGATCTGCCTGGTGCTCTCAGAAAAAGCCGAGATAGTCGAAGAAGACGGCACGCAGATTCGCGCCGAAACATTCGTCATGCCCGGGCCGTTGGTGATCAGGCTTCGGTATGTCGTCAAAGTGCCTTATCATCGGCGCACGGCGATGTCGCGTCGCGCGATCTTTGCCCGCGACAATCATCGTTGTCAATACTGCGGTGCGCATGCCGACAGCATCGATCACATCATGCCGCGATCTCGCGGTGGTATGCACGTCTGGGAGAACGTCACGGCAGCGTGTCGCGGGTGCAACCTCAAAAAGCGGGATCGCACGCCGCAAGAAGCCGGCATGTCATTGGCCAAGCAACCGCATACGCCACGCGAGTTGGCCTGGGTCGCCGTTTCGGTGGGTCGCGTGCCCGAAGAGTGGAAGCAGTATCTGGCGATCGCTTCTTGACGTTTGCTCGCCCCGATTGCGACCAAATCACGAGTTGATCGATTAAATGTCTGTTTGGCGGTTCACCCATCTGCGCGACTCGGCCGAGTCTGTGCACGGCCGAGATTTGCCCGCTGAACGGGCGATTTGGCGGGCTTCGATTCTCGAGTCGGCGCTGGTTTTGGGTTCAAAACAAGAGTCTTCGATCGTCGATCAAAGTTCTTGTGATGCCGACAATATTTCGGTCGTTCGTCGTCGCAGCGGGGGCGGGGCGGTGTTTCTTGAGCTCGACCAACATCTTTGGGTCGACTTCGTGATTGCGCGCGACGACGAGTTATGGAAAGACGACGTGGGGCAAGCGATGTGGTGGGTCGGCGATCTTTGGGCCGACGCGCTGGCCAAATGTGAAGTCGCCGACCGTGATCAACTCAGGGTGCATCGGGGCGGTGTCGAGCGTCCAAGTTCTTTCGACTCGATTTGCTTCGGCGGGCTCGGCCCGGGCGAGGTGACGCTGAACGGCAAAAAAGTGGTGGGTATCTCGCAGCGACGTACGCGCGAGATGGCCCGCTTCCAGTGCGTCGCGCATCGCCGATGGTCGTCGAATGCGTATCGAAAATACCTGAAGTTTGAAGATCCAGTGCCCGACATTCCCGTGGCCGAGATTTCTGGTCTGAACCAAATCGCCGAAACCCTGGTCGAACTCGCCGCCCTGCGCTAAAACATCCCCCAAAAAAGTGGGGAAAAGTGGGGGAAAATGTTTGACAGTGGGGGACAATGGGGATATGCTCTCTGACGGGTGTTAGGGGGAGCTCTAAAACCCAATAAGTAACGGGGTTTTGGGAACAGGCGGAGGAAGAGTGTTTGTAGGGGCGCATGAGCGGCAGTTAGACCCAAAGGGTCGCGTAGCCCTGCCGGCCGCATTCAGGCCTCGTTTGGAGCCGACCTGCTATCTGGCACTTGGTCGCGACAAGTGCGTCGATGTTTTGACGGTGGATGCGTTTTTGTCGGTCGCCAATGATGCGATGGAGAAGGTCCGGCGTGGCGAGATGGACCGCAAAGAACAGCGCGCACTTTCTTCGAACATGGTCGAAGTTTCCGTCGACGCCCAGGGCCGCATCAATGTCGACGAAAAACTGCGCGCTTACGCGGGGCTCGAGCTGAACTCGCGGGTGATCGTCAGCGGCTCGTTCGACCGCGTCGAGATTTGGGACCCGCAGCGACACCAGCGAATCAGTGATTCGGGTGTGCAAGAACTTGCAGGCAACGAGTAAAGCGAAAGGGGGTCAAGCAACAAACTTCGCAACCGTCAAAAGTTGCAAGAGTTTCGCTTATCAGCAGTCTCCCGGTTGACAAGATGGTTAGCCCCCAACTCCGCCCGCTTCCATCTCGCTATTCGGGGAGAAATCCCGAAGGCACCGTTGGCCGGGGGGCTGCTGATAAGCGAGATCTTGAACCACATGACATGCCCCTCGCGAAGTCGGCTTTATATATATGAATACACCCGAGAAATTGTCCGAGATCCATCAACCCGTGATGCTCGCCGAGATTGCCGAATGTTTCGCCGCCGTTCCTGGCGGCGTGGTTGTCGACGCGACATTCGGTTATGGCGGGCATTCGTTGGCGATCTTGAACGCCAACCCGGATCTGCAGATCTTGGGGCTCGACCAAGACGGTGAGTCGATCGCCAACGCCGAAAAGATGATCGTCAGCGACCCAAAATTCAAGAACCGTCTCACCGTGCGCCGCGCTCGGTTCGATCGACTCGACGATGTGCTGAAGCAACTATCGATCGAAGAAATTTCGGGAGCGCTTTTCGACCTCGGCGTTTCTTCTCCGCAACTCGACGTAGCGGCGCGAGGTTTTTCGTATCGCAATGACGGGCCACTCGACATGCGCATGGATCAAAGCGGTGAACTCTCGGCCGACGATGTGGTCAACCGCTATGACGAGGCCGAGTTGGCAAATTTGATTCGCGCAAACTCAGACGAGCGATTTGCCCGACGCATTGCCGCGGCAATCGTCGCGGCCCGGCCGATCAAGTCGACCTGTCACCTAGCCGAAGTCGTGGTCGCGGCGATTCCCGCGCCGGCGCGCCGCACCGGCGGGCATCCCGCCAAGCGAACTTTTCAGGCGATCCGCATCGAGGTCAACAACGAACTCGAGATTCTCGGGCATGCACTCGAGCAGGCGATCGAGGCGACGAAGGTCGGTGGTCGCGTGGCCGTGTTGAGTTATCACTCGGGCGAGAATCGAATCGTCAAGCAGGTGTTCGCCGACTCTGAACGCGACGATTCGAAATCCGTCGAGGTGTCGCCGTTCGTGCACGAATCCCGCTCTGGGGTGCGCCGCACGCGCCGTGTGCGAGCACCCAAACAGCCGTCGAATCACGAACAAGCCTCGAACCGCCGCGCCAAGTCGGCGAGGTTGCGCGTGATCGAAAAAACCCTGATCGGCGCGGGCAACTAGATGGCGACCGCCGCGATATCACGCCCAGCACCGGTGCGTCGCCGTCGCCCGACGGGCGCCACGGTCACCCCTCGTCGGCAAACTCGCCCTGATCTTCGGCTGGTGCCGGCGATTCGCCCGAGAACTTATTCGCGGGCGACACTGATCATCTTCGTCGTAACGGCATTGTGCACTTTGGTCGTCATTTTTCAGACGGTCATCGCCGAGCAGCAACTGCGGCTCGACAAAATCTCGACAGATGTCCGCCTCGCCCGTTTCCATTACGACGACTTGCGCCAGCAACGCGCCGAATTGAGGGCCCCCGACTATCTGCGCGAAAAGGCGATGATGCTCAGCATGTCGCAAGGCGTGACGGGAGAGTTTTCCGAGATCCCCGCCGACGTCGTGGCCAGCGTTCTTGCGGCCACGGGTTCTATGGATAAATCAATTTCGCAACCGCCGTTGCTGGCCGACTTGGCTTCGCAGACGATCAAAGGTGTGACCCCGTGAGCACCATCGCCGGCGCCGACGGGGGCAGACGCGGTCGTCGCATCGACGCGAACAGGGTTCGCAACTCGAAACTTTCATATCGTTCGGCATCGTTGGCAAATCGCACGCACGACTATTTCACGAGCGGCATGCAGGGCCAAGAGCGCGACATTCGCTCGCGAATCTTGAAGATGTTCGTCATTGTCGTCGTGCTGTTGTTGCTGCTTGGCGCACGTGTCGTGATGCTGCAGACAGTTTGGGCGGGCGACTATCGCGAGGCGAGCGTCGCCCAGCGCACCCGCGTGCAAACATTGCGCGCCGAGCGGGGCTCGATCGTCGATCGCAACGGTCGCGAACTTGCGTTGCCCGTGCCGACTCGCACGGTGTTCGCCGATCCGCGTTCGGTGGTCGACCCGGTCGGCGTGGCCCATGCCGTTGCGGGGATACTTCAACTAGATCCGCAGGCCGAAGTCGCCTTGGCCACCAAGCTACAAAACAAGGCCTCGAGTTTTGTCTACATCGCGCGCCAGGCCGACTCGGAGGTAGCCAATGCGATACTCGCCCTCGGGCTCAAAGGCGTTTCGTCGTATCGCGAAACCGGCAGGGCGCTGACCAGCACGGGTCTGCAGGCTTTGGTCGGTCGAACAGACATCGACGGTGTCGGCATCTCCGGTCTCGAGCTCAAATTCGACGAGATGCTTACGGGTGTCGACGGTCGAATAGTTCGCGAGGTCAACAGTGGCGGCAAGTCAATCGCCGCGAGTTCGGGGGAGGTCACCGAGTCGTTTCCAGGCGGACGGCTTACGACGACGATCGACCGCACGATTCAATTTCAGGTCGACGGCATAGTCAAGCAGCAAGTCGAGCGGCTCGGGGCTCGCGGTGGTTCGGCGATCGTCATGGACACGAAGACCGGCGAGATTTACTCGATGTCGAACGTGCGTCGCAATGACGACGGCAGTTACTCGAGCGAATCGGGCAACTTTGGCGTTGTCGAGGCGAATGAGCCGGGCTCGGTGGCGAAAGTTTTCAGCGTCGCTGCGGCGATGAACGAAGGCGCGGTCAACGCCGCGACGAGCTTCAGCGTGCCGGGCTACCAATGGTTCGACAAGGGCACCGTTTGGGAATACAAAGTTACCGACGCGTACCCGCACGAGCGTGAAGACATGACCGTGCGCAAGATCATGGTCGACTCTTCGAACCTGGGCACGGTGCTGATCTCGCGCACTGTCGCTCTCGAGACGAACTTCGCATACCTGAAACTGTTCGGTTTCGGCGTCAAGACGCCGGTGCAGTACCCGGGTGAATCGCGCGGGTCGTTGCGCCCCGTCTCAAAGTGGCAGGGCACCGAGAAAATTACGTTCGCCTACGGTTACGGCTACACATCCACGGCGCTGCAGATGGTGGCGGCTGTGAATACCATCGCCAACAACGGCGTTTATGTCGCGCCAAAACTCGTGTTGAAGACGACAGACAAAAACGGCGTCGAATCGGCGACACCCGAGTCGGCGTCGCACCAGGTAGTCAGCTCGACGACGGCCAAGGCGATGACGGCAATGATGACAGATGTCGTGTGCTTCGGCACCGGAAAACTGGCGAAACTCCAGGGCATGAGCGTCGCGGGCAAAACGGGCACCTCGTACAAACTGCAAGAGAACGGAAAATACATCAGCGACGAGGGCACGCGCTCATATTTCGCGTCTTTTGCCGGCTTTCTTCCGGCCAATAATCCGCGATTTACCGTTTTTGTTTCGATCGATGAGCCTGATCCGTTGACCATGGATCGCTTTGGTGGCACCGCCGCCGCGCCGGTGTTCGCCCGCATCGGCCAGGTTTTGATCAACGAAATGAATATGCGTCCCGAGGGTGAAGATGCGGGATGCGTCGGATCGCGGCCCGCAGAACTCGGACCAAGTCACTGATATGGCGACCCCGGTGATGCGCTCATTGGGCGAGATTCTTGCCAACGCATCGGAGGTCAAAGTTCGCGAGATAGTCGGAGATATCTCGGTGAAAGTCGTCGAGATAACGCACGACTCTTCGCAGGTGGTCGACAATTCGATCTTCTGCTGCGTGGTTGGCGAACAGCGAGACGGCCATAATTTTGCCGAAGCGGCGAAGAAACTTGGCGCGGTCGCGTTGCTCGTGCAACGCCGGCTCGACATCGACCTGACCCAGATCGTCGTGGACGACGTGCGGTCATCGATGGGCTTCATCGCCGCCGAGATATTTGGCAGACCGAGCAAGCGCCTGAAGGTCGTCGGCGTCACGGGCACCAACGGCAAAACCACGACAGCCCATTTCTTGGCGTCGATTCTGAATCAGCACGGTTGGTCGACGACGGTTTTCGGCACGCTCTCGGGCACCCGCACCACGCCCGAATCCACGGACTTGCAACGTGCGTTTGCGGCCGAGGCGAGCGGAGGACGTCAGGCCGTGGTGATGGAAGTGTCGTCGCATGCGATGACGCTTCGTCGCGTCGAAGGCACCAATTTCTGTGTCACGATTTTCACCAACCTCGGCCAAGACCATCTGGATTTCCACAAGACGACCGAAGAATATTTTGCGGCAAAGGCCCGGCTCTTCTCGGGTCAATTCACGGGAGTTTGCGTGGTCAATCGTGACGACGTGCACGGATCACTGTTGATCGATTCGCTGGCCGCCGAGCCCGGCATCGTGTGCGCGACCTTTGGCGCCGACGACGCGACGCAGGTCGAGACGAGCGTCGGCAAACTCGGCTTCAAGTGGCGCGGCGAGAAGATTCAGGTTTCTTGCGGAGGTCAATTCAATCTCATGAACGCGCTAGCTGCCGCGACTGCAGCAGCCGAACTTGGTGTCGCCCCCCGTGACATCGCAAAAGGTTTGGCTGCTGCAAGCGCGGTGCCCGGCAGGTTCGAGTCGATCGACGCGGGTCAAAAGTTCGGCGTGATCGTCGACTATGCGCACACGCCAGAGGCGCTGCAAAATGTGCTCACGGCGGCGCGTCAGTTGATCGCGAAAGACAGACGCGTCGTCGTCGTGTTCGGTTGCGGCGGTGAACGCGATCACTCCAAGCGTCCTAAGATGGGCTCGGTGGCGACCAAATTCGCCGATGTCGTCTATGTCACCTCAGATAATCCGCGCCACGAAGACGCTCAAGAGATCATCGACCAGATTCTGTCAGGGGTGGGCGAGTCGCGCACAGCGCAGGTCGAGGTCGATCGTCGACGAGCGATCGGAGCCGCATTCTCGAACGCGAAACCGGGCGACATCGTGGTGATCGCCGGCAAGGGGCACGAGGCCACCCAAACGATCGGCGACGAAGAACTGAAGTTCAGCGATGCAGATGTCTCGCGCGAATTGTTGAGGTTCGCCTCGTGATCGCGATTCTCACCGCCGCCGCCGTGTCGATGATCGCATCGCTGATCGGCACCCGCTTGTTGATGAGTTTCTTCAAGCGCCTTGGCAAGGGACAACCGATTTTGGGCGCCGAAGACCGTGGCCCGGTTCAGCACATTAAAAAACAGGGCACACCGACGATGGGCGGCATCGCGATCATGTTCTCCGCTGCATTCGGTTGGATCGTCGCCCACTTTCGCGATGGCTTGCCGTTTTCAGATCAGGCGATGATCATCTGGGCTGCGGTGTTCGTGCTTTCGTTCATCGGCTTTCTGGATGACTACCTAAAGGTGCAACGCCAACACAATCGCGGCCTGTTCTGGAAGAAGAAGGGTTACATCACGTTCGCGATCTGCATCGGTCTGACCTGGTGGCTGACCGCGGCGACCGGCGTGAGCGAGACGCTTTCGTTCACCCGTGCCGATCTTCCGGGCATCACCTTCACCTGGCCGTTATTCGTCGCCTGGACGGCGCTGATGGTTTGGGGCACTTCGAACGCCGTGAATGTCACCGACGGTCTCGACGGTCTGGCGGCCGGCTCGGCCTCGTTCGGTTTCATCGCCTTCACCGTGATCGCATATTGGGCTTTTCGTAACCCGCAGATCTATGGCGATGTCGTCAACCCGCTCGACCTCGCCGTTTTGTCGGCGTCGCTCGCCGGCGCGTGCGGCGGGTTCTTGTGGTGGAACGCCGCACCCGCTCGAATCTTCATGGGAGACGTCGGTGCGCTCGGCTTGGGCACGGCGCTCGGGTTGCTCGCCGTCACCACGAACACGCACCTGTTGTTGCCGTTAATTTGCGGGATAAACGTATTCGAGGCGGGCTCGGTCGCGGTACAAATGGGCGTGTTCAAGGCCTCGGGTCGAAAAAAGCGACTGCT
>Ga0194132_10006291_pt1 | contig 18519 bp, 16 predicted proteins | sample TA2KigOf80mmetaG_FD_148612 | JGI IMG/M metagenome (GOLD analysis project Ga0194132, IMG submission 148612) | Freshwater microbial communities from Lake Tanganyika, Tanzania - TA2015054 Kigoma Offshore 80m | ecosystem: Environmental > Aquatic > Freshwater > Lake | place: Tanzania: Lake...
CATGTTGTACCTGCCGATCGGCGCGAACCGGGCGACGCGCGTGCAGGGCGCCTACGTTTCCGACAAGGAGATCGAGCGGCTCGTCGACTTCTGGAAGGACCAAGGCGCGCCGACGTTCGAGCAAACGCTCCTGGAGGCCAAGGCGCCGGAGGAATCCGAAGAGGGCGAGGACGAACTGTTGGGGCAGGCGGCGCGAATCATCGTGCAGACCGGGTACGGATCCGTGTCGCTGCTGCAGCGCAAGATGAAGATCGGCTACGTCCGCGCGGCGCGGATCGTCGACCAGCTCGAATCGCGGGGCATCGTCGGCCCGTCGCAGGGTAGCAATCCACGTGAGGTACTGATGGGCGTGGAGGACTTGGACCGGATGTTCGCGGCCAGCACGGAAGCCGGCGGATAGACAGCGAGAGACCGAGACAGCGTCCGCTGTTTGATACGATAGGTGCGATGTGGCGCCGCCGACCCGCGCAACGATCGCAGAGCCGGGCGTCCGACGCGGTCTCGGGCATCGGTGACATCCTGCGTCGGCGCCGCGCTACGCTCGGATTGACGCTCGATGACGTCCACGAGCGGATCCGCGTTCCCGTGCGGTTGCTGGAAGCGATCGAAGCCGATCGCTTCGAAGCGTTCGGCGTCGCGCAGTACGCGAAGGGGTTCGTTCGATCTTACGCGCAGTTCCTCGGCCTCAATCCCGATCCGTTCGTCGCGCGCATTCAAGTCGGACCCGGGCGCGACGGCAAGACCGGGCTGGTCGTCTCCGGCGAAGTGCCGATGCGGTCGAGCGCGCCGCCATCACCGCTCCGCCGGGCGCTGGTATGGACGGCGGTGATCGCATCGATCACCCTGTCGACGATCGGGTACATCGGCTATCGCCAAATGCGACAGTTCCATCAGTCCGAGATGGTCGACCAGCAACGGATCGCGGCCGAAGCGAATGGCCCGAGCGGGGCACCGGCGCCCTCGGTCGCGTCGCCGGCGCCCGCGACGGATGGGTCGCCGCCCGCCGGTTCATCACCCGCCGGTCCAGACGCGGTTGAAACGCAGCTGCCGCCTCTCGACGTCGCCGCCGAATCCGTCATCCAGGTCGAGATGAGCAGCCAAGACGTCTGTTGGGTGAGCGTGAGCACCGACGGCAATCGCGTCTTCGAGGGATTTCTGCGCGCCGGCGAGCGCCGGCGCTGGGATGCCGCGAAAACGCTCAGCGTCGTGATCGGCAACGCCACGGCCGTGCGCATCTCGCACAACGGCCGCGACCTCGGATGGCTCGGCGCCGAGGGCGAGGTCGTGCGGCGCACGTTTGCACGTGGGGAACCCGCGGGGGAGCGCAATCCATAAGATGGACATGGTTCGTGCGGAGATCATCTCGGTCGGCACTGAGCTGCTTTTGGGGCAGATCACCGACACGAACGCGACGCACATCTGCCAACGGCTCGCCGAAGCGGGCGTCGCCGTCTTTTATCGGCAGACGGTCGGCGACAATCAGGCCCGTGTGCAGGAAGCGTTTCGCAATGCTTGGCAGCGGGCCGATCTGGTGTTGTTCACCGGTGGCCTGGGACCGACCGAAGACGACTTGACGAAGGAGTCCGTCGCCGCCGAGCTTGGGGTGCCGATGGTCGAGCACCAGGCGTCGATGCGGCACCTCGAGGCGTACTTCGCGCGGCGCAATCGAACGCTGACGCCGAACCAGCGTCGGCAGGCCATGCTGCCGGAGGGCGCCGATCCGATTCCCAACGCCTTGGGCAGCGCGCCCGGGGTTCTCTGGAACCGCGACGGCCGGATCATCGCCATGGTGCCGGGCGTCCCGCGCGAGATGCGCGGCATGGTCGATGAAGCGATCTTGCCGGCGTTGCGCGCGCGCGGCTGGATCGCCGACGAGGTCATCCGATCCCGGGTCGTGCGCACGATTGGCGTCGGCGAAGGGGCGCTGGAAGATCAAATCAAGGATCTGCTGAAGACGTCGAATCCGACTATTGCCCCGCTGGTGCACCAAGGCGAGGTCCACCTGCGCGTGACCGGGCGTGGCAAGCCGGGCGAAGTCGACCGGCTGCTGGACGCCGGGGAGCGGCTGCTCCGCGATCGGCTCGGCGATGTCGTCTACGGCCTGGACACAACCACTTTGGAGGGCGCGATCGGCGTGCTCCTCGCCGCTTCCGGCAAGACGGTTGCGGTCGCCGAGTCGTGCACGGGCGGTCTGATCGGACACCGTCTGACGCGGATCGCCGGCAGCTCCGCTTACTTTCTCGGCGGGGTCGTCGCGTACGCGAACGACGTGAAGTCGGACATGCTCGGCGTTCCCAAGGAGACCTTGGCGGCGCATGGCGCCGTGTCGTCGGAGACGGCGGAAGCGATGGCACGCGGCGTTCGCGAGCGGCTTGGCGCCGACTACGGGTTGTCCGTCACGGGCATCGCCGGGCCGGGCGGCGGGACCGACGAGAAACCGGTCGGGCTCGTATACCTGTCGCTTGCCAACGGCGGGGGCGTTCGAATCGTTCGCCAGGACTACGGCACCGAACCCGGTCGCGAAGGGATCAAATACAACGCAAGTCAAGCCGCGTTGAATCTGCTGCGGCGCGCCCTCCTCGAGAGAAAGCCGTCCTAGGGGGACACGCGTGCGCCTCTTCGTCGCGATCGAGCTCGACGAGGCGCAGCGGGCCGCCGTCGCCGCCCGTTCGTGGGCCATGCAGGAAGCGTTGGGGGCCGAAGCGCGCAGGATCCGGTGGGTCGCGCCCGATCATCTGCACATCACGCTGAAGTTCCTCGGTGAAGTCGCCGCGCCAATGCTGGAGGCCGCACGACGCGGTGTGAGGGCGGCCGTGATCTCGCCGCCGTTCGCGGGTCGCCTCGGCCGTGTGAGCGCCTTCCCCGCGACGGCGCGCCCGCGGGTCATCTGGATCGGCGTCGCCGCCGGTCACGAACCGCTCGTCGCCCTGGCGGAGATGCTCGACCGCGCGCTCGTGGACGATGGGTTCCTCCCAGAGGCGTGGCCACTCGTCCCCGACGTCACGCTGGGGCGCCTCCGCCGGAATGCCCAAATCTTCGTGCTTTCTCACGCGATCGGGCCGGGCGACGCGACGAATTGCGCCGAATTTCACGTTCATTCGGTTGTGCTCATCGAGAGCGTTTTAGGGCCAGCGGACCCCACATACCGGACCGTCGAGACGGTACGGCTGGGCGGCCTGCCGGTGTCCGGGCGAGTATCAAGCTAAATCTTCGGCAGTCAAAGCGAACACTTGATCGGCACACACGTGTTTGTTATTGTGTTCGAAGCCGAACAAGATCGAACCCGTGAGGTGAGCAGAACATGAGCGAGCGGCAGAAAGCCCTAGATCTCGCGCTGGCGCAAATCGAGAAGCAGTTCGGAAAAGGTTCCATCATGAAGCTCGGCGAGGCATCACAGCGCCTGGCCGTCGAGGTCATCCCCACGGGCGCGATCGGGATCGACGCGGCGCTCGGCGTCGGCGGCGTGCCGCGCGGACGCGTCATCGAAATCTACGGCCCCGAATCGTCCGGTAAGACAACGCTCGGTTACCATCTCATGGCGGAAGCGCAGCGCGAGGGCGGCGTCGCTGCGTTCATCGATGCCGAGCATGCGCTCGACCCGAGCTATGCCCGTTCGCTCGGCGTCAAAGTGGACGAGCTCTTGATCTCGCAGCCGGACAGCGGCGAGCAAGCGCTGGAGATCGCCGAGACCCTCGTCCGATCCGGCGCCGTCGACGTCATCGTCGTCGACTCCGTCGCCGCGCTCGTGCCGCGCGCCGAGCTGGAGGGCGACATGGGCGACGCGCACGTCGGATTGCAGGCGCGGTTGATGTCGCAAGCGCTACGCAAGCTAGTCGGCGCGATCAGCCGATCTCGCTGCGTCGTCGTCTTCATCAACCAGATCCGCGAGAAGGTCGGCGTCATGTTCGGTAACCCCGAGGTCACGACGGGCGGTCGCGCGCTCAAGTTCTACGCGTCCGTGCGCATGGAGATCCGCCGCACCGAGCAGATCAAGAGCGGCGACGAAGTGAAAGGCATGCGCGCGCGCGTGAAGATCGTCAAGAACAAGGTTGCCCCGCCGTTCCGCGACGCCGAAGTCGACATCTTCTACGGGCGCGGCGTTTCCAAGGCGGCGAGCTTGCTCGACGTTGCGACGAATCAGGGCATCCTGCAGCGCGTCGGCACGTGGTTCTCCTACGGCGACATGCGTCTGGGGCAGGGGCGCGACAACGCGCGCGAGTTCCTGGAAAACAACCCTGAGGTGGCGGCGGAGGTCGACCTCAAGGTCCGCGACAAGCTCAACTTGGGCCGCGGCCGCGGCACGCCGGCGCTGCACGAGTCTCCGGTCGTCGCCGACGCGCCGACGAAGTCCAACGGCAGCCGGGAAGCGCCGGTGAAGACGCGGTAACAAGAAGGCGCCGTGATCGCGGCGGCGCGCCGAACCCGCAACCGATCACGAGTATTACCGCGCATGAGGGCGGCCCACCAACGGGCCACCCTTTTCGTTGCGCCAGTCAAACGCGGCAGGCGCCGGCGAGCCGCAAAGAGGCGACCGCGCTCGACGGGACGAAGTCACCTCGGTCTGGACCCCCGCCAAGACGCGAGCGCTCGAGAGGTGGTGTGCGATTGTCGATGCGTGTACCCTTCCACGACCTATCGGCCGTGAATCCTCCACTGCGGGAGGCGTTCCATCGCGCGTTGGATCGCGTGATTGACGCCGGCGAATACCAGCTCGGCGCCGAGCTGGTCGGGTTCCAAGATGATTGCGCGCGGCGCGTCGGGACACGCCACGCGATCGGCGTGCAATCGGGAACCGCCGCGCTGGTCCTAGCGCTGCGCGCGCTGCGCATCGGGCCCGGCGACGAGGTGATCACGCCGGCGAACATGGACATCTCGGTCCCTGCGGCGCCGCGTCTCGTCGGCGCGACGTTGCGCTGGGCCGACGTCGGGCTCACCTCGCACACGCTGGAGGCGACGGCCGTAGAAGGGGCGATCACGCCGCGCACGCGGGCGGTCATCGTGCCGCACGCCTACGGGTTCGTCGCCGACTTGGACGCGATGGAAGCGATCTGCCGACCCCGCGGCATCGCGATCATCGAGGATGCTTGCCTTGCGTTCGGCTCGCGTCACCGCGGGCGCGTCGTCGGATCGATCGGCGACGTCGGCTGCTTCAGCTTCGGTCCGTACAAGCCGCTCGGCGGACTCGCGAACGGGGGCCTCGTGACGACGAACGACGACGGCCTGTACCGCGTCGTGCGTATGCTGCGCGGCTATGGCCGCTTGGATCCCGAGCGTGTGGCCACGCCCGCGGAGCGGGAGACGCTGCGGTTCGAGGAGGAAGGTCTCAACCTCAAGTTGGACAACCTCACGGCCGCGTTCCTGCGCGTCAAGCTCGCGTACGCCGAGGCTTGGATCGAACGCAAACGGGCGATCGGCGAGATGTATATGCAAGGGCTCCGGGACGCCGGCGTCGGGATGCCGAGCATTCTCCCCGGGTCGGACCCCGTGCCGTGGAAGATGCCGATCCGGGTCCCGGACCGCGAACGTGTGCTCTCCGACCTGGAAGCGCGCGGCGTACAAGCGAGCCTGCTGTACATCCCGCCGATGCACCGCCAGCCGGTCTACGTGCGCGCTGGCCTAAACGTTGCGGCGCTCGCGAACACCGACTGTCTCGGCGCGGAGACGTTGTGCCTGCCGGTCAACCCGACGATGACCGACGACGACGTCCGCACTGTCTGCGACGCTGTGCGCGAAGCGGTCGCGAAGACCGGGGCGTGAATCGACGAGGCGCGCGCTGGGGAGGAAACGCCGCGCGCCGGCGCGAACCTCCGGCCGTCGTAGATTACGGACCGGGGTTGCATATTGCGCAACACGACGGCGAACGGGGCGGCGCGATCCCGGTCGGCCTACCGCCCTCTTCGGGTCCTCGACCTGTTCCTCGACGGCGGCGGTCCGCTGACAGCGGCCCGCGTCGCTTCGCGCCTGCGCGTGCACCGCAGCACGGCGTCCCGGATCCTGCACGAGCTCGGACGAAGCGGTTTCTTGGCGCCGCACGGCGACGACGGCAGCTGGGCCCTCGGACGCAAGGTTCTCGATCTGACGGGCGTCGATCTGGACGACGTCGACGTGCGCGTAGCGGCGCGACCGCACCTGGAGATGCTCGGCAAGACAACCGACGAAACGGTCAACCTCGCGGTGCTCGACGGTGACGAGGCGCTGACCGTCGAGCAGCGGGCCGGGTCGCACTCGGTCCGCTACATGAGCCGGATCGGACGGCACAATCCGCTGCATTGCACCGCTACGGGCAAGACGCTGCTCACGTTCGCGGCCCCGGACTTCGCCGTCCGGGCTCTGCGCCGCCCGTTGACGCGATATACCGCGCGCACGATCACGCATGCGGCGGCGCTGCGTCTCGATCTGGCGGCCATCCGCCGCCGCGGCTACGCGACGCATCGCGGCGAGTGGGAGGACGGCGTCACCGCGTTCGCGGCGCCGATTCGCGATCGCGACGGCGTCGTCGCCGCCGTTAGCGTGTCCGGCCCGTCGTTCCCTATGTCCGGCGCACGGGCGCGGCGGCTCGTCGCGGCGCTGCTGCCGACGGCGGCAGCGATCTCGCGGGCGCTGGGCGCAAGCGAGCCACCCACGAGCGAATGGCACCACCGCGCACGTCCGTAATCGAGAAGGGAGGGCGAGATGGCGCAACAAGCTGGTCGGGTCGCGGTCTCGGGAACGTCGGTGTTCTACGGCCTGATCGAGCGGGCGAAGAAGTATTCCGACGTGGTTAACATGGGGCGCGGCGACCTCGACCTGGACACGCCGCTGCATATCCGCAAGGCCGTCGCCGACGCGTTGCTCGCCGACGAGCCGCCGGCCGCGTGGCCGACGACCGGCGATCCGGCGTTGCGGCAGGCGATCGCGCGGCGCGCGCGGGCGCTCAACGGCCTCGACGTCGACCCTGAGACCGAGGTTCTCGTCACGAACGGCGGGCAGGAAGCGGTCTTCCTCATCGTGCAAGCGGCGGTTGGACCGGGTGACGAGGTGCTCGCCCCCGATCCGAACTACAACACTTACGCGGACGCGATCACCTTCGCCGGGGCGACGCGCGTGCTCGTGCCGACCAAGGTAGGAGAGGACTTTCGCATCGATCCCGAGCGGGTGCGGGCGGCGATCACGCCGCGCAGCCGCGCGCTGTTGATGGTGTCACCGAACAATCCGACCGCGAACGTCATCGCCCCCGACGTCGTGCGCGCGCTTGTCGCGATCGCCGAGGAGCACGACCTGATGATCCTCGCCGACGACACGTACGATCGGTTCCTCTACGACGGCGCCGAGCACCTGTCACCGGGATCGCTCCCGGGCGCCGAGGCGCGCACCTTGACGATCAACACGGCCTCGAAGACGTACGCGATGACCGGTTGGCGCCTCGGGTGGATCACGGGCCCGGCCGACTGGATTCGCCAGGCGACGCGTCTGAAGGAGGGCACGAGCGGCGCCACGTCCGTCGTCGCCCAGCGCGCGGCGCTGGCCGCGCTCAGCGGACCGCAGGAGATCGTCGCCGAGATGCACGAGACGTACAAACGGCGGCGCCGCATCACGACGGACGCCCTCGATCGCACGGGATTGCGCTACGGCAAGCCTTTGGGTGGCCAGTTCGTCTATGTCGACCTGTCGCCGGCCGGCGTCTCGTCGGTGGACCTCGCGAACCGCCTGCTCGACGAGCACCACATCTTGATGTACCCCGGCGCCGGCTTCGGCACGGCCTGGGGCAGCTACGTCCGCATCACGTTCCTGCAGCCGGAAGAGGTGCTCGCCGACTGCCTGCGCAAGATCGAAGGCGTCCTGCACGACATGACCGCGCGCGGCGCCTGAAGCGTCGGTGGCGTCCGCGCCGCGCGCGCGGATGGCGGCGCGAGGGTCATCGACCGGGGGTCCGACCCGCGTCGAGTGGACGACGAGAGGAGGCGGTGCGGCGGTGAGCATCTACATCGTGGCCGACATGGAAGGTATCTCCGGCGTTTCCGGGGAGACGGTCGTACGCGTCGGTCACTCGGAGTGGGCGGAGCGCGGCCGGCACTACATGGCGTCCGACGTCAACGCCGCCATCGAGGGTGCGCTGGCGGCGGGCGCGAAGCGGATCTGGGTGCGGGACGGACACGCCGGCGGCGACAACCTCGTGCGCGAGCGCGTGCATCCCGCGGCGCATCTCATCTCCGGCGCGGGTGCGGTCTCATCGCACCTGCCGGGGTTGGACGACGGCTTCGACGCCGTGTTCCTCATCGGCTTCCACGCGCGTATGGGCACGCACAAGGCGCAGATGGACCACACGATCACGACGGCGGCGATCGATGAGGTACGGCTGAACGGCACGGCCGTCGGCGAGATCGGCATCTACGCCGCGTACGCGGGCACCTTTGGCGTACCGGTGGCGCTCGTCACCGGCGACGCGGCCGCGACGAAGGAGTCGGAGGTGTTGCTCGGCGACGTGGGCACCGTCGCCGTGCAAGAAGCGTACGGCCGGTTCTCGTCGCGGTTGCTGTCGTTCGAGGACGCGCATGCGCGCATTCGCGAAGGTGCCGCGGTGGCGACACGTTCGCGCCGCCTGCCGTGGCGGCTGGAGATACCGATTACAGTGGCCGTGGACTTCCTGCGATCGGCCGACGCCGACATGGCCGAATGCGTGCCGCTGTCGCGGCGCAGCGGCCCGCGTACGGTCGAGTACAGCGCCGACGCGCCGGACGTCGCGTTCCGAGCGCTGCAAGCGCTCGTGCACCTGGGAGGCATCGCCGCGCACCGGTGGGCCACCACGATCTACGGTTCCGGATCCAAAATCGTCTAGGAGGATCGATGCCGACATTCGAAGCCGTGAAGAAGGACGTCCGCGAACGCATCGAGCGGATCCACAAGTTGATGGCCAGCCACGACGTCGACGCGCTGATCTTGGCCGGACGCGGCGCGCCCGGTGCGTTCGGCGCCGTGCGTTACATCACGAACGTGAACACGTGGGCGGGCACGTGCGCCGCGGTGCTGGGCGCCGGCGATGCCGATCCCTGGATCCAGACGCAGAGCAGCTACCAAGCGGTCTGGATGCGCCAAGAGACGACGAGCGACGCAGCGCGCGTCGAGTCGTCGTGGACGCCGTGGAAGATCACCGGCGCGCGGGCGCGGCAGTATGCCGGACGCAACCGGCGCATCGGCGGCGTGTCGTTGGAAGGCTCGTTGACGGTCGCTGAGCACGCGCGGCTGCGCGGAGAGCTGGAAGGTTACGAGATCGTCGACGTGACCGAGGCGTTCAACGACCTGCGCCAGATCAAGACGCCCGTCGAGGTCGAGGCGCTCCGCGAGCAGGGCAACATACTCAATGCGAGCCTCGACGTGTTCCGCCAGGCCGCGCGTGTCGGCGAGCGGTATTGGGACGCCTGCGCGGCGGCGGAGGAGTTCGTCAAGGGCAAAGGCTGCTTCTGGGGCCGCACGAAGATGTCCCTGGACCAGACGCCGTACACCGTGCCGACGCCGTTGGACCGGCGCGTGCAGCCCGACGACGTGATCAACTTCGAGATCGTCTACGAGTCGCCGTGGGGCTACTGGTTGGAGATGAACGCCGTCTACTCCGTGGGGTTGCTGCCGGCGGCGCCGCGTAAGATGCTGGACGCCTACGCGGCCGCCATCGAGTCGTCGGCGAAGATCGCGAAGCCGGGCGTGACCTGGCGCGAGATCTCCGCGAACAACGACCGCGTCATCGGCGGCTTCGGCTTCAAGGTCATCGGCAAGCACACGCCCGATGGCCACAGCACCGGCCTGGACGAGATGGACGGGCCGAACTCGATCGTCGGGCCCGATCACGTCATCCGCGAGAACGTCGTGTTGTCGTTCCATCCAGGCACGGTGCTCGAGGACAACCGCGGATTCCTCATCTCCGACAACTTCCTCGTCACGAAGGACGGCGCGGTGCGCCTGTCGCCGCGCACCGCGGAGCGGTACCACTTGCAGCTGGACGGGTAGGGCCGATCATGCGCGTCGGCGACGTCGAGGCCGGGCCCGGTCAACACGCGTACGGCTTCGTGCGCGTGGCCGCGGGCCGGTCCGGGCTCGCGGCCGATGTGCCCGTGCACTTGATCGCCGGCGCCGCGCCGGGGCCGGTGCTGCTCGTGCAGGGCGCGGTCCACGGCAACGAGATCATCGCCTCGATCGCGATCGTGCGCCTGGCGCGCGCGATCGATCCGGCGCGGCTGCGCGGCACGGTGATCGGCGTGCCGGTGCTCAACCGCGTCGGGTTCGATCTCTCCGAGCGGTTAAACCGCATGGATGGCAAGGACATCAGCACATTGTTCCCCGGCTGCCCGAGCGGCGGCGTTTCGGACCAGATCGCCGCCGCGTACTTCCGCGAGGTCGTCGCGCGCGCGAACGTGATGGTCGAGCTGCACGCCGGCGGACAATCCGGTTACGAGCGCTACATCCTCTACACCGCCGATCGGGATCCGGCGCGCCCGACCGAGATCGAGCGAAACCGGCGCAAGCTGGCGATCGCGTTCGGCCTGGATACGGCGGCGTTCTTCCCGCAGGGCATTTTCGGCACGAACGCGTCCGAGGAGGCGTTCGAGCGCGCCGGCGTGGTCATGATCCAGCCGGAGATCGGCGGCGGCACCGGCTGGCACGAGCACGGCCTCGACAGCGTCGCCGACATCGAGCGCGGCGTGCGCAACGTGATGAAGGCGCTGGACATGATCGACGGCGAACCGGAGACGGACGGCCCGCTGTGTACCGTCTACAACGCCGGCATCGTGTTGTGGAAGCCGCCGGTGGACGCGCTGTTCATTCGGCGCCAGGGATTCGGGGCGCGGCTCGCGGCCGGCGACCTGTACGCGACGATGCAAGATCCGTACACGGGAGAGACGCTGGCGGAGATCCGTACGCCGCAAGCGGGCATCGTGATCCCCAGCGGCCAGGAGTGGCCGACGGCGGGCACGACGTCGATCGGCATCCTCGGCGTCGTCGACGCCGTCGAAGATCGACGGACATTGGAAACTTCCGTACGATTCGCGCGCTAGGACGCGCGTCGTGATCACGACGTGCCCGGGAGGACGAGAGGATGAAGATCGGGAACCTCGCGCCGCAGGCGGGGCAGAAGTCGTACGGCACGCTCGTGGCCACGCAGACGCGCGGCCAGTTCGCGGCGGAGATCCCATTGCACGTCGTCCGCGGCGCCCGCCACGGCCCGGCGCTCGTCGTGCAAGCGGGAGTCAGCGGCTTGGAGATCGAGCCATCGATGGTGCTGCCGTCCGTCGCCGAAGAGCTGAACCCGGCCGAGATGTCGGGCACGCTCGTGCTCGTGCCGCTGCTCAATACTTCGGGGTTCGAGTTCGAGCAGGCGAACGCGATCTGGGACGATACGAACCTGCACGAGGTCGGACGCGGGCGCGCCGACGGCACGGTCAGCGAGCAGCTCGTCGACCGCTACTACCGCGACGTGATCGCGCCGGCGGACGCGGTGCTCGACGTTCGCACCGGCGCGAAGTGGGGCTACTTCCGCTACGCCGGTGTCTACGAGACGGCATCGCAGGAGAGGTCGCGGACGCTGGCGACCGCGCTCGGCCTGCCGCACGTTCTGCTCGGGCAGCCGGCCGGCCGCACGATCGCGTGCGAAGCGGCGCGCGACGGCAAGGCCGTCGTTTCCGTCTGGGTCGGCGGCGGCCCGGGGTTGCGCGATCATCGTGAGAGCGACCTGCGGCGCATCCGCAACGCGGTCCGCAACGCGCTGCGCTCGCTCGGCATGCTCCGCGCCGCGTTCGAGGGCGACACGGAACAGCCGATGGTCGTGTCCTGCCACACCGTGCTGCGTCATCCCGGCGCGCGGGGCTTCACGTTCATCGACAAATCCCGTCGCGGCACGCGCGTCGACGCCGGCCAGAGCATTGGGCAGATCGTCCACCCGTTCACCGGCGACGTGCTCACGGAGGTCAAGGTTCCGCGCGACGGATTCATGATCGATGCGGGCGCGTCCTGGCCGGTCGTGCCGGACGGCTATCCGCTTGCGATCCTCGGCGACATCGTTTCCTAACGGGAGGCTCCCGTGTCACAGACGATCGACAGGACGACCAGCGTGGAGGACCGGTTCGGTGCGTTCGTCACCGGCCTTCGCTTCGAGGACCTCCCGGCGGCAACGGTGCGGGCGGCGAAGCGGGCTTTGTTCGACGCCATCGGCACCGCGCTCGGCGGTTATCAGGACGAATTCGGTCGGCGGGCCGTCGCGTTCGCGCGCGAGGCGTGCGCCGGCAATGACGCGAGTGTGCTCGGCGGCGGCGAGCGCCTGACGATGGACGGCGCCGCGTTCGTTAATGCTTGCCTGACGAAGAAGCCCGGCATGGAAGACTCGCACCGTGCGTTCGGCCACGTCGCCTGTCAGATCGTCCCAGCCGCGCTTGCAGCGAACGAAGCGGCCGGACAAGACGGCAAGCACCTGATCGCGTCGATCGTCGCCGCCTACGAGATCTTCGGGCGCGTCGGCCGCCAAGTTCGCCAGCCGCACCTCGCGCACGGCCTGGACATCAAGGGCACGGCCGGCGCGATCGCCAGCGCGGCGGCAGCGGCGCACGGGCTCGGCCTCGACGCGCGTGGCGCTGCGCACGCCATGGGGTTGGCGACGTGCCTGGCCGGCGGTCTCGAGACGTACACGCACGACGCGCAGGACAGCGACACCGAAGATCTGGTCAGCGGGTTCGCGGCCCGCAACGGCACGTTCGCGGCGCGCGCCGCGCGCGGCGGCCTGCGCGCGCCGAAGGGCGCGATCGCCGGCGAAGGCGGCTTCGTCGCCGCCTATGGCGACGGCGTCGACCTGGCGCGGCTGGTCGACGGCTTGGGCGCGGGCTTCGAGATCGACACGATTGCGTTCAAGCCGCACGCCGGCTGCCGCCACGTTCATCAGGCGGTCGACGCGGCCTTGGCGGCGCGCGCGCAAGGCGTGCCGCTGGAGGGCGTGGCTTCGATCCGTATCGGCACGTACCGGCACGCGCTCGGCGCCGCGTTTCGCACGACGCTCGCGCCGGAGAATCCCGCGGCCGCCGAGTACAGCCTTCCGGTCGCGGCCGCGACCGCGCTCGTCTTCGGCGGATTCTTCCCCGAGGACGTCGCGCGGTTCGACGATCCGCGGGTGACGGCGCTGCTGCCGAAGATCCAAGCGACTGTCGATGAAGAGATCCAAGCGTCCTATCCGCGCAAGAACGGCTGCTGGATGGAAGTCGCGCTCACGGATGGGCGCGTCGTTCGCAGCGGCGTCGAGTACGCGAAGGGCGAGCCGGAGAACATGCTCTCCGACGCGGAGTTCGACGCGAAGTTTCGGAAGCTCTCCGGCGACTTGATCCCTCGCGTACAGCTCGACACGTTGATCGACGCTTTGTGGACCGTGGAGCGCGCTGGCGCGGTCCGGGACCTCGTCCGGCAAGCGGGGCGACCAGGGAGCTGACCCGGCCTGCAGGGGCGGCCGGAGACTGCGGAGGAGGTGCGACGGAAGCGCGAGGCTCGGCGAATCGCACGGCAAGCGCATGAGGAGGAGGATTCAGGATGAGAGCGGTTCTGACAGTGCTGCTATTGTTCGTCCTAGCCTTTCCCGCGCAACAAACGCTGGCGCAATCGCCGGCCGGTGCGACTCTCAACTGGGGCGAAGACCGCGACTACCGCACGCTCGATCCGCGCGTGACACAATCGCGCCATGAGTGGCAGGTCATAATGCACGTCTTCGATAGCCTGATCTTTCGGGACGCGGACGGCAAGTTCCATCCCTGGCTCGCCGAGAGCTGGCAGTTCTCCCCCGACCGGCGCAGCATCACGTTCAAGCTCCGGAAGGGCGTCACGTTCCACGACGGCACCCCGTTCAACGCGGAGGCGGTGAAGTTCACGTTCGACAGCATCCAGGATCCGGCGGTCGGATCGCAGGCCGCGATCGATCTGCTCGGCCCCTACAAGTCGTCGGAGGTCGTCGATCCCTACACGATCCGCGTGAACTGGAACCAGCCGTACGGTCCCATCATCGCGAACCTGTCGACGGCGAACCTGGGCATCGTCTCGCCGGCGGCCGTGAAGAAGCTCGGAAACGACGGCTTCGCGCGGGCGCCGGTCGGCAGCGGGCCCTTGAAGTTCGTCGAGTGGGTCGATCGCCAGCGCGTCGTCCTCGACCGCAATCCGGCGTACAAGTGGGCGCCGGCGGCGCTGAAGAACAAGGGCGCGGTGCAGTTCGAGCGCGTCGTGCTGCGGATCATCCCCGACGACTCGACGCGCGTCGCCGCGTTCGAGCGGCGCGAGATCGACCTCATCGAGTCGATTCCAGCGATCGAGGTCAAGCGCTTCCGCGGCGCCGCGAATACCGACGTCATGCTCGGCCTCGTCACCGGTCTGCCCGAGTCGGTCATGTTCAACATCAGCGTCGCGCCGACGAACGACGTGCGGGTGCGGCGCGCGTTCATGCACGCCGTGAACCGTCCGAAGCTCGTCCAGGATTTGTTCTACGGCACCAAGAAGCCTGCGTACTCGGCGATCACGGAGTCGACGCCCGGCTATTGGAAGGGCGCCGAGGCGCTCTATCCGTATGACCTCAACCGGGCGAAGGCGCTGCTCGAGGAAGCGGGCTGGAAGGTCGGCGCCGGCGGCATCCGCGAGAAGGACGGCCAGAAGCTGGAGATGAACTTCCGCGTCCTCGTCTTTCCCGACGTCGCCGTCGCGCTGCAGTCGTCGGTGCGCGAGGCCGGGATGCAGCTCAACGTCGAGAACGTGACGAAGCCCAAGCAAGACGAGTACATCCTGGCCAACGACTATCACGTGCTGACGCTGTCGTGGAGCGGCGCGGACCCGAGTATCTTGAGCATTCCGTTCCACTCGCGTAACGTCCCCGAGCCGGGCAAGTTCAAGTTCAATTGGAACCGGATCAAGTCGCAGGCGCTCGACCGCTTGCTGACCGACGCCGACGGCGAGACCGATCCGGCGAAGCGGGCGCGCATCCTGCAGAGCATCCAGCAGTTCGTCCTGAACCAGGGCTTGATGTTCCCGATGCACCCGCTCGTCCAGGCGACCGGATACTACAAGAACATCAGCGGCCTGCGGTTCGCGCAGACGCAGTATCAAGTCATCTTCAACGACGTTAGGGTGGGCCGCCGCTAGTCCACGCGGCGCGGGTCGCCGCGGGTTCGGCCGCGGCAGCACGAAACGGAATGGGGAGGGCCATGACGCGTTACATCTTGCGGCGCACGTTGTGGACGCTGCCGGTGCTGCTCGTCGGCACCACGCTGGCCTTCCTCGTGCTGCGGCTGATCCCCGGCGACCCCGTCAACCTCATGCTGGCGGCGCGGCCGGCCAGCGAGCAGATGCGCGAGAACCTGCGGCGCAAGCTCGGGCTGGACCGCCCGCTGTTGCAGCAATACGTGCACTTCGTCTCGCGCGCCGCGCAAGGCGACTTCGGCGATTCGTTCCGGACGCTGAATCCGGTCACGAGCCAGATCAAGGAGCACTTCCCGGCGACGCTGCAGCTCGCGGTGGGGGGCCTGCTCGTCGGCGTGATCGGGGGTCTGACGCTCGGGGTGACCGCCGGTCTACGGCCGAATTCGCCGATGGACTCCGGAATCATGTTTCTCGCGCTCGTTGGCGTGTCGATGCCCGTGTATTGGCTGTCGATGCTGTTGATCTTCGTGTTCGGGTTACGGCTGGGATGGGTGCCGATCGTCGGCGAGGGCTGGGAGGCGCTCATCCTACCCTCGTTCGCCGTCGGCGCCTGGGCGGTCGGCGAGATCGCGCGGCTCGTCCGATCGGCGATCCTCGACGTGCGCGGTGAGGACTACGTCCGCACCGCTTACGCCAAGGGTCTGCCGAACTCCACGGTCGTGCTGCGGCACGCGCTGCGCAACGCGCTCATCCCCGTCGTGACTATCGTCGGTCTGCAGCTCGGCGTCTTCGTCAGCGGCGGCGTGATCGTCGAGACGATCTTCGCGCGCCAGGGCATCGGCACGCTGCTCATCGGCGCGATCTTCGAGAAGGACTACCCGATGGTCCAGGCCGTGATCGTGATCACGACCGGAGCGTACGTGCTGGCGAACTTCGGCGTCGACCTGGCGTACGCCGTGCTCGATCCGCGCATCCGCTACGCCTAGCCGCGCGCCGAGGAGCCTCCATGCCGATGGAAACCGTGCTGCCCAGCGAAACCGTCGCCGTCGACCGAACGGGATTCCTGCGGCGCCGCGGCACGATTTATGCGCTGCGCCTGCTGCGCAAGAGCCCCGGCGCGATGGTCTCGGTCGCGATCCTCAGCGTTATCCTCTTCGTAACGACGTTCGCGCCGCTGCTTGCGACGCGCGATCCCGGCAAGGTCTCGGCCGGCGCGCCCGTGCACGCGCCCGACGGGGCGTTCTATTTCGGGACGGACCGTCTTGGGCGGGACGTCTACAGCCGGGTACTCTTCGGATCTCGGCTGTCGCTGCCGATCGGCATCCTCGCCGTCGCGTTCTCGCTGACTGTCGGCTCGACGGTCGGTTTGGCCACGGGGTTCTTCGGCGGCCGCGTGGACGCGATCGGCGCGCGGCTGATCGACATCATGCTCGGGTTTCCGTCGCTGATGCTGGCGCTGCTGATCATCACGATGTTCGGCATCGGCATCGAGAACGTCATCATCGCCGTCGGCATCAGCGGCACGCCGCGGTTCGCGCGGATCGTCCGCGGGCAGACGCTGTCGGTGCGGCAGAACGTCTACATCGAAGCGGCGCGCGCGATCGGCGCGACCGGGCCGCAGCTGCTGCGGCGCCACGTCCTGCCGAACGTCCGCGGCGCGATCATCGTGCTCGGCACGTTGTCGGTCGGCGGCGCGATCCTGCAAGCCTCGGCGCTCGGCTTTCTCGGCCTCGGCGTGCAGCCGCCGGCGCCGGAGTGGGGCACGATGCTCGCCGAAGGGAAGGACCTGATGCGCCACGCGCCTTGGCTGATGCTCTTCCCCGGCATGATGTTGTTCTTGACCGTCATTTCGATCAACTTGCTCGGCGATTACCTGCGCGAGATCTTCGATCCGCGGCTGCGCAGCCGCTAGCCCCGCCGGGCCGTCACGACGACGCAACATGGAGGACAGGACTCGATGATCAAGATCGGGGATTTGCAGGCGAGCGCGGGGCAACACGTGTTCGGTTTTCTGAAGGGGCCGCGCTCTCGTTCCGGGCTGCACGGGGACGTGCCGGTGCACATCTTCGCCGGCACCGAGCCCGGACCGACGCTGCTCGTGCAGGGTGCGGTGCACGGCGGCGAGGTCATTGGCTCGATCGCGATCCTTCGCGTCGTCAAGAGCCTCGACGCGAAGAAGCTACGCGGCACGGTGATCGCCGTGCCGGTTCTCAACCGCATCGGGTTTGAGCTGGGCGACCGCCCGAACAAGATCGACGGCAAGGACATCAGCACGTTGTTCCCGGGCAATCCGCGCGGCAGCTTCTCCGACCAACTGGCGGCCATCTACTTCGAGGAGGTCATCCGCAAGGCCAACGCGATGCTGGACCTGCACGCGGCCGCGAAGGGCTACGAGCGGTACGTGCTGTTCACCGTCGAGCGGGATCCGAAGAACCCCACGGAGATCGAGCGCAAGCGGCGCAAGCTCGCGGTCGCGTTCGGCCTCGATACGGCCGCGTTCTTCCCGCCATTGACCTTCGGCACGAACAAGTCCGAAGAGGCGTTCGAGCGCGAGGGCATCGTGTTCTTCCAGCCGGAGTTCGGCGGCGGCACCGGCTGGCACGAGAACGGGGAGGCGAACGTTCGCGACGCGGCCCGCGGCATCTGGAACACGATGCGCGCGATGCGGATGGTCGACGGACCGTTCGAATCGGACGGCCCGCTCTGCACGATCTACAACGCGAACGTCGTCTTGTGGAAGCCGCCGTTGGACGGGCTGTTCGTGCGCCTCAAGAAGTTCGGCGATCACGTGCAGGAAGGCGAAGTGTACGCCGTGCTGCAGGATCCGTACACGGGACGGGAGATCGCGCCGATGCGGAACACGAAGACCGCGACGGTCATCCCGTCGGGCTTGGAGTGGCCGACGGTAGGGGCAACGTCCGTGGGGATCCTCGGCGAGATCGACGAGGTCGTCGATCGGCGCACCGCGGACCTATACGTGGATTTCGCCTAGGCGTCGGGCTCGCTGTGCGCACGGCGGCGCAGGACGTAGATCGCGTGATTCTCCGGGAATCCGTAGTCGCCGCCGTGCCGCTCGTCTCGATCGCGAACGCGCCCGAGACGAGCGCTTCCAGCTCGGCTGCCGTCGGAAGATACAGCCGGATGCCCTTGTGGATACGGGATCCGAACTCCTCGTCGCTGATCACGCCGGCGGCGCGGAGGCCGCGAAGGTGCTCGTAAATCGCCGGCCCGTCGACGCTGCCGCCCCCGTGCTGGGCCATCCAAAGCATGTACAAGGGTGTGCGGATCGTCGCGTAGAACGGGCGGCCGCGGTGCTCGCGCCGGTACCAGGCCAGGAGCTCCTCGAACGTCGCGAACGGCGGCGCGGTGCGCACGTGCACGCGCAGGATGAGCGCGCCG
>Ga0194132_10006292_pt1 | contig 18515 bp, 21 predicted proteins | sample TA2KigOf80mmetaG_FD_148612 | JGI IMG/M metagenome (GOLD analysis project Ga0194132, IMG submission 148612) | Freshwater microbial communities from Lake Tanganyika, Tanzania - TA2015054 Kigoma Offshore 80m | ecosystem: Environmental > Aquatic > Freshwater > Lake | place: Tanzania: Lake...
GGCACCTATGCCCGGGCGGAGTGGTGTAGCAAAAATGTTCTAGAATTACTTGCCATTCCTAGAGGGGTGGTCAGAGTATTTCAAGAAATAGATAGGTCTGGGTACTAGCCTAAAGTGCAACTACACAACTATCAATGCCGTATTGTCGACACTTGGGGGACGGACTTTGCGAATTGCGCGACCCCAGGCAAAGCGGACGCGGATACCAGCTGTACTTCTGCTGGCAAGGTGACGTTGTAGTCATCCTTCTTGTTGGCGGTGATAAGGATTCTCAGGGCAGCGATATTGAACTAGCGCGACGGCGCATGCGTGACCAGGAGAAATAATTATGGCTTTCACTAAAAAACGCCTAGCTGAATTTGACGATGTTGAGCAGCTATTAAATTCCCGCTTGTCGCCTGAGCAGCGCGCTGTCAATCACCGTGATGCGGCTCGTGAAATGGCGGAGCTCAAGGCTCTTCAAGAGGACTTGAGTCGAACGATCATCGCTTTCATGGCAAACGAATCTATTGGAGTTCCCGTTCTCACGGAGCGCCTTGGAACCAGCACGCGGCAAGCTTATAAGATTGTAAATGCAGAGGCCAATCTAACGCTGGCCAGCTTAGTAGAGTTGGGGCGCGTTATTGGTCGACGACCCCGAATCGTTTGGGACGAGGTCGAAGAGAGTAACAAGTCGGTGCCATGACTCTGAGCCAAGGGCCAGTACATCGGCAGAAGGTAAGTCGTGGTGACTGCTCATGTCCCTCGCCGCGAAGCACTGAATCCGGACGACTTCATCGAGGTGGCATATGAGATCTGATAACATTGTCAGATGAATTGACAGTAAAATGTCGAATTTTAAGAGATTTAAAGCGGCGGTACGCCTATGAAGTACTTCACCAGTGATACCCACTTTGGGCACTACAACATTATTAAATACTGCAGTCGGCCATTCGCCTCCACGGCAGAGATGGATGCGGTCATGATGGCTAATCTCCAGCCCAGCATTGGCGAGGATGACGAACTTTATTTTCTTGGCGATTGGGCGATGAATGTTCTTCTTTACGCTCAGATCAAAAATATCCGCTTTAAGCACCTTTACTTCATACTTGGTAATCATGACCGGCCGACCAAGCTTGGCGCTCAGTTGTCTTTGGATGGTCTGAGTGACAAAGTGACTGTAGCAAAAGAAATGACAACCAACCTAGATGGTCGTCCTATCCACTTGGTACACCGACCAATGGAAGCATCGGATGAAATGGCGACTCTTTGCGGACATGTTCACGAGAAATGGCTGTGTCAAAGGCCGGGTGCTCTGATTACTGAGTACAAGAACCATCAAAAAAGAGAACCGCGGATTCTAAAGCAGCCAATTTTAAATGTTGGCGTAGATATGCACGGATTTCGTCCGATCAGTGCGGCCAGAGTCATTGAGCTTTTGGATTCCACTGAACCTTGAGCGCATACCTGATACGTGACACAGGGGGAGCATCCGCATGAAAGCGTCACAATTTAAACCCACCTCTGAGGATATCGAGTTAGCTAAGGCGGCTCTACGAAGGATCAGTCCTCAGGAAGGGGGACCGGCGGAAACCGGTCCGTATGACGTTGAACAAGCGTTTGCAATGCGTGTCACTGGGATGATTTACTACGTACCAGATGACCCAACTAGATTTCGATCAATGACTCGTGGTCGAAGACACGAAAGCCAGTCAGAGCCTCTACCAAAGATTAGGCAAGTGGCGTCGGGCATCTGTAAGTATCCGATTTGTTCATTTGTTAACGCCAGCGGCGACACATTTACGTGTGGCTCACTTTTGTTCCTCTTCTAAAGCTTGTTCGAACCATCCAATGATTCTTTGATAGTGTAGCACGCCGTAAACATCGATAAATCTTTGCGTGTCATACTGGTCCGAACATCGCAGCTCTCTCAATCGTTTTTGGATGTAAGGGACTGTTAGGGGAATCCCACATTTTTCAACGATACAATGGCGCCAAGCTTCATAATTTTCAGGTAGCATGTGCGATTTGTCCTTCATCTCTTTTCTTAATTAGTTCATTTTTCCAATTTGGGAATGGATCGCTTGATCGGAATGTTCCCCGTAAAATCTGCTGAATTTCGTCCTCGGTTGCTAGACATGATTCTATTTTCTTTCGAATTGAATTCTGATCCATATTCACACCAATGAAAACGAGCTCATTTCGTCTATCTCCGAAGCCCTTCTTCCAGATCCCTTCCATCCAAGTGTTGAAATTCGCATCATCAGGCCATTTGGACTTGGGTATGGATGCCCACCACGTTCCCAATGGAGCCCACTCCATGTGCCCACCTGCTCTGGACCAGAGCGCCATGATCGCTGGCTGAGAAGCAAGCCAGAAGACTCCTTTCGATCTTAAGATGCCGTGCCAAAAACTAGCGTCGTTCAGCCAAGTCCAAAGCCTTTCAGGATGAAATGGACGACGCTCCTGAACAGAAAAACTACTGACACCGTATGAGTCCGCTTCCGAAACTTCGCTTCCACGCATTACTTTCAGCCATCCAGCGGCTTTGCGCGCTTTCTCGATATCAAAGAGACCGGTTCCCAATATATCGCCTAAATTTACCCTTCCTCGAATAGTCATGATCTGGCGGGCATCCGGATTCAATTGGCTTAGGAGGCTTTTTAGTTTTTCTAAGTCAGCAAACGAGACGAGATCGGATTTATTTACGACGATGACATCGGCAAACTCAACTTGATCGGCAAGTAAAACACTCAAGCTTCTTGTGTCTTTTTCATCGAGACCAATTTCCCTGCTAAGCAGAGAATCCGTGCTGCCAAAATCCTTGAGGAAAGCGCCAGCATCAACCACTGTTACTGTGGTATCAAGCGTCGCGATATCGCTAAGAGATGTCCCGCTTTGATCGCGAAATGTAAATGTCTCTGCAACTGGTAGGGGTTCTGAAATGCCCGTGGATTCAATCACAAGGTAATCGAAACGCCCCTCCCTGGCTAATCTTGTGACCTCTATCAGTAAGTCTTCCCGTAGGGTGCAGCAAATACATCCGTTGCTCATCTCGACTAGACTCTCACTAGTTCGGCTTAGGCCTCCCTCCTGATTTACAATTAAGGCATCAATATTGATGTCACTCATATCATTTACAATGACAGCGATTTTTAATCCCTCCCTATTGTTTAGAATATGGTTAAGAAGGGTCGTTTTTCCTGCGCCGAGAAACCCAGAAAGTACGGTCACGGGTAATGTCCTGCTCGGACAGGACAGTTTCGAAATAATTGCATCTAAATCTTGTTGCATATCAGCAGTCCCCATAGTTGGGTTAGAAATTCTATTTCAAAAAGTTCTTCCACATTGCAGAAGGCTGCGGCAAATGATTTTTCGCGGTATATTTTGCGTTTTTCTTTTTGGTATAGGGTGTCTCTATTTCACCTTGTATTACGAAGTAGATTATCTGAGCGATTGGCATCCCAGCGTAAATTCGTACTGGCTGGATACAAGAAATTTCTAGCGTCCAGTGGTTCGCAAATCCGGCATCTCCTTTGCCAGCCGTTGCATGCACGGATATACCTAGACGTCCGGTACTGGACTTTCCCTCGAGAAAAGGCACGTAATCGATGGTTTCGGTATACTCCAAGGTCGCGCCTAAATAGATCTTCCCAGGATAAATAACGTAACCGTCCTTCGGAATCTCAACGTAAGTTACCTTATTTTCCACTCTGGCATCTAAAGTACTATTGTCGTAGACGGCAAGTATTTTGCCTAAGTGAACATCATAGCTGTTTGACCCGAGATGTTCAGCCTCAAAAGGTGCAATTATGATTCTCTTCAAGTTGAGAGCGCTTCGAATCTCTTTGTCGCTAAGTATCAATTTATTGCCTCTACTTTTAGTTGGCTGCGTTCCGATAATACTGGCCACTTTGACTGCATAAATCGGACATTTTCTGGCCCTACGCGAGAGATCAAATAGCTGAAGTTGTCAGTCGCGACATCCTTTTGGTCAGATTCGGAGAAAACAAAATACCTGAAATTCGCATTTATCAACCGATTAATCAAAGGGATCTCGCCTTTTTTTTTAAAGAATCGGCAAGATCTATCGATTGCGATCAATGGGTCGATAATTTTATAGGAGATCGCGATATCGCGCTGTTTTAGTTGCATCAGAAGTTTTGCAATATCCACCAAATCAGATAAATCCACCACAACAGAGCCGATCATTGAATCAGTCGATTTTTCGTCGAGAATTTGAAGCAATTCATCTACTGCTGTACAGCAGATACATCCGTTTGGTAGTCGATTTACGATCAGATTCTCTGGGGATCTTTCTGCGATTGGGGGATGCTGATGGACACTGGTGAGTAACAATAATGTCTTAGGGCCTCTTGCGCGTGATGCCATGGAGTAGACTAACGCTGTTTTAGCTGGGCCTGTTAAACCGCCAATCAAAATAAGATCTTTTAGGTATTTTGCGATTTCCAATTTCAGATTTTCCTGTTGTCCATGACGAATCACATAGTGTCGCCGTCAATTTCAATGTTTGAGCATACTTTTACCCTATGTTTTCCCATGGATCGCCTTGGTCCAGCCGTCAAAATCGAGAATGTTTCCTCGAGGATTCCCGCGTAACTCACCCTCTCTCATGGCAATATTGCCTCTCAATATGGTTGCGACCGGCCATCCTCTGACTTCCATACCTGCAAAAGGTGTCCATTTGACCTTGGTAGCCATCATCTCGTCTCGAAGAATAACTTTTCGCTTTAGGTCGACGATAGTGAGATCGGCATCCATACCGATCGTGATGCGGCCTTTTTTAGCTATGCTGTACACTCGCGCAGGGCCTGATGATAGCAGATCAACCATACGTAGGAGGCTTAAACGCCCATTATTTACGTGGGTAAGCATGATTGGGAGCATCGTCTGAACACCTGGTAGTCCAGACGGAGATTTTGGATATGGCAAAGCTTTTTCTAATAAAGAGTGAGGAGCGTGATCTGAACCGATGGTATCTACTAATCCCATGTCGATTGCTTTCCAAAGGGCTTCTTGATGCTGGAGCTCTCGTATCGGGGGGTTCATTTGTGCCCTTGCACCTAAAAGCTCATAGCATCCAGGAGCACTCAAAGTGAGGTGCTGCGGTGTTACTTCTACCGTTGCTGTGGCGCGGTGCTGTGCGAGCACAGCCATTTCCGCGGCAGTTGATACGTGCAGTACATGGATCCTCTTTCGTGTCCTAGATGCAATTCGAAGGATTCGTTGAGTAGCGATAAGTGCCGACTCCGGATCTCTCCAAATAGGGTGCATGGCCACGCCGCCGTCTGAGAGACTGAGGGACTCCTTTCTTTGGACTAGTCTTAATTCGTCCTCAGCATGAATGGCCACACGGCGACGGGAATGCGCAAGTATTTCGTGTAGAATATCGTCGGAAGCTGCGAGAAGACTCCCGGTTGAGCTGCCCATAAAGATCTTGATACCAGCACTTCCAGTCACCTCTTCCAAGGAGGATACGTTACTAATATTGTCCGCACATCCTCCTGCAAAGAAAGCTATGTCAGTCCATACTCGCCCTTGAGACCTTTTGATTTTATATGCCAATTGCTCGATGGTTGTCGTAGGAGGATTGGTATTTGGCATCTCAAGGACAGAGGTCACACCACCCAAACAAGCAGCTGCGGTACCCGATTCAAGGTCCTCTTTATATTCCATGCCTGGTTCGCGAAAGTGAACTTGAGAGTCAATGACACCTGGTAGCACGTGTAGGTGTTCCGCATTGTACCGTTCCTTTGCCGGTACATCAGAAAGATCTCCAATTTCCATAATTTTGCCATTATGAATACCGATATCCATTTTGGCAGCGAGCCAAGGTAGGACGACCGTTCCGTCCTGGACTATCAGGTCGAATGCAATGGGACAACTGCCATTCATCTGTACCCTCGCTTCAAATTCCGAGAGCATGATACGAGATATGCTGTTTTTGAATGTCTGGATACTTGCGCAGGTGAAATGCCAATTCGGTAATGCAAACGATTTGCATTACAGTCTAGGTCAGTGCAGTTGTCAAGTATCCTTATCGTTGTTTTTTAGGGAGTCTAGATTGGGCCCACTCAAGAGAAGAGTCAGATTTCAGACAGATACGCGTTGAACTCTTTTTGTCTGGCATCAAATTTTAGTCACCATTTCTTGTGTGATGGGAGCAATATTTTGAGCAGATATGCACCGGATCGTTTTCTGGAGGGGCGGGACTAAAGACTGTCTCTTGCGGTATTTCGCTGGTGGTGCTTGGGGGAGGCACTTGGCCGACTATATGACCGGCAAAGGGGCTTAATTTTTTTCGAAGTTTACACGGTCTTCCCTCGCATGCTTCTCTCCTCTCTAAAATTGGATCGGATATCTTCTGTAATACCTCAAAATTAAGACCACAGGTTTCACAGCAGTACTCGTATAGGGGCATCTTCGAGTCTCCAGTTATGGTAAATCTTGCAGATAACAGACCAACTCAGGTGAAAGCTGAAGCCCCATTTCAGTATTGCAAGGGGCTAACCCTCAGAGAAATTTTGTCTTACGGGCGAATCATTGCTGAAAATGCAAGTGGACTTTCAACCAAACTGGTCAAAGGATGCGAGGCGTCTCTGAGAGTGAGGCTAGCACCGTAGTTATAATTGCAAATTACTTGCAATAAGAAAAGGTGGTATAAACTTATCAGTCTGTTTAGGGATGATGAAAATGCAATAAATCTGTCAGCAGAAATGTTGCAAATCCCAGGGTTGCGAAGAACACGTCCCTTCGACGGTCAATAAATTTGGGGATCAAGTGAGCGATTGATATATAGGTCATCATGCCGGCTGCGGTAGCCAGAATGGCCCCTTTTGATAGGCCAATTAGAACCGTCAGGTGTGAGGCAACATTGCCGAGAAAAAAAAGTAGGATAGCTCCAGCACAGTAAAGAGTCGCTTTCCTGGTTGACGCATATTGCGAGCGCGTCATGAGCCCGAGCACCACCACTTCGGGAAGCATATGGGCTAGTACCCCCGAAAGAGCGTAGGTCGGGCTATCAGGGTTCGCTAGGAGGGCAGCAGATAACGTAACGCCATCAAAAAATGCACAAAGGCAGATGCAGGCTACCACCGAAAAGAATACTTCTTGGTCCAATTTACTGAATGAGTCAAATCCGCAACACGCCTTATGGGAAATCGTGAGTTTCCCTCGATGGGAGTGTGGGGATGGGTGGCTGTGGTGATTGGAATGAATGAAGGGCTTAAATTTTGTCTTTTTTCGTCGAGTAGCCAAGACTCGCTCAGATAGCCATACTAAGATCGCGCCGATCAAGGCCAGCAGAGCAAGATGCAGTGGGTTTTGATCAAGGTTATGCCAAGCATGGGGAGTGAGTTCAAAAACCGCTAGCGCCATAAGATAGCCAGTCCCGTAGCTCAATAACGTCTTGACCCGCTCGGGAGTACTCCACGTCCTTGCTAATCCAACTGAGACTCCAGACATCATCATGCTAGCAGCGGACGCCCAAAGCACGATGGATATGTTTTGTCCTACTAGGTTTGACACTGATGCCGACATCGTTCGAGTCCTTTCTGATCTACGCCGTGCACTGATCACAAATCCCCTTCAGAATAACTTCGTGGCTTTCGGTCGTAAAACCCCTGGGTAACTTCAAATTTAATTTTCCTGGACAGCCCATTACTTCGAAAAGGCGATCGCAGAGTCGGCAGAGAAAGTGATGATGATGGTGTTTGCCGTTGAGTTCGTAGCGTTGGACCATGCCTGGAAGATCCACTGTTACTATAGCTTTCTCTTCCAGCATGCCCTTGAGCGCTCGATAGACCGTAGCGATACCCAGACCGGGGACGAAATCCTGCGCTTTGGCAAGGATCTCGTTGGGACTCATAGGTCGGTCTTCATCTTTTAGAACCGCAAAAATGGCGTCTCTTTGGCGAGTGCGACGTTCCACGGAGAATTTCCCTTGTATTTGTTATTGATAGTCTGTTATCAAATTCTGCAGTTGATAGACGGTTATCATTTACGGGGAACGCGGTCAATGCATATTGCCGAAGGTATACTGCCAGCCAAAACTGCACTTTTAACAAGTATTCTCGCCGTGCCTTTTGTAGTGGCGAGCATTAAAAAAGTTCGTCGAATGATTGGTAATGTCGATGTTTCGTCCCCACAGAGGCCGCTATTCATGATGGCGCTGGCACTTTGCTTTGCCGTAACACTATTACCTATTCCTGTACCAATTGCAGGGGCCACATCTCACATGTGTGCAACGCCACTACTTGCACTGCTCTTTGGGTGGTCCGTGGTCCCTGCATTGGCTGCGTGTATCCTACTTCTCCAAGCATTGTTTTTTGCTCATGGTGGGCTGACGACACTGGGCGCTAATGTATTGACACTCGGGGTAGTTGGGCCGATTTGTGTTATCGCGCTGATGACGATTGGGAGAAAACTACGGATTCCACTTAAATTGAGCCTGTTCGTGTCGTGCACTTTGGGAAGTTTGGCTGTATATGTTGGAGACGCCTTGCTTTTGGGGTGGGCGCTCGGAGAAAGTGAAGATTTTCTGCGGGTATTCAGCGCAGTGGCAGCAGGATTCTTCCCAGTACAAGCTCCTCTCTCTCTGCTTGAAGGGGGCGTCAGTACCGCGATAGTTCTTCGACTGGCCCGTGAGAATCCGGAGTATCTTCCTCACAGCTTTGTGACCCGATTTGCACTTAAGAGACCCATTTTAAGTACGCAAGGTATTTTGTTCTTGATCTTCATTTTACTCGGTTCTGGAGGAGGCATCGAGGCTTATGCCGGAGATTTTCCGGGTCTTGATGATGCTGTCATTGCCAAGACAGCGGAGTCTTTTGGAATGATCTCCAAGGATATCTTTCCTTGGATTCAAGGCGAAATTGAACTGGCTGTCTTTTCCCTCGGCTTTTTTGTTGCTGGATGCACTGTGGGTAGCACCTTTCATCATTGGCAGTCATTTAAAAATCATGAGTTTAGACCTAAGGGGGTGCCGCCCCATGCATCTTGACCCCATCCATGCTCTTTATCGGGGGCGGGGTAGACTCAGGATATCACTGCCATCCAGGATCTTTATTTTACTATTTGGGCTTTGTTTCATCTTAATAACAAAACGGTGGACTGATGCACTTGCGGTCGCATTAGGTGCTACGATACTAAATATTGTAGAGCGCACAGGTCTAATACGAAGTCTGTTGCCTTGGCTATTGACAGCGAATTTTGCACTTATGTACGGCGTTCTTGCATGGTTTGGGGTTTCCAGTGGTGCCTTATGGCTACCTTTTTTGAAGTCTGTCGGAGCGACAGCGATCCTGTCCTGGTTTGGTGGAACTGTTTCCTGGGCATATCTAAAACGTCGCTATCTTGATTCTTCATCCTTGCGGTGGGTTGCTGCTTGGATTGATGAGGGGCTATTGCATGGCCAACTTCTTTTAAAAGATATCGAGCAACGTTTTGAAGTAGCTTTTGTGCGTGTCGGACAGGCATTCATTAGGCCGGAAAATGTCGCATTGGCCGTAGCAGGTGGGGTCGTCAACGCATTCCAGAAGTCCATCCGACTGGATGATGCCCGCCTACTCAGACAATCCTACCGGCCGAGTAATGAAGTGGATCCGCCAGACTCGGAGTGCTGTGCAACAGACGGAGAGCTGAACGATTTTTCGTCCTCTTGGTCTCAAAAGATGCTGTCTGTAGAACATCTTTATGTCAATTCTCCTTCGGGAGAACCGCTTCTCCATGATATTCACTTCTCGCTCAATAAGGGAGAGTGCCTTTATCTCGGTGGCGCTAGCGGATCAGGCAAGACCACTCTTTTGCGAACCATATGTGGGCTGTGCCCCATTCATCGGGGATCAATTACTATCGGCAAAAAGCACCGCGTTCGGTATCGTCGAGCGCTTGGTGCTGTGGGTTTTGTGCCGCAGAACCCTGACGATTCGTTTTTTGGTTCGACCCCAAGAGAAGACATTATCTGGGGGCTAAGACATAAAGGCCTTGGACATCTCGAAGCATGCCACAAAGCGGGAGAGATTCTTGCTGATTTTGGCATTTCGTATCTTATTGATAGACCTCTGTCCCGACTGAGTTTCGGTGAAAAAAAGAGGGTATCCCTAGCTGCGGCACTAGTGGCTCCGTGTCAACTACTGTTGTTGGACGAGCCCACATCTGGGTTAGACCCCGTTGCGGCCAAGATATTGATTGATTTGGTTATGACCCAAGTACATGCAAGAGGTACAGCGGTTGTCTGGGTTTCTCACGATGTTCAGATGCTACCCAAGGAAATTAAATCTGTTCTTTTATTGCGGGATGGATACCAAATTATTGCGGACCATCCTGATCAAGCTTTGATCGCGGGAAATCTCCGTAAAGCGGGTCTCTTGGTTTAGGTGTTCGCAAGAATTACACTTATTTGCTTCGTGTGTACTAGATGGTGATCCAACCGGATAATGAAAGGCTAAATATGACAGAGGCACCACTCGGAAAAATTCCTGTTACCGTTCTGACTGGATTTCTTGGGGCAGGAAAAACCACGCTACTCAATCGAATCATGACCGAGCATCACGGCAAGCGTATTGCCGTTATTCAGAATGAATTTGGCGAGATTGGCATTGACGGGGCATTGGTGATTAATGCCGACGAAGAAATATTTGAGATGAATAATGGCTGTATCTGTTGCACTGTACGGGGCGATCTCATTAGGATACTGGGTAATTTACAGAAAAGGCGCCATAAATTCGATTATGTTTTAATTGAGACGGATGGTCTTGCCGACCCAGCACCCGTCGCACAAACGTTTTTTGTTGACCCCGACATGCAGGAGTCTTGGCAGCTAGATGGTATCGTGACGGTGGTCGACGCTAAGCATTTGGATTTGCATTGGGACTCTAATGACGAGGTAAAAGAGCAGATTGCCTTTGCGGACCGCATTTTGCTAAATAAGGTCGATCTGGTCGAGTCTGCTGATGTGGACCGGATCGAAAGAAAGATTCGAGCCATAAATGCGTTCTGCGATATTTCACGGACAGTCAAGTCTGAGGTATCGGTAGAAAAAGTTTTGGACATAGGTGCATTCGATCTACGTAGAATCCTCGAGCTAAAACCGCAATTTCTCGAGCCCGAAGTGCCTTTTGAATGGTCGGGAATTTTTGATTTAGCAGATGGTTGTTATGACCTGCATTTAGATCCGGGTCCGGACCCGACGATGGATATGGTTCTCTTACCGATTTCGGACTTGTCGGCAGAGAACCTATTTAGGGCGCGTGAGAAAGCCGTAGTGACGTTTTCTGCTCAAGAATATTTAGCTGTTGCAGATCAGTCGTCAGTCACTCCTGGAGAGCACCTCTTTGAGGTCAAGACTTCGAAGTCTCTCCGCCTTTATCTGCAGGTATCGTCTCCCGGTCGTTATATTCTCTTCACCCAGCATCGGCCAGAGGAGTTTAACCTGCGCCTTGAGAAGAATGGACTTGCGCTGACAGCTGTATTTGAACAGTCCTACAATCTCGAACACGAACATGATTCGGAGATTTCTTCCGTGTCTCTAGAGTTCGAGGGAGATCTTGATCAGCAGAAGACCAGTCAGTGGGTATCGCGACTGCTGCAGGAGAAAGGTGCTGATATTTTTAGGATGAAGGGCATCGTGGCCTTCAAGGGGCAGGAGCGGCGATTTGTCTTCCATGGTGTGCACATGTTATTTGACGGGATTCCGGAACAATTATGGGGTGAAAAACGACGGATCAATCAGATGGTTTTTGTAGGGAAAAACCTCGACGGTGTGGCCTTGGACCGTGACTTCAGGAGCTGCTTGGCATGACCTCCGAAAATACAATAAGTGTCAGGCGAATGGTGCCATCGGCTCGGTACAGTTTTCGTGAAAGTGTTGTTCGCGGAGTATGGAGTCCAATCACGGCACGGGTAGCAGCCTTGACCTACGACGGTCAACTTCACCTCTTGGAAGGTGAAAGTCTCACACTTGCTAAGACTGTGATGGCCCATGATGGTGGTGGGTTGGATCTAAAGTGGTCGCCAGACGGAAGGCGCTTAGCGACATCTGGACAAGACGGGTCTGTGCGGATATGGGATGCGCATGATTTGAGCTTGCTACGTTCTCTGCCATGTGGTTCACAGTGGGTCGAACATGTGGCTTGGCAGGATTTCTCCACTTTGGCAGCAGCTATGGGCCGAAAGATCTTTTTGGGCGCTGTTGAAAGCGGAGAATGGTTTGAAGCCTATAGTGCAAACGGGGCTATTACCGGCCTTGCATGGCGTCCAAATGGTGAGCTCGTGCTGACAACCAACGGCCAGTGCCTACGTCTCGCTGTCGCTGACAGGATTCCCGCGCAAGTCGTGGGCGGCTTCAACTATCCCGTGGCTATGCTCAGGCTGGCGCTTTCACCTCAGGGCACATATGCGGCCATAGGGTGTCAGGATTCCTCCGCTCGAGTCTGGTTGGTAGATGAGGATGAAAACGGACTTGCCATGCGAGGGTATGACGAAAAAGTACAGGTAGTGGCCTGGGATTCTGGGGGGCAACAACTGGCTGTATCAGGGGGAGCTCTTGTTGCAGTATGGAGTTTTAAAAACCAAAGTCCTGAGGGCACTAAGCCGCGGGAGCTTCTGGGTCACAGCCATCTCGTAGTGGACGCTGCATTTAGTCCATGTGGACGTTACTTAAGCTCTGTAGATAAGGGCGGCATTCTGTGTGTGTGGGATATTACGAACGAGTGTTTGTCTCCAGTGGCAGCCGCATTAAACCCTGTAAGTTTTCAGGTTTTAGGTTGGTCTATGGACGGATCTAGAATATTCACAGGCGATTTAGACGGAGTTTTTGCTATTTGGACTATGGAAGATACTAAGCCGCTTGTCCTGTCCCAGCAAGGGTGACACAGGGGGGAGCCGCCGCATGAAAGCTTCACAATTTAAACCCAGCTCTGAGGATATCGCGTTAGCTAAGGCGGCTCTAAGAGGGATCAGTCCTCAGGAAGGGGGATCGGCGGAAACCGGACCGTATGACGTGGAACAAGTGTTTGCGCATCTCGGTCTTCCCAAAGGCGTCGTTCAACTCTTGGTTACAATGCTTCGAGCAACCGCTGAAGGTCATGCGTTGACTCTTATTGCTGGTCAAAAAGAGATGACCACTCAGGAGGCTGCCGAGTTTCTAAGTGTGTCTAGGCCCTTTCTGATCAGGCTGCTTAAGAGTGGCGCATTACCGTATCGTCTAGTGGGCAAGCATCGGCTTATCAGATTGGAAGACCTGATCGACTATCAGGTGCGATGCTCAGTCCGTCAGGAAGGCGCCATGCAGGACCTAGTCGAACTGTCGGAAGATCTGAAGCTCTACTAGATAGGCATGTAGGTGGCAGCCACAAAATTGACCGTCGCGTATGTACCTTGAGTTGCACATTTTCAGCGTTCTAGGGAAATTACTGATCATGCGCTCAGGTTATCCTGCAAACATGCCGGTATGGGTATTGGTATAAACAATAGGTGACTCGATGAGATACCGAAAGGCACTACAAACACTCGGCACAAAAACACCCGAAGAGCTAATGGCTATGTTTGATCGGGTCACATGGACTTTAGGGATAACTTCTCTCTCTTCGGTTCCACAGGAACCCGTGGATACCGAGGCGGCGATAGTTTTCGGTACTTACCTTATCGGCCTATGCGATCTGCGCTTAGGGCGTTTTCTTGCGGTGCTCCTCAATTGGTTGGCTAAGCGACACCATTTGCTTAATCCATCTAAGCTTCTAAAAATGGCGAGGGCTTTCGAGGCCGAAATGGGCGAGCAAGCCGTGCTGCGATTATCGATGCATGTCCTGAGAGCGGCTGATCCAAGGCGATTCCAGCATTTTAATCCGAGACCCCTGACAGCCCCGTTTTACGCGGAGCCTAGGTTAGCTGCGCTTGTGGACCAGAAACTTGAGCAGGAGGGCTATTTTCTTGGCCTGTCCGCTTCTGAAGGTTTTCGTATACCAAAGTTGGCGTTCCCGCTTAGAGACAGCGACCTGCTTACGGAGGAGAACTTGCTCAGGCGCAATGAGCAGCTTCGCCAACGCATTCTATACGGAACGACTTGGTGAACTGGCGCAGTTCTTCTGCTGCGCGACTCTCCAAATATGACTGCCAATGAACTAGCCGATACCCTGATGCTGAGCTACGAGCCAGCTAATCGTTTAGTGACGGAGATTAACTGATACCGCGACCTGGGTTTTGCGATCCCAATATCTGAGTACTTTGCAGGCTGTCTTTGAAAGTTCACCAACCTAAAGCGCTCCCTGGACCTTTAGGCTGCGCAGCCGCGTATTGATCAGCTCGCTGATCCGTAGCGGTATCTTAGCCTCGGAGTGCGTTGCACAGACCTCTTTGGCGAGGTGATCCTTAGCGGCGATGACTTTTTCGCTGATGCTAGCCAGTCGACGCTGAAAGGTGGCAGGTCGGATCTCAAGGCTCTCCTCGAGCTGCTTGACCTGATTTGCGCCGATCTTTGAGAACTCGTTGCGGTCGCCGATCTTGAACGCAAAAGTCGGCTTGAGTTTGGGATAAATTGCAGTCGACACGAGATCGTAGAAGGGCGCTAGCTCGTTCTGCCCCTCGCGCAAAAGAAACGAGATGTTCTTGGAGTGGCTATCGTTGTTACCGATGATAAGGTTAAATGCGATCCAATCGAGAAAGGCTTGCACGCTGCTGATAATGCCGTCAGGACGTACGCTGTCCCTGATCAGCTGGTAGTTCTGCCTGAGAGAAGGACCACCCTTGTCTTCGTACTTCGACGCGCTCGTGATCCCTTGCGCCTGACAGAAGTCCTGTTGATGAATCCGATGGACGCCGCTGTCGTCAACGTAGCGATCATAGCGCTCGACAACGAACAGAGTGTGGGGACCGTCCACGAGCGAGCACTTCGGAACGGAAAGACCTACAGCTCGTGCGAGCTCCATGCAATAATATTCGTTGTATACGGACTCCTTGACGCCGGAGCGCTGGATAGGCGCCTTGACAATGTGTGTCGTCGGCGCGCCCCGCGTAGGTAGCAGGAAAGTGGTTCCGTCATAGATCACCGGGAACTTATCCTGAGCACCCGCAAGCGACAAATATCCGGGATCCATCTCCGCGATGACGTCAGCGACAGGTTGGCGATCACTAATCGCGGCGTAGACGCGCTCCATGTCAACCGGGACCGCTTTCGTCGGACCAACACCAGGTACAAAGGCCGATTGGTCGGTGACGATGATCGCCCCAGCGCAGTCGCGACCGTACTGCTCGAGAAAGTCGAAGTCGCTGGAAATTCCGCGCGTGCTCTGCAGATGCTCCCGGACTTCGCCTTCGGGAAGCAAGTTCTCAAAAAATGAGCGCGTGATGCGATTCCCGAAAACTTTTTGGGTCATGGGCATCGCAAGGCTTAGCGCAAAGCGATTGTCACTCGCGAGCCACGAGTCTGCGTACTCGAAAGAGTAGACGAGCTCGTCGTCCTCTTTCATGCGCCCGACAAGCTGACTTTCGTAAAAGACGTTGAGGTATCTCAAGGTTCACCTTGGAGCACAACTTTGAGTCCGAGATATTTCGCCATCTTGACGAGAGTTGAAAGCTTGACGTCGGTGTTGCCAAGCTCGATCCTGCTGATTCGATTGTGAGAAAGCTGGCAATAGTCCGCCAGAGTCTTTTGCGTTACGCCGATCGCTAGCCTACGCTCTCGCAGCGCGGGCCCTAGATCTGCCGTCTTGCCTATGATTACATGCATTAACGCCCTCAATTCTCTCTATAGAGAGAATATAGTCGCCTTCATGTCATTTATCAAGGGTATTCTCTCTGGAGAGTGAATAACGCTATCGGTGATCGCTTTTGTCATCAGATTCTCTCTACAGGGAGAATCCATCGGACCAAATCCTTGGGTTTTGAAGACGCTGTAGGGAATATCGTAGCCATGAGTATCCAGCCCTCTACCATGAGCGCGGATCTTTTTGGGTTAGACCTTAATCAGCTAGCAAGTTTAGCTGATCACCAGCATCCAGATGAGTTGGTTGTATTGTCGCAACGATTTGAGCCAGATCCTGAGCTTTTACGAAGCATTGTCAGATGAATTGACATACAAATGTTGCTAAGAGAGTTACAGCGGCGGTACGCCTATGAAGTACTTCACCAGTGATACCCACTTTGGGCACTACAGGTGAGCTGGAGGCTTATATTCACTCGTGAAATCTGTATTCAGGCTTAGTGTGGTAAGTCTGAATATGGGTTCCCATATTCAGACTAAACTAGACCTTTCAGCAGGTTCCTCTTGGCTTTTTCCTGCCAGCTCTGAGCCCTTAACTCGGATCATGACAAAGAACTATGTTGGCGATTGCTATTGGCGTAACGAAAAACATGATGAACGATCGACTTCGGGAAGGCTTTCCAGCAATTCATCGGTGAGAACTCCGCGGTTATGCTTTGTGACAAAGAGCAGATTGGTGAGGCATATCGTCTGGATTTATGCATCATAAAATGTGATAATATGAGTCATATCCCTGTGAGGTATGCCTCGTGAATGACTCTAAGTGCTGGAACTGGCAGGAAAAAGATTGGCCACGGTTCAAATTCAATAAAAACGTCTCAGTAGACTTAGAGCCGATGCTTCAAAAAAATGCTGGGCTACTCCTAGGTGTTTGGCGGCATCTGGATGACGCTGACAGAGGTCAACTCACCATAGAGGTACTTACCAGTGAGGCGATCACAACCAGCGCCATTGAAGGAGAGCAACTAGACCGTGCCAGCGTGCAATCCTCACTGCAGCGACGCCTCGGACTTGTCGCGAGTCGCACCAGTCGCAAACGGACCGAAGAAGGTGTGGCGGAGCTGATGGTTTCGGTATATCGCGATTTCAAAGCAGATTTATCAAAAGACACTCTGTGCAGTTGGCATGTCATGCTGTGTGGAGAGCGTCGTGATCTTGACATCGTCGGAGATTACCGTCGCCATAAGGAACCCATGGTCATAGTTTCCGGACCCGCACACGAGCCTCAAGTCCATTTTGAGGCTCCTCCTTCGGAGCGGGTACCAGCAGAAATGGAGGCTTTTATCGACTGGTTTAACGCGAGTGCACCATCGCGCGAGAATACTCTGCCACCACTCGTGCGAGCCTCAATTGCACATCTATATTTCGAGACTGTCCATCCATTCGAGGATGGCAACGGTCGTATCGGTCGCGCTCTTGTGGCCAAGTCTCTCGCCCAATCTTTGCAACAGCCGATTTTGTTAGCACTCTCGGAAGTATTACTGGAGCAGCGTCGCCGCTACTACGATATGTTACAAAAGGCTAGTAAGTCGCTGCAAATCGATGAATGGATCCAATACTTCGGACGGATGGTTTTAAACGCCCAGGAGTCAGCCATTGCGGCAACTGAGTTCGTAATCGCAAAAAATAAATTTTTGACTCAGCACTCCAATGATCTCAATGAGCGCCAATTCAAGGCGCTCACGAGAATGTTTAATGCTGGATCCAGCGGATTTGAGGGAGGTCTTAGTGCTGAGAAATATATCAGTATTACTCGAACCTCTCGTGCGACCGCAACTCGTGACTTAGGCGCTCTAGTGGCTATAGGAGCGTTGACCAAGACTGGTAGCGGCAAAGGCACGCGTTATCATTTAAAAATGACTTGAGATGCTAACTTGTTGGGAAATTTCGCGCTATCCGGCTACCTTGAATCCAGAACGCGAACCTTGCATCGATCACTAGTGCCAAATTAGATTGATGTAGATGAGGCCTTACAATTTAACATTATTATATTATTTCTTGAGAATCGCGATTATTAACTGAATTCGTCCACCAGCTTGCGAATTTTCACTTTATCTCCTAGGTATGGAAAATGACCCTCATATCCAATGACGCGCTCCGTGACGGCAAGGGTTGTCGCGAGCTGATCAATTGCCGAGCGAGGAATATAGGGATCATTCACACCCTCGATGATTAGGGTTTTGATCGGCCAATGTAAAGTTTTTACAGGCTTGGCGATTATGATGCTGGAAACTTTGTCTAGCAAGCTTACAGCAATGATTTGGCGGTACATTGACCTGATTTTCGACGAATGCTGCTTAAGCCGGTCGTCCATCACCACGCCCTTGGACGCCAACTCTTGAGCAATCTTATTCGTGCTTTTAAGTTGAATCCAAATTGGGTGCCTTGCAACGAGGACGTCAAATCCTGAAAATGCGCCATTGAAAAGGATGACTGACCGTGGCAGCTGGAATCCGCGTTTAATTCTGAAAAGTAGTGCCAAAATCGTCACAGTTAGGCCGATATCATGGGCTACTACTTGCTCCGGGGCTTCATGCTCGATCAAAGGTCCAAGCGCTTTGGCAAGTTGACGTATATCGGCGCTACCGGCAGAGTCGATTAAATCGGCCAGAGTGACGATTACCGTGTCATTGTGTATTCCGACGAAGTCGACATCCGATTCTGGCGCAAGCCGGCAGTGCATTCTGATCATTTCGGCGAAGCCGCTGTCACACTCCCTTTACAAGCCGCAGTAGTACTAGAGCAACGCCTGGGAGTC
>Ga0194132_10006293_pt1 | contig 18512 bp, 12 predicted proteins | sample TA2KigOf80mmetaG_FD_148612 | JGI IMG/M metagenome (GOLD analysis project Ga0194132, IMG submission 148612) | Freshwater microbial communities from Lake Tanganyika, Tanzania - TA2015054 Kigoma Offshore 80m | ecosystem: Environmental > Aquatic > Freshwater > Lake | place: Tanzania: Lake...
GTATACGCCAAACTCAGCGGCGAAGTCATCGAAGTGAAGAAGATGCTATCCGCCTTCATCCGCAAACTCCGCACCGACCCCACGGACCGCTGACCGCCGGCCGCTGATAGCTAAATGCAAAAGCTCGCTGAAATTTCCATCCGCCGGCCGGTCTTTGGCACGATGATCGTGCTGGCGTTCGTGGTGGTGGGCATCGCGGGCTATCTCAAGCTCGGCGTGGACCGCTCGCCCCCGGTGGACATCCCCACAGTTTATGTCTCCACGCGGTTGCCCGGCGCGTCGCCGGTCGAAATGGAATCGCTCGTCTCGCAACCAGTCGAAGAACAGGTCAACACCGTCGAGGGTATCACCGAACTGCGCTCCATCTCCGGCATCGGCAGCTCGTTCGTCATCCTGCAATTTGACCTCCGTCGCAAAGTCTCCGAGGCTGTCGAGGACGTGCGGAATCGCGTCACCGGCCTGAGTGGCGAACTACCGCGAGACGCCGACCCGCCGCAGGTAACAAAGTTCGACACCGAACGCGGTGGGGTCATTTCCGTCTCGCTATCTGGTGACCGAACACGCCGTGAGCTGACTGAGCTCGCGGACAAGGTCGTTAAAGTGCAGCTCGAACGCGTGTTAGGCGTTGGCGAAGTGGAAATTCGCGGTGGCTTATCCCGCGCCATCAGCGTGTGGGTGGATCCCGACCGGTTGGCGGCTTACGGTTTGTCCATTACCGCCGTGCGCGAGGCCATTGTGCGGCAAAACGCAAATATTCCGGGTGGCAACGTCATCGCGCCTGTTCGGGAACTGACGCTCCGCACGGTCGGGCGGCTTACGGAGCCACGCGAGTTTAACGAACTTGTCGTCGCCACTGTGAACGGTTCACCCGTCCGCATCCGCGACCTAGGCCACGCAGAAGATGGCACGAAGGAGCAACGCTCCATCTCGCGTCTCAATGGTCGCCCGTCTGTCACGCTCGACGTGAAACGGCAGGCTGATGCAAACACCGTCGCCGTCATCGAGGGGGTGAAGAAAAAACTTCCCGGAATTCAGGCGCAGCTTCCGGCGGACATCAAGTTCGAGGTCATCGAAGACCAGTCGCGCTACATCTACGAGGCACTGCACGAAATCAACGTCCACCTCGTGCTGGGCAGCATCCTCGCGAGCCTTGTTGTCTTTGCGTTCATGCGGAGCTGGCGCTCGACGCTCATCGCGGCGGTGGCGATTCCTTGCTCGGTGATTTCGACCTTCGGCGTGATGTGGGCGCTGAACTTCACGCTCAACAGCGTCACGATGCTCGCGCTCGTGCTGATGGTCGGCATCGTGATTGATGACGCCATCGTGGTGCTGGAAAACATCTTCCGCTTCGTGGAAGAGAAGAAGATGCACCCGTTCGATGCCGCGCGGGAGGCGACGAAGGAAATCGGCACGGCGGTGCTGGCCACGACCCTGAGCCTCGTGGTGATTTTCGTGCCGGTGTCGTTCATGTCGAGCATCGCGGGGCGGTTTCTTTACCAGTTTGGCATCACGGCAGGTGTGGCAGTGATGGTGAGCTTGCTCGTGTCCTTCACGCTCACGCCGCTGATGAGCGCGCGCCTCTTCAACCTCGGTGAAGTCAGCAAGGCCGGGCACGGCGGGCCAAAATCGCGCGGTGGGTTCTACGGTTGGATGGAAGGTCTGTATCTGGCGGTGCTGGGCCTCTGCATGCGGCATCGGTTTCCAGTGTTGCTGCTCGCTCTGGCTACAATGGTGTCGTCTTACCCGCTTTACAACGCGCTGCGGCAGGAGTTCACGCCGGGCAACACGGACGAAGGCGAATTTGAAGTGGGCCTGACTGCGCGCGAGGGCACTAGTCTCATGCAAATGGATGAGGTCGCACTGCTGGTTGAACGCGAGTTGATGGCCATGCCGCAGCTTAGGCTTCTGCAAGGCGGCGTGGGCTCCAGCCGCCTCGGTGGCGCAAATTACGCGCGCTTCTATGTCCGGCTAGCGCCGCATAACGAGCGCGTCTTCATGTGGTCGCGCCTCCTTTCCACCCGGCCGCAGGATGCCTTCCAAAACAACTACTCACAGCGCGATGTAATTCAGGAGGTGCGCGGCCGGCTGCGGAAGATTCCCGGCGTGCGCGTTTCCGTGCGAGCCTCCTCCGGCTCCATCAGCTTAGGCGGACCGAACTATGAAATTGATTTTTCCATTCTCGGCCCCGACCTCGAATCGCTCTCACAGTATGCCGAGGAACTTCGCGCGCGTGCGCCGGAGCTGGGCTTGGCCGACGCGGACACCACGCTGAAGCTCGACAAGCCAGAGTTCCGCGTCGTGGTCAACCGCGAGCGCGCCGCTGCCCTCGGCGTAGCCGTCGAGGACATCGCCACCGCGCTCCGCATCATGGTGGGCGGGGATGACCGCGTCTCGCGCTTCCGCGACCCGGCAATGGGTGATGATTACGATGTGCAGCTTCGCCTCGCCGACGGCTCGCGCAATGATCGCGACACCATCGCGCGTCTTTACGTGCCACGCCGGAGTGGTGGGCTGGTGCGGCTCGACAACTTGGTGGACATCGTTGAGGGCCAGACGGCATCGCGCATTGACCGGCTCGACCGCCAGCGGCAGGTGAGCATCCGCGGTAGCATCGCGCCCGGCTATGCCTTGAAAGACCGGCTCGACGCGCTGAAAAAAGCCTTCGAGGAAATGAACCTGCCGGCCACCTACACCACGCAAGTCTCCGGTCGCGGTCGCGAATTGGAGCGCACCTTCTCCGAGTTCCTGTGGGCGTTCCTGCTCTCGGTCATCTTCATGTACATGATTCTCGCGTCGCAATACGAGAGCCTCGTCCACCCGTTCACCATCCTGCTTTCGCTGCCGCTCTCGCTGCCCTTCGCGCTCTTTTCGCTGTGGGTCACGAACAACACGCTCAACCTCTATTCCGCGCTCGGCCTGCTCGTGCTCTTCGGTGTGGTGAAGAAAAACGCCATCCTTCAAATCGACCACATGAACAATTTGCGCGCGCGCGGCTTCGACCGCCTGCAAGCTATCATGGATGGCAACCGCGACCGGCTGCGCCCCATCCTGATGACCACGCTCACGCTCGTCGTCGGCATGATTCCCCTCGCGCTTGGCACTGGGCCAGGAGCGGAAGAGCGCCGTGCGGTGGCCGTCGTCGTAATCGGCGGACAGACGCTCTGCCTGCTGCTCACCCTGCTCGTGACACCGGTGGTTTACTCCTACCTCGACGACGTCGCCCAACTCTTCCACCGCCGGCCCGCACCTGCCTCCGCTGAGCCGGTGCCGGTGAAGTGACGCTTCTCTCGTCGCTCCACACCGGAGCGTCGAGCCAAGTCAACCGCGCTTCACCCAATCGAAGAAGCCAAGTTTCTCCAGCTCAGCGCGCAGCGCGGCTTGTTGGTCTGCGTTCAAGCTGCCGTTCGGGAGGCGCGCCGGGCCCACGTCCACGCCGAGCATCTTCATCGTCGCCTTCGCCGCGCCTATGTAGCCGCGCGCGGCGAGCACGGCGATGGTCTGCACGCTGCGGAACTGCTCCTCGCGCGCGGTCTTCAAGTCGCCGGCGGCAAACGCCTTCATCAGCCGCACGTAAATCGGCGCGGCGAAGTTAAATGAGCTGCCCACTGCGCCGGTCGCGCCCAATGCCAGCGCGCCAAGCATGATTTCATCGAAGCCATACGGTAGGTCGAACGCGCCGCCCCGGAACGCGCGGCAGAGCTGGTATTCCATCAGGTTGTTGCTCGTGAATTTGATGCCCGCGAGGTTCGGGATGCGGTCGGCGGCTTGTGCGAGAAACTCAGACGGCGCAAGGTTGATGCCGGTGAGCAGCGGAATCTCGTAGTAGTAGAACGGCAGCTCCGGCGCGGCGGCGGCGATGTCGGCCATGCAGTCCACGAGCCGCGCGACGTTGCTCGGCTTGAAGTAGCTCGGGGCCAGGGCGGAGATGGCGACCGCGCCGAGCTGCTGAGCCTGCGCCGCGAGCACACGTGCGTCGGCGAGGCAGTTCGCGCCGACGTGAACGATGACTTTCAGTTTCGCGCCGCGCACAACATCCATCCAGCGCCCGGCCAACGCCCGGCGTTCCTCGAGTGTGAGCGAACTGCTTTCACCGGTCGTGCCACCGATGAAGGCGTAGCTGACGCCGTTGGCCGCGAGGTGCGCGGCCTGGGCTTCGACGGCTTTAAGGTTGAGCGAACCGTTCGCGTGGAACGGCGTGTGCGTGGCGGCTACGAGGCCGGTGAGGGATAGGTGTTTCATAGTTGGATTAACCGCGAAAGGGCGTAAGGGACACGGAGAAGAAGGTTTTTGAGCGGTGTTGGTTTTGTGCGCTTGGCGTTCTTTCGCGGCAAATCATTAGGCCGGTAATTGGGCCTGTTCCAGCCGTTGCCAGCAATACCAGAGCATGCGCGGCAGGTGGAACGGGCCTTTGTAAATCGTCCCCTTCGCGCGCGAGGAGATGCGGCCATCGCGGTGCAGGTAGCCGAACCACTCGCCGTGCTCGCGGTCGGGGAAGTGCGCGAAACTCCAGTGGTGAACCTGCTCGTGCATCCTGGCGAAGCGCGCCTCGCCGGTGAGTTGCCACGCGAGCAGCGTCGCGATGACGGCTTCATTGTGCGGCCACCAGAACTTCATGTCGTGCCAGTATTCCTGCACGGGCTTGCCGAAGAGGTCCGTGAAGTAGAGCAGGCCGCCGTGCTCGGTGTCCCAGCCGCGCGCCCACATCCAGTCGAGGATGGTCGCGCCGAGTTGGATGAGCCGCCGGTCTCCGCGCAGCGCGCCTTCGTGCATCACAAACCACGCGCACTCAATCGCGTGGCCGGGGTTGAGCGTGCGGCCATCGTGATGGTCAATCACGCTGCCGTCCGGCGCGACGCATTCCAGCAGCGCGCGGTGGTCCGGCTTGAGGAAGTCGCGCTCCATCTCGGCGATGCTGCGGTCAATCCACTCCGTGCAGGTGCGCCCGTTCACGGTCACGTCGCCGAGGTTCGCGCGCAGCTCCTGCGCCGTCGCGATGCCAATCAGGTGCGGGCCGATGCCTTTCATCGGGCGCGTGGCCTCGAACTTTGGCGGCATCACGCCCGGCGTGAAGCTGTGGTGCAGGTAGGTGGCGAAGAACTTCACCGCGTCCTCGGCGGCGCGGGCGTCGCCGGCGGCCTTGGCGAAGGCGGCATTCGCAATCGCGGCGAAGGATTCGCTGTAAACGTAGCGGCGCATCCGCAGCGGCGCGCCCTCGCGCGTGACGGTGAAGTAGAGCTTGCCGTCCGGCGCGGCGCAGTGCGCGCGGAGGAACTCGATGCAGGAACGCGACGCGGCAAGGAAGTCGGCGCGCTTCGGACTTCCCTCGCCCCCGTGGGGGGAGAGAACCAACGGCCCGCCAACTGCCGCGATTTCGGCCTCTGAACCCGGACGGACACCCCTCACCCCATCCCTCTCCCCCGGTGGGGGCGAGGGAGAAGAGGCCACAGTGTTCGCGAGCGTCGCAAACATCCACGCGGCGCGGCCTTGGAACCACACGCTTTTGTCCGTGTCGATGACACTGCCGTCGCGGTCAAGGCAGGTGAGGATGCCGCCGTGCTCGCGGTCGAGTCCGTGGCGCAGCCAGAACGGCATCACGTCGCCGAGCAGGGTGTCGCGGTAAAATGGCGCCAGTGCGACGCGGCCGTCGGGATCCGCAAGAGTAGATGATTCCGTCGCCATGCGAACGCCTTTAGCGTGACAGGCCTCAGGCTTGACGAAAAGCGCATCCCCTCGCATCTGGGTCTCTGGTAAGCCTCACAACCCAAAGGCCGTGCATGGCAACTTGAACCCGAACAGGCGAATTGCAGTTGCCGTGTCGCGGGAGAATTCATGGACGGCTACCATATGTCGCCGGCACAATTTCATAAACACAGTGTGAGTTAAGCCGCGACTGACCTGCGCGGGCGGCCCTGTCAGCCAAGGCTTGTCACTGCGTCACCGTTGGCTCAGGTCAAAATTGCCTTGGGCACTTGGCCATATACATCTGTGAGCCGGAAGTCGCGGCCGGCGTAGCGGTAGGTGAGCTTCTCGTGGTTCAGGCCGAGCAGGTGCAGGACCGTCGCGTGAAGGTCGTGGACGTGCATCTTGTCTTCGACGGCCTTCGCGCCGTAGTCGTCGGTGGAGCCGAAGGAGAAGCCGGGCTTCACCCCGCCGCCGGCGAGCCACATGGAGTAGCCTTTGGCGTTGTGACCGCGGCCGTCGGCGCTGCCGTTGGTGGGCGTGCGGCCAAACTCACCGCCCCAGATGACGAGGGTGTCCTTCAGCATGTCACGCTGCTTGAGGTCGGCGAGCAACGCAGCGATGGGTTGATCCACGGCAGCGCAACTGGAGGCGATGCGGTTCTTAAGACCGTTGTGATGATCCCAGCCTTGGTGGCAGACCTCGATGAAGCGCACGCCTGATTCAGCGAGGCGGCGGGCCATGAGGCATTGCTTGCCGAAGTTGTCCGTCGTGCCCTGACCGATGCCGTAGGCCTGCATGGTGGCGGCGGATTCCTTGCTGAGGTCCATGATCTTCGGCACTTCGCTCTGCATGCGGAAGGCGAGTTCGTAGCTCTCGATGATGCCTTCGACTTCGGCGTTCGCGCCGCCGTTGGCCAGCAGGTCGCGGTTCATGGACTGGACGAGGTCGAGCTGCGCGCGCTGGGCGGGGGCGGAGATTTCCGGGTTGTGCAGGTTGCCGATGCCTTGGCTGGTGCCGGTGTCGTTTTTGCGGGCCTTCTTGTCCACGGGGCCGGCGCTGGCGGGCGCATCCATGCGCGTGCCTTGGAAGGACGCGGGCAGGAAGGCGCTGCCATAATTCTGCGCGCCGCCGAGCGCGATGGGCGCGGCGATGGTGAGGTAGCCGGGCAGGTTCTGGTTCTCGGTGCCGAGGCCGTAGAGCGTCCATGCGCCGAGCGACGGGCGCACGAAACGCGCGCTGCCGGTGTGGAGCTGCACGAAGGCCTGCGGGTGGTTCGGGATGTCCGTGTGCATGCCGCGCAGGAGGCAGAGGTCGTCGGCGTGCGCAGCGACTTTCGGGAAGGCATCGGAAATCCACAGGCCGCTTTGGCCGCGTTGTTTGAACTCGGCGACGGGCGCGACGAGCTTGCCCTTGTCGCCCGCTTTCCCGGCGTCGGCGCCGAGCCTGGGCTTGTAGTCAAAAGTATCGAGGTGCGACGGCCCGCCCTGCATGGCGAGGAAGATGACGCGCTTGGCCCGCGCCGGGAAATGCGGGGCCTTCGGCAGCGTGGGGCTCTGGTAGCCGGCGGCTTGCGCGCTGAGGCCGGCGAAGGCGAGGTAGCCGAAGCCAGCCGAGACGGATTTCAACATGTCGCGGCGCGTGAGCGCGAGCGGCTGGAGGTTGCGGCAGTCGAAGGGGCGGTTGGTGTTCATAGGTTTACTTGATGTAACGGAACTCGGCGGAAGCAAACAGGGCTTGGCAGAAAGTGGTCAACGCGGCTTCGGGTGAACTGCCGCGTCCGGAGGCGTGAGTGTTCAGATAGCTTTCCGCACGCGTGAGCTCGGCGGCCGTCGGCGGACGCGAGAAGGCGAGTTGGTAGGCGGCGGTGATGCGTTCGCGCGGGTCGGCGCTGGTGCCTTGGAAACGCTTGGCGAAGGCCGCCGCGTTCTCGCGGATGAACGGGCTGTTCAACATGTAGAGCGCTTGCGATGGCACGGTGGTCACTTCGCGCGCCGCCACGACGAGGCTCGGCTCTGCGAAGTCGAAGAGGCCCAGCGCCTCCGGCAGCATCTCGCGCACGATGGGCAGATACACGCTGCGATGGCGTGAGTCGGACTTGAGTCCGGTGCGTGCGGCGCGCCCCAAGTCCGTGTCCGCCATGTTGCTGACGGCGGAGCCGGTGGCGGGCCGGGCATCCAGCCGGCCACTGACAGCGAGGATGCTGTCGCGAATGGATTCCGCATCGAGGCGGCGCTGGTTGGCACGCCAGAGCAGGTTGTTTTCCGGGTCAGCGGCGAAATTCTTCGCGTCCATCGCGCTCGCGAGCCGGTAAGTGCGGCTCAGGGCGACTTCGCGAATCAACTGCTTCACGGACCAGCCACTGGCGACCAATCGCGCGGCCAGGAAATCGAGCAGCTCGGGATGCGTGGGCCGCTCGCCGGTTGCGCCGAAGTTGTCCGAGGTGCTGACGAGGCCGTCACCGAAGAGATGCTGCCAGACGCGGTTGGCCATGACGCGGGCGGTTAGCGGGTTGGCGGGGTCGGTGAGCCAGTTCGCGAGTTCGAGGCGGCCGCTTTGGCCGGCGGCAATTTTCGCCGGGCCATCCGCGCCGAGCACGGTCACGAAGCCGCGCGGGATGACTGGCCCCTTCTCCTCCAACTCGCCGCGCACATAAATGGGGCAGTCGGCGGGTTTGCCGTCGAGCACGGCCATCGCGAACTCGCCGTTTGGCTCGCCCCCGGCCTTTGGTGCGGCGGGAGTTTCCGGATACTTGTCCGGCTTCTTGGCGGCTTTGGCGGGCTTGGGGGCGTTGCCTCCGCCCGCGCCGACGAAGCGTTCGTAGGCGGCGATCTTTTCCGCCTCGGTCATGTTTTTCAGGCGCGTGGCAGCTTTCGGGTTCTTTTCGGCGAACCGCTTAAGCGCCGCTTCCATCGCGGGGGTCAGTTTGGCGGGCGAAGTTTTCTCCGGCGTCTCGCTCTTAGCAGGGGCAGATGCGGCAAGCGCGGGCGCGGGCGAATACGACTTCACCAGCGAGACATGCGTGGAGGGTTGGCGGTTCTTGCCGTTGCCCGCGATGCCAAAGTGCGTCTCGGTGCTCTTGAAGATGCCGGCGACGGCGTAATAATCGCGCTGAGTGACTGGGTCGAACTTGTGGTCGTGGCAGCGCGCGCAGCTCACGGTCACCGCCATCACCGCGCGCGTGGTCACGTCAATCTGCTCGTCCACCTGCTCCATGATGAAGGCCTCGCGGTTGCGCTCGTTGAGGCCTTTGGGGCCAATGGCGAGGAAGCCAGTGGCGATGAGCAATTCGTTCCGCTGCGCCGCATCCTTCGCCGGCAAAAGGTCGCCCGCAACCTGTTCGCGGATGAAGCGGTCGTAGGGCTTGTCAGAGTTGAAGGCCGCGATGACGTAGTCGCGGTAACGCCACGCTTCGGGGAAGGCGAAATTGCGCTCCTTGCCGCTCGACTCCGCGTAGCGCGCCACGTCCAGCCAATGCCGGCCCCAGCGCTCGCCGAAGTGGGGGGAGGCGAGCAGTTTGTCTACGAGTCGGGCGATTGCCAATTGCCGATGGCCAGAAGCTGATTCGTAATCTTTCACAAACGCCGCGACCTCCTCTGGCGTGGGCGGGAGGCCGATGAGGTCGAAGTAAAGGCGTCGCGCCAAGGTGGCCGCGTCGGCGTCTCCAACGGGCTTGAGCTGCTTCTCCTCCAGCTTGCGGAGGATGAAGCGGTCCACATCTGTGGCGCTCCATTTCGCGTCCTTCGGCTGCGGGACGCCAACGGGCTTCACGGGCTGGAACGACCAGAAATTCTTTCCCTCGGCAAGGGTGGGCTTGGTCGTGACCTTGGCCTTGCTGTCGCGCGGGTCGGGCGCGCCCATGAGCACCCACTTCTCAAAGTCGGCGATCACCTCGGGAGACAGCCGCTCCTTCGGTGGCATCATTTGGTCCTTCTTGTCGCTGCGCAAAGCGGCGATCAGCAGGCTGCCGCTGAGATTGCCGGGTTCGATCGCGTGCCCCGACGAGCCGCCCGCGCGCAAACCCTCGCGCGTGTCCAGCAGCAGGCCGCCCTTGACCTTCTCGGCCTCGGCGGAGTGGCACTGGTAGCACTTGGCCACGAGCACGGGGCGGATTTTCTTTTCGAAGAACGCGAGCTGGTCCGGAGAAATCTTCTCCAGCGGTTTGTCAGCGGCGGAGCCGACGACGGCGAGAGCAAGCAGGCCGGCAGAAAAAAGTCGTTGCAACATGGTTTCGACACTCCGCCACGGGCGACGCGAGGATGTCGTATAGACGTAGGCCCTGGTGGAGAAGGTTACCAGCAGACCCAAAATACGCTTGTTCTCGTTCATCTGAGGGATGATGGAGTTGGTAAGAAAAGGATGCCTATTCCCAAGGCGCTAGCGCCGCAGCTTGCGGTCAATCAACGCTTCGCCGGTGGGTGGGAAGATGGGTATCTGCAATCCGCCGGACGCGCCGAGTTCTGCGAAGAGTTGGGCCCGCAGCTTCTCCACGTGTGTGGCGAAGGCGGGCACATTAATCAGGTTGTGCCGTTCGTGCGGATCGGTCTGCAAGTCGTGGAGGCTGTCGTGGTCCCAGATGCCTTGATAGGCGATGTATTTCCAGCGGTCCGTGCGGATCGCGAGGGTGGTGGGCGTTGCTGGGAAATTCCATTCCCAGTAATACTCGTAAAGGATGTGGTCGCGCCACGGCGTGGCACGGCCTTGCAGCAGCGGCCAGAAGGAGCGGCCGTCCATGCGGGGAGCGTCGGCTGGCGCGCTCACGCCCGCGGCCTCGAGCAGCGAGGGCGCGAGGTCAAGGTTCTGCACCATCTGCGTGACGACAATGCCGGACTTGATCGCGCCGGGCGCCCACGCCAGCAGCGGCACGCGGATGCTCGTCTCAAATGCGTCGCGCTTGTCGTAGAAGCCGTGCTCGCCGAGGGCGAAGCCATTGTCCCCCATGTAAACCACCAGTGTGCTTTCCTTTAGCCCGGCAGCCTCGACGGCCTTCAGCACGCGCCCGACATTCTCGTCCACGGTGTGCACGGCTTCGGCATAACGCCGGTAGAGATTCTCGAAGGACGGCACGGGATCGTTGTCGAAGCGGCCCGTCTCCATGTGATCCACGCCATGGATGCCGTAACGGCGCTCGCGGACCCATCGGGGTTGCGTGGCGTAGTTGGCCTCAGTGTTCGCCATCGTCGCCGGATAAGGCACGGGGAACTTGTCGTAGCGGCCCTTGTGCCGGGGCGCGGGCTCGAAGGGGTAATGCGGAGCCTTGAGCGAGAGGTAGAGGAAAAAGCGTTGGTGGCGCTGTTGCTCGAGCCACTCCAGTGCGAGGTCGGTGAGGACGTCCGTGCTGTAGCCCTTGAAGTTCCGGCGCGTGCCGTTCACGTTCAGCGTCGGGTCGAAGTAGTCACCCTGCCCGCGAAATGCCGCCCAGTGCTCGAAGCCCGGCCGGGGCGCATCGCTGTCGTGGCCCATGTGCCATTTGCCGAAAAATGCGGTCCGGTAGCCTGCTGCCCGCAGATACTCGGGGAAGAAGCGGATGCCCGGTGGCTCGGGCCGTTGGTTGTCCACCACCCGATGCCGGTGCATATATTGGCCGGTAAGAATCGAGGCGCGGCTCGGCGAGCAAAGCGACGTGCTGACGAAGGCGTTGCGCAGGTGCGCGCCCTCCTGTGCCAGGCGGTTCAGATGCGGTGTCTCGAGGAAACGCGGAGCCTCGGGCATGAAGCCCAGGAAATCCCAGCGATGATCATCGCTCAGAATGAAGATGATGTTTCGCGGGGCGGCAAACGCGCCTGCTGTCGTGAGCAGCGCGAGGGCGAAGGAAAGCAGTGTTTTCATGGCCTTGGCGGCGATCCTAGCGCGGCGGGTGAGACAAGTCACCACGCGATGGACAAGTCCACGCTCATTGCGCCGCCTTCGCCTTCGCGTCGAGTTCGGCGAGCTTGAGCCGGACGCTGACGATGTAGGGAGCTTCGTTCGTGGTCCAGTGGCCGTAGGTCGTCGTCACGATGGTCGCGTCGGGCAGGACTTCGACGCCGGGATAGGCGCAGTCGGAACCTTTGGTGTTGTCCATGAGGCGGACGTGGTATTGGCCGGGCTTGCCGGTGGCGAGGTCGTCGTAGCGGCCTACCCACGCGACCCAGTCGCCGGCGAAGGGCGTTTCTTTCCCGCGCGGCGCGAGGCTGCGGAAGGAGACGAAGAGCCGGCCGTCGGGCAGATACTTGCCGGTGTGGCGGTCGCCGTTGAGCGGGTCGGGCATTTCGCGCGGCGCGGTCCAGGTCACGCCCTCGTCGCGGCTGAAGATGATGTGGGAGTTCTTGCTTCGGGAATTCTCGCGGAGCAGCACGGCGATTTCCCGGCCGTCGGGCGAACGGATGAAGCCGGGTTCGCAGAGGTGGACCTTGGTGTCTTGCTGCACGACTTCGGGCGCGGACCACGTCAGGCCGCCGTCGCGCGAGAAGGTCTTGAAGAGCTTGAACTCGACGGGCTTGGCCGGCGCGGGCTTGGCGGTGAAGAACCGGCCGTCGTCGTGGAACATCGCGAGGTGGTGGCCCGGTGTCTTCAGCGGCTCGGTGAAACCCATCACCACGATGCCGCCCCAGTCGCCGACCGGCTTCAACTCGCTCCAAGTCCTGCCGTCGTCCTCACTCACGGCGAGACGCGCGGGATAGAGGCCGCTCCACATGATGAGCCGCTTCTTGCCGGCGGCATCCACGACGCGGTGCAATGTGGGCACTTCCTTGCTCGTGGCCCAGCTCGCGGGTGTGGGCAGGCGGTCGCTCCACGTCAGCCCGCCGTCGGTGCTGCGCTTATAGACGATGCCACCGCGCCCGTGGCCCTTGGGATAAACCGTGAGCATCGTCCTGCCGTCTTCGAGCAGCACCGTGGTCGGGTGGCCGAGATACTGGCCGGCCTCGCGGTCCACGATGACCTGCCGGTGCTTTTCGGCGGCGAGGTCAATGGTGGGGACGGGGAATGGCGCGGCGGGTGGTTCAGCGGCTGAGGCGAGGACGGCGGTGCAGAAAACGAGAACCAATCGCGAAGTTGCTTTCATACGGGACGCCAGACAGAGACGGGGAAGCACACCTCACTTCGCCACAAGAATGAAGCGGCCAGTGGCATCAATGTGCCACGCAGCAGGATGATCGTGTGGTGCCGTTTCATGATGGTTGTGAATCTCGCGTTGTTGGTAGTAACGGCACGGCGCGAGCCGTCCGGTGGTTTGCATGGAGACTCGGTGCAGTCCGAAGTTAGGCTCTGGTGCGGGCAGTTCAAGCCTGTTGACAGGGTGTCCGCGCGTTACTTGCCCGATGGCGGCAAAACGGCTGGAGCCTTGCCGGCCTTGAGCCACTCGGGGGCAAACTTGAGGAAGGCGATTTGCTCGTAGGTCTGTTTCTCGCCGCACTCAATGAGGATGCCGACCAACCCGCCTGGCAGCCGCACCATCGCGGTGTAGGCGCTCGGGCCGCTCCAGAGCTGCTGCGCGTGCGGCCAGGTGCGGCCGCTGTCTTCACTGATCCACGCATGGACGCCGACGCGACCGGGCGTGATCGGGTGCGCGAAAATCCAGTCGAACTGGCCGGTTGAGCCGGAGCGGAAGCAGCGGTAGATGCAGCCTTGGCACTTGTTTTCCACGAGCGATGCCAAGCCCTCGGCTGGCTGCCACGAGGTGCCCCGGTCGCGGCTGATGACTTGCGTGCGGAAGCCGCCGAAGCCTGCGATGGTCCGGGCGTTCATCAACAGTGTGCGGCTGTCGAGTTCGATGACTTGCGGCTCGCTGGTATTGTCCGCTGCGATGCCGCCGAGCTGCCACGTCGCGCCGTGGTCATCCGAGTAGAGGCTGTGCGTGCGATATGTGCCGCCCGCGCTGTGGTAGCTCGGGATCAGAAGGCGGTCGGGTTGATTCCCGCCGCGCAGATAAAGGCCCGCGCCCGGCCCCGTGCCATACCAACCCCAATCTGACCTGCGGGCAGTGGCGGAAATGTCCTTTGGCTCGGCCCAAGTTGCCCCATCGTCATCACTGTGCGAAATCCAAACGGTCGTGCCCGGGGCCTTGCCCGCGACGATATCCGCCTCCACGTCCGCGCCCCGGCTGCGCGTGAGCGCGAGCCAAAGCCGGCCGGTGGATTCATCGCGCACGATGCACGGGTTGCCACACGTGTCCGCGCCAAGGTTGGCGACGACTTGCATCGGCTGCCACGTCTGTCCGAGGTCAAAACTTCGGCGCAACACGATGTCAATGTCGCCGGTCAAACCGCGCCCGCCCACGCGCCCTTCGGCGAAGGCCAACAGCGGCTTCTTCGGAGCCCACCAAATCGCCGGGATGCGATAGCGCGGGTAGCCCTCGCCGGACTTGAACGGCAGGGTGTAATGGAGCGCTTGCTGGGTTTGCGCTTGAACATCACCAGCCAGCCCCGGCAACAGTGACGCGAGCGCGGCAACGAACCACAACCGAGGAAGCGTGTGCATGAGGCGGCCGGGAACCACCCCGTCGACTTACGGCGCGAGTTTCAGCGTGAGGCCGGCGAGCGGCTTGCCGGCGGCGTCGGTGAAGCGCAGACAGCCCTGCCAGTTGTTGTTCTCGTTGATGACCTTGAAGACCACGACGTTGACGCCTGCCTTGAGCGTGAGGCCGGTGGCCTTGTCCGTGTCCGGATCGAGCGTGCGGGTCTCGGTGAACTTCAGGACTTCCTTGCCGTTGAGCCAGACTTTGGCTTGGTCGTTGCTGCCCATGAGCAACTGCGCGCCGGTGACTTCCTTGGGCGCGACGACGTAGGCGACGGCGTAGGCGGTGACGTTCTCGTTCGCGCCGCCGAGGATTTCGTTCACGTCGAAGAAGTAGTCCTTGGTCTTGATGGCGCGCCATTTCAGTTCCTTGGGGCCGACCTTGACTGCGTCACCGGCCTTGGGTTTGAGCGCGGCCTCGTTGGGCACCTGTGGCTTGTCGATTTCGTCGGCTCCGGCGTTCTCCGAGGCCAACTGGATGGGCGCGAGCAGCAGCCAGTCGCGGATGAAGCCCTTGTCATCGGGCTTGAGCGGCGCGTCGGCGGCGGAGGCAAGGAACGCAGCGGGTAACGCGGTGGCAATGAGAATACGGATTAGGAGTTGGCGGACGAGTGCTTTCATGGTTGCAGACTGATTAGTAGAGGGCGGTTAGTCAATGCCGCATTGAGTGCGCCGCCGAAGCTCAGTAGTCCGCGATGGAGCCGTCCTTGAGCCGGCCGCGCGTGGGCCACTCGGGCTTGGCGGGCGTCCGGCTCCATCCCGCGCCGTCGCGCGCTGCAAACCACCGACCCAGTCACACCGCCGCCCGCCACATTTGCGGCGTCCACGTGCCAGTCTGCCAGCCATCCGTGGTGGTAAACTCCCGCACCGTCAGCCCGTCGCCACGCACTTCCACATGGAAAAACGCCTGCGCCGGGCCGCTGAAGTGCGCTCCGTTGTCCACGTTGAAGACGGCCACGCCTTCCGTCGCCTTGATGGATGCGCCGTCCCAGCGGAACACGTTTCGGAAGTGCGTGTGGCCGTAGAAAATCGCCGTGCGCCGGCCCTTGATGGCCGCGTGAAACGCCGCTACGTCCGCCGGGTCCCATTCCCACTTGGTGTAGTCCGTGTCGGGCTTTGCGACGGTGTAGCGCGCCATGTCCACGTGGTGCATGAGCACGAGCGGTTGGTCTTTCGGCGTGTTGGCCAGGTCTTCGAGCAGGAACGCGAGGCTGTCGCTCGCCGCGTAGCGCCGCTTGCGGTCCACGCTCCGGTCCGTGCCGACGATGAGTCCGAGCGTGGCGAAGTGGACGCCGCCCCAGTCCCACGACGCGTGCAGGCCGTTCTTGCTGATGGCCTTCAAGTTCTTCCGCGCCCGCTGCCGTGCCACCATCTGCTCAATGGCATGCCCCACGCCGTGCGGCGAGTCGTGGTTGCCGGGGATTTCGAACACAGGAAACTTCAGCCGCCCCTCGCTGCCGGTGAGTCCGTATTCCGCCGCGAAAGCCGCCCACTCCGTGCGCTGCATCACCTCGTGCGCCGGACCGCCCTTGTCGCCGGTGTCAATCACGTCGCCCGTGTGCAATACGCCCATCGGCACCGGCACCGTGCCGCCGCCCACGGCTGCGGAGAACTCCGTGCCGGGCAGGCGGTTGAGCGTGTCCACGAGTCGACGGTTGTAGCTCGCGGAGTTGGCGTCGAGTTGGCCGGGCTGATTTTTGTCGGCGAAGTAATGTGTGTCACTGACGACGAAGAAGCTGGTGAGTGCCGGGCTTGCAGCGCGGACGGGAAGCACGACTCCCGCAGCCGTGGCCCCGAGCGCGGCGAGGAACCGGCGACGGGAGGAGCTGATTGAGGTTTCGTGGGTCAGGCGCTTGGTGGTCATGCCCGCAGCCTGTCGTGTCCCGCCGTGTGTGACAAGCCCCGTGCCGGCGATCTGCAGTCGCCGTCGGGCACGCCCGCTTGGTAGTAGGCTCTCAACCTGCGATTCGCTTCAGTTGGCGGTTGCAAATCGCCGGTGCAGGTCACGCTATCGCCCGCCACACATGCGGCCTACAGGGAATCCCGGCTTGTTTTGCCCAGCCGGTTCCTCGACGCTTAGGCAGCCAGTGAGCATGAGCCAACGCGCCCTTGTCATCGTGCCGACTTACAACGAGCGGGAAAACCTTCCCCCGCTGGCCGAACGCATCCTCAAGATGCCCGCACTCGTGGATCTGTTGGTGGTGGACGACAATTCCCCTGACGGCACCGGCAAGCTCGCAGACGAACTTGCCGCGCAGCATCCGTCCATCCACGTCTTGCACCGCGCGGAGAAGAACGGCCTCGGACGGGCTTACATCGCCGGGTTCAAGTGGGCACTAGAGCGCGACTACGAGTTCATCATGGAGATGGACGGCGACTTTTCTCACAACCCAGACGACATCCCCAAGTTCCTCGCCGCCGCACAGTCCGCCGACCTTGTCATCGGCTCGCGCTACTGCAACGGCATCCGCGTGATCAATTGGCCGCTGAACCGCCTCGTGCTCTCGCTGGGCGCGGCGAAGTATGTGCGCATCATCACCGGCCTGCCGTTGAGCGATCCTACTGGTGGCTTCAAGTGCTTCCGCCGCGCCACGCTGCAGGCGCTCGGCCTCGATACCGTGCAGTCGAACGGATACAGCTTTCAGATCGAGATGTCGCACCGCGTCTGGCGGCAGGGCATGACCATCGCCGAGGTGCCCATCATTTTCACCGATCGCTTTCAGGGAAACTCGAAGATGTCCAAGGGCATCGTCAAAGAGGCCCTGCTCATGGTGTGGAAGCTCTGGTTTCAGAACGGGCTGCGGCGGAAGCCAAGGAAGCGCGAGCAGCAACCAACAATTTTCCCACCTCAGCGGTCCGGCTAAACCAGTCAGCCAGGCGCTAGGCAGCAATGACCTTTACGCTCGCGGCCACAGCCGCACCCACACGCGCAAGGGCGACTCGATGAGAATTTCCCGCAGCAGAGCCTCCATGCTCGCAGCCTTTGGCTCTTCAAGTCGTGCACACAGCCCAAGCGACGCGAGAAACACCAACGCTGACAGCGCGAAGAACAGGCTATAGCGGTTGAGGGCGAAGCCTTGCCACGCCACATCCAGCCCGCGCAGCCCGTCGATCAGCACGCCCCACAAGATGGGCGAGAGCCCCATCACAAGGCTGCCCACGACCGAGAACAGCGCGAAGAAATGGTCCCGGCCCATCGGTGGAATGATGGCCATCGCGAGCCGCACGTTGGCCATGCTCACCAGCGCAGCGGTCAGGCCCATGAGGAATTGTAGCCCGAGCAGCACCGGCAAGGTGGGTTGAAGTACCCGGCCCGCCAGTGCGCCCCAACCACCCACGATTATCAGCCATAGCGCCATGCAGAACATCATAACCGGCCGGCTACCAAGCCGGTCCAAGCGCGGCCCCAGCAACCACAGGCTGCTCAACCCACCGAGGTACGCTGCAGAACTAATCAGAAGCACCCGGCCTTCGCTGAGGCCTGCCTCTGTTTTGAGCCAGGCGGTGGTGAATGCACCCAGCCCGCCCACCGCCAGCGGCCAAGCGACATTCACCCGGAGCAGCTTACGAAATGGCGGGTGCTGCGAGATGGCCCGCCACGGCACGGGCTCGTTGGAATTGCTCCGCGCCGCTGCTGGGACTTCCACGTCCGGAATGCGCTTGAGAAAGACCAGACTCAGGCCGCCCATAGCGGCGCTGAAGCCAAAAAGCGCGGTGAACTGCCACGCTGCCGGGGCATCGCCCAAGGCCAGCGCCGCCAGCACAATGACCATGAAACTGCCAAGATTCACGCAAGCAGCGTCACGCGCGAGGTAGCGGCCGCGCACCCCTTCAGGCACGAGCGTAGTGATCCACGGCAGCCACGCGCAGCTCGAGATACCGCGCGAGAGGTTGAAAGCGAAGAGTGCCAGTAACACCAGCGCAAGCCGGGCCGTGGCGTCCAACGCGCTCAGCAGCGGCACCACGCCCAGCGCGGCGATGAACACCACGCGCAGCCCCCAGCCCGCATACACGAACCGCTTGTAACCAATCCGCCCCAAGTGGCTGGCCGCCGGGATCTGGAAGATGACCAGCAATGGCATCATTCCAGCGATAATGCCCAGCACCGTAGCACTGGCACCGAGGGTCTTCGCGTAAAGAATCATCGGGCTGCCGACCACGATGGGAAACGACAGCGCGTTGAACGTGGCGAACCAAAGTGCTTGGTTCAGCCCTGATGGCAGTTGGACGGGGTCGGATGGGCTGGCGACAGGCGCACTCAAGGGCCGCATTGGATGGCACGCGCTTTGATGAGACAAGCGCCGAAAAAGGAGTTCCTCTAAATCACGCGCGGGCGA
>Ga0194132_10006295_pt1 | contig 18506 bp, 13 predicted proteins | sample TA2KigOf80mmetaG_FD_148612 | JGI IMG/M metagenome (GOLD analysis project Ga0194132, IMG submission 148612) | Freshwater microbial communities from Lake Tanganyika, Tanzania - TA2015054 Kigoma Offshore 80m | ecosystem: Environmental > Aquatic > Freshwater > Lake | place: Tanzania: Lake...
CCGTTTCCCGGTATTCGCCCCATACGACGCCGTCGGTCTGCGCAGTACGGATCAGCATTTCCATGTCGTCCGGACCGGTGCGAACGGCATACGAAGACGACTCGACCAGCCGAACCCGTCCGGTTTGGGCAAGCCCGGCTCCGAGGTGTTGACGCAGGGGACCGGTAAACGGACCGGCCCCGCGGGTATCTGCATAAGTAAAACGACCGACCGTCACTGTTGCTTTTTCGGGCATCGCCACAACCAGTCGCCCCGCCAATTCGGCCATGCCGTCTTCGAAACCGTATTCGCCTGGCAGAAAGGTAAACCGGCTGTGTATCTGTCCCAATCGCCACAACCAGCGTACGGCCTGTCCGGCAGGTATCTGCGCCCGCACGGTCGACGTGTCGATCTCTGCGGTCACTTCGCTGTAAGAAGCACCGCCTGGGGTAAGACGCCGAATCGCAAGGGCGATGCCGCCATCCGGCCCGCTTATCCCCTGTGGTTCGACCATGCCATACCCCTGCGAAATGCGAAATCGTACGGGAAATCCGCCGGCAGGCGTGGCGTTCTTCTTGATTCCGAGGGTCAGACGCGCCAAAACGGGTTCGGAGACACGACCCTGCCGTACACTCTGTCGGTCGCCCTTTACATCCGTAAAAACCAGACCGTTCAACAAGCCCCCGATCCGTCCGTCTATAAATGCCATCCCCGGAGCGAACGGCGATGTGGAGCCGGTTTCTTCTTCGAGTAGCGCGTCTACGGAACCGGAATCAAGCACACGGTAAACGTTTTCTTCCATTTCCACCGATGCACGTTCCTCAGCCGCCTGTAAAAGCGCTACCAACGCCCGGTATACGGCCCCACCCGCGCGATGCCGATCGGATTGTCCGATCAAGGCATCCGCCCTGATCGCGGCAACACGAATCTTCTCTCCAAGCCGTCGAGCGGCATCCTGTCGGTTGAGACGCGCCAGCGCGTAGGAAGTTTTGTTTTTCTTGTCATAAAACCGTTCCCGAATTTCCGCGCCTTCAAGCGTAAACGAAACCGCACTCTCCACGACTTGACGGGTGTCGTAGACGATGCCCTGACGCGAAGTTTCGGTGGTGATGGTGGTCAGACGCGAAGAGACGGTAACCCGCACTTGGCGGATGATGTCGGCACGGGCGGCATCATCGGCTCGTTGCTGGTCCCTGATCGCTTCCTTCGTGCCGTGTGCGATGCCGACACCATACAGATATTGCCGAGAGGCGGGCGGCGGTTGCGTGGCCCACTTGGGCTGGGAAAAGACCGTGGAAAAATTCCACAGCGTCAAAAAAATCGCAAGGAGAATCCGAACTCCAAACCGGCGCATATTGCCGCTCCCGGCAAGACGTGGTTTCGATACGATCTGAAAAATAAAACGCACAAACAGGGTCGGCGTTCCAAAAAAGCGGCGCGATCAGGCTTCTGACAGCGCAACGCCGAGTTCACCCGCCAACCCCTCCCCACCTGCCCGCATAACACGATCGTGGTTCCACACAAAAAGCGGACGCGCAAGAGGCGCGATCATATTCATCCACCATTTGGTCGTGCGCACGTTCCAATCGTAACGAACCGTCGTGACTCCCTCTTGCTCCGACAGTGTCCACCGTCCCGTGCCTTCGAGTTCCCTTTCGCATGGCCGAGAATCAGACGATGTCGCTCGACGGCGGTGGTACGCATCCGGAAAGCAAGCGCGTAGCAGAGCGGCGTTTTCCATGCTACGTGGTGCAAGACGCCTACGCCGTCCGGATCGCCGGGTTCGAGTTCGTCAAAACGGGCGACATACGGCCACCACTGCGGCCATCTCCCGGTGTCGCGTAACACGCGCCTGACGGCTTCGACCGGGGCGTTAAAACGCCAAATCGTGACAAAGGCATAGTCGGACATGGTAGCCTTCTCCATCAAGAAAAATGTTGCGCCACAAGCCGGAGCAGGTTATATTATCGGGCTGAAAGTACGCCACGATAGCTCAGTTGGTAGAGCAATTCACTCGTAATGAATAGGTCGCCGGTTCGACTCCGGCTCGTGGCTTTTTCAGAATAACGAACGGTCAAGGCGAAGCCTGCGCAAGCGGCTTCGCCTTTTCGTTTGTCGCCGAGGAGGCAAGCGGATGTCCCGACAGGTGGATGTTTATGGGATGCCATGACAAAGCAATACGATCTCCCGTAGCAACTCGGCGACCGGTTTTTCGGTCTGAAAATCCTCCACTCGAATCGACACCTCCAGCGCCTGTTCGATCCGACTTCGCAGTTCCACCGCCATCAGCGAATCGATCCCTATGCTCTGCCACGAACGGTTCATATCGACGTCTTGTACATCGATTTCGGCTACCCGAGCCACGGTGCGGCGCAAAAATCGCTCGATCATGCTCTCCCGCCGATCTTCGGGGAAGGTTCGCAACACGGCAAGGGGCGGCATCTCGTCGGATATAGACGTTTTATCGCCGCAAGGGGAGATCAGCCGACGGTGTTCGGCATGCCTGAGCCGTGCCGAATCGTGCCTCAACACTGCTACACCGCACAGCGTCCGGCGCAGTAGCACATCCAGCATACCGAGTCCCTGTTCCGGTGAAATGCTGTCAAAACCTTGCTCGTAAAGACGATCTCGCACACCCGGTCTTGCCGCCATACCCACATCGTCCCACGGCCCCCAAGCGATGCTCAACGCCGGAAGACCGCGTTCGCAGCGGTAAAGCGCGAGCGCATCCTCAAACACATTCGCCGCCGCATAGGCCCCCTGCCCGGGCATGCCGATTGTACCCGCAGCCGAAGAAAACAAAACGAACATATCCAGATCCATCTCTTGCGTAAGCAGATGTAGATTCCACGTCCCGCGCGTTTTGGGGCGCATGACGCGGGTCATGCGTTCGGCGGAATGGCGTATCAAAATACCGTCGTCCACCACGCCAGCACAGTGAAACACACCCCGTAGCGGTGGCAGGTCGCGGCGCATATCCGAAAAAAGACGCCACATACCCGCCAAGTCGCCCGTATCGACGGGCGCATACCGGATATGCGCAGAAAGCGTATCCATCCATACCGAACGTTCCGCATCCATCTCTCGCATCCCGGTCAGCACGATATGGCCTGCGCCTCCGGCAACAAGATAGCGCGTCAAAAGTCGCCCCAGCCCCCCCGTGCCTCCGACGACAAGATAGGTGGCATCCGGAAGAAACAAGGGAACGCGATCCTCCAGACGGACCGGAACGGTGTCGTTGCCTACCGTCACCACGATTTTTCCCGTATGTCGTGCGCCCGCCATCGTCCGAAACGCCTCCTCGGTCCGCTGTGCAGGAAAGACCGTGCAAGGCAACGGCATCCATTCGCCACGCGCCGCCTTCTCCGTCACCGTTTCCAAATAGGCTCCGACAAGATCGGGGCGCTCCTGTGTCATTCGCGCCAAATCGACAGCATGATAAGAGACGTTTCGCTCGAAACGGTTGAGATCGACGGTACGATGTTCCAACAAATCCGTCTTTCCGATCTCGACAAAACGCCCGTGCGACGCAACGATGTCGAGACTCCGGTACATCGCCTTGCCGGAAAGCGAGTTGAGTACGACATCCACCCCCTTGCCGCCGGTAATGTCCATGATCCGGTCTGCAAACGCTATCGTACGCGAATCCATGACATGTGAAACGCCAAATGAAGAAAGATAAGCTCGTTTTGCCTCGTTTCCCGCCGTGGCAAACACTTCCGCGCCGATATCGAGCGCGATACGGATCGCGGCCAGTCCCACCCCCCCCGAAGCGCTATGAATCAGAACACACTCTCCGGGTCTCAGTCTTCCGAGAACGATAAGTCCGTAAAAAGCGGTAAGATAGGCAAGTGGAATGGTCGCTGCGTCTTCGGTTTTCAGGGTGTCCGGAACCGCAAGCGCCAGACGCGCATCGACCACGACTTCGGAGGCGAAACACCCGGGTGCGACGCCCCATACGCGATCTCCGACACGGACATGCGCGACCTTTGGCCCGACGGCCATCACCCGCCCTACACACTCCCAGCCAAACACAGGATCCCTGTTGGCATATAACGCCGGAAGCAACGCCATGGCTGTCATCACATCCCGGAAATTCAATCCGGTCGCCAACGGACGAAGCGCAACCTGGCCCGGCCCCGGCGTCTCCGATGTACTTTCTCGGAAATAAAGATTTTCCAGCGAGCCGACAGGAGCCACCGACAGGGCAAAGGGAACGTCGCGCCGTGTCGAAACCCTTGTTCCCCGGACCAGATCATCCGTATGGACGGGTCGCAGTTTTCTCGTATACCCTTTCCCTGTCCGGATGGCCCATTCGGGCTGGGGATCGTCTGTGCCGAAGAGATCGGCCAGCAGTACGGCGTCTGCCGGAGACGGCGATTCGGGCAAGTCGATCGCTACGGCACGTAGCTCCGGGTGTTCGAGAGCGGCGACCCGGCGAAGCCCCCATACAGGCGCGGTCCACGGATTCACGTGGTCTTCCGGATGCACCGCCTGACCGGCGGTTGTAACGATATACAGACGTGGGGGATGAGGTGCGGCAACCGTTTTCCGCACGACCTCAAGTAACGAGATACACCCTGCATCGTCTCGCTCCGAAACAGGAGACAGCCAAACGACATCCGTGACGTCCGGTGACAGGTCTGCCAGAGTGCCCGTCACGGCTATGGTGTGTGGGTTGGTGGTAAGTAGGTTGCGGGTGACCACATCCGTATCTAAGGCGGCCACAACGCAAACCCGGCGCCCGATCTTGGAAGAGGGCGAAGGGATGGGTGTTTCCACCCACTGCTCGGTCAAAAGCGCCAAATCGTCTTGATCCATCTTTTTGCGATAAACCGTCTCAAACCGAATGTTCTGGAGTCTGGCGATTCTGCGTCCAGCACGATCGTACAGCATGACGTCGAAAACCACCTGATCGGACGTCCGATGCGCAGTCGCCCAAAACGATCCGCTTCGGTCGTATCCATTGCAAAAGGTTATCCGCGCTACGCTGATGGGTACATAGATCGTACCGTCGTCCGGAAGCAATGCGAGCGCCGTTTGTATCGCCGTGTCGAGCAAAGGGGGATAGAGCCGATACGCTCCGGTTTGCGTTTCGTCCGTCAAGTCGATACGCCCCACGACACGGTCTTGCTCGATCCACAGCGACGAAAGACACCGAAATGCCGGACCGTAGCCGTACCCCCGATCCGACGTGCGCCGGTAAAATGTCTCTCCCGTCTCGGAAGGGGGGTAATCCGGTTTTGCAAAATCCGATTGCTTCGGATCCCCCTCTTCGATTTTCATCCGTCCGCCACAGCGGCGCGTCCAGTCTCCGGCATCATCCGAAGAACCAGGCGGACGACTGGCAATCGTCCATCTCCCGTCTGTAGCTAGGGTCAGTTGCAAGGGATGGTGTTCCGAACCGGTCAGCGTCAGCAGCGAAGAAAAATCGACATCATCGATAAAAAGCGGTGTCTCGACCGGACCGGCTTCAAATGCCATCTCCATATAAAACGCCGCAGGCAATACGACATGCCCACCGATACGGTGATCGGTCAGATACGGGTATCGTTTTTCGTTTACCGTAGCAGACCAAAGCCAAAGGTCCGGCCCGACGGAGACGGACAAGGGTTTTCCGAGCAACGGGTTGGAAAGATAGGGGAATGCCTCGTTGCCGGGTGTGTCCTCCTCGTCTATCCAATATCTTTCGCGTTGCCAGGGATAGGGCGGCAGTGTAGCCCGGGATACACCCGGATAGAGTTTTTTCGTACGCAGGTTTATTCCGCGCACATAACAGACGGAAAGCGTTTCGAGCAGGCTTTCGCGGGCCGATCGGCCCCGTTGCAATGTGGGAAGCGCGGTGCCTGATTTGCCGAGATGAGCCAGATTTTCGAGCAACGGAGCGGTTAGCACGGGATGCGGACCGATCTGGATCAGCATACTGTTCGCCGCTACGGGTAGATGGGGGCAGACGGCGTCAAGACGGACCGGCTTGCGGATGTTGTCCCACCAGTAGGTCGCATCGAACCTGGCTCCGATAGACACCTCCGTTACCGTGGAAACCATGCGAATCGCCGCCGGATGTGTTTCGACGTCCCCGACTGCGCTCAGAAAATCCTCACGGATCTTCTCCATCTGGGGGCTGTGAAAAGCGACATCTACAGGTAGGGAACGGCAAAACAAACCTTGGTCGGAAAAACGGTTTTCAAGCGTCTCTATGGCCGCAGGATCGCCCGACAAAGTCACGGATACGGGACTGTTTACTGCGGCAAGCGATACGGTGTCGGGACAGACCTGAAGGATTTCCTCGGCTTCCTGGGGGGATATACCGACCGCGATCATACGACCTTTTCCGGCGAGCGTCTGTTGGAGACGGCTCCGGTGGTATACGATACGGGCGGCGGTGGCAAGGTCGATCACACCAGCGACACAGGCGGCAGATGTTTCGCCGGTGGAATGTCCGGCGATCAGAGATGGACGGACTCCCCATGCGGCGAGCAAGGCACTTACTCCCATTTGGAGGATAAAATCGGCGGGCTGGGCAAGCGCGGTTTGATGTATGCGGAAGACCGGTGTGGTACGGTTTATTTCCTCAAGCACCGACCAGCCCGAGCAAAGGCGAAAAGCCTCGTCCGCCGCTTCCACTGCGGTGCGGAACACCGGTTCGGTGTGGTACAATTCCTCCGCCCTATCCCAGGACTGCGGTCCCATACCGGTAAACACATACGCGATGGCCGGCGGCTCCGGGCCTGTCATGCCTGTTTCCATTTCACCGGGAAACGCGGCAAGCGCCGCCGCCGCGCTGGCGCGGTCGTGACAGACAAGCGCCGCCCTGTGGTCAAGCGGGCTACACTGCGTCAGCGCGGCAGCGAGTTGTTCGAGCCTGCTATCCGGATGATCGAGCCATGCGGACAGCGTGTGGGCGCGGGTGGCGAGGGCTTCGCGGGTATGCGCGGAAAACGGCAGAAGCAAGGGAAAAGACACCGGTCGTGTCTCCGTCTCTTCGGGTGCTGAGGACAGGGTCACGTGTGCGTTGGCTCCGCCAAAACCAAACGAGTTGACCCCTGCATAGACGCGGTCGGGTATGCAGGTGGGATCGGAAACTACCTCAAGGTTGTAGGTTTCTAACGGAATATTCGGATGCGGCGTGACAAAGTGGAGATTGGGCGGAATGATTTTCTTTTTGAGCGCCAGTGCGGTTTTGATCAACCCTGCAATGCCGGCGGCGGCTTCGGTGTGTCCGATAATGGTTTTGACCGAGCCGATGCGACATCGGCTTTTACCATCGGTAGCTTGCCAGATGGCGCGTGTTTCGATCGGGTCGCCCGCCGGCGTACCGGTCCCGTGGGTCTCCACGTAAAACAAATCGTGCGGTGTGATACCCGCTTCCCGGCAGGCGCTACGGATCGCTTCGGTCTGGGCATCCGCCCGGGGGACGGTCATCCCGACGGTATGTCCGTCCTGATTGATCGCGGTTCCGCGAATCAAGGCGTATATTCGGTCGCCATCTGCGAGCGCTTTGTCAAGCGGTCGGATCATGACCAGTCCGGCCCCGTCGCTGCGACCGTATCCATCGGCGCGAGTGTCAAACGCTTTGCAGCGTCCGTCGGGCGAAAGCATGGCGGCGCGTTCGAAGCCAAGCGAGGTGCGGGGATTCAAAAGCAGATTGACGCCGCCTGCCAGCGCGGCTTCGCATTCGCCGGCCCACACACTGCGGCAGGCGAGGTGGACAGCGGTCAGCGAAGACGAACAGGCGGTATCGACCGACAGGCTGGGACCGCGCAGGTCAAAGACATGCGAGATACGGTTGGCGGCGATGCTGAGCGTTCCGCCCGTATGAGTATGACCGTCGATGGCCGAGGGTGCGATATACCGTTGCAAATCCCAGTATTCGTCCAGATATATGCCGACAAACACGCCGATGGGTTTTCCAGCCGCGTCTTCGGCAGGGTATCCGGCGTCTTCGAATGTCTCCCACGTCAGTTCGAGCAAAAGCCGTTGTTGAGGGTCTATGTGCCGCGCTTCACGGGGAGAAAGACGAAAAAACGCGGGGTCGAATCGGTCTATGTCGGGAAGAAACCCGCCAAACGGAGGAAATCCGCCTATATCACCCCATACCATCCACAGACGGCGACGTTCTTCTGGGACCGGGCCGATAGCGTCGACACGGTTTATCATCGTCTGCCAGAATGTTTCCGGGGTATCCGCGCCGCTGGGAAATCGGCAGGCGATGCCGACCACCGCCAAGGGTTCAGGGGACATACGCTACAGCCCGGCGATGGGTCCAATCCGAATAGCCGTATTTGTCTTCTACCAGCCGTGTCGCTTCGGTTTTTTCTGCGACGGTAAGATCGCCAACCCGGTTCGAGATGTCGAGCGTTTCGGCAAATTCGCGGGCGATCCGGCGGGATATTTCTTCAAACGGAACCGGACGTCCTACGAGTTCGGAAAGACAAGTGGTATGACGGTCGAGTTCTTGGGTCATGCGCTCGCGCCGGGCGTACTGGGTATGAGGGAGAAGCAAGGGAAGGCGTTTGTGTCCTGGGCCGAGCAGTAGCGAGCCGTGCTGTAGTACATATCCAGCGGCGCGGCGCTGGGCGCTGCCGACCAGTTTTCGGCCATACACTTCGATTTCGTACCGGGCGGTGTGAGCAAAACAAGCCCCTTCGCGTTCGTCGTGCGACAGCGAGTACTCTTCGATTTCCTCTTCCGCTTCTCCCGGCAATTCTTCTTGTTCCGCATTGACGGATAGCTCGGCGGGCACCTCCATCTGGCGCAGCGCACGGATGATCACGTCGCTTGTCCACCGGTACGCTTCATAGGCGGATCGACCCACCGCAGCGTACCCTTCGGGGATGACCAGCGCGTAGGTCATCTCTTCGTCATGGAGTACTGCGCGTCCCCCGGATGGACGTCGAACAATGTCGATCCCATAGGCGCGGCATCGCCTGGGGTCCAACTCGATGTCTATGTTTTGCCCGTATCCAAGGGATACCGCAGGCGGACGCCAAGTGTACAGACGAAGAGTCGGGGGCGCTTTCCCGCGACGGCATGCGTTGAAAATGGCTTCATCGACCGCCATGTTGTATGCGGCGGAGTCCGAAGAGGTAATTACTATGCGACAGCGGGAAGCGGACGATGAGGTCATGATTCCTGTGGGATGAGTTTGAGCCGGGTGGCGGCGTCTTTGGCGGCGTTCTGTTCGGCGTCCTTTTTGGTCGCTCCGGTTCCTCGACCCATCGGGTGGCCTCCGACATATACATCTATGGTAAACATTTTCTCGTGATCAGGCCCTTCCTCGCCTTCTACATGATAGCGAGGCTGGCCTTTTCCTTCGCTTTGCGTGTATTCGAGCAGGATGCTTTTGTAATTGCGCCACGGATACGGCGTATCGACTTTTCGGATGTCGGTCAGGAGCGTGCGTTGCAAAAAAACCCGTACCGGTTCGATACCGCCGTCCAGATACATCGCTCCGATGACCGACTCGTAGGCGTCGGCCAGGATGGAATTTCTTTGTCTCCCGCCGGATCGGTCTTCGGCGGCGCTAAGCAACAAATAGCGACCCAGCCCCATTTTCTGCGCCTGTTCGGCGAGCATGACTCCGTTGACGACCGACGAGCGAAGCTGGGTAAGTCTGCCTTCTCGGCGTTTGGGGTATACCTCGTAGAGGTGTTCGCTGACGATAAGATCGAGTACGGCATCACCCAGAAATTCCAGTCTTTCATTCGAATACATGCCGGATTGTTCACGGGCATATACGTAGGAACGGTGTTTGAGCGCCTGTACGATCAAGACGGGATGGGCAAATCGATATCCGAGTTTTTTTTCGACCTGGCCGGCATAGAACAGTTCGTCGGGACGTGGTTCGACATGTGGCGGTTCGGAACGGTGCGTTCCGGTGCGCGGCGGAAAAAACTTCGAGAGAAAAATCCGGTACAGATAGCGAAATAAAGAGGGGCCTTCAAACACTGCGTGTTCCTCGCCCTGAGCGAGAGACCCGTCAGACGGAAACAGGCTGATCTGCGTATTTTTTAATGACGAGGGAGACGTTGTGGCCACCAAACCCGAATGAGTTGGTAAGCGCTGCACGTACGAGACGCTCTTTGGCTTTGTTGGGAGCGTAGTCCAAGTCGCATTCCGGATCCGGGTTTTCCTGATTGATGGTGGGGTGAACCCGGTTTTCGACGACCGACAGGGTGGTCGCTACAAACTCGACACCGCCGGACGCGCCCAGCAGATGGCCGATGAGGGATTTGGTGGAACTTACGGTCAGACGGTAGGCATAGTCGCCAAAAACGGCTTTGATGGCGGCGGTTTCGATACGGTCGCCCATGGGGGTCGAAGTGCCGTGTGCATTGATATAATCGATATCGTCAGGACGAAGTCCGGCGTCTTTGAGCGCCAATTGCATCGCCCGTATCGCCCCTTCGCCGTTTTCGTGCGGCGCGGTCATGTGATAGGCGTCGGCCGTGGCGCCGTATCCGGCTAATTCCGCGTAAATGCGCGCTCCGCGTTTTTTCGCATGATCAAGCGTTTCCAGAACGATAATGCCGGCCCCTTCGCCCAAAACGAACCCGTCACGCTGCGCGTCAAACGGGCGACTGGCACGCTCCGGCTCGTCGTTACGCAACGACAACGCCTTCATGTTGCTAAATCCGGCAACCGCCATGGGAGAAATGCTGGCTTCCGCCCCTCCGGTTACCATAACATCGGCCTCACCGCGCTGAAGGATACGCAACGCGTCCCCGATTCCGTGCGCACCACTCGAACACGCCGACACTGTCGTATAGTTGGGGCCTTTAAACCCAAACAAGATCGACACCATCCCGGAAGCCATGTCGGCGATCATCATGGGGATAAAAAACGGGCTGACACGCCCCGGCCCCTTTTCGACCAGTTGGCTGTGCTGTCGCTCGAACGTCCATATTCCGCCGACACCTGATCCTATGACCACGCCAACACGCTCCGGATCTTCCTCGTCGGGTTTGAGCCCGGCATCCTCGACGGCCATGCGGGTCGAGGCTACAGCGTATTGAACAAACTCGTCCACTCGACGGGCTTCTTTGCGTTCGAGAAACTGTTCGGGATCAAACCCTTTGAGTTCCGCCGCAATTTTGGCCGGATAGTTGGTTCCGTCGAATTTTGTGATGACACCGGCACCGCTTTGCCCTTCGCATACGTTTTTCCAGAAGGACGCCAAGTCGAGTCCGATGGGTGTAACCACCCCCATACCGGTCACCACGACGCGATTTTGCACGAGTTCGTCTCCCTTGCCGACGGTCGATTGCCCTGTCGGGTCTTTACGACTGCGCGTTGGCCTTGAGATAGTTGATGGCATCACGGACGGTCGTAATTTTTTCGGCGTCTTCATCGGGGATTTCGATGTCGAATTCCTCTTCCAGCGCCATGACCAATTCCACCGTATCGAGCGAATCCGCACCCAGATCGTCGATAAAGGAGGCGTCTTCGGTAACCTGATCCGCATCTACGCCCAACTGTTCTACGATAATTTCCTTTACTCGCGCTTCCATATCGTCCTCCTGATAAAAGGTAGTAAATGGGGTTTCACGCTTCTAATCCAAAATCCGAAACCGGTTTCACATCACCATGCCGCCGTCTACATGAATCACCTGCCCTGTGATAAAAGCGGCGGCGTCCGAGGCGAGAAACGCGACCAGTCCAGCCACATCGTCTGCCTGTCCGGGGCGACCGAGCGGCGTAGCGGATACGAAGCGGTTGCGTATTTCTTCCGGAAGATGTTCGGTCATGGCCGTTTCGATGTATCCGGGCGCTACGGCGTTGACGGTAATGCCTCGGCTACCGAGTTCTTTGGCGACCGATTTGGTAAACCCGATGATCCCCGCTTTGGAAGCGGCATAATTGGCCTGTCCTGCATTGCCCATCACACCGACGACCGAGGTGAGGTTGATTATTCGGCCCTGTCGCTGTTTCATCATGGTGCGGGTCACTGCTTGGGTAAAAAGAAACACGCTACCGAGATTGACCTCGATGACCGCGTCCCAATCTTCTTTTTTCATCCGCATGAGCAGCGTATCCCGGGTCATGGCGGCGTTGTTGACGAGAATGTGGAGTCCTCCGTATTCGGTGACGATACGTTCCACCGCGTCGGTGACGGCGCCGGGGGCTTCTATGTCTATACCCATACCTACGGCTTTGGCGTTTTCGGAGCCGATACGCGCGGCGGCCTGATCCGCTTTGGCTTGGTCGCGGCTCGAAATGACGACCCGTGCCCCTTCGAGCGCCAGCCGTCTGGCGATGGCAAAACCGATGCCCTGCGTGCCGCCAGTAACAAGCGCTATCTTATTTTGTATGCCGTTCACATGGTATCCTGACAAATCGCGCCCGATAGGGCTGAATAGAAGGGCGGTTTACACCACCTTTTGCCGGTGGAGGAAGACCGGACGCCGTCGGTTCACGCCGTAGCGTCGGTCTCTTCCTGTTGCTGAAAAGTTGCAATAACGGTGTGAATCTGTTCCAGCGTATCCGTATGGAGTACGACCGCATCCGGGTTGATGCGCCGCATAAGTCCTTTGAGTACGGTTCCCGGTCCTGTTTCGATAAAAATTTCGACGTCGAGGGCGGTCATGGCGCGCATGGAGTCTACCCATCTGACGGGGTGGGTAAGCTGTTCGACGAGCAACTGACGGATTTTTCGAGCGGCGGTGACCGGGCTGGCGGTCACGTTGGCAATCACGGGTGCAGCCGCGTCATGCAGCGGTGTATCGGCGATGGCGATGGACAGTCCATCTTGGGCGCTTTTCATCAGAACGGAATGAAAGGCGCCACTGACTTCCAACGGGATGGCGCGTTTGGCGCCTGCGGTTTTAGCAAGTTCCATGGCGCGCTGAACGGCCGGAACCGCACCCGCGATGGCGATCTGTTCGGGTGAGTTGAAGTTGGCGGGCTGGACGGGTTCGTTTGCGTGTGTCGCATCGCGACAAACTTGTTCCAGCGTATCGGCATCAAGACCGATGATAGCTGCCATAGTACCCGGTTGTTTGACGCCAGCCTCGTGCATAAGCTGACTACGCAACCGCACCAGCCGCACCGCCTCCGAAAAACCGAGCGATTCGACGGCTACAAGCGCCGAATATTCGCCAAGGCTGTGCCCTGCCACGACCGCAGGGCGCATTCCGGCCTGAGCCAGCAAAGAAACAACGGCCACGCTGTGAACCAATATGGCCGGCTGTGTATGTATCGTTTGTTTAAGGGTTTCCGACGGGCCTTCGAAGGAAAAACGGGCAACGTCGAAGCCGAGCAACACGCTGGCCTGTTCGTACAGTTCCCGAACCAGCGGGGACTGTTCGTAGAGATCACGCCCCATCCCGACATATTGGGACGCTTGACCTGGAAAGAGATATGCGATCTTCGCCTGACTCATGAGGGGACGCCGAGTCCGGTTAGACCGTTTCTACTTCCTTGACCGCGCGACCGCGATAATAGCCGCAATGCGGGCAAAGCTGGTGGGCGCGTTTGGTTTCGCCGCAGTGGGAGCACTCTACAAGTGTCGGGGCTGAGGCTACCCAGTGGGTACGGCGTTTGCGACCGCGCGTTTTCGAGTGTCGTCTTTTCGGTAACGGCATACCGTCTATTCCTCCTTGATCAACTTCCTGAGTGCCACCCAGCGCGTATCTACTTCTTCCGCCGTACAGTTACACCGATCCTGATTCAGATCGATGCCGCATTTCGGGCACAACCCTCGGCAATCTTCCCGGCACAGCGGTTTCATGGGGATGGCAAGAACTATGGCTTCTTCCACGCGGTCCGAAATGTCTATTTCTCCAGCGTCGAGCGGCAGAAGCACGATATCGCCGGACACGGCCAACGCATCGGCTTCGTCCGGAGGCGCTCCCGCGCTTTTTTCGTACAACACCGCCATGTCGCCGACAATTTCTTCTTCAAAAATGGTCAGACAACGACTGCATTCGTACGTTGCACGGGTAGCCACGCAGGCCTGCACCACCCATTTCCCACCGGCCGCGGACAACGATCCGTCTACCACAACCGGATGAGAAAAACGAGTCTCGTCCTGTGGCAGTTCCAACTCTTCCGGTGTCGCCTCGAAATAAAACGGGTATACCCCCTCGCCCAAGTCTTTAGTGGCAATCCGCATATCCGCCCGTCCTGCTTAGATGAGGGCTTTTCATCCGTCCAAAAGGCTGTCCGGGAAGCCCGCAAGGCCACTATAATACTATGAACATCTTGGATTTGTCAAGAAGAAAATCACTGCGTTCCGCCTATCGCCCGACGGATCAGACCCACCACATCAGCAGACCGGTCGGCTACCGGAATGCCTGCATCGTTGAGGGCTTCGATCTTTTCCGTCGCCGTGCCCGTCCCCCCGGAAATGATGGCTCCGGCGTGTCCCATACGCTTGCCCGGAGGCGCGGTGCGTCCGGCGATGAACCCGACTACCGGCGTTTTCATCTGCGACTTGACAAACTCCGCCGCCTTTTCCTCATCGGTTCCACCGATTTCTCCGATCATCACCACCGCGTGCGTCTCCGGATCCTGTTCGAACAAGGCGAGCGCATCCAAAAAATTCGTCCCGATGATCGGATCGCCACCGATACCGATACATGAAGACTGTCCGATCCCTGCGGAAGACAGTTGATGCACGATTTCGTAGGTCAGCGTGCCGCTGCGCGAAACCACGCCTACATGACCGGGGCGGTGTATATGGCCCGGCATGATGCCCACTTTGGCGACACCCGGCGTGATGACACCGGGACAGTTTGGCCCCACCAGACGCGATGCGCTCCCTTTGATCGAAGCGTACACCTTGGTCATATCCAGCGTGGGAATGCCTTCCGTAATGCAGATGAAAAGCGCCATCCCTGCATCAGCGGCCTCATAGATGGCGTCGACGGCAAAAGGCGGCGGCACGTAGATGATCGACGTGTTGGCACCCGTTGCGTCGACCGCGTCACGAAGCGTATTAAAAACCGGAACCCCCTCGACTTGCTGCCCGCCCTTACCGGGGGTCACGCCCCCCACGATCTTTGTTCCGTATTCGAGCATCTGACGAGTATGAAATGAACCGTCCCGCCCGGTGATGCCCTGTACCACAACCCGCGTATTTTCGTTTACAAGAATGCTCATGTTTTACTGGCTCCGTCAGTTCTGCCGGCTGAGGGCGATCACCCGCTGTACCGCATCCGACATGTCGTCCGTGGCTACAAGGTTTACCTCGTTGAGAATGCGACGGCCCTCCGCCTCGTTGGTTCCGGTGAGCCGGATGACGATAGGCAGGGTGAGCGGTCCGTTCGACCCCTCCGCAATGCGTTTGAGCGCCGTGACGATACCGTTGGCCACGTCGTCGCACCGCGTGATACCGCCGAAAATGTTGAACAAAATGGCTTTTACTTTGGGATCGGAGGTGATGATGTTCATGGCGGCGACGACTTTGTCAGGATTGGAACTGCCGCCGATGTCGAGAAAGTTGGCGGGCTGTCCCCCGTAGTATTTGACAAGGTCCATTGTCGCCATCGCAAGTCCGGCGCCGTTGACTACGCAGCCAATGTCGCCTTCCAGTTTGACAAAGCTAAGCCCGGCTTCACGCGCGGTCACTTCCGCCGACGCTTCGGCGTCCAAGTCGCGCATGGCGGCGATGGCACTCTGGCGATACAGCGCATTGTCGTCGATGTTTATCTTGCCGTCCACCGCCCACACCTTGCCGTCCGGAGTTGTGACAAGCGGGTTGATCTCCGCCAACGAGGCGTCGCTTTCCACAAAGACCCGATACAGTTGAGACAGGATTTTTGCCGCCTGATTGGCCTGATCCGCGTGGTCGTACAGTCGGTAGGCCAGCGCTCTTGCCTGATAGGGCTGAAGACCAAGAAACGGATCTACGGCCAGTTTGTGAATCTTCTCCGGGGTTTCTCGTGCTACTTCCTCGATGTCGATACCACCGGCCGCGCTCACCATAAACACCGGGCGTTTCGAGGCTCGGTCGAGAATGATTCCGACATACGCCTCATGCGCGATGTCTACGGCTTCGGCGATCAAAGTCTGCCGGACCGTAAGCCCTTTGATGTCCATGCCGAGAATGTTGCGCGCCTTTTCAAACGCCTCGTCGGGTGTGGAGGCGAGTTTGACGCCTCCCGCCTTGCCGCGCCCTCCGACGTGTACCTGTGCTTTGACGACAACGGTCGTTCCGTATTCAGCGGCGATCTCGCGCGCCCGCTCCGGCGTCGAGGCCACCGCACCGCGTGGAACAAGGATGCCGTATCGGACAAAAGTTTCTTTGGCTTGGTATTCGTGGATATTCAAACTCGTCCTCCCTCGGAAAAGGTAAAAAAACATCGAAACGGTAAGGTCTTGCCCTATCGGATCTCCATTACCCGTGCCGTCGGACCAAGTCGGTCAGCCGGTCGAATCCGGGCTTCAACGCCGGGTACAGCGACCGGAAAACGTGATAGAAGTCTTCGTAGCGTTTCATGGCTTCCGGATCAGGCTCGGTTCTGGAAACGACGCGCACAATGTCGTCTGCGGCGGTCTCCACGCTGGGATAGAGACCGACCCCGACGCCGGCAAGCAATGCCGCGCCAAACGCCGGTCCTTCTTCCGCATTGATGGTGGCTACCTCCGCGCCGTAAACGTCAGCCTGAATCTGCCGCCACAGGGCGCTACGCGCGCCGCCGCCCGTCGTGCGCACCTCGGCGACCGAAAGCCCTAATTCCCGCATGATCTCGATGGAATCCCGCATGGCAAAGGTAATACCTTCCATAACCGAACGGACGATATGCTGTTTGGTATGGCGTCCGGTAAGTCCGACAAACGCGCCTTTTGCATTGGCGTCCTTATGGGGGGTGCGCTCACCCATAAGATAGGGTAGAAAGATCAATCCTTCACTGCCTACCGGCGCCTGATCGGCTTCGGCGGTAAGAAGTTCGTACGGATCACTGTCGATCAGACGACTGACACTGGCCTCCAGTTCGCCAAACGTATCACGCACCCAACGGAACGATCCGCCGGCAAAAAGCATCACACCCATGAGATACCATCGGTGGGGTACACTGTGACAAAACGTGTGTACACGCAGACCGGGATCGACCCACACATCGTCCGTATGCGCGAAAATCACACCCGACGTGCCGATACTTGCCAACACCCGCCCTGGTTTTACGATACCGGTTCCCACGGCGCCGCATGTATTGTCGGCCCCGCCGCCGACGACCGGCGTTCCGGGCAGAAGTCCGGTGGCGTCGGCCAATTCCTTTGTGACGGTTCCGCATACGTCCGTCGATTCATACACAGGCGGCATGATGTATTCCGGAAGACCGAGGGCCGTCATGAGTTCGTGCGACCACCGTCGGTTGCGCACGTCGAACAACAACGTACCTGCGGCGTCCGATACTTCCATGGCATACGCACCGGTCATTCGGAACCGGATATAATCTTTGGGAAGCAACACCTGTCGCACCCGGTCGAACGTCTCCGGTTCGTGGTCGCGCACCCAGATAAGTTTGGGGGCGGTAAATCCTTCAAGCGCCGGATTGGATACCCAATCGACCAGGTGTTGCTCTCCGGCGGTATGGGTAATCCAACGGCACTGCTCGGTCGTCCGGGTGTCGCACCACAGAATGGCAGGACGCAGGACACGGCTGTTTTCGTCGAGCAACACGGCGCTGTGCATCTGGCCGGACAGACCGATCCCTGCGATTGCGGCAGGATCGACCCCGCTCGACGCAATAGCTTGGCGCAGTGTATCGACCGTACCGCGCCACCAGTCTTCCGGATCTTGTTCGGCCCAGTTGGGGTGCGGCGTATAAAGCGGAACCTCCTTGAACGCACGGGTTACAACGGCCCCACGTTCGTTCGCCAGAATCGTCTTCACGCCGGAAGTACCGACGTCGATGCCGACAAGGTATTTCATATACCGCCTCCTGAACGGGTTTCGGACAGGTCATGGCACGAATAGCAAAAAAAAAGACCCTACACCACAACTTGCAGGATCTTCCTACTCCGGTTTTTGCATGATTCAGCTTACGTAAGGCCGTAGCCGCATGCTTCGAGAACTGTGTTGCAGACGACGGATCGCTCGTTCTTTGATCTGGCGTACCCGTTCGCGCGTCAGGCCAAACTGTTTGCCGATTTCGTCCAGCGTAAACGGACGGTCTTCGTTGATACCGAAATACATTCGAACGACTTCCGCTTCGCGTGGAGAAAGCGAGTTGAGCGCCCAGAGCACCTCTTCCTTGAGCGCACGCTCCATAAGAGGCGCATCGGGCGACTCCTGCGACGTATCCTCGATGATGTCGAGCAGTCTGCCGTCTTCTCCGGGGGTAAACGAAGCGTCAAGCGACAGGTGCGTAGTAAACATCTTGAGCGTGTCGGCCACATCGTTATGGCTCATCGATAGTTGATCCGCAATTTCCTGTGTGCTGGGTTCGCGTCCGAATTCCTGTTTGAGTCCGCGCAACACCTTGTTGATCCGGCGGATTTCTTCGACCCGATTGAGCGGGAGTCTGAAGATACGCGACTGTTCCGCCAGCGCCTGCAAAATCGCCTGACGAACCCAC
>Ga0194132_10006301_pt1 | contig 18492 bp, 19 predicted proteins | sample TA2KigOf80mmetaG_FD_148612 | JGI IMG/M metagenome (GOLD analysis project Ga0194132, IMG submission 148612) | Freshwater microbial communities from Lake Tanganyika, Tanzania - TA2015054 Kigoma Offshore 80m | ecosystem: Environmental > Aquatic > Freshwater > Lake | place: Tanzania: Lake...
GCGGTGAACTACAATATGTCCGTCGCGGAAGTGCTGAACTTGTACAGCAAGGACGGCCTCGATCCATGGCTGCTGGAGAGCTGGAGCGCGACACCGCAGGGCGTGTTCACCTGGAAAGTCCGCCGCGGCGTGAAGTTCAGCGACGGCACGCCGCTGACGGCGGAGGCCGTCAAGAATTCGATCGAGTTCCTGCGCGACCCGCGCAACGAATATCCGTACCGCTCGTACTTCGTCGGCAAGACGGACGGCATCGACGTCGTCGACGAGTCGACGCTGCGCGTGCGCAATCGCACGTTCGACGTCGAGTTCATGGACCGCATGCCGAACGTCGGCATCCTGGCCCCGGCGTCGCTGCGGCCCGGCGTCGATCTGCGCCGGCAAGCGATCGGGTCGGGCGCGTACAAGCTGCAGACGTACACGCCTGGCGAGCGCATCGTGATGACGCGTAACGACGCGTACTGGCGGCCGAACGAGCCGTACCTCGATCGCATCGTCTTCCGCGCCATTCCCGACGAGAGCGTGCGCTTGCTCGAGCTCGAGGCCGGCACCGCGCATCTGGCGATCGACATGGGTGCCGCCGACCTGCGCCGCGCGCAGCAGCGCGGCCTGCGCGTCTACCCGCAAGCGCCGGTCGGCTCGATGCTCTTCTACTTCAATCTGCAGAAGATCCGCGAGCGGGCCGTCCGCGAAGCTGTGCAGTACGCCATCGATCGCGAGGCGATCGTCAAGGCGCTGTACTCGACGCACGGCGACTCGGTTTCCTACAACATCCCGCGGGCGATGAAGTTCTTCCACGATACGTCGGTGCCGACATACGGCTTCGATCCCGACCGGGCGCGGCGTATCCTCGAGGAGGCTGGCTACCGAGCCGGCGGCGACGGCATCCGCCAGAACGCTTCCGGCCAGCGCCTCGTCTGGGAGATGCCTTCGTCCTCGATCGCGTCGACGATCGCGGCGTCGCAGATGATCGCCGGCATGCTCCGCCGTGTCGGCATCCAAGCGAACATCCGCATCATGGACTTCCGTACCTACGAGGCGAATGCGATCAACGGCAACTACGACGTCGCGTATTACGAGTGGGCCGGCAGCAGCGCCGACAACCCCTGGCACAACACGCTCGTCACGTACTCCCAGTACGCTTGGAAGATTCCGCAGATCAACGACCCGGTCCTGGACCGGCTGCACATCGCGAACCTGACGACGCTGGACCGGGACGCGCGCAAGCGCGTGCTGCGCGAGTACTTCACGAACGTGCAGCGCAACGCGTACTACGTGACCATCGGCCACAAGCCGTACGTCTTCGTGGCGCGGCCCGAGGTCGAGGGCGTCGGATTCTACGGCAACCGGTTGATGTTCAACGGTACCTGGCTGAACCGCTGACGCGTTCGCCGGCGGATGGCCGCGCCAGCGCATTGGAGCGAGCGCACGTGAGAAGTGCTAAAGGACGCGGCTTTAGCCGCGTCCTTTTTCTTTCGTGGATGAATCCGGCCGCGCTCGCGGCCGGACGTATGTCGTTATGACTCGTGTTCGCCGTCGCGCAGGTGCCGCTCGGAGTAGAGCTCGAACGGCCGCCGCTTATGGGCCCGCATCAAGTCCTCAGCGCGGTCGGCGTCGCGCGCGACGATCGCCGCCAGGATCTGACGGTGCTCCTCGTTGGAGCGCCCCATCCGCTCCGGGTGCTCCGCGAATACCGCCCGTACGGTCGCGCGGTCGGAGAGGTACCACATTTCGCGGATGATGCCGATGGAGATCGGCGAGGCGGAATGACCATAGATGCCGAGGTGAAACGCCTGATTCTTCGCCGCGAACGCGTCGTGATCGAGCAGGACCGCCGCCGCTTCCATCTCGTCGCAAGCGCGCTCGAGGCCGGCGACGATCTCCGGCGGCAGTCCGTGAACGGCGGCGCGCCGCGTCGCCAAGGGCTCCAGCGCGGCGCAAATCGCGAGCGCCTCTTCGCTCTCGGCCCGGCTCGGCTCGGCGACGACGGCGCCGATGTGCGGCGTGAACGTGACGAGGCCGTCGGATTGCAGCCGCCGCAGCGTCTCGCGGATCGGAATCTCGCTGACGCCGAGCTCGTCGGCGAGGTGCCGGGCGACGAGGCGCTGCCCTGGTTGCACTTCGCCGCGCAGGATCCTCTCGCGCACGTGGTGGTACACGGTGTCGGCCTTCGTCGAGAACGTAACGACCATTCGGGCCCCCTCTATACAGGCTTGGATCGCGGATCGATCACGTCGCGAAGCGCATCGCCGAGCAGGTTGAACGCGAGCACCGTCAGGAAGATCGACAACCCCGGGAAGAAGACCACGTGCGGCGCCGATTGCACCTGCTGCCGGCCCAGCGCGACCATCAAGCCCCACTCCGGCGCCGGCGGCGCCAGCCCCATGCCGAGGAAGCTCAGCGTCGCGCCGCCGAGGATCGCCGAGGCCATGCGCAGCGTCGCGTAGACGACGATCGGGCCGAGGATGTTCGGCACGATGTGCCGCAGCAGGATGCGCGCTGTCGCCGCGCCGACGGCGCGCGCCGCGTCGACGTACTCGAGGTTCTTCGTTGCCAGGACCGATCCGCGCGCCATGCGCGCGAAGATCGGTACGGAGAAAACGGCGAGCGCGACGATCACGTTCAGCAGACTGCTGCCGAGGACGCTGACGATGAGGATTGCCAGCAGGATGCCCGGAAACGCGAGCAGCACGTCGATGAATCGCATCAGCAGCTCGTCGGTGACGCCGCCGAAGAATCCGGCCGTCAGGCCGATGCCGACGCCGGCCGTCAAGCCCATGAGGACCGAGAAGAAGCCGACCGCCAGCGACAGGCGCGCGCCGTGCACGACGCGGCTGTAGATATCCTGGCCGAAGCGGTCGGTGCCGAACCAGTGCTGTCCATCCGGCGGCCGAAACGCGCGCATCAGATCCTGCTCGAGCGGGTCGAAGCGCCCCAGCAACGGCGCCGCGACGACGACGAGCGCGAGGAGCACGACGAACATCAACGACAGGAACGTCGCCGGGTTGCGCAGGCACCGCCGCCAGAACTTGCGCGCCAGGCTCGTCCGCGGCGGCATGCCGGCGGCGGTGGCGGGGCGGGGCGCGCTCGTGACCGTCATGCCGCGTACCGGATGCGCGGGTCGAGCAGGGCGTACAGCGCATCGACCAACAAGTTGACCGCAACGAACGTCAGCGACACGAGCAGGACGCTCGATTGCACGGCCGGGAAGTCGCGGTTGAGGACCGACTGCACGAGGTAGCGGCCGACGCCGGGAAACGCGAAGACCGACTCGACGACGATCGCGCCCGACAGCAAGAAGCCGAACTGCAGCCCCAGCGCCGTCACGATCGGGATCATCGCGTTGCGCAGCGCGTGGCGGTAGATGACCCAGCGCTCGCGCATGCCCTTGGCGCGCGCGGTGCGCACGTAGTCCTCGCGCAGCACCTCGAGCATTTGCGACCGCGTCAGGCGCACGAGCAGGCCGGCGCCCTGCAGGCCCAGCGTGACCGCGGGCAGGATGAGGTATCGAAACCCCTCGGCCGAGAACGCCGACGCCGGTCGGCCGGAGGGCGGCAGCCACCCGAATTGGAGCGCGAACACGAGCATCAGCAGCAGACCGAGAACGAAGGAAGGCATCGACAACCCGGCGAGTGACAACGTCGTCGCGATCGCGTCCAGCCGGGTGTTCGGGCGCGTCGCCGACAAGATGCCGACGCCGACCCCAATCGCGACCGCGATGATCATCGACGCCACGGCCAGCTCGAGCGTGGCTTGGTACCGCGGCGCCAGCTCGTGGCCGATCGGGTCGCGCGTCACGGCGGACGTCCCGAGGTCGAGGCGCGCGAGATTGCCGAAGTAGCGAAGCAGCTGGATGTGAAACGGCTGATCGAGGCCCAGGCGCTTTCGGAGCGCGTTGGCGAGCTCGTCTCGCTCGGCCTGGTTCGTGCCGACGCTCTCCGGCGGCAGCAGCGCCATGACGGGGTCGCCGGGCGTCAGGTGAAGCGACAAGAAGACCAGGAACACGACCGCAACCGACACGGGAATCGTGAACAAGAGGCGCCTGATCAGGAACTTCCGCACAATCCGATATTCTATAGACGCCTGAGTTCTCCCGCCGCCGGGTGCGCGGTAGCCGTTATCGCCGCGGATCGAGCCGATCGCGAATGCCGTCCCCCAGGAGGTTCCAGCCGAGGACCGCCGCGGCGATCGCCACACCCGGCCAGATGCCCAGCCAAGGCGCGACGAACAGCACCTCGCGGGCTTCTTGGAGCATCCAGCCCCAGCTCGGCGTCGGCGGCTGCGCGCCGAGCCCAAGGTAGCTCAACGACGCCTCCGTGAGCACGGCGCCCGAGAACGCGACCGTCGCCTGAATCCACAACAGCCCTAACGTATTCGGCAGGATGTGCCGCCCGAGAATCCGCGCATCGGTCGCGCCCAGCGCCCGCGCCGCGATTGTGAACTCCTGATCACGCAGCCGGAGCGCCTGTCCGCGCGCCACGCGCGCGAAGACGGGGACGAGCACGACGCCGATCGCGCCCATCGCCTGGATGTGGCCGGGACCGAGCGCGGCGACGGTGAGGATCGCGAGCAGGAGCGCCGGAAATGCCATGAGGCCGTCGACGAGCCGCATGAGCGCCAGGTCGACCCAGCCGCCGAACTGCCCGGCGACGAGCCCCAACGGTGCGCCGATGCCTGCGCCGATCACGACCGCGACGACGCCGACGACGAGCCCGACACGCCCGCCGTGCAGGACCCTCGTCCAGACGTCGCGGCCGAGCGCATCCGTGCCGAGCGGGTGTGCGGCGCTCGGCGGCGCCAGCCGTCCGCCGGGATTCACCGCGGTGGGATCGTACGGTGCCAGCCACGGCGCCAGCAACGCCAGCAACGTGATCGCGGCGACGATCGCGCCGCCGATGGCCAAGGGAAGATTGCGCCGCGGACCCACGATCGTCAGGCCGCGTATTGAATGCGCGGATCGAGCCGCGTGTAGAGGACGTCGACGAGGACGTTGACGCCGGCGAACAGCAGCGCGATGACGACGACGGCGCCTTGCACGAGCGCCAGATCGCGGGCGTAGATGCCCTGCAGCAACAAACGGCCCAATCCCGGGATGCCGAAAACCTGCTCGACGATGATCGCGCCGCCGAGCAGGTAGCCGAGCTGCAGGCCGCCGACCGTCAGCACCGGGATCGCGGCGTTGCGGAGGACGTGCCGCCGCAGGATCGCGCGATCGCCGACGCCCTTGCCGCGCGCCGTCCGCACGTAGTCGCGGCCCATCTCCTCGAGCAGCGACGCGCGCACGAGCCGCGTCAGGACCGCGCCGCGCTCGACGCCGATCACCAGCGTCGGCAACGCGAGGTGCCTCGCCCAGGCCCACGGATCGCGCACGAGCGCCGCGTAGCCCTGCAGCGGGAAGATCGGAAGCGTCGCCGCGAACCCGATGAGCAGCAGGATGCCCAACCAGAAGTTCGGCACCGCGAGCCCGACCTGGGACGCGACGAGCACCGACGCGTCGACGATCGATCCGGCGCGGCGCGCCGACCACGATCCGAGCGCGATGCCCATCGCGGTCGCGACGGCCATCGAAGCGAACGCCAACGATAACGTGGCCGGCAGCCTTGCCGCGACGAGCTCGGCCACGGGGGCGCGCAGCGACGACGAGATCCCCAAGTCGCCGCGGCCGAGCGCCGCGAGCCAGTCGAGGTAACGCACGACGATGGGCCGATCCAAGCCGTACAGTGCCCGCAGACGGGCCACGTCCTCGGCGCGCGCGTCCACGCCGGCGAGCATGACCGCGAGATCGCCGGGGACGACGTTCAGCGCGACGAATGTCAAAGTGGCGACCACGAGAATCGTGGGCGCCACCAGGACGATCCGACGTGCGATGTATCGACCGGTTATTTCGTCGTGCTCCGGAAGTCGTACGTGTCGATCGCGTAGAGCTGGCGGAAGTTGCGCACATTCGCGCGCGTGCCGGCGTACAGCACCGGCGTTCCCAAGACCAAGAGCATCGCGTCGTCGGTCATCTGCCGCAGGATCTGATCGTAGATCCGCTTGCGAAGATCCGGGCGCGCCGTGATCCGCCCCGCGCCGAGCAGGTCGATGACGCGTTGGTTCTGATAGCGCACGTAGTTCGTCGTCGGCTCGCCGTAGCCGTTGAGGCGGCTGTCTGGATCGAGGCGGCCCGTGTGGCCGATGACCGTCAGATCGAATTCGCCGCCGCGAAACACGTTCGACAGCCAGAACCCCCACTCGACGACGCGCGGGCGCGCCGTGATACCGCTGCGCGCGAGCATTGCCTGCACGAGCTGCCCGGCCTGGATGTGCTGGTTGAAGATCTGCGGCAGCGGCAGGTCCACCGTAATACCGCGCGCGTGGCCGGCCTCGGCCAGCAGCTGCCGGGCGCGATCGGGGTTGTACGGGTAGGGGTCGGGGATCTCGAGGAAGTACGGGCTCGTCACGTCCATGAACACGTGGCCGGGAACCGAGTCCTCGCCGTAGGACGTTTTCAGCACCTCTCGGCGATCGATCGAGTGCCAGATCGCGCGCCGCACGCGCACGTCTTGCAGCGGTCCACGGCTGTTGTTGATCGACACGACGTTGACGAGGCTCGTGACCTGCTTCAGCACGACGACGTTCGAATTCTGCCGGACGCGCGCGACGTCAGTCGCCGGCACGGTATCGATCGCGTCGAACTCGCCGGACAACAATCCGGCGACGCGAACCGCCGGATCCGCGACGAACCGGATCGTAACCTCGCGCAGCCGCGGCGCCCCGCGTTGGAAGTAGTCTCCGAAGCGCTGGAAGCGGATGAACGAGTCGCGCTGCCACTCCGCGACGGTGAACGGCCCCGTGCCGACGGGCCGCGTCCCGAAGTCGTGACGGCGGCCGATCAAATCGGCGGGCAGGATCGCGCCCCAGCCTTGCCCGAGGTTCGCGAGAAACGGCGAGAATCGCTCCGACAGCGTGAACCGGACGGTAAGTGGATCGACCGCGTCGACGCTTTTGATCGTCGCGTAGTCGGACCGGCGCGGCGACCGGGTCGCGGAGTCGAGGATCCGCTCGAACGTCGCCTTGACGTCTCCGGCGTCCAAGATCTTGCCATGATGGAACTTCACACCGGCTCTTAACCGAAACGTGTACGTCAGTCCGTCGTTGGAGACCGTCCACGATTCGGCGAGCGCCGGAGTGATCCGGCCTTGGTCGTCAGGCTCCACGAGCGTGTCGTACAAACTCTTGTTCGCCTGGAACGACGGCGTCGCGACGGTCATCTGCGGATCTAGGGTATCGGGCCCGCCTTGGAGGGCGAAGACGAAGCGGTCAGCCGGCGCGGGCGCGGCCGGTGCGCCGGTCGGCGCGCCGGCCGCGAGCAAGGCCAGCGCGAGGGCGGCGGTCCCCAAGCGGCGTCCCCATAGCGGCGTCCTGTCAGCCCTGGTGTTGTTCATGCGGCAACCTCCTCGATCAATGGCACAAGCAACGGCGCGTGCCCACGGAAGATCGGGATCATTGTCAGGCTCCGTGAACTAGCCGTGAAGGTCGTCCGGGTTGATAGGGACAGCGCTCACCTGGCACTGGCCTGTCGCGCTTTGGGGACTCTTGTTGATCCCCATCCTGGCGCGGTTCAAGTGTGCCGTTTTCGGCGACGGGCACGTACGTTCCTGTTCCTGCCGACTGTCGGGTTCTTCCCGCTCTCGAGCGAACGAAACGTCCGGCCCTACGTTCCCGCGGCACTCTTCGGCGCCAGCGTTCTGTTGACGGGGCTGAGCGTGGCGTGCCCCGTGTTTCCGATCGCGGCACCGTCGCAGAAGACCACGATCATGCTGTCGATCGACGTCAGCGGCAGCATGCGCTCGACCGACATCCGGCCGACGCGCTTCGAAGCGGCGAAGGATGCGGCCAAGACGTTCCTGCGGACATTGCCACCAAAGACCCGCGTCGGGTTGGTCAGCTTCGCGGGCTAAGCGACCTTGGTCGTGCCGCCGACGACCGATCCGTCGAAGTCGATCGCGGCCATCGACACGCTGTACATGGCGCGGCGCACCGCGATCGGAGAAGGGCTCGTCGAAGCGGTGGCCGCGCTGCCGGCGCGCTTCCGGCCGAACGCGGACGGTACGCTGCCCGCGGCGCCGCCGTCATCCCCGCCGCCCGGCATCGTCGTCCTGTTGTCAGATGGGCGTACGAACGCCGGCATCGACGCGATGGTGGCCGACGATTACGCGCGCCAGATGAAGGCCACTGTTTACACGATCGGTATCGGCGCGACGACGTACAACTACAACGACAACACGTTCATGATCGGAGGCACGATGGAGTAAGCCGGCTTGCGGGCGATCGCGGAGCGAACCGGTGGTACGTTCCACTATCCCAAGGACGCCCAGTAGCTCAACGAAGTCTACCGGCGCCTCGCGCGGTCCATCGGTTGGGAGACACGCCCGGACGAGGTCACCGGCATCTTCGCCCTGGCGGCCGCGGTGCTGCTGTTGGCCGCCGTGCTCGTTTCGCGCGGCTGGGTCCACCGCACGAGCGTCTGACGTCCTGCTGTCTTGGGTCGTCAGAGCCAAGACGGGCTAGGTCAGCCAGCGCTCGGTCGCAATCTTCTCCAACCGTACGCGAACACCGGCGCGCGCGCCCGCGAAGATTCGCGCGTCCCCCTCTACGCGGCCGATGATCTTCACCGCCCTCGCCGGCCGGATTTCGTCCTCGCGGCTCGCCGGCGTGCGGCCGTAGAAGATGCAGAACGCGTTGCCGGGCGGCCAATACCCCAGATCGCCGATCGTGACGACTTCCTGGCCGTCCTCGAGCGCGGCATCAACGGGGACCGCAAAGTAGATCTCATCGCCCCAGGTGCTTCCCTTCGTTTCGATCGGTAGCGCCGCCGCGATCGCGCGCGCGGCGGTCGTGTCGTTGAGAGTCGCTGTCGCGGCGGTGCTACCGGCAGTGATGCGCATTCGGATCGTCATCCGTCACCTCGGATGCGGGATGGTCATCCGATTCGAAACGGCGCGCATGCCGTCCTGTCGACGTTCCGTGACATCGCGGTGACACGAGGATGAGAATCCCCTCGTACCCGTTACGGTCGGCGCTCGATGGATCGGGCGCTGGATGGCGACGTGGAATGTCTTCGAACGAGGTTCGAGGGGGGGTCTGTCTTGCACGAGCGCACGCGGCAGGCCATCGGTACCTTGGGAGTCGGACTGGGCATCGTCGTACTTTCTGTCGCGCTGAACGCGCCGCGGCCGTCGACGGCACGGACGCCGGCCGGCGGCGTCCGCATGGAACACAACATCTCGCTTGCGCTGGCGGCCGAAGCGGCGGGCGGCGCCGTGGAGGCGTGCGCGCAGCGCAACTACTTCGTCGTCGTCGCCGCCGTCGTCGACCGCGCCGGCCAGCTCAAAGCCCTGCTTCGCGGCGACAACGCGACACCGCACACCATCCATTCCGTGCGCCGTAAGGCATACAAGTCCGCGACACCGCGGAACAACACGCTCGCGATCCAGAACAACGTTCAAACCAACCCGGCGGCGGCGCAGCTTGCGAGCATCGACGGCATCCTCGCGCTCGGCGGCGGCGTACCGATTCGTGTCGGCGAGGGAGTCATCGGCGCGATCGGCGTCGGCGCCGCGCCCGGCGGCAACCTCGACGAGGAGTGCGCGAACGCCGGCATCGCGCGCATCCGTGCCCGCCTGAACTAGCGTGCCACCGCGCCGTTACAGTTGCGGCGCGGGGAGATCGTGGCGGCTGCGGCGGACGTCGGGGCCGCCGATCCGCGTGCCGTCATGGAATCGGATTATCGTTGGGCCCGTGGGATGACGCCACGGGCCCTCGACGTTGATGCGGTGCCCGCGAGTGGGCGTACGATACAAGGCATGAGCGCACCTCATCGGCATGCCTACCGTCCGGCCGTGCTCGGCGGGCGCGGCGTCGTGACCTCCGCGCACCCGCTGGCCAGCGCCGCCGGCATCGAGGTGTTGTTGGCCGGCGGCAACGCGATCGACGCCGCCGTCGCGACCGCAGCCGCCTTGGGTGTCGTGGAGCCTTACATGTCCGGGCTCGGAGGCATCGGCCTGGCGCTGGTGCTGCTGCCCGGCGAGCGCGCGCCGCGCGTCCTCGACTTCGTCGGCGCGGTGCCGCGCGGGGCGCAGCCTGACCGTGCGGTGGCGGAGGATCTCGCGGGCGGCGCCCGCGCCTGCGTCACCCCCGGATGCGCCGGCGGCTGGCTCGCGTTGCTCGCCGCGCACGGTACGTTGCCGGCGCGGCAGGTGTTCGCCCCGGCGATCCGACTCGCGGATGACGGCGCGCCGATCACGCGCAAGAACGTCGCGTTCTTCGCCCTTGCGGCCGAGACGCTGCGGCGATCCGAGGAAGTGCGGCGACTCTTCGAGGCCGGGACAACGCGCCCCGTCGGCGATATCCTGCGGCAGCCGGAGCTGGCGACCTCGCTGCGCACGCTCGCTGACGAGGGGGCCGGCGCGCTGTACGGCGGGAGGCTGGGACGTGCCGTCGTCGATGCAGTCGAGCGCGGCGGAGGCTGGTTGTCGATGGACGACCTGTCACATTTCCAGCCGCGATGGCGGGCGCCGATCCGTGTGCCTTATCGCGGCTTCGATGTCTACAGCGTGCCGCCGCCGTTCGCCGCATTCCAGTCGTTGCTCACATTGCGGTTGGTCGCCGGCTTCGATCTCCGCGCCTGGGGGCACAACGCTGCGGCCACGCTGCACCACCTGATCGAGGCGATGAAGGTGGCCTCGGCCGATCGCGTCGCGTATGCGGCCCGCGACGACGTGGCCATCGAAGGGCTGCTCTCCGAACGATACGCGGCGGCGCGACGCGCGCTGATCGACACGGAGCGAGCATTGCCCAGCGAAGGCGAGCGCTTTCACCCGGAGCGTCTCGCGGGGCAGATCCTGCCGGGCCACCCGGCGGCGTTCGCCGCCGAGCACACGACGCACTTCGCGTGCGCCGACGCGGCGGGTCACGTCGTGACGATCACGCAAACGCTCGGCGCGCCGTTCGGATCCGGGTTCGCGGTGCCAGGCACCGGCATCGTCCTCAACAACATCACGAATTGGCTCGACCTCGACGCGAGCAGTCCGAACCGCCTGCGTCCGGGCCGGCAACCCACTGTGAACATGGCGCCGACGCAAGTCTTCCGCGACGGGGCGTTTCGACTTTCGATCGGCACGCCAGGGTCGTTCGGCATTTTGCAGACAACGCCGCAGATGATCGTGAACGTGATCGACTTCGATCTCGACGTCCAAGAAGCGATCGAAGCGCCGCGCGTTCGCGTCTATCGAGATCGCGTCGTCGACGTCGAGGGCCGCGTTGCGCCGGACGTTCGGGAGCGGCTCACCGCCCTCGGTCACGACGTCCGCGTCATCGACGATTGGTCGTGGGTGGTCGGCGGCGGTCAGGGCATCGCGCGGGAACCGCGGACGGGCGTGTTGTCCGGCGGCGCCGATCCTCGCCGCGACGGCTACGCGGTCGCGCTGTGAGGCACCTCGGCCCGCCGTGAAGATCTACGCTTGCGATCGGTTTCCCTTGCCGTTGCCGGCGGATCACCGGTTTCCGATTCGGAAGTACGCGATGCTGCGGGCGCGCGTCGAGGCGGCGTACGGTCAGGCGAGCGTTGCCGTTCCGCCGGCGGCGACGCTCGAGGATCTCGTTGCGGCCCACAAGCCCGACTACGTGCGACGTGTCTGCGAAGGACGGCTGCGCGACGAGGAGATCCGGCGCATCGGGTTCCCGTGGTCGGAGGCGATGGTGGAACGGTCGCGGCGTTCAGTGGGCGCCACGATCGCCGCCGGGCGGGCCGCGCTTACCGACGGCGTCGCTGTCAGCCTGGCCGGGGGCACGCATCACGCCGCCCAGGACCATGGGAAGGGATTCTGCGTCTTCAACGACAGCGCGGTGGCGGCGCGCCGCCTGCAATCCGAAGGCGTCGTCCGGCGCGTGCTCATCATCGACTGCGACGTGCATCAAGGCGACGGGACGGCGGCGATCTTCGCGGGCGACGATACCGTGTACACGTTCTCGATTCACGGCGGCAACAACTTCCCATTCACGAAGGCCCTCAGCGACCTCGATCTCCCGCTCGACGACGGCGCATCGGACGACGCCTACCTGCAAGCGCTGACGTGGGGGTTGCGCCGCGCGATCGATCTGGCGTGCGCCGACCTGGCGATCTACGTCTCCGGCGCGGATCCGTTCGCTGACGATCGTCTTGGGCGGCTCGCCTTGAGCAAGGACGGGCTCGCGGCGCGCGATCGGCACGTACTGGAGACGTGCCGGTCCGAGCGGCTGCCCGTGGTCGTGACGATGGCCGGCGGGTATGGCCGGAACATAGACGACACCGTGGACATCCATGTTCGGACCGTTAGGATCGCGAACGCGGTCGCGGCCGGATCGGTGGACAGAATGGCCGGCGCTAACACGTGGTGATCGCGGGCGATTCGCGCGCCTGTTGGGGGGGCGGTTCCCGCTGCCGCGAATCGAAAGCGCACCATGCGTTACTTCCTCACCGGCTCCACGGGGTTCGTCGGTTCATATCTGGCGCGGGCGCTAGCGGATCGCGACGATGAGGTTGTCGCGCTCGTACGTGATCTGGAGCTGGCGGTGCCGCTGCGCGAGCTCGGCGTTACGTTGGTGCGGGGTGACATCACCGGCCGCGGCAGCATCGCGGCCGCGGCCGGCGCCGACGGCGTGTTTCACGTCACTGGCTGGTACCGCGTCGGCGCTCGCGACAAAACCGAAGCGATCCGGGTGAACGTCGAAGGCACGCGCAACGTCCTCGAGACCATGCGCGACCTCGCGATCCCCAAGGGTGTGTACACGAGCTCGCTCGCGATCCACTCCGACACGCACGGCTTTGCCGTCGACGAATCGCACGTGCATGCCGGTCCGTTCCTGAGTCTCTACGACGAGACGAAGTTGCGTGCCCACCACGAGGTCGCCCTACCGTTGGTCCGCGACGGGCTGCCGCTCGTAATCGTCGATCCCGGCGTCGTACACGGTCCCGGTGACGTCGGCCCGACCGGCCGCGTCATCGAACGATATCTGCTCGGTCGCTTGCACACGATCCCCGCGCGCACCGCGTATTGCTGGACGCACGTCGAGGACGTCGTCGAAGGACACCGGCTCGCGATGGAGGAAGGAAGAATCGGTGAATCGTATATCACCGCCGGCGCCGGGCAAACGCTCGTCGACATCGTGGGGATCTCCGAGCGAATCGCGGGGATCCCCACGCCGCGCATGGTGCTCCCGCCGTGGGTACTGCGCCCGGCGGCGGCCGCCACCGCGGTCGTCGAGCGCATCGTGCCGCTCCCGGAGGATGCGAGCGCGGAGTACTTGCGCGTCGCGGCTGACGTGACGTATCTCGACAACAGCCGAAAGGCGCAGCGGGAGCTCGGCTTCGAGGCGCGGCCGATCGTCGAGGGTTTGCGCGAGACCTTGATCTACGAGATGCAAAGGCTGGGCGTCCAGCCGCGAAGGGGGAAGTACGGGTGAGCACGCCGGTCGTCAGTCACGGTATCGAGATGAGCACGAGCGCGACGCGACCGGTGATCCGCGGCCGGCACCTCGTCGTCTCCTGCGGACACTACTTGGCGGCCGTCGCCGGCCTGCGCATGCAGGAGCTGGGGGGCAATGCGTTCGACGCCGGCGTCGCCATGGTGCTCGCGCAGTCCGTCTTGGAGTTCCAGAGCTACGGGTTCGGCGGCGAGGTTCCGGTCCTCGTCTACGACGCGCGGGAAGGCCAGCCGCGCGTGATCAACGGGAACATGCGCGCGCCGGCGGCGGCGACGATCGAATGGTTCCGCGACCGCGGCATCGCGCTCGTGCCCGGCGACGGATTCCTCGGAGCCGGCGTCTGTGCCGTCCTCGATGCGTGCATCACGGTGCTCGATCGCTATGGGCGGCTGTCGCTGGCCCAGGTGCTGGCGCCGGCGATCGCGCTGGCCGCGGACGGGTTTCCGATGTACGAGGGCATGCGGGCGACGATCGTCGCGAACGAGAAGCGCTTCCGCGAGGAGTGGCCGACGTCCGCCGACCTGTTCTTACCGCGGGGGGAGATCCCAGAGCCCGGCGACACGTGGCGCAACCCGGACTTGGCGCGCACCTTCGAGCGCATCGTCGAGGCGGAGCGCAACGCCAGCGGGCAGGGGCGATCGGCAGCGTTGCGGGCGGCGCGCGACCGCTTCTACAAGGGCGACATCACGCGCGAGATGATCGCGTTTCAGCGCGACAATCAGTTTCGCGACGGAAACGGCTTCGTCTCCAACGGCCTGCTGGCGGAAGCGGACTTCGCCGCGTTCGAGACGCGGATCGAGGATCCGGTGACGGTTTCGTATCGCGGCTATGACGTCTACAAGTGCGGTCCCTGGAGCCAGGGGCCGGTGTTCCTGCAGCAGCTGAACTTGCTCGAGAGATTCGATCTGCGGGCGATGGGGCTCAACAGCGTCGAATACATTCACGTCGTCACGGAAGCGTCGAAGCTCGCGTTCGCGGACCGGGAAGCGTACTACGGAGATCCCGACTTCGTCGACGTGCCGATGGCGGGATTGCTCTCGAAGTCGTACGCGGCGGCGCGCTGCGCTTTGATCGATCGGGAGCGCGCGTCGATGGCGCTGCGCCCCGGCGATCCGCGCGCGGACGGCAAGGGGCCGCTGCCGCCGATCGCGGGGCGCGCGTGGCAATCCGGAACGACGGGCACGCGCGCGGTCGACGCCGACGGCAATATGTTCTCGGCGACGCCGAGCGGCGGCTGGTTCCGCTCCTCGCCGATCATCCCCGGCCTCGGATTTTGCTTGGGCACGCGCGGGCAGATGTTCTGGCTTCACGACGAAAAGCACCCGGCCGCGCTGCGTCCACGCAAGCAGCCGCGCACGACGCTGACGCCGTCGCTCGTGCTGAAGGATGGCCGGCCTCACATGGTCTTCGGCACGCCGGGCGGCGACCAGCAGGATCAGTGGACGCTGCAATTCTTCCTCAACACCGTCGACTTCGGCCTCGACGTACAGGACGCGATCGACGTGCCGAGCTTCCACAGCGATCACTTCGCCAGCTCGTTCTGGCCGCGCGATGCCTATCCGGGGCGCCTCGTCGTCGAGAGCGCGGTTCCGCAGGATGTGCGCGACGCGCTCGCGGCGCGCGGCCACGAGATCAAGGTCGCGCCGCGCGGCGCGCTCAACTTCACGACCGCGATACGCTACGATCCGGACCGCCGTCTGATCGAGGGCGGGGCCAGCCACCGCGGCGAGCGCAACTACGCGCTCGGATGGTAGGCCGACAGCCGCGCCCGTGCGGGCCAAGCGCGCGCGTCGCGGTCAGGCGGTCTTCGGCTTGCGCGTGTTCATCACCGTTTGCCAGAAGAAGCCGCTCTGGAACGCCAGCAGCAACAGGATGAGGTAGCCTTGCAGATCGGTCACCATCACCTTCGCGGTCTGCATGAAGCCAAGGAAGACGATCGGCGAAACGAACAGCGGCGTCAGCATCTCGCGTACGACCGTCCGTAGGGTCTTTCCCTTCTCCGATTCCAACGCGTCCTGGCCGACGCGCGCCGCCATGCCGACGATCAACGCGACGAAGCTCCAAAGATAGAATTCAGCGAGCGCGCCTCCCTGCTCGACGCGCCCGCCGCCCATCGTTTGTGGTGGCGGCGGCGAACGCGCGCGCCATGCCGGCGGGCCCTGCTTCGACCGTATCCGAGTGTGCCGCCGCGGCCAACCGCAGATCGGTGCCCGGCATCCATCTGAATCGTCAGGCGCGCTGCTCGGTGAAGTAGGCGATCTGTGTCCAGGTCTGCGTCGAAAAGCCGAAGCCGACATTCGTCGAGCCACAGACGAAGACGCGCAGATTGTCGGGCAAGGCGCCCCACGGTTCCCCGAAGACGAGCCCTCGCCCGGTGACGAACGTGGGGGGGGGCGTTCGGTAAGCGGTCGTACGACGGATGGTCGCCGCCGGGCGCGTGCACGCCTGCGCCGAGTCGGCCGTGGGCCGGAACGGCGCCGCGGCCAGGACGAGCATGACGATCGTCGCGGGCAGCACGCCGCGCGATGCGCGACGGATGGGCGTCATCTTCCACCTCGGATGCCGCGGCCGTTGCGGCACTGCGCCGCGGCTTTGCTCGTAAGTGTATCGGAAGGCAGAATTGGAGATGAGGAGGAGATCGCCATCACCATCGAAGGCTCGCCGATTCCCGTCGCCTGGCGCTTGTCGTTCTTGACGTACGCGCGAGCGACCCTTGCGCTCACGCTCCTCGTCATCCTTTGGGGCGCGTTCGTGCGCGCCACCGGCTCCGGCGCCGGCTGCGGCGATCACTGGCCGCTGTGCGACGGCCAGGTGCTGCCGCGCCCGAACAGCGTCGAGATGGCGATCGAGTTCACGCATCGCGTGACGAGCGGTGTCGCCTTGGCGGCGGTCGCGTGGATGCTCGTTTGGTCGCGGCGTGCATTCCCGTCCGGTCACGCCGTGCGCCTGGGCGCCGGCCTCTCGATGTTCTTCATGGTCACCGAGGCGCTCGTCGGCGCCGGCCTCGTTTTGCTGCGCTTGGTCGCCGACAACGTGTCCATCGCGCGCGCCGTCTGGATGGTGGCGCACCTCGTCAACACGTTCTGGCTCGTCGGCGCCTTGACCCTGACCGTGCATTGGGCCGCGGGCGGCGGCGCGATCCGGACGCGCGGGCGGGGCGGGGCGCTGCTCGTCGCGACGTTCGCCCCGGCGGCGATCCTCGTCGTGAGCATGAGCGGCGCCGTGACCGCGCTCGGTGACACGATCTTCCCAGGCACGGCGATCGACGACGCGGCGCGCGGCACGCTGGGGGCGACCGCGCAGCTGCTCGCGCAGCTGCGCGTGTGGCACCCGTGGCTCGCGATCTTTGGCACCATGGTCGCGGTCGCCGGGGCGCTCGGCGCCCAACGCTGGCGCGTGCGGCCCGGCGTCCGGCGATGGGCGGGGGTGCTCGTGGCGCTCTACGTCGCGCAGATCGCTGTCGGCGTCGTGAACATCTTGCTGCGCGGGCCGGTCTGGCTGCAGCTCGTTCACCTGGCCGTCGCCGACGCGGTGTGGATGAGCGCCGTATTGTTGGCCGCGTCTCTGCTGGCGCACGAGCCGGCCGCGGGGGGGCGCTGACCGCTCGTACAATGGAGACGTGTCCGCGGGCTCGATGCCCCTGATCACGACCACCGACGCGGGATTGTACTGCGCGGCCGGCGGCTTCTACATCGACCCCTGGCGGCCGGTGGATCGCGCGGTCGTCACGCACGCGCACGCCGATCACGCCACCTCCGGCCAGGGTCGCGTCTTGACCACGACTCCCGGCGCCGGCGTGATGCGGGCGCGCCTCGGTCCCGACGCCGCGATCGAACCCCTCGCCTACGGCACGCGCCTCGACCTCGGCGGAGTCGGCGTTTCGCTGCACCCGTCGGGTCATATCCTCGGCGCCGCGCAGGTCCGCGTCGAGCATCGCGGCGAAGTCTGGGTCTCGAGCGGCGACTACAAGTTGACCGAAGATCCCACGTGCGCGCCGTTCGAGCCGCTGCGCTGCGACACGTTCGTCACGGAAGCGACGTTCGCGCTGCCGATTTACCGCTGGCGCACGCCCGTTACGGTGATCGACGACGTGCATGCGTGGTGGCGTGCCAATCAAGAGCGGGCGCGCACGAGCGTCTTGCTCGCGTACAGCCTCGGCAAAGCGCAACGTCTACTCGCCCTGCTGGATCCCGAGATCGGCCCGGTCCTCGCCCATGGTGCCGTCTTGCGCTTCGTCGGCGCCTATCGCGAGCAGGGCATCGCGCTCCCCGACGCCGCGCACGCGGAACCGTCGCGCATTCTCGCCACGAAGGGCCGGGCGCTGGTGCTCGCGCCGCCGTCGGCGGCGGGGTCGCCGTGGATCCGCCGCTTCGATCCGTTCTCGCTCGGGTTCGCGTCCGGGCAAATGCGCGTGCGCGGCGCCCGCCGCCAACGGGCCGTCGATCGCGGCTTCGTGTTGTCCGATCACGCTGACTGGCCCCAGCTGCTGCGCGCGATCGAGGCATCGGAAGCGGAGCGCGTCCTGGTGACCCACGGGCAGACGCACGCGCTGACGCGCTGGCTGCAGGAGCGCGGTCGTGACGCGGCCGAACTGCGCGCCGGCTTCGCCGGCGGCGAGGACGACGGGTGAAGCGGTTCAGGCGCCTGTTCCTCGACCTCGACGCGACGAACCGCACGTCGGAAAAGCAGGCCGCGCTGGAACGATACTTCCGCGACGCGCCGCCCGCGGATGCGGCTTGGGCGCTCTTCTTCTTGCGGGGCGGCTGGGTCGGGCGCGCGATCACGTGGCCGCAGCTGCGCGATTGGGGCGCCTCGGAAGCGGACGTGCCGGGCTGGCTGCTCGAGGAGTGCTAAGATAACGTCGGCGATCTCGCCGAGACGATTGCGCTGCTGCTGCCGGACACCGGCGCCGACGCCGATGTGCCGCTGCATGTGCTCGTCGAGGAACGCATCGTCGCGACGGGCGACGCGCGTTGCGACGATGCGGCA
>Ga0194132_10006303_pt1 | contig 18488 bp, 17 predicted proteins | sample TA2KigOf80mmetaG_FD_148612 | JGI IMG/M metagenome (GOLD analysis project Ga0194132, IMG submission 148612) | Freshwater microbial communities from Lake Tanganyika, Tanzania - TA2015054 Kigoma Offshore 80m | ecosystem: Environmental > Aquatic > Freshwater > Lake | place: Tanzania: Lake...
GAGCACCTGAACAAGGCCATGGCCAAAGCGGCCTGATCCACAGACGCTCTCCTGGTGAGATATCTTGCTGCCAATGGGCAGCGCCGGCGCTGCCCATTGGCAGCAAGGCGGAGCACTGTCCAAAAAATCCGACGACAAAACGCTGAAAGAGCCAGAATCTCTATTGACTTCCAAGACAGTTGCTGAAGGGCCGTGTTCCCTGAGCCCAGCCCAACGGGCTGGGTAAAGAGACCAATTAACGAAACGCCCTGAAAGGGCGTGTTATCCAGGCCATGTCAACGTGTTCTCGGGGGCATCCTTCGGTGTGGACTTAACACGGCCCTTCAGGCCGTTCGGTGTGCCGGACCTTACCCAGCCCGTTGGGCTGGGCTCAGGGAACACGCTCCTTCAGGGCGTTAGGCCCAGGACAGCGGACAAGGCATAAATCAAAACTCGGAAAATCGAATTAGTTGGAGCAGGTGGTCTGAGACCCGCCCTCACCGGACGCCCGTTGGGCCTTCTAAGCCAGAGATCCCTACCGATAGGGGCCTTGCCTGGCTGTGACGACCACTCCCGCATCCAACGAGGGCAGGTCTCAGACCTGCCCCTACCGGAGCCGACCATTCGGCCCTCCTCTGTGATTCCCATCTCGCCCGCTACTATCCCAAGAATCACAGACTTCTGTGATGCGCAAAGAGCCGCGTTGGCCTAATCTACTAGTGTCGTATTGTGAACTCCCGTTCGGCAAAGTGCTAAGATAGGCCCATATGAGCAAGCTTCGTCATATAGTTGCGGTGGTCCTGATCGTCCTTGGCTTCGGCGGGGCGGCGCTGTCGCTCGCCGTGCCGACCGCCAGCGCCCAGGGCGCAGTCATTTCCGGGACGAGGCTAGACGTCATCACGATAGACGGAACGATCAGCCCCGTCACAGCCGATTTCCTTGAGCGCGGCATCTCCGACGCCGAGCATGGCGGCGCCGCGGCGCTGGTCGTTGTCCTGGACACTCCCGGCGGCCTGCTGGACTCCACGCGCGACATGGTGGAGGAGATCATGAGCGCGCGCATCCCGGTGATAGTCTACGTCTCCCCGCCGGGCGCGCAGGCCGCCTCGGCCGGCACGTTTATCACCGCAGCCGGGCACATCGCCGCCATGGCGCCGGGAACGAACATAGGCGCGGCGTCGCCCATCGCCGGCAGCGGCGAGGACCTGCCGGACACCCTCAAGTCAAAGGCCACGCAGGACGCCGCGGCCTTCATCCGCAGCATCGCCCAGGAGCGCGGACGCAATGCGGAGGCGCTCGAGGCCACGGTGACCGGCGCAGCCGCATACTCCGCGACCGAGGCCGTGGACCAGCGCGTGGTGGACGTGATCGCCTCGGACATTCCGGGCCTCCGGGCGATGGTGGACGGCCGCACCGTGCGCCTTCGCAGCGGGGACGCCGTTGTTAGGACCTCAGGCCTGCCCGTTCACGAAACAGAAAAGACGCTCGTGGAGTCGTTCGTCGGCTTCATATCCAATCCCAACGTAGCGTTTCTCCTGCTCGTCCTCGGTGGCATTGGCGTGCTTATTGAGATATTCACGCCCGGGCTGACCGGCCCAGGCGTCTTCGGCGTCATCTGCCTGGCCCTTGCGTTCGTTGCCTTCGGCAACCTGCCGGTGAACTGGGTCGGCATCGGCCTCATCCTGCTGTCGCTGGGCCTGTTTGCCATGGAGCTTCATACGCCCGGCGCCACGTTCTTCGGAGTCGCTGCGGTAATTGCATTCGTCATAGGGGCGTTCTTCCTCTTCGGCAGGTTCACGCCGGAGCCTATCGAGACGCCCAGCTTCCGCGTGAACGTATGGCTCATCGTGGGTGCTGCCGCCGCGGTGTCGGCGTTCTTGCTGCTCGTTGTCCGCGACATGGTATCTACGCTGCGGACCGCCCCGGGACGGTCGCAGGTCGCGACGACGAAGGACCTTGTGGGAAAGGCCGGACTGGCGATTATCGACCTTTCGCCCCGAGGCGTAGTGCGTGTGGGTGGAGAGGACTGGAGCGCTGTGTCCGATAGTGGGCATGCGATTGAAAAGGGGTCTGAGGTAATAGTGCTGGACGTGGATGGGCTGACCCTGAAGGTATTCAAAGGCAACGGCGTGGAGATTCCCGCCGATACCGTTAAGCCGGTACCAGGAGAAGCCGATGGCAATCATTAACTTCATGCGTGACTACCAGCGGATCGCCCTGTTCAAGTGGGGCAAATTCACGGGCATGAAGGGGCCCGGCCCTGTGTTCCTCATCCCGATCATCCATTCCGGTACCAGGGTTGATCTGCGCACGGAGGTGATCGACATCCCGCGCCAGACGAACATCACGCGCGACAACGCGCCGATAGACATCGACTTCCTGATCTACATGCGCGTCATGGCGGAGTACGCCTCGCGCGCCGTCCTGGAGGTTGAGAACTACCGCGCGGCCGTCATCGGTCTGGCAACCACTACCCTCCGCGCCGTCGTCGGCGATCTGGACCTGGACGCCGTGCTGTCCCAGCGCGAGCGCATCAACAGCGTACTGCGCGAGAAGCTGGACTCCGAGACCGCCCGCTGGGGCATCAAGGTCTCAAACGTGGAAATACGCGAGATCGAGCCGCCCAAGGACATCCAGGATGCAATGAACCGCCAGATGTCTGCCGAGCGCCTGCGCAGGGCCGTCGTCCGTGAAGCCGAAGGCACCAAAGAGGCGGCGGTTACAGTCGCTGAAGGCGAAAAGGCATCGGCGATTCTCAAGGCAGAGGGCCAGCGTCAGGCCGAAATCCTCTCAGCCGAGGGCGACAAGCAGGCGGCCATCCTGCGCGCCGAGGGCTACAGCACAGCCCTGGACAAGATATTCACCGTAGCGAAGGGCATCGACTCAAACACCCTGAGCCTTCAGTACTTCGAGACCCTGAAGCACATGGGCCAGGGCCAGTCGACGAAGTGGATCTTCCCCATGGAGTTCACCAGCCTCCTGAAGCCGCTGGCAGGCATGGTGAATGGGATGAACGGGGACGGGGAGAAGAAGTAGGAGAATTATGAAGTATGAATTATGAAGTATGAATGGTCAAAGCGGGGAGTTCGAGCCGAGAGACCTGAAGATTCGAACTAAGGACTTTGCTTTGCGAGTGGTCAGGATGTACTCCGCGTTGCCGAAGTCGGCCGCCGCAGATGTCATCGGAAGACAAGTGCTTCGTTCAGGTACATCTGTCGGCGCCAATTACCGCGAAGCCTATCGGGCGAGATCAAAGTCCGAGTTCATATCCAAGATTGGAGACTGCCTCAAGGAGCTCGACGAAACCGCATATTGGCTTGAGCTTCTTGCGGAATCGCCTACGGTCCCGGAGTCCAAAACGTCCAGTTTGCGCGACGAGTGCGACCAGCCTCTCTCCATCTTCACCACAATTTCAAAGTCAGCGAAGATTAACAAGGGATAGGCTGATAGAAACGGTGTGACTCCGGACCTATGGCTTCCTGCCTCCACTTCATAATTCATCATTCATACTTCTCTTTACAGCGCCTCTTTCACCTTCTCCGCCAGCTTGCGCGTCATGCCGGGCACCGCCGCGATATCGTCTATCGCGGCGTCCTTGATGCCGCGGACGGAGCCGAACTTGCGGAGGAGCATGCGGCGGCGGCGGGGGCCTATGCCTGGGATATCGTCGATTACCGAGCGGAGGTTGGTCTTGGAGCGGCGCTCCCGGTGGAAGGTGATCGCGAAGCGGTGCGCCTCGTCGCGGATGCGCTGCACCAGGAAGAGGCCCTGCGAGTCGCGCGGGAGGATGATTGGCTCAGGAGTGTAGGGAAGGAATATCTCTTCGTTCTCCTTCGCAAGGCTCGAGAGCGGGATGTTCGTTATCCCCAGCTCAAGGAATACCTGCAGCGCCGCGCCCAGATGGCCCTTGCCGCCGTCGATGATCACCAGGTCCGGGGCTAGCTCCCACGCCGCGTCTTGCCGTGGCGGCACAGGCTCGGCGTCCTCCGCCTCAACGTGAGTTGTCCGGCGCTGCTCGTCCAGCACCGGGGCCTCCCGGAGCTTCTCCACCGAGGACGGCGCGGAGAGCAGCGTCTCGCCGGACTCCGCCGGAGACTGTGTGGACAGCCGCTTGAAGCGCCTGGTAAGCATCTCGCGCATGGAAGAGTAGTCGTCCACTCCCTGGACCGTCTTGATCTTGAAGCGCCGATAGTGGGCCGTCTTGGGCTTGCCCTCCTCGAACACGACCATGCTCCCCACGGTGTTAGTGCCCTGGATATTCGAGATGTCGTAACACTCGATGCGAGAGGGCAGGGCAGGGAGGCCGAGCGCTTCCTGAATCTCCGCCATCGCCTGGTCGGCGATAGTGTTGTCCTGCGCCTTGCGGACCTTCATCTGGTCCAGCCCCTCGCGGGCGTTCTCCGCAACCATCTCCACCAGGCGCTTCTTCTCTCCGCGCTGGGGGACCAGCAGCTCCACCTTGCCGACCCTCTTCTTCTCAAGCCACTCTCGAACGAGCGTCTCGTCATCGATGGTGTGCTGGAGCAGGACCTTGGGCGGGATGTAAGGGTTCACGTCATAGAACTGCTCGACGAACGCGGCGATAACGGTGCCGGGGTCGTCGTCCTGCGTGCCCGTCATCGTGAAGTTGTCGCGGCCGATGAGCTTCCCCTGGCGGACGAAGAAGACCTCCACGCGCGCCTCGTTCTCGCCGGAGGCCATTGCGACGACGTCCATATTCTCGCCGCTCAGGTTCAGGACCTTCTGGCCCTCGTGGACCTTCTCAATCGACTGTATCTGGTCGCGCAGCGCCGCTGCGCGCTCGAACTCCAGGGTCTCGGCCGCCTGCGACATCCGGCGCGAGAGCGACTTGACGATGCTGTCCGTCTTGCCCTCAAGGAACATGACCACCTGGTCGATGATCTCCCCGTACTGCTCCGTGTTCACCGCCCCGATGCACGGGCCGGCGCACCGCTTGATGTAGTAGTCCAGGCACGGCCGCGGCTCCTTGCCCGTGATAACAATTGTGCAGGAGCGGTAAGGGAAGAGCTTCTTGAGCAGGGCGAGGGTGCGGCGGACGCTGCCGGCGCTGGCGAATGGGCCGAAGTACTTCGCGCCGTCCCTGGCAACGCGGCGGGTGATATACACCTGTGGGAAGTCCTCGGTGGTATCGATCTTGATGAAGGGGTAGCTCTTGTCGTCCTTCAGCCGCGCGTTATAGACGGGCCGGTGGTGCTTGATGAGGTTGGACTCGAGCAGCAAAGCCTCTTGCTCCGACTCGGTGACGATGAAGTCGAAGTCGACGACGTTCGCCACGAGGCTCTGTATCTTGGGTGGGAGGTTGCTGGACCCGGCGAAGTACTGGCGGAGGCGGTTGCGGAGGCGGGAGGCCTTTCCAACGTACAGCACGTCGCCTTTGGCGTCCCGCATCTGGTAGACGCCCGGCTTGGTGGGTGCTGCTTTGAGCCTGTCTGAGAAGGCCTGGTTTTCCAATGTTTGGCCTGATTGCGGAGCGCCCCGGGGAAAGCCGGGGCGCTCAGGCCATCACCGTTAACCCAGGACGAACGTGCAAGCTATGAGAATTGCTACTATAAGCGTAGTAATGATAGCAATTTGCCTGAGCTCACCGCCAACGAACTGTGTTGCGGGAGGGGCAGCGTAGGTGGATGACCTGCGGGTGCGCCGGACCGGCTCAACCTTGCCGGAGCCGAGTGCCGATGCCCTGCGGCGGGGCGTCCCGGTCTTCATGGCATCTAGTTCCGACTCGCCCTCATCGTCCGCCACGGGTGCCATGGGAGCGGGGGTGGAGACCGGGCCGTCAAGTAGCTGGCTGCCGGTGGGCGAGCCTACGCGCCGTCGCCTTGAATCGCGAAGCCGCGCCTGACGTGATGCTGCGCGGTGGTCTTTGCCTGGCATCTAGAAAAGTCCTCCAGAGAATCCTCTCACCGTTACCCCATCTCTCACGACGGAGACTCTGAACGGTAGTGCCGGGCGAAGCCCGGCCTGCGTATTATCTCTTATTTGCCGTAATTGTGCGATAGCCTATCCCGAAGCTACCGCGCCCGGGGATGCGAGCGCTCGTACTCGGCCCGCACATGCTCGCTTGTCAGGTGCGTGTAAACCTGGGTGGTCGTTATGCTCGCGTGGCCAAGGAGCTCCTGGACGTGCCTCAGCGGAGCGCCGCCGCGAAGCAAGTGCGTGGCGAAGCTGTGCCGCAGCGTGTGCGGCGTGATCTTGCGCTGTATGCCGGCCTTGCGGGCGAGGCCGCGCAGGATGAGCCAGAAGCCCTGCCGGGTAAGTCTCTCGCCACGGTGGTTAAGGAACAGCGTCGGTCCGGACCGCCCGTTGGCGATCATCGGCCTGCCCTCGATGATATACGACTTCACAACGTCCACGGCGTGGGAGTGGATCGGGATGAGCCTCTCCTTCGCGCCCTTGCCGTAGCATCGGACGAAGCTCTGCTGGAGGTCAACATCCTGAATGTTGAGCGCCACCAGCTCGCTGACCCTGATGCCCGTCGCATACAGAAGCTCCAGCATCGCCCTGTCGCGCATCGCGTCCGGGGCAGGGCCTTTGGGCGTCTCCAGGAGGGTTTTGATCTCCTCCACGGTCAGGGCTTCCGGGAGGGAGCGGCCTACCCTGGGGGAGCTGACGTTCTCGGTGGGGTCCTGTTCGATGATCCCCTCCTGAAGTAGGAAGCTGAACAGCGACTTGGCGGAGGCGACCTTGCGCGCGCGGGTCGTGTCTGAGAACCCCTTCTCGTGGAGCTGGAGAACATAGTCCGAAACCACCTTGGAGGTCACCTGTTTCCAGGTCTCATCCCCTTTGGCGTTCGGGTTACGCTTATCCAGGAACTCAACGAGCTGGTTGAGATCGTTCTTGTAAGCGGCGAGCGTGTTTGGGGAGAGTCCGCGCTCTACGGTTGTGTAGTTGAGGAATCGGTCAACTGTTTGGTTCATATCTCTTCACTTATTAATGTTCTGTAGAGTAGACATATAATTCTAGCACACATTTTGGATTTCTTCGCTAGGTTTCTTTTGTATAAAATCAAGCGATTTGGGTTAAGCTACGGGGAGTGGCAGTGGGCAGTGGGCAGTGGGTTGACAGCCAACAGCCGTTTGCGCTTTCCTTGGCTCACTGCCCACTGCCCACTGCCATCTCTTGACATCTATTATGCGACATACGTAGAGTAAAACAAGTTTTCACACCGCCGTACAGGAATTTCCATGATTGAAATCGATATAGTGCCAAATTTATGGTCGGCTGACTTCCTCCAGTCGTTTCTCGTGAGCTGGCACGGCTTCTTGAGCTTCGTCGCAGTCGCCACCGGAGTGATACTCGTCGGCCGCTGGGCGCCGATGAAAGGGATCGACCCCGACGACATCTATTCAATCGCCATCTGGGCGATCATTGGCGGCGTAATAGGCGCGCGCGTTGTGCACGTGATCGACAACTGGAACGTCCTGTACGCGGACAACCCGGGGCAGATCTTCGCCATTTGGAACGGCGGCATCGGCCTGTGGGGCGGCATCCTTGGCGGATTCATCGGCGGCGCAGGGTACGCGGCGCTTGCCAAACACCCGGTAGGCCTCATTGCCGACCTCACCGCGCCGGCGCTCGCGTTCGCGCAGTCGATCGGGCGCATTGGCGACATCGTCAACGGCGAGCACTGCGCGAAGGCGACGGACCTCTTCTTCGGCATGCAGTGGACGCACAGCGAGACGGCGGCGCTTAGCTGCGCCAACGGCTACAACAACGCAGTGCACCCCGTTATCCTCTATGAGATCCTGTGGAACACAATGTCGATGGCAATCGTGTGGGCGCTCCGGGGCCGGATTCGGCCCAATGGCATGCTGTTCGCCCTTTACATGGCCCTTTACGCCACCGGCAGGTTCATCATCTCGTTCTTCCGCGAGGACCGCATCTGGGCGTTCGGCATGCAAGAGGCTCACTACATCGCGCTCCTGGTGCTGGCGATCACCCTTCCGATCCTGATCGTCCGCGCACGCTTCCAGAAGAAGGCGCCCGAGGACGAGGTCGTCGCCGCTCCCGCAGTCCGCGGCACCCGCGCCGAGCGCCGCCGCAAGGCCCGCAAGGTGGGCCTCTAGCACACCGCAGGGCTTGCGCCTGACCCTTGTCTTGTTAGAATGGCCTCGGCAAGTGCCGGGGCCATTTTGTTTGCCGGAGTACATCTAAATTTGAAAGACCAGCGGACCGCACTCACAATCCGCTACGTCGCCACCCTCGCACTCCCCACGGTGATAGTCTTGCTCCTGTGGTGGCGCGGCGACGGCAACTGGTTGATGATGCTGCTCACGGTGCCCCTGGCGTTGTTCAGCTGGACAGCGAACGTGTGGTTCACATTCAACATGTCCGGCCTGCTTTTGGGCTTCTACGACCGCCGCAAAGCGTTCGGGCTGGAGAAGCACGAACGCACCGCCGAGGAAAAGACCAAGGCCCGCCGCAGGATGGTCCTGTACTTTATTCTAGGCTGTTTTGTCGTTTCAGTTTGGGTCATCGGCTCGCAGAGCTGGCTCCTCGTCGTATACACCTTCGTCTCCGTCTTCGCCGCGTACTGGGCGTACATGATTGTGGGCAGGGTCAGGCCGCCCCGGGAGGCGAAAGCTGGGCAGCACGGCGAGCGGAATGAGAAGGTCGACTTCGACTGACGGCGCGATGCGGCAGCAGCTGAACGAAGTGCGCATTACCATCAGCTGTCGCCACGCTATCGGACGACCTTGAAGTCCTGCACGTTGAGCTGTAGCGAGGTGTGGCCGTTCCACGTGTTGAGGCCGGCGGTGTAGACCACGTCCACCACGTTGCCGGGGACGACCGGCCGGTTGCCCTGTCGGAAGGCGATGGCGTCCCACGTTGCGCCGTCGTGGCTGAGGCGCATCTTGAGGTGGTCCTGGCGCTGGCCCACCTTGCGGGCGTCCAGGACGCGGGCGTAGCGGGTGAGGAAGACGGGCTGCGGATTGCCCTCGCCGAAGGGCTGCATGCGCTGGATGAACTCCAGATTCTTGTCCGTGAGCAGCGCAGGGGTTATTTCGCAGTCGACGTCCACGGCCGGCGATAGCTGGGCATGGCGCAGCTTGCCGTGTGCCAGCGCGAGTAGCTCGGCCTTGAGCTGCGGCAGGTCGCGGGTGGGAAGGGCGAAACCGGCTGCCTGGGGGTGGCCGCCGTAGCGGCTGAACAGACCCTTGCTTGCGCCGAGCGCGTCTACGATGTTGAATTCGGGTATGCTCCTGGCACTCGCGCGGGAGTACGCCTCCTCGACCAGGACGGCGATTACGGGCCGGTAGTACATCTCGGACAGGTTGCCGGCGATCAGGCCCAGGATGCCCGGGAGCCAATCCTGCTTCTCCACGATGATGATGGGTGGCAGCCCGGCCCCGGTCTCAACCTGTCTGCGGGCGTCCGCGATGCTGCTCTCAGCCAGCAGCTTGCGCTCCTGGTTCTGGCGCTCCAGCCTCTCGGCGATGGACACCGCTATCTCGGCCTTGGATGCGGTAAGGAGGTCGAGGCTCAACATCGCGTCGCCGAGGCGCCCGGCGGCGTTCAGTCTGGGTATGATCTGGAAGGAGAGGGACTCCGAGTCGAGCGAGCCGAGCTTTAGCCCGGCCCGCTCGATCAGCGCCCGCAGGCCCATGTGCTGCGTGCTGTTCAAGCTCTCCAGCCCGCGGCGGACAATATAGCGGTTCTCCCCAGTGAGCGGTCCAAGGTCGGACACGGTGCCGAGCGCGGCGAGCTCCATCAGGTGGTCGGGTCGGGGCCGTCCAAGGTCCGCGTACAGTGCCTCGGCAAGCTTGTATGCAAGGCCGGCGCCCGTGAGACCCATGAACGGGTAGCGCGAGCCCGTCCAGAGCGGGTGAATGATCGCAGTCGCGCGCGGAGGCTCGACGGGGAGGGTGTGATGGTCGGTAATGATCGTGTCGATGCCGCAGCCGCGCGCAGACTCCACTTCCCGGTAAGAGCTCACGCCGCAGTCAACGGTGATCAGCAGGGACACGCCATGGGACCGCAGCGTCTCCACCGCCTCGATGTTGAGGCCGTGGCCTTCATCCGTCCTGTGGGGCAGGTACGAGACGACGTTCGCCCCCAGGTCCCGGAGCGCCTGGACAATCAGCGCGGTGCCGCTTATGCCGTCGGTGTCGAAGTCGCCGAAGACGCCGATTGTCTCACGGGCGTCGAGTGCCTTCCGGACCCGGGCAACCGCCTTCTCCATGTCCGGCAGTAGCGAAGGGTTGTGGGCCAGGCCGGCGTCCGCCCGAAGAAAGGCATCTTGCTCGTCAGGGGTACGAATGCCGCGTGCGTAGAGGAGGTGGGCCTGGAATGGAGGCAACCCCAGCTCCCTGGCGAAGCCGATCGGCGGCGCCGGGCGCTTCCTCCATGCCTTTTCCGTCATGGGTCCCTCTACATGGGCGAGTTAGTTCTTGATGCGGAAGAACTTGCCGCTGGCGATTGCGAGCACCACGAAGACGACGAGCACCAGCGCGGCGGCGATGCGGCCTTCCTCGGGGTTTCTTAAGTATAACGCCGCAACGCAGGCGATGCCCACAATAGCCACCATCATCCTGGTGAAATGGTCGCCGATTGTAGGCGGTGGCTTGACGACCGCTCCGCGCTCGACAATCTTGCGCCGCTTGATCCGGTCGGTGACCCACGCGAACTCCGAGTAGAAGCCCCATGCGCCCACTGTGCAGCACAACAACATGATCGATTCCCACATAAACATCCCACACCACCTCGGAACGAAACTCGGAATCCAGCCAATCAGGTCACGATAGAATTGCCCGTCTACTCTGCGAACTCCTTGAAGATTAGGCTCACGTTGTGGCCGCCGAAGCCGAACGAGTTGCTCATCGCCGTCCTCACCCTCCCACGACGGGCCATGTGGGGGGTATAGTCCAGGTCGCACTCCGGGTCCGGCTCCTCCAGGTTTATCGTCGGCGGTATGACGCCGTTGGCGATGGAGAGGACGGATATGCCCGCCTCCAGCGCTCCGCTCGCGCCCAGGAGGTGCCCGGTCATCGACTTGGTGGAGCTGATCCGGATCTTCGCCGCTTCTGCGCCGAAGACGGTCTTCATCGCCGCCGTCTCGAACTTGTCGTTTATGGGCGTAGAGGTCCCGTGAGCGTTCACGTAGTCAATGTCCACGGGCTTCATGTGCGCCTTGTCAAGCGCTATGTTCATCGCCCTCGCGCCGCCCTCGCCGCCGGGCGCGGGCTGCGTTATGTGGTGCGCGTCCGAAGTGGACCCGTACCCCACCAGCTCTGCGATCGGCTGCGCGCCGCGCTTGACGGCGTGCTCAAGAGTCTCCAGCACCAGCACGCCGGAGCCTTCGCCCAGCACAAAGCCGTCCCGCTGCGCATCGAATGGCCTGGATGCCTTTCGCGGCTCATTGTTCCGCCGGGAGAGCGCCTTGCAGGCGTTGAACCCGGCCACGCCGATAGGGCAGATCGCAGCCTCCGCGCCCCCGGCCAGCACCACGTCTGCGATGCCCAGCCGCAGGAACTCCATCGCGGTGCCGATGGCATCCCCTCCGCTGGAGCATGCGGAAACAGTCGAAAAATTCGGTCCCTTGGCCCCCAGCGTCATAGAGACCTGCCCGGACGCCATGTCAGGCAGCATCTTGGGCACAAGAAATGGGCTAACCCTGGAAGCCCCCTTGGACTCGAGCACGCCGATCTGCTCAGAGAGCGTAATGATCCCTCCGATGCCGCTGGCGATCATCACCGAAACACGCTCGGCGTTGGACGCGTCTATTTTCAGGCCGGCGTGCTGGACAGCCTCCATCGCGGCCACGACGGCGAGCTGGGCGAACCTGTCCATCTTGCCCGCCTCTTTTCGGCCGATGTGCTGGGTAGGGGCGAACCCCTTCACCTCTCCGGCGATGGTGGTCTCAAGCCCTTCAGGGTTGAATGAGCTTATCGTATCGATTCCGGACCTGCCCGCAACGAGTCCCTGCCAGGTAGCGTCCCTGTTCACCCCCACGGGGCTGATCAGGCCGATACCTGTGACCACCACTCGACGGCTCATGTGACAAGGTACTCCTTAGATGCGTTCCGCTCCCAACATCCACACCCAGGACAGGGTATACCAAAACTTGAAGAAAAATAAAGCTGGAATCACGCTCGCAGGCAACCCGGACGGGCGCTATGGTCGCACAGGATAGGCCCCGGCCGACGCGCCTATACCCAGCTTCCTTGCCAGCTCCAGGTTGGACGGCTCAACCAGCACGGACCCATCAGGAAAGATGATCGTGGGTATGCTCCTCATCCCCCGATTTATCTCGATGACTTTCTGCGCAGCGCTCGGATCAGCGTCCACATCGACCCATTCGTAGGGAACGTTGAAGGAGTCGAAGAAGCTCTTGGCGCGCCTGCAGTCCCCACACCACATGGCGCCGAAGACCACTATCTTTTCGCTGCTCATGAGACTCCAATCAGGACTGTCCTGGCCGGCGCACCGTCCAGTCCGACTAATTTAATCGGCAGGCATACCAGTACGTAGTATCCCTGAGGCACAGCGGACAAGTCCAGATTTTCAACCACGAGAACGCCTGAACCGAGGAGCGTCCTGTGCGCTGAGTAGCGACCTTCAGATACGGTGTCGACTGACTGCCCTTCGATGCCGACGAGCTTGATGCCGGAGGCGACAATGGCCGCCGCCGCTTCCGGGGATAGTGTGCTGTCCGCCCCGGTCTTGAGAAGTAGGCGCTGCACGCCGGTCGGCACTGCCGCAGCCCGCAGGTGCTCAGGGGTGATTTCGACCACCGGACCGAGCTCCGCCACATATGCGTCGCCGAAGACCGTATCCAACGGCAGGTCGTCCACGGTGGACCCCGCGGGGAAGAAATGGGCAGGAGCGTCAATGTGCGTACCCGTGTGAGACCCCATCGAGATAGCCGTCAGGGTGAACGGGTCGCCGTTCGCCACGTGTTTTACCCTGGAAACGGACACGGGCGGGTCTCCAGGATACACCTGCATGCCGGGCACGATAGGCCGAGTTATGTCATACAGCTTAATTTGCGCCGTCTCTCGTTGCTCCGGATTTCTTCAAGTTCCTATAATAGCAAACAGCAGTAACCTTTTGGAGCCGTTTTGAACCCTTCCGCCACAGACCAAAGCCAGCCCACGGCAGCGATTGAGACGCACGGCTGCAAGCTGAACATCGCGGACTCCGCCGAGCTCGCTGCGCAGCTTATGAGCGCCGGCTACCGTCTCGTCGGCGAGGACGGGCCTGCGGATGTCTACATCGTGAACACATGCACTGTGACTCACGTTGCGGACCGCAAGGCGCGGAAGGCGCTTCGCGGCGCGCGGGAGCGCAACCCCACGGCAACCGTGGTCGCCACCGGGTGTTTTGCCCAACGGTCTCCGGTGGCGCTGGGAAAGATACCGGGGGTGGATATCGTCGCCGGCAACACGGCCAAGCCGGACCTGGTGCAACGCATCGTGGAAGGCGGAGGCCGGATGGCGGAACGCCCGGCCGCGCATCCTATGACGATCGCTCCGCGTGCCTTTCGGACGCGCGCGACGATCAAGATACAGGAAGGGTGCGACCAGGTCTGCGCGTACTGCATTGTGCCCAGGGTGCGCGGCAGGGAGCGCAGCATACCAGCGGGCGACATTGTATCGCGCATTTCCTCCCACGTGGCGGAAGGGTACATGGAGATTGTTCTCACCGGGACTCAACTCGGCTCGTATGGCTTCGACCTCGAAGGGATGGACTTGAAGGGCCTTGTGCGACGCATCCTCAGCGAATGCGCCATGCCCAGGCTGCGCATGTCTTCTCTTCAGGCGCAGGAGATTGGGCCAGACATACTGGCCCTCTGGTCGGACAGCCGTCTCGCCCCGCACTTTCACATTCCCCTCCAGAGCGGCAGCGACGCCGTTCTGGCCCGCATGCGCCGCCGCTACACAGCCTCCAGATACCTCGAGGCGGTAGGCCTCGTCAGGCGGAGTGTTCCGGGAGTCTCCATCACCACAGACGTCATTGTTGGCTTTCCAGGCGAGACTGATGCCGATTTTGAGGCGACGTTCAGCCTGTGCGAGCGAGTGGGTTTCGCGGGAATTCATGTATTCCCGTACTCTCAAAGGCCCGGAACAAGCGCGACGCATTACGTTGACCAGCTTGACGATGGGGTGAAGCGGGAGCGCATGGCGCGGCTGCTGGAGCTCGCCGGCCGGAGCGCGGCAGAGTACCGCGACGGACTTTTCGGCGCCGTTCGGCAGGTCCTTTGGGAAAACCCGAGGCTTGTGAACGGCGAGCAGCACTGGGCTGGCCTCACGGACAACTATGTTCGCGTGATTGCTCCATCCCCGCAAGACCTGGGCAACCGCATCACCGGCGCCAGGCTCCTGCGTGACTCCAGGGACGGCGTTGTGGCTGAAGTGATGGGTTAGATGTTAACCGTTTGGAGAGTTGTTTTGCCGTTACGCTGCTCTATGTAAGCGCCGCACGTTTCCGAGGAATTGCCGAAGATGAGGAGCCAGCCACCGGCCAGGGCCATTTTCAGTAGTTCCTTCTTCCTGTCCAGTGTCTGGTTGGGGTCGTGGTCCATGGCGGAGATGCAAGTCAGATCAACGTGGTATTGGGTGGGCATGAGCTTGCCCACATAGGCTATGCGGGCGCTTCCGATCTCCACGAGCACGATCTGGTGGCCGCTCGTCGGACCGCCGGTGAGCCTCGTCCGTACGCCGGGGGCAATCTCGGTGTCGCCTTCCACAAGCTTCAACACTCCACCGTCTGAAAGGGGAGCGAAGTCATCCTTAAAATAGCTTCCCGCCGCCCTTTCGTTGGGGTTGGCGGCCTGTTCCCATGCCTGTTTCTGCACTATGTACTTGGCTTTAGGGAAGGTCGGTACTGCGTCCCCGGAACGATCGAGTTTGCTGCATCCGCCGCTCTGGTCGAAAAGCAGGTTGGTCATCACGACCACGTCGATATCCCTGGCGGTCAGACCGTGTTTTTTTATCTCACGAAGCAGCTTGTTGCCGTTGAGGCTGTAGTCATCCTTGAACCTGTTCAGCTGCTTGGTGCCCGCCCCGGTGTCGACCAGCACGTTCAAGCCCGGCATCTGGACAAGAAGCGAGTTGATGCCGAGACGTATGCGGTTCTTGCGGTCCGGCCGGACGTGCAGCTCCCACACCGCCCTCGGAAGCTGGCCGAACACAGCGCCCCCGTCCATCAGGTACGTGCCGTCGCTGACAATGTTGACGAGGGTTGTGCCGACCTTCAAAGGTGTGCCTCCCGGGGCAATGGGTCCCGAAAATCCGTTGCTGTTGTGGACGATGAACGGCGTAATCGTGGTAAAAAGAGGTCACTATACAGTATGGCTGCAAACCGGTCGGGCTTCAATGCCCCCGGTGTGCGAAACCCCTGGAGAAACATATTTTCTTGCGGCAATTTTGTCAAGTAGGCAACCCCCGCGGCCCTTCGCCGCACGATGTATTGCATGCGGCGAAGGGCTTGCAGGGGCAGAAAAGCGCCTATTGAAGCTCAGAAAGCGTTGAGCGGAATGCGTCGACCGTCTGCTTGATGTCTGCGTCCGTGTGAACAGCCGAGACGTAGAATTTCGTATCGCCCCGGAAGATTCCGCGGTCCATGAGCATCTTGTTCCACCTCAGGAGCTTGGGCTTGTCCGCCTTCAGGCCTGAGCGGTAGTCGTACACGTCCTCGGTGGTGAAGAACACGTCGAAGAGCGGGTCCTCGCCCACCACCTTTGCTGGGATCTCCGCCTCGTTGAGCGCGCTCTGGAGACCTTCGCGGATCCTCTTGCCGTTGGCAAAAAGCTTCTCGTATGTGCCCGGCTTTTTGAGCACCTTCAGCGTGGCAAGCCCTGCCGCGCAGGCGATCGGGTTGCCGTTAAGGGTGCCGATCTGGACCATCTGCTCGCCCTTGGCAACGGATGACGGATCGAAGTGTTTCATGATCTCGTCACGGCCCGCAACGGCGGCCAACGGGTAGCCGCCCGCGACTACCTTGCCGAGCGTGCACATGTCCGGCGTCACGCCGTAATACTCCTGGGCGCCGCCGTAGGAGAACCGAAAGCCGGTCACGATCTCGTCGAAAATCAGGGGGATGCCGTATCGCTGAGTGATTTCCCGCAGCCCCTGGAGGAAGCCCGGCTTCGGGGGGAGCAATCGCTGGAACGGCTCGACGATCACGCCGCCAAGCTCGTTGTGGTGCTTGTCGATGATCGCAGACGTGGTCTCAATGTTGTTGAATGGCGCGATCAGCACCTCGTTCTGTATCGACTTCGGTATGCCCGGAGTGTCAGGCACGGGGTGCGGGTAGTCCTTCGGGTTGGCGGGGGCCAGGCTCATCAGGGAGTAGTCGTTCATCCCGTGGAAGCCGCCCTCGAACTTCAGGACCTTGTCCTTCTTCCGGTAGGCCCTGGCGGCGCGCATCGCGTAGAGGGTAGCTTCGGTGCCTGTGCTCGTATAGCGCACCTTCTGGGCGCAAGGCACGGCCTTCGCAATCTCTTCGGCGAGCTGAATGGAGGGCTCGCTCATGGCAAAGAAGGTGGAGCCCTTGGGCACCTGCGTCATTACAGCTGAGGTGACTTCGGGGTGGGCGTGCCCGATCACCATGGGGCCGGAGCCGAGAAGATAGTCCACGTACTCGTTGCCGCTGATATCCCAGACATGGCTGCCCTGGCCACGGTCGATGATGACCTCGGCGAACATATTGCCCGTGCTGCCGCCGGGCAGAAATTTCTTCGCCCTTTTAATGGTATCTTGCTCTCTAGGAGTAACCCTTCGCCCAGTCATCTACTCTCCTTTGCGCCCTTACTCTATAATTTGTCTGACGCGCGGCTACATGTTATCACGACCGCGTCGGCTCTAACACACGCCTAAACCCCCACGGAGTGCTCATGGACATTCGCGTCGTCGCCGGAGACATTACGGCCCGCCCCGCGGCCGCTATCATCGTGAATCTCTTCGAGGGCGTTGCCTCCCCCGGCGGCGCCGCGGGGGCTGTGGACAGCGCCCTTGGCGGCGCTATTGCTGCCCTGATCGCTGACGGCGAGACCAAAGGCAAGCTGGGAGAGGTCACCCTGTTGCACACGCTCGGCAAAATGGCCCCGGCGCGGGTGGTGGTGGTCGGGCTCGGGAAGCAAGAGAAATTCGGCGCAGATGCGGTCCGCACGGCGATGGCCGCGGCCTGCCGACACCTGCGCGGGATCTCGGTTGAGCGAATCGCCACCATCGTCCACGGCGCCGGCGTCGGCGGCCTGGACGCGCGGCAGGCGGCCGAAGCGGTCACGGAGGGAGCGCTTCTCGGACTTTACAGGTTCGACAAGTACAAAACATCGGACGCCGCCACTCGCAAAGAGATCAAGGAGATCGAAATCGTCGAGGCCGATGCCGCAAAGATTGGAGAGATTGAAGCCGGCGTCACGCACGGACGGATGCTCGCTGAGGCCACCGTGTTCGCCCGGGACATGATTAACGAACCCGGGAATGTGATGACCCCGACCCGGATGGCGGAGCGCGCGCTGGAGGTCTCCCGCGAGGCCAGCCTGGGGCTCGATGTTATTGAGCGGCCGCGCATGAAGGAGCTCGGCATGGGCGCCTTCCTGGGCGTCGCACAGGGTAGCGTGGAGCCGCCGAAGCTCATTGTGCTCAAGTACACCGGCGATCCTGAAAACCCGACCAACAACCTCGGACTGCTTGGCAAGGGAATAACCTTCGACAGCGGCGGCATATCAATCAAGCCGTCCGAAAACATGGGCGATATGAAGGGCGACATGGCAGGCGGTGCCGCGGTTATCTCTGCAATGAAGGTCATTGGTCGCCTCAAGCCGCGCATCAACGTGTATGCGATTGTCCCCGCGACCGAGAACATGCCCGGCGGCCGGGCCCAGCGCCCAGGCGATATCGTTAAGACGATGAACGGCAAGACGATAGAAATCGACAATACGGACGCCGAGGGCCGCCTCGTTCTCGCCGACGCCATGGCGTACGCGCGATCGCTCGGCATTGAGCGTATCGTCGACGTGGCAACGCTCACCGGCGCGATGATCATCGGCCTCGGCAAGGTCTGCACCGGTGTGTTCGGCAACAACCAGCAGCTCATCGACAGCGTGCTGGAGGCGGGGAAGCAGACCGGAGAGCGCATGTGGCAGCTTCCGATGTTCGACGACTACAAGGACCAGTACAAGAGCGAGTGGGCGGATATCAAGAACACGGGCGGCCGCCCGGCCGGGTCCATCACCGGCGCGCACATCATCGGCGAGTTCGCGGCGGGCGCGGCATGGGCCCACCTGGACATCGCGGGCACTTCAATGGCAGACGGTGTTACGGGGACCAACGTCAAGGGCGCAACCGGCGTCATGGTGCGCTCGCTTGCGCAGCTGGCGGTCAATCTTGGACGCTCCTGACGCTCATTTTGCAGGGCAGCGCTGTCAATGCTCAATGACTTTGTCAGTCTTACTGCTCAGTGATTTTGTCAGTACGACTGGTTTTTGTTGAATCAGTCTCGATCTCCAAGGGTGATCTGGACCCGGCTTTCGATCCTTGGGC
>Ga0194132_10006304_pt1 | contig 18488 bp, 23 predicted proteins | sample TA2KigOf80mmetaG_FD_148612 | JGI IMG/M metagenome (GOLD analysis project Ga0194132, IMG submission 148612) | Freshwater microbial communities from Lake Tanganyika, Tanzania - TA2015054 Kigoma Offshore 80m | ecosystem: Environmental > Aquatic > Freshwater > Lake | place: Tanzania: Lake...
CGCCAGATGCCGGCAGGGCTCGACATGTTCGATACCTACATGAAGCTCTACGCCCAGCTGACGCCCGGCGAACATTGGTGGTGGTTCACCAGCCACTGGAACCTGATCGTGCCGGGAAAAATTCCCGTCACGGCCGTGGGCCATGACACGCTGATCCGGCGGCGCGTGACCTTGGACGACAAGGCTCGCCACGTCGTCGTCGGCTGGGAAGGTATCGTTTTCTGGGGCGTAAAGACCGGTCAACTGATCGATCGCATGATCAATCCGGCGACCAACCGCGAAGTCATCCCGTTCCATTCCAAGGAAGGCCCGACCCGAAGCGTGATTTCGCGCGACGGCATCTTCACCGGCATCGGCACCGAGAACGAACGGCGGTTGCCGCTCGATCCGCCGACGTACACGGCCGGCGATAACATCTGGATGAAGCGCGAGTTCCGCTTCGACGTGCCGCATCCGCTCGACATTAAAGTCTGGAAGCAGGAACTGGTCACGGATCGCTATTGGGCCAACATGGAGATGGTCTACCGCGCCACGATCGCCGAGGCGGCCGATCCCAAGGTCACCATGGCGCGCTCGGATATGATGATCTCGGGCGAGACCATCTGTGTGCCGTGGCTCTTGATGGGCGGCACCGGCGCGATGTCGAACTGGTCGGGGTTCGGCAAGAAACTTGTCTCACCCGATGAACTGCCCGCCGATCGATTGGCCTGGTTCAAGGACCGTCACGCCGAACTCTTCGCCGCCGCCGACCCCTGGCCGACCTACACCAACCCCTTCATCAGCTACGGCCAGACAAGGACCCCAGTTAAATAGGGTACGACCCTATTTTTGAGTTCATTTTATCAGTTTGCTCAGTTCCTTGAATTCCGGTGTGCCGGAGACGTCGAGCCATTCGAACAGCGCCATTTCGGTCGAGATCACCGCGATGCCGGTGGCGCGGAAGCGATCCAACGCGAGCGCGACGCTGTCGGGATGGCGCGAGGTGACGGCGTCGGCGACGACGGCAACGCCGAGACCGGCGTCCTTGAAGCCGAGCGCCGATTGCAAAACGCAGACGTGGCTTTCGATGCCGCCAACCACAAGCTGACGCCGGCCCTGTGCCGAGAGCGCGCCGATCCGCGCCGCGATCGAGGCGTCGTGCGCGCAACTGAAGTGAGATTTCTCCAGCAGAACGGCGTCGCCCCTGAGATCGTTCAGACGTCCGATCGTCGCGCCGAGACCCTTGCGGTATTGCTCGGAGATCGTCACCGGAACGCCGAGCCGCGCCGCCGCTTGCAATAACACGGCGCATCGTTCGATCATCCGCGCGCCGTCGTGCATTGCCGGCACCAGCCGCTCCTGCACGTCGACGATCAGAAGTTGTGACTTCTCGCGCGACAACAGCACGGCGTCAGACCGTCTTTTGCTTGTTGAAGAGATTGTCGAAGGCTTCCTTGTCGGGATTGCCGAGTTTCATCACGTCTTCAAGCAGCGCGCAGCCCTTGATCACCGCTGGACGCGCGCCAACCTTGTCGCGCCAACGCGCGACGTTTGGGTAGTCCTCGATCTTGATGTCGTGGAAATAATTGATCTTGATCCACGGATACGTCGCTATGTCGGCGATGGAGTACTCGCCCGCCAAATACTCTTGATCGGCCAGGCGTTTGTCGACCACACGATAGAGCCGCTTGGTCTCGCTCCAGTAGCGATCGATGGCGTAGGGGATTTTCTCCGGCGCATAGCGCAGGAAATGCCCGCACTGGCCAAACAACGGCCCGAGGCTTGCAACCTGGAACACCGTCCATTGGATGACGTCGTAGCGCTTGGCCATGTCCGCCGGCCAGAACTTGCCGGTCTTCTCGGCCAGGTACATCAGGATCGCGCCAGACTCGAATACCGCATACGGCTTTCCGCCCGGCCCATCGCGATCGACGATGGACGGGATTTTGTTATTGGGATTGATCTTCAAGTACTCCGGCTGGAACTGGTCCCCTTTCAGCATGTTGATGGGGTGGACCTCGTACGCGAGGCCGCATTCTTCCAGCATGATGGGAATCTTGTGGCCGTTCGGGGTTGGCCAATAATAAAGGTCGATCATCGGGGCCTCGGCGGTTGACTGCCGGACTATGAACCGCCGAGGACTCCGAAACAACGTCGCCGATCAGCCGTTGGTCGTGTCGATCCCGGCTACGCCGGCGACTCGCGCCGCTTCGGCCGTGGTCTGATACGACAGCCCGAAGTCGTAGGCGACCGTTTGGCCAACCGGCGACGTCAGGCCGATAATGTAGGTCTGTCCTCCCGTCACATCGATGCCGAGCGAGAGCCCGTCGTCGTCGGCCGCCGCCGTACCGATGACGGTGCCATTCCGATCCATCACCACGAGGTTAGGGTCGATGTCGCTGCGATGGCCGTCGACACGAAGGCGAAGCTTGCCGTCGGCGGTCGGCGTGTAGCTGTAGTAGTCGGCGGGATCGTCGGGCCGGCCTACCGTGGCGCCGACGTTGAACTGCCGTCCGCTGATTTGGGTCGCTGACGAAATGGTGTCGCGCGCGTCAGGCGTGAAGTGCGTGCGCAGGGCGTAGAACACCTGGCTGCCAGCGCCGTCGACTCCGACCTTGAACATCTCGCCCGGCGCGACTGGGATGATGGTCGATTGATGATCGTCCTCGCCGGTCACGAGTGTCTGAATCGTGCCGCCGCCGCGATCGTAAATCGTCAAGGACGGATTGCCATCGCGGGCGCTGAATCCGACGAAAACATCGCCCTTGGCCGGCGCCGTGAACGCAATGAAATCGGCCGGATCATTGCGGCCATCGACGGACTGCTGCGTGCGGAACGGCAGCCTGACATCGGTGGCCGAGGCAATGTCGTTGCCGAGATCGCGACTGGTGTCGGGCTCCTGACGATCCGGACGATCGGAACGATCTGGGCGATCAGAACGATCCGGACGATCATCCGGGCGTACCGGCAGATCGGTCCGACCACCGCGATTAGCGTCGGTGTTTCGGGTCGGATTGAGGTCAACGGCAACCCGCGTCACGGTCGGCGTGTCGGTGACACGAACCGAGGGCGTGATGCTTCGTGGGTCAAGGCTACGAGCAATGCCGGTGACGTTGGCGAGGGAAAGTGCAGGCATGATTCGACTCCTGTGGCAAACGAGGATTGTGACGTCCTACCCAAGAGACCGACGCGCCGATTGTCCGCGCGGTTGCCACAATTGCAATCGCGAAGAGTGCAAAAAATTCGCATCTCGCCTGGAAAAATTTCCCAGCTTAGAATGCCAGTCATGAATCACGATTTACGACGCCTCGGCCCAACCATGAATCGTAAGCGCGTCATCTTCTGGATGACGCTCGCGGTGTTCGTATTGCTCGGTTGGTTGATGTTGACGATCTTTGGCGGCTTGCCGCCTTGGCCTGTGACCCTCTGGTTTGTCGCGAGCCACGTCTTTTTCTGCATGGTCGTGATGCGCGTGCAACCGTTCAAGGGCCCTTACACGACGCCTCTTGTCGACGGGCGGGATCGTCCCTGGGCGCCATGACCGTGCGTCGGCGTTCGGTGTTGGCCGCGGCGGCACTCTCGTCGATTTGCGCCCCGGTCGCGGCGGCCACGGTTCAAGGCAAGATCACTGCGCAAGCGCTGGTCGATTCGCCTTGGGACCGCCATTGGGACGAATTCAAGTCCGCCATCGCCAAGCGGCCCGACATCGCGTTCGAGTATTTCATTCGCGGTGAGACCGGGAACGAAGAGCAGATGTTGACGGCCCTTCGCCGCAACCGCGTTCAAATCGGCGGCATCACGTTGACGGGCCTCGCCGGGATCATCCCGGAATCCGCCGTGCCGATGCTGCCCTATATGTTCGAGAGCGAGGCCGAGGTTGATTTCGTATTTGACAACTTTCTCGCCCAATCGTTCCGCGAGATGCTGCGCGACAAGGGCCTCGTCTTCCTGCAATGGTCGGAAGTCGGCTGGAACATGCTGTACAGCACGCGGCCGATCCGGACTCCGGCAGACATTCGCGGCATGAAAGTCCGCGGCTCGCCCAACTTCGCCGCGTTGGCGTTTCTCGATGCCGTCGGCGCAAATGCCGTCCCGCTCGGCATCGCCGACATTACCCCGGCGCTGCAAACGGGATTGGTCGACGGCGGGCTCTCCAGCCTGACATTTTTCTACTATGGCTTCCGGCAATTCGCGTCCGACTTGACCCGCCTCAATCAGTGGTTCGATCAGGGCATCGAAATGGCCAACGCCGAGTGGTGGGATTCGCTGACCCCCGACCAGCGCACCGCCATCGCCAGCGCTTTCGTGCCCGGTCCGCGCTCGCGGGCCAACATTCGCGCGCTTGGCGATAGCCTTCTCGCCGACCTCGCAAAATCCGGCACGCGGATTCACGACCTGACGCCCGACGAACGCCGTGCGTGGATTGACGCCAGCGCATCGGTCCACGAGCGCGTACTGACCGAGATCGGCGGCCGCAGCCGCGACATCTACGCCGCAATCCAAGACGGCAAGCGGGCGTTCGCGGCCGGGAAATAACCCGCCGATTCAGGTTGGGCGGCACCCTGGGCCCCGCTAAGATGCGCAGAAACAAGAGTTCGGGCACCAAGCCCGAACGTCAAATCGCGGTCAGGGGATGCGATGCAGGCTCAGGTCAAATCGTTTTTGAACGGACTTAGGATCTTCCAGCAGAGCCTGTGCTTCGCCGCTTTCCTCGGCATGGCCGGCTGTCTCATGTACGACGTGCTGAAGCGCGAGATTACAGGCTCCGGCGCATTTGGCGCCCCTCAGGTCGGGGTCATCGGCATGATCGTCGTGTCTTACATCGGCGTCGGTTTGGCGTCCGCCTCGGGCAGTCACTATCGGCCCCGCTTCGCCGACACGGTGTTCCCGCAGAAGTACCACGACCTGCTCGACCGTATTGGTGAGTTCGGCTTCGCCCTGTTTTGCGCCTTCATGGCCTATGTCGCCGCGATGGTGACGCTGGAAAGCGTCGAGCTCAACGATGTCTCGCCAGTGCTGCGCTGGCCGATCTGGCCGGTACAGTCGACCATCGCGGTTGGGTTCGGCATGGTCGCCGTGCAGCATTTCCTCTACGGCGTCTTCATGGAGTTGCGGCCCAAGCCTTCGGGTGAAGGCGCCGAATTGGCGAATGAGAAGCAGGCCGATGAGATTGTTCACGGCCACGACGATTACGACCGCGAACGCGCCGCCAAGGCCAAGGGACAAACGTCATGACCGCGGTCGCCGGCGTCGCTTTGCCGATCGTCCTGGTCGGCCTCCTCTTCCTACGCCAGAACATCGTCGTCCTGCTCGGGGTCGGCACCTTCGCCGCCTATTACTTCTGGGGCGGTGGCGAGATCATGAACGTGGTCTACGACATGTGGGACGCGTCGAACCGCGAAGTCCTGCTGTCGGTGCCGCTGTACATCCTCGCCGGATCGATCATGTCGCAGGGCTCGATCGCCGAGCGCCTGATCAACCTGATGAAAGCGCTGATGAAGCCGATCCCCGGCGGCCTCGCGCTGTCTTCGCTGATGGCCTGCGGCATCTTCGCCGCCATCTCCGGCTCGTCGATCGTGACCCTCCTGGCCGTGGGTTCGATCATGTACCCGGCGTTGATCAAGGCCGGCTACGACCGCAAGTTCGCGATCGGCATGCTGTGCGCCGGCGGCACGCTTGGCATCATCATCCCGCCCAGCATTCCCCTAATTCTTTACGGGATCATGACCCAGGCCTCGATCGCTGATCTATTCGTGGCCGGCATCGGCCCGGGACTGACGCTGCTCGGCGCCTTCATGCTTTATTCGCTGATGCTCAACTGGCAGCGCGACCGTGGTGGCTGGTGGAGCCTCCGCGAAATCTGGGGCGCGCTCAAGGAGTCGGTCTGGTCGCTGCTGACGCCGTTCGTGATCCTGGGCGGCATCTATTCGGGCTATTTCACGCCGACGGAATCGGCGGCGGTCGCGGTGTTGACGGCTATTCTGGTCGAGATCCTGGCGCACAAGCATGGCTTCATGCATCTGGTGCGCGGCAACCTCGGCGAATTCGGCCACACCTGCAATGACATGGGTAAGTTGATCTGGCGCGTGGTCGGCGAAACCTCGACCATGATGGGCAGCCTGTTCCCGATCCTGGCAGTGGCGTTGTCGCTCAACGTGTTCATGACCTACCAGCAGATTCCAAACCAGATTGTCGAGTGGCTGACCGGCTACATCGACAGCAAGGTCATGTTCCTGATCCTGGTGAACCTGTTGCTGCTGGTGGTCGGCTGCTTCCTCGACTCAGGATCGGCGATCCTGATCCTGAGCCCGCTCTTGCCGCCCATGGCCCAGACCTACGGCATCGATCTCGTCCACTTCGGCATCATCATGAACGTCAACCTTGAGATCGGCTATCTGACACCGCCCATGGGCATCAATCTCATCGTCGCCATGGGCGCCTTCAAGGAAGAATTCCTGACCATTGTCAAAGGCGTATTGCCCTTCATCTTCATCATGCTGGCCGTGTTATGGGTGATCTCGATCTATCCGCCCCTCAGCTTGTTCATGATCAAGTAGTTCCGACGCGTGTTTCGTCCCCTCTATGACTGGGTGATTCGGATCTCGGCGCATCCGCGCGCGCTATGGGTGCTGGCAGGCGTGTCGTTTGCGGAAAGCTCGTTTTTCCCGATTCCGCCCGATGCCATGGTCGTGCCGATGGCGCTGGCCAACCGGCTCAAGGCCTACACCATCGCCGCTGTCTGCACTGTCTTCTCGGTGCTCGGCGGAATTGCCGGGTACGCCATCGGGTTTTATCTGTACGAGACTCTTGGCCAATGGCTGATCGGCCTCTACGGCTTGGAACAGGGTGCCGACGAATTCCAAAGCTGGTACGCCGAATGGGGCATCTGGGTCATCCTGATCAAGGGCCTGACGCCAATCCCCTACAAGCTCGTCACCATCGTCAGCGGCGCGGCGCACTTCGACCTGCTGATGTTCACCGCGGCATCGATCGTGACGCGTGGCGCGCGCTTTTTTCTGATCGCGGCTTTGATCAAAGCCTATGGAGAACCAGTCCGGGCCTTCATCGAGAAGCGGCTCGATCTGGTGGCATGGGTGTTCCTGATCGGGGTGGTTGGCGGAATCGCCGTCATCAGCCTATTCTGACGTCATGGCCAAATCGCCGAAGACGCCATCGGCCGACGTCGAGAAGAAAGGCAACGCCAAACGCATCGCCGCGATCCGCGACAAATTCAAGAAGGCGATGGACGACCCCGACTTTCGCCAGCGCATGGCCCGCCATCTGCGCGAGCTGATGAACCAAGGCCGCGACGACTGATCAGCGCTCGGGCCCCACGGTCACCAGCGCCTTGCCGACGTTCTCGCCGCGCATCACTTTCATGAAGTGCGCCGGCGTCGCCGCAAGACCATCGGCCCGATCCTCGCGAATGCGAAGCTGTCCGGCGCGGATCATGTCGGACGCAACCGTCATGTAGCGTGGCATGTCCGGCTCGTAGTCGTAGACCACGAGCCCCTTCATACGGGCGCGCTTGCCGATGAATGGCCCAAGCGCGACGCCGTCGAATGTCGCGCTGTGATAATCCCCAGGCCGGCCGCAGAGCACGACAGTCGCATAAAGATTGAGAAGCCTCGCCAGCTTGGTCAGGATCGGCCCCCCGACATTGTCGTGATAAATATCGATGCCACGCGAACACGCGGCGGTGAGATCGTCGACCCACGTGTCCGTCTTGTAGTCGATGCAGGCATCGAAACCGTACTCGGACGTGACGATACGGCATTTCTCGGCGCCACCGGCAATACCCACAACGCGCGCGCCGGCGCGACGCGCCAATTGGCCGACGATGCCGCCGACCGGGCCCGCCGCGGCGGAGACAACAAACGTGTCGCCGAGGCGCGGAGGCGCCAGATGCGCGACGCTGCCCCAGGCCGTAAGTCCGGGCATGCCGAGCGCACCGACGAACGCCGACAGTGGACCCTGAGATTGATCAATCCGTTGCACGACCTTGCTGGTGGGAATGGCGGCAACCAGTTGCCAACCGGTTTCGGCCACCAGCGCATCGCCGACCTTGAAGCTCGCATTGCGGCTTTGCACCACGCGGCAGACCGAACGGCCGTAGATCACATCGCCCGGGTCGAGCTTGCGGTGGCCGGGGTGATCGCCGCGAATCGCTTTCCGAATATAGGGATCGAGCGACAGGTGCACGGCACGCACCAGGATTTCCCCGTCGCCCGGCGTCGGGACGGGCGCTTCGGCCAGGCCGAAATCGTCCACCGACGGCATGCCGTCGGATTGCCGTTTCAGCACGATGCGTTGATTGACGTTTGGCAGCATCACGCGCGCTCCGGCGCGATTCCGACCAGCGCCTTGCCGGTGTTGTCGCCCGCTATCAGCTTGACGAACAGCGCTGGCGCATTCTCCAATCCCTCGACACGGTCCTCGCGAATGGACAGCCTGCCCGCACGCATGAGCGGGATCGCGGCCTTGTGAAACTCCGTCATTTTGTCGGCATAGTCGTAGACCACGAGGCCCAGCAACTGCGCGCGCTTGCTGACGAAGGTGCCGAGGTTATGACCGTGAGAGGCGCCGTCGGCGATGCGGTTGTACTGCGACATGAGACCGCACATCACGACCTTGCCACGCAGGTTGAGCTGCGTGACGATCTGATCCAGCACCTCGCCGCCGACATTGTCGAAGTAGGTGTCGATGCCGTCCGGGCAGCCCGCTTTCAAGCGCGCCGGCCAGTCGGCGTGCTTGTAATTGATGCAGGCGTCGAAACCGTATTCGGCCGTGACGATGCGGCACTTCTCGTCGGAGCCGGCGATGCCGACGACGCGACAACCTTTGGCCTTAGCAAGCTGCCCGGCGGTGCCGCCGACCGGCCCAGCCGCGGCAGTGACGACGAAGGTCGAGCCCAGCGCCGGATTGGCGAGCTTCTCGACGCCGGCAAAAGCGGTGAGACCCGGCATGCCCAGCACACCGACATGCGCCGAGAGTGGAATGTCGGTACGCCGCACGACCTTGCGCACTTGATCGCGGGCACCGCCATCCGACAGATAGAATTGCTGCCAGCCCGACTCCAACACGACAATATCGCCGGCCGCGTATCCGGCGTGTTTCGACTCCATGACCTCGGCGACACAACGGCCGTAAATCACGTCGCCTTGATTGAGCCTGGTGTGTCCCATGTGCCGTCCAGCAATGGCGCCGCGCATATAGGGATCGAGCGACAAGGCAATTGAGCGCGTGAGAAACGTGCCGGGACGGACATTGGGCATGTCCGCGGCGGCGGCACGAAAGTCATCGACCTTGGGCGCGCCTTCGGGCTGACGCGCCAGCTGGATCTGCAGATTGCGCAATGGCGTCCGCTATTTCTTGGCGGCGCGATAGGCCGCAAAGTCCTTGGTCATTTGCGCCGCAAGAATTTCCGCGTAGTAGCCGAAAAGCCCGGCGCCCTTGGTTGCCTTGTCGAGAAACTCCGCGATCTCGGCATCGTTTGCCTGAATTTTGCAGCTCGCGAATTTGCCGTCCATGACATGACGCGGATAGCTGACCTGGGCCGCGAACCGGCCTTGCCGGGCGGACTTCACCCAGAGGTCTTCGACCTTGCACACATCGCGGACAACACCTTGCAGGGCTTCATCAGTGATGTAGCCAAGCACGAATTGCGCCTGCTGCGAGCCGTCATCGGCCGCGGCCTGCAAGTAAGTCATCGCCCGAGGGGTCTGACCGTCATAGAACAGGACTCGTGCGAGTTGATACTTGAGACGGCGATTATTGGGGTCGGCGGCGAGATCTTTCTCGCAGGCGGTGATCGCCGCTTTCTTGTCGGCAACATCGGCAGCGCCGGGCCCAACGCGGTCCGGGTCTTCGACGTGGCCGGCCAGGAGATCGCATGGCGTCGGCTGCTGAGCCGACGCGGGCATCGCACACATGGCGCCGACAATCGCAAGAATGAATCTCATCACAGCGCTCCTACTTCTTGGCTTTGAATGCTGCGAATTCTTCCTGCAGCATCGAGACCAGCAAACGCTCGTAATAACCCTCCGCCTGCTTCACCGCAGCATCCAAGAAGCCCTGCATTTCATCGGTGTTGGCCTGCTGCGTGCATCCCTTGAACAGGCCGCGGACAACGTGGTGCGGATAGCTCACCCGCGAGGCAAAGCGCCCCTGCCGCGCCGACTTGACCCAGTAGTCCTCGACCTTGCAGGGTTCTTTGGCGACACCACCGAAGCCGTTGTCGATGATGTAGCCGTAGACAAACTGCGCCTGCATGTAGCCTTGATCTGCCGCCCATTGGACGTGCGGCAGGCCTTGGGCAAATTTCTTATCGTAGAAATAGGCGCGACCGAGTTGATAGCGCAGTCGTTTGTTGTTGGGGTCCTTTTGCACCGCCGCCTCGCACGCGGCCTGGGCGGCGGCGAAATTCATCTCGTCGTCGTCAAGTCCGGGCAGAATCTTGCCGGGATCGGAGGGATGCGCCGCCTGCTTGTCGCATTCGGTGACCTCTTCCGCGGCTCCCGCGCCGTTTGCAATCAGTCCCGCGGCCAGCAACGCCGCCATCCATCGCGCGATCATGAATCCCCTCCCTGGTTAAGATGCTTCAAACGGCCAAGACCGACCGACCCGATATCGCCGCCAACATCTTTGGCCGCCGTCACGCGCTTGTCCATTAGCGAATCGAGGCCGCGGCAGCGAGTTGTTCTCTCAAGTCCTCTATCAGCAGGCGCTGATAGTAGTCCGGACGGTCGTTTTCGGCTGCAGTCAGAAAGGCTTCAAGTGTCGTCCGGTCGGGCGAAGGCCGGCAGTTCGCGAATTTTCCCCTGACGGTGTGGCGCACGTAGCTGATCCGCGCCGCCTGGTGACCGGCCATGGCCGATTTGCGCCGGTAGTGCTCGATCAGACAGGGATCGGTTGGCGCGTAGGGCCGCCGATTATTGATGAGCGCGCCGAAAACGAATTGCGCCTGCCGGTACCCAAGATCAGCCGCCCCGCGAACTTCGGCGACAGCCGCCTCGTTCTGGTTCGCGTAAAACAGCAAGCGCCCCAATTGATATCGCAAACGTCCATTGTCGGGGTCCCGACTGACGTCAGCTTGGCACGCGGCGATCGCGCGATCGAACGCAAGATCGGAGGTTTCGACCGGCGGCGCGACGCGGTCGGGGTCTTCGGGGTGGGCCGCCAGTCGGTCGCAATCGGTCGGCGCCGTGTCTGCGGCCGACGCCGCCAAGCCCGCCGCAAGGAGACTCACCAAAATCATTTTCGACATTCGACATCCTTTTCTTGGGTCGTGTCATGCTATAGCAGCGTCGCATGCGGGGTCATTGGAAAGTCAAGTCATGAGCGTGGGTTTCGACGACGTCCTCCTGCTGCTGCACGTCGTTTTCTTCGCCTATTGGCTCGGCACCGACCTCGGGGTTTTCTATTCGGCGAACTATACCCTCAAAGCCGACATCGGCGTCGAGGCAAGGGCCTACTGCGCCAAGATCCTGAATTTTCTCGACCAGCCGCCCCGCATCGCCATGGTGGCGACGTTTACCATCGGCGCCTCGCTCAGCATCCTGCGGGGCTGGGCCGACCTGGCGCAATGGTGGTTGATCCCGATCTGGACCGTGGGCGTGCTGTGGACGGGCGCGGTGATCTACCTCTACGTCAACGGACATCAGCCCGAGAAGATCAAAACCATCAAGACCATCGATTTCAACTTCCGCCTGTTCATGATCGGATTATTGACCGTCGTGGCCGTCGCCTCGCTGATGGGCATGGGCATCACCGATCAGCCGTGGCTGGCGCTCAAGGTGCTTACGTTCGCCGGAACCATGATTTGCGGCGTGATCGTGCGCGTGGTCATGAAAAATTTCGGCGCCAGCTACGGCCCCATGATGAAAGGCACGGCGACGCCCGAACAAGTCGCCACCGCCCAAGCAACCATGGCCCGCGCCAAGAAAGCGGTGATGGGGATCTGGGCCTTGCTGATCATCGCAACGGCGCTGGGGCTGTGGAAGCCGGGTTAGACCCGTCTCAACCGCGCGATCGCCACGGCGCAGACGGCCATCGACAGCATCGCGATGGTCAGCGGCATGACAAGTGTTAGGGCATCGCCGTCATAGATCATGCCGCCCAAAATAGTGAACAGACCCGAGTAGGCCATCGACAACGCGCCGCAAAGCCCGGACGCGGTGCCCGCAAGTTTCGGTTCGGAGGCAATGGCACCCGACAGTGACAAGGGCGATGTCACGCCGAGGATCCCTGACACGATCACCATCGGCGCGATGATCGTGATCGGTGTCGCGCCCATCACGACCACCAGCAGCGGCAGGCTCGCGCCGATCACGGCGCACAGGCCGAGGCACAAGTTGAACACGCGGCGCAACCCGAACCGCGTCACCAGGCGCCCGCCGAGCATGGCGGCGATCAGAAACGCGAACGCCATATACGACCAGTAGAGCCCGAATGCGGTGCCCGAGACCTGGAAGTGGGCCTCGAAGTAGGCGGGGGCGATGGCGAGAAACGCGAAGAAGCCGGATCCGGTCAGGCCATAGACGGCGGCATAGGCGAAGAACAGCGGATTGCGGAGTACGGCCAAAGTGTCGCGTACGATCGCGCCGACACTTGCCGCGCCGCGAGACGCGATCAGCGTTTCCGGCATGCGGAGCGTTGCCCAATTCAGCATAGCGACGCCGGTAACCGCCAACATGTAAAAGGTGTCCGAGGGGCCCGCGGCGTCGGCGATGAAGCCGCCCAAGGTCGGCGACAAGGTATGCGCCACCGAGTGGCCAACGGCGATGAACGTCATGAACCTCGCGGCGACGTCGCCGCGGTAGCAGTCGTGAACCGCCGCACGCACCACCGTCGACGCCCCCGCCGCGCCGCAGGCCTGGAGAAAGCGCGCGATCACCAACACCTCAAAGCTCGGCGCGACAGCGCAGACGAGCGACATGGCGGTGTAAACCCCAAGCGACGACAACAGAATGACTCGCCGGCCAAAGCGATCCGACAGCGGCCCCAGGATGAGTTGGGCCAGAAAGAGACCGAACAGGTAGGCCGATACGGCGAACTGCGTCGCCGCCGGGTCGACCTGATAGGCGCGTCCGATCATGGGCAGCATCGGCGCGACGATCACCATGGCAAATGGCGACAGCGCGCTCGACAACGCCAATTGCAGGCGCGAGGGACCCACGGGTGATGTCATCTATTTTGGACGCACCTTCTCGGCGTCGGAGATGGCTTCCAATTCTTGGGTGACGACTCGAAGGATGCGCGTGAGATACGCTTTCCGCCACGCATCGCGTTCAGCCGTTGCCTGGTCGTCGGGCTTGAAGGTTTCGATCGACGTTCGCTTCAAAGCTCCCTGCCCCTCAAGCAGCCGTTCCACGGCGTCGAGTCGCTCGCGCGTCACCGCCAGTTCGCCAGCGACGGCCATGGTGATGTTGAGCACTTTCTCCACGGCCGGATCGTCGAAAAACCAGGGCCGCTTGCCTTTGGCGCGCCGGTAGGCGAGCGCCATCACGTCGATCTCGTCCGGCGCGGGTCGTTTTGTGGACTTGGTCATGACTGGCCTACGCAAATTGCGAGGCGAGATTACGCAAAGCCGCGCGCCGGTTGAACTGCGATCTATCGATTGCGAAGGCCCCCGAATCCATGTTGAGTCGGGTGATCGCGAAAAACAAGAATGTGGGGAGCAGCACATGGCATCACTGACTGGCAAAGTCGCGATCGTCACGGGCGCCGGCCGCCATAAGGGCATCGGCGAGGCGGTCGCCAAGCGCCTGGCCAAGGACGGCGCCAAGGTGGTGCTGCACGATATCGGCGTGCTCAAGGGTGAGATCGCGCCGGCGCACGGTGTCGGCCAGAAGGCCGAGCTGGATCAGATTGCCGACGAGATCCGCAAAGCGGGTGGCGAGGCCGCCACCTTTACCGGCGACATGCTGGCCGAGAAAGATGTCGAAGCGCTAGTCGCCTTCGCCGTCAAATCGTTCGGTCGTGCCGACATCCTGATCAATAACGCCGGTATCGGTTATTTGTTCGGACCGCTGGTCGAAACGACCCAGGAGCATTGGGATGCCGTACTGGGGGTCAACCTGCGCGGCTGCTTCTTCGGCATCAAGCATGCGGCGCGCCAGATGATCAAACAGGGCCAAGGCGGACGCATTATCTCGATCGCCAGCCAGGCGGCCAAATCCGGTTTCGCTCAAACGGCCGCGTACACGTCTTCAAAGCACGGCCTCGTGGGATTGACGCGCGTGGCGGCACTCGAGCTCGCGCAGCACAAAATCACGGTCAACACCGTGTGCCCCAACCACATCACGACCGGATTGGGTTCGTGGCAAAACGATTTCATGAGCAAGGCCCAAGGCAAATCGGTCGATCAGTATCTCGCCGACATGCGAGGCCGGATTCCGATGGGCCGCACCGGCCTGCCCGAGGATATCGCAAAGGCTTGTGCTTTCTTGTGCTCGGACCAGGCTGACTATATCACCGCCGAATCCATGAACGTTTCGGGCGGCGAAGAGTATCACTAGGAGGTTTTGGGAATGGCCGGGTTCAAATGGCCGAATGGCGCGCGCCTCGCCGTGTCGGTTGTGGTCAATGTCGAGGAAGGCGCCGAGGAGAACATTCGCGACGGCGACCGCGGGCCCGAGCCTGTCGACGAGCTGCAAGTCGTGCTGTCGAAGCCGGTGCGCAACTACGGCAACGAGACTAATTACCAATACGGCATTCGCGCCGGCGCGCCGCGCGTGCTGCGCGTGCTGGAGCAGACCAAGGCCAAGGCCACGTTTACGGCCGCGGCGCTTGCGCTTGAGCGCGCCCCGGGTCTTGCCAGAAAAATTGTCGCCGGAGGACATGAAGTCTGCGCACACGGCTATCGATGGTCGCACCAGCATCGCCTCGACGAAGCCGGCGAACGCGAGTTCATTCAGAAAGCAGTCGATTCGATCACCATGACCTGCGGCGTCAGGCCTTTTGGTTGGCTTTCGCGCTATCTGCTCACCGACAATACGCGACGACTGCTGATCGAGCAGGGCTTCAGCTATCACATGGACGATTATTCGGACGATGTGCCGTTTTGGGATACGTCGCACGGCAAACCCATCGTGATCGTGCCCTATGCGCTCGACACCAACGACATGAAACTGTGGATGGCACCGGCGTACACGCCAGATCAATGGCTCGAATACGTCACGGACACGTTCGATGAACTTTATGCCGAAAGCGCCGAAAGCCCGAAGATGATGTCGGTTGGTGTCCACCTGCGCATCATCGGCCGGCCCGGGCGCATCGGACAATTCAGGGCCTTCATCGAGCACGCGGCGCGGCACCCCGGCGTGTGGTTCGCGACCCGCAAGGAGATTGCCGACTGCTATGCCGCCCAGGTGCCGGCTCCGAAATAGGATGACGGGTCATTGTCGCCGTTAAGAGTGGAGAAAAGCGATCTCGTGAGCGGGGCGGACGCTACTTCGAAGATCTCGAAGTCGGCGCAATTGACGAACACCGTGCCAGCCGCGCCATGACCGAGACTGAGGGGCCCGTTCTCGCCATGGGCGGAGATGACGATATCGAGGAGAAGGCGGGGTATTGATTGAGCCACGGAGGGACGACCATGTTCGCCACCATGTCACGTCGCGCACTTGTCTCCAGCAGCACAGGTCTTGGCCTGGCAGCGCTTGCACCGGCGGCGCGCGCTCAAGGCATTGATCTCGCCAATCCGAAAGTAAGATCCGATATCCACGCCAAGATTTACGCCACCACGGCCGAGGGCGAGGTCTGGAAGTACTGGACCGTGCACTACTATGCCTACGTGCAGGGCGGTGCCAATATGGTGCCGCTCTACACCATGTTGAATCTCAACTACTCGCGCTGGAAGTCGGCCGGCAACGGCGCTTACACCGGCACCGCCTGGGAGGTTGGTGTCTACACCGACTACGACGGTACCACGATTCTCGACAAGACCTGGCAGAACCCGGTGACCGGCAAAGAGCAGCCGATCATGCCGTTCAAGGGTGGACCGTGGCCGGAATCGATTTCCGCCGACGGCATCGCCCAAACCAACGCGGGCGCCAATCATTTGAAGGTCGGCCAGGTTCGCGTGATTGCCGACACTGTCTGGCTGCCCACCGCGACCAACTACAATTTTTCGTTCCCGGCGTCACCCGACGGTAAACGCCCGGCGCGCACGACCTATTGGGACAGCTATTTTGATTACGGGGCAAAGGTCGCCGACGTGCTCGATCCGAGCATTGCGAGCGCGCACTTCGTCGGCGCACTCCACAATCTTGCCGACTGGTATCCGGGCATGGGGATGGAAGGCAATGCCGGCCGGGTGTTTGGCCGCGCCCCGGGCCAGAAGCTCAAATCGCGCGACGAACTTCCTGACATCGCCAAGACGGCGTTCGACCGCCATGTCCCCGACATCTTCGACATCGAAAAATGGAAAGCACCCCGCTTCGGCTGAGGACCACCCGATGACCGCATCCCGACGTCACGCCATCGCCCTATTCGCGTCGACCGCCCTGCCCGTCCGCGCGGCAGAGGCAAAGGTCATGTACATGGTACGTCGGACCTATGCGACCGACAAGGACATCGCGGCACTCCGCACGCCGGCCGAGCCCGAGCATCAGAAGCATCTGTTGAAGTTCGGCGAGACGGTGATTTCGTCCGCCATCATCGTCGACGGCAAGCGCATTGGCAGCGTCTCGGTGAGCAATTCTGCCGACCGCGCCGAGATCGAACGTTATGTCTACGACGATCCCTTCACCAAGGCCGGCATCTACGGTTCCATCGGCATTACAACGGTCGAGCTTTTTAAACTCAATGGCAGCTACAACCGGGCGCCGGCCTGGTTTGCGCCGGAATTGCAGCGCCGACAGCAAGCTGCAGGATTCAATGTGCCGGTGATGCCGACCGGTAACGTCGGCGCCAAGACCATGTTCGCCGTGCGCCAGACATATTCCAGCGACCGCAACTTTGAGAGCGTACGCGCCAGGTTCGGAGCTGCCCGCCACCAGCACATTCTCGACGGCGCGATGATTGTCGTCGCGGCGGTGAATCTCGACGACCGCGGCAATCGCGTCGGCGAGTTCTCCATCGTCGACACCGAAGACCGCGCCGCGATCGACCGCTACCTCGCCGATGACCCCTATACCGTCAACGGTGCGTTTGTCTCGACCGAGGTCGACCGGGTCGATCTCTACAAGCTTGACGGATCGTACGCGCGCGCCGGGGCCCCATGACCGGGACATTGACTGAGCTCGTTGTCGCGATCCTGCTGTTTATTGTCACGCATAGCGTCCCGTCGATCCGCCCGCTTCGCGCACGCCTTGTCGATATGCTCGGCGAAAGTGGGTATCTCAGCGTCTACGCCATGGTTTCGGTTAGCGCGACGTTCTGGATCAGTGTTGCGGCGACCCAGGTTCCCTATGTCGAGGTCTGGCCGATGACGGTCGCGGCGACGTGGGTTCCGAATCTCTTGATGCCGGTCTCGGGCTGGTTGCCCATCTCGGGACTCACGACGGCCAATGCCATGTCGATCCGAATTCGCGCTGACGAATTCGATCCGGCGCGCCCCGGGGTCGTGGCAATCACGCGGCATCCGATCCTGTGGGCGATTGCGTTGTGGGGCTTAAGTCATATGGCGCCAAACGGCGACATGGGATCTCTCGTTCTTTTTGGAATGGCCAGTGGGTTCTGCTTCGTCGGATGCGTTGTGCTCGACGTCCGTCGCCGGCGAGAATATGGCCCGGAAAAATGGGCCCAGCTGTCCGGCGCCACATCGGTTGTCTCTTTTGCGGCGATCCTGGCGGGACGCGCCGGCTTTCCGTGGCGCGAGGCTTTGGGGTGGCGATTGGCGGCGACGATTCTCGCCTATGTTTTGTTGATTAGCCTGCACCAGCCCGTGCTCCGCGTCAGCCCCTTCCCGCCTTGACGAGCGGCGGCTAGATTGCAGGCCGTTTCCTCTTCGATAGCGATTGCGCCATGACCATTTCCGCCGCTGAACTCGACGCCATTCGTGATTCCGTCCGCGCGCTATGCGCGGCGTTTCCGGGCGAGTACTGGCGCGAACGCGACCTCAATCGCGAGTATCCTAAGAAATTTGTCGACGCGATGACCAACGCCGGGTTTCTCGCTGCCTTGATCCCCGACGAGTATGGCGGGTCGGGCCTGGGACTGCGCGCCGCATGCGCGATTCTCGAAGAGGTCCACAAAAGCGGCTGTAATGCCGGCGCCATCCACGCCCAGATGTACACCATGGGCACGGTGCTGAAGCACGGCAGTCCGGCGCAAAAGAAGCAGTGGTTGCCCAAGATCGCCTCGGGCGAGATTCGACTGCAGGCCTTCGGCGTCACCGAACCCACGTCTGGCTCCGATACGCTGGCGCTGCAAACAACGGCGGTAAAAGCTGGCGACCACTACATCGTCAATGGCCAGAAAATCTGGACCAGCCGCGCCGAGCATTCCGACTACATGGTGTTGCTCGCCCGCACCACGCCAAAGGAGCACGTCAAGAAGAAAAG
>Ga0194132_10006308_pt1 | contig 18479 bp, 17 predicted proteins | sample TA2KigOf80mmetaG_FD_148612 | JGI IMG/M metagenome (GOLD analysis project Ga0194132, IMG submission 148612) | Freshwater microbial communities from Lake Tanganyika, Tanzania - TA2015054 Kigoma Offshore 80m | ecosystem: Environmental > Aquatic > Freshwater > Lake | place: Tanzania: Lake...
CCGGAGCTCCCGGCTCGCCCCGGCGCGGCGCCCTTCGCGCCGCGCGAGCGCTGCCGCGCGGTCGCGGTGGGGAACCCTCCCGCGAGGCGCTTCCGACGCGCGTCAAGCATCGCTCGTGTTCCGCTGGCATGGCTGGATTCCGGGTCGCCTGCACGGGGCCTCCAACGACGGAGCCGGTTGCCTAGCGGATCCGGACGGTGGTAGCCAGCGCCATGCGACGAACGCTCCTCTTCGCCCTGTCGTTGCTCGCCGCGCCGGCGCTTGCCGCGGCCGCGGGCCCGGACTTCACGCAGCACGGACCGCTCGACGTCGGTCGCCGGATCGTGCGCTGGACCAAGGCGTCGGAGACCACCGGCGAGCCGCGCGTGCTCGACACGCTGATCTGGTACCCCGCCGCCGCGGGCAGCGGATCGCGCGATCAGACCACCGAGAACGCGCCCGTCGCGCGCGGTCACTGGCCGGTGATCCTGTTCTCGCACGGCTCGTGCGGCGTGCCCGGGCAGTCGCCGTTCTACGTCGAGACGCTGGCGAGCTGGGGCTTCGTCGTGGCCGCACCGCCGCACCCGGGCAACCAGACCGTCGACCCCGAGTGCCGCGGCGGCCGTGACGAGGGCGCGATCGCCGACAGCTTCGCGAACCGCGTAGCGGACATCCGCTTCGTGCTCGACCAGCTGGTCGCGGCGTCACAGGACGCCGGCTCGCCGTTCTTCCGCCGGATCGACCCGCGTCGCGTCGGTGCGAGCGGGCACTCGTTCGGCGGCCAGACGACGCTGCGCGTCGCGGCTGCGGACCCGCGCGTGAAGGCCGCCGTGGCGCTCGCTCCGGCCGCACCGAGCGGCATCACGGTGCGTACGCCGACGATGATCCTCGCGGCCGAGCTCGACTCGCTCACCCGGTGGGAGACCGCGATCGCGCGCTCGTACGCACTGCTCGCCGGGCCGCGCTTTCTCGTCGAGCTGAAGAACACCGGCCACTGCGCGTTCGCGCTGCTCTGCGCGCGCGCATTCTGCGGCGATGGCTGCGAGCCCGGGACGCTCGACCTCGAGACCGCGCACGACCTGACGCTGTACTACGCGCTGCCGTTCTTCCTGCAGTACGTCGCCGGGAACGGGCGCTTCGAGGACCGTATCCTGCCCGGTGCCGAGCCCGCGTTCGCGGTGGTGCACCAGGCCGTGCCCGGCACGCTGCCGGTCGGGCGGCTGCCGACGCGCTGACGCTCAGGCGGCCCCGAGGACGCTCTTCAGCGCGACCGGGACGTCGGTCGCCTCCGGGTTCGGCGCGACGGAGGGCAGCGGCAGCTCCGGCGCGTCGATGCCGACGAGGCCGAGCCCGACGCCGAGGATCGTCCCGAGAGCGACGGCGAACGCGAGGCCCACCAGCATCGCGATCACGCACACCACCACCGAGTGCCGCATGGAGATGTCGAGCGCCTGCCGGACGGCGATGACGGTCGCGGCGATCGAGAGCACCGAGACCGCAGCCGCGAGCACCCAGTTGCCCGGGCCGAGCGGCAGCACGCCGAACATCATCAGGATCTTCGGCGCGGAGGCGAAGCCGATCGTGCGCATCAGCTCCGCGAAGTCCGACGTGCACTGCATGAGCTTGACGCCGATCACCCAGATGACCGCCGTGCCGACGACCCAGCCCAGGATGCCGACCAGCGAGAGCCCGAAGAGGGCGACGAGCAGCGCCGGGATCGACGGCGCCTGCAACGCGCCGATCCCCTGGGAGAGCGCGGCGAGGACGACGACCCAGAAGGCCTGTCCCATCGCCTCCTCGTCGTGCTCGATTTCCTCGTAGACCGTGGCGTCGAGGCGGATCGCCGCCACCAGGCGATCGGTGAACGGGCGGCGAAACTGCGGCGGCACGGGGCACGACTGCATGGGTGGTCAGTCCTTCTCGTCAGCGTGCTCGGTGGTCTGGATGACCTCGTGGATCTCGAGCACGCTCGGCCCCGCGAACATCTCCGCCGGCGGCCGGTTGCCGTGCGCGATGCGGAACGACTCGCTGTTGGTCCAGTCCCAGAAGTGCTTCTCGGTCTCCCAGTAGGTCTGGACGAGGTAGTAGCCCTGCTCCTCGCGCTGCTCGATCTCGCCCGTCTGGTGGTTGAAGCGGCGATTGACGGGGCGCAGGACGAGATTCTTCACGAAGCCGGGCGAGCGGTCGATGAGGTGCGCGCGCTTCTTGAAGCGGTCCTCGAACTCGGCCTCGAAGGCCTTGCTGACGGGGATGCGGTTGGTGACGACGAACACGAAGCTCCTCCCGGTGGCTCTGCGTGATGACCTGCGACTCATTGAGCATGCGGCGGGCGCGGGAAGCAACTTGGGTCGGCGCCCGGCGGGGCTGTCCCGCCGCGGCGGATCGCAGGCGCGCGCGAGGCGTCCATGCACCCCGCGATCACGTGTACGGCTCTCTTCGCGGGCGCTGCGCTGCAGCGGATCGTGCGCCGCCCGCGCTGTCCGACCTCGTCACGAGGGGCTTCGTTGCACGTACCGGAAGGTGCGCGTCCGGCGTCGGGATCCCGACGACCGTGTCACCGTCGCCGCGGTTGCCGCACGCCCGTCCCGTCCGTCCCTTCTGTCGTCGCACCCCGCGTGACCTCGACGCACCACACCAGCGCCGTCCCCGCGATCGGCTCGTAGCTGCAGTAGGCCCCCGTCCGCACCGCGCGCGACAGCACCGACCCGAGCAGCTCGTCGCGGGCCGCGATCAGCCGGATCGCCGCCCGGATCGCCTTGGTGACGCTCGCCCGCGCGCGCTCGGCGACCGCGCCCACCTTGCGATCGCGCCCGCCGAGGCCGACGGCGCTCGCGAGCGCATCCGCGATCGCCTCGATCTCGCGTCGCGCCTGCTCGGCGGCGGCGAGGTCGTCGTCGCGCTCGGCCGACTCCTCGCGCTCGCGCAGCTCCTCGAGGCGCGTGCGCAGGTCGCGCTTCGCACGCTCGTCGAGCACGGGGCCGAGGTCCGTGCCGGCGATCTCCGCATCGTCGATCGGTGACCCCGCCGCGCCGGCGAGGTCGAGCACGTGGAACTCGCGGCCGGGCTCGGCGAGGAGCCGGGCGAGGTAGTGCAGGCCGCGCACGTCCTTGATGCGCACGGTGGTCTCACCGTGCGCGAGCGTCCACACGTCGCCCTCGTGACGGAGCGTGACCGGACGCGCGCCGCCGCGCGGCTCGACCGCCGCTCGTGTCCCGGCCGCCGCCGGTCGCTCTTCGGACACGGCGGCGGGGACGATGGCGTGGGGTGCGAGCGACATGCCGCACGCCTCGGCGAGATCCGCCGCCTCGCGGCGCAGCTCGGCGACGTGCGCCGGCGGTTCGCCGTCCGCCTCGAGCAGTGCCGCGTGCGCCAGCAGGGTGCGCGCCACCCAGGGCCGCGCGCCGGTGTCGCGCACGGACGCGAGCGCGCGCGCGAAGTGCTCGCGCGCGAGGTCGCGACGGCCCATCACCACCGCGAGCACGCCGAGGTAGTACGCGACCGGTCCCATGAAGTAGAGCGGCCCCGCCACGACGTTGCGCTCGGCGTAGGGCAGCAGCGCCGCGTGGATCGTCGCCGCTTGCTCCGGCGTGCCGCAGACGCGACAGGCCTCGGTCGTCATCGCCACGCTCGACAGCCAGGTCACGTCGCGACGCAGCGCCGGCAGCCCGTCGGCGATCAGCGCGGCGAGCTCGCGGCGCGCCTCCTCGACGTCGCCGTTCTCGGCGAGCAGCATGGCGAGGGCGGCGCGCCAGACGCCGAGCCCGGGGAACTGGCTCACCAGCGCCTTCAGACCGGCTGCGAGCTCGCCGTGGCGGCCGAGCTCGCGCTGGATCAGGAACGCGAGCGCCGACGCTGCCTGCTCGGCGTTGGTGCGTCCGGTGGCGTGCTCGAGGATCGCCGCCAGGTACTGCTGCGCCTCGTCGAGCCGGCCCTCGAGCAGCGCCTGCTGCGCATGCACCGCCGGCACCATCCACAGGTGCGCGGGCTGGCGAGCCTCGAGGAACGCGCGCAGCACCGCGCTGCGTGCGAGCTGCACGTCGCCCATGCGCCCGAGCTGCAGCGAGTCGCCGAGCCGCCAGAGACGCGCGCTCGCCGCGAGGTCGCCGCGGTCGTCGGTGAGCTCGATCACCTCGGCGGCGAGACGCAGCCGCTCCTCGACGTGGCCCGGATCGCCCAGACAGTGGATGCGTCCGACCAGCGTGTAGGCGAGGCGTGCGCGGTCGTTCGCGTCGCGCGCGATGCGCACCGCACGTTCGCTGAGCGCGTCGATCTCGTCGGTCGGCGCCGACCAGCACAGCTCGGTCGCGAGCCGCGCCAGCACCGCGGCGCGCAGCACGCCACCGCCGTCGCCGAGCTGCGCGAGCGCCTCGCGCAAGAGGCGCACCAGCGCCTCGTCGAAGCGGCCGATCTCGGTCCACGCGGTGCCGATGTCACCGAGGCCGATCGCGGCGCGCGCCAGCAGCTCCGGCGAGCCGGCGCGGCGGGCGAGTGCCACCGCGCGGCGGAACACCTGCGTCGCATCGTCGGCGTCGCCGGCGCGGCTCTTCGCCTCGCCGAGCGCGAGCAGGATCTCGCACGGCCTCTTCGGGTCGGGGTCGACGCCGAGGTCGGTCAGGTGCAGGGCACGGTCGAACTGCTGCGCCGCCGCCTCGTAGGCGAGGCTCAGCAACGCTTCGTGCCCGGCGCGCAGCGCGTACTCGATCGCCTTCTCCTCGTCGCCGCCCGCCGACGCCTCGAAGTAGTGGTGCGCGATCTCGGCGAAGCGCCCGTCGAGGGCGCCGCCGCGGCGCTCGAGCGCCTCGGCATAACGGCGGTGCAGCTCGGTGCGCGTGGCGGCCGGCACCTCCTCGTAGATCGTCTCGCGCAGTAGCGCGTGCGGAAAGCGGTACTGTCCGGGGCGCCCCGGGATCGCCACCACGAGCTCGTGGTCGAGTGCGGGAGCGAGCAGCTCGAGGAGACCGGCACGGCGCGTGCCGGTCGCGGCCTCGAGCAGCAGGAGGTCGAACTCGCGCCCCGCGACCGCCGCCACGCTCAGCAGGTGGCGCGTCGGCTGGTCGAGCGGTGCCAGGCGCTGGCGGATCGTGCCGCGCACGCCCTGCGAGATCGGCAGCCCGCCCGAGCCGCCGATCGACCAGTCGCCGAGCCGGCGGAACAGCCGCACGAGCTCGTCGAGGAAGAACGGATTGCCCGCGGTCTCGTCGCGCAGCCGCCGGGCGAGGGTCTCCGGCAGCGCCTCGCCGGAGGCGAGGGCGAGGAAGCGCGACACCTCGTCGAGGTCGAAGCCCTCGAGCGCCAGCTGCGCCGCCTGGCGCGCCATGCGGCCGAGCGCCTCGTCCACCCGGGGGTCGTGGCGCGACTCGACCTCGCGGAACGTCCCGACGGCCAGCAGGGGCACCTCGGCGAGGTCCGCGGCGACGAACTCGAGCAGCAGGAGCGACGGCAGGTCGGCCCAGTGCAGGTCGTCGAGCACCAGCAGGCAGGGCGCGTCGCCCGCCACCCGGCGGAGGAAGCCGGCCATCGCCCGGAAGAGCCGGAAGCGTGCGGTCTCCGACTCGGTGATGATGCCGGCGGACGCATCCCCCCCGTCGAGGTGCGGCCGCAGCTCGGGGACCAGCAGGCCGAGCGGTGCGGCGCCCGCATCGAGGCGTGAAGCGACCACCTCCGGCGAGGACGCCCGGACCTGGGCCTGGATCACCTGGACCCAGGGCCAGTACGGCGGCCGGCCCTCGATCTCGTGGCAGCGGCCCCACAGCACGTGGACGCCGACGGCCGCCGCCCGGCGTGCCAGCTCGTCGACCAGGCTGGTCTTGCCGATCCCGGGCTCGCCGCCGACCAGGAACAGTCCGCCGTGGCCCTCTCCGAGGCCGCCGACGGCCTCGGACAGGATCGCGAGCTCGCGGTCGCGCCCGACGAACCGGGCGGCCACAACCGGCATGGCTGCCATTCCGAGGCAATGAAGCGCGACGGTCCCGGCCTGGCAAGCGCCGTCTGCCGGCCCGGACGGCCCGGGAGCCCCCCTTGCGGTTACGTCGTAACTCGCGAATTCCCGCCTTCGAGGGTGAACGACGCAGCCGCGGGCGTGTCGCAGAGCGACCGGCGCGGGCTGCCGGAATGCGCCGCACAATGCCGTGCGGCGCAGCGTTCTCGAGGAGAGAAGACGACGATGAAGACCACCGGCCGGTCGCCGCTGCTCGCGGCGATCCTCACCCTGGCGCTCACGGCGCCGTCCGCGGCGATGGACGACGACATCGCCACCGAGTGCGGCACCTGCCAGTTCCCGACCGCCGTCCGCATGCCGCTGTGCAGCGGCGTGTACATGGGCAACCGCCTCGTCCTCACCGCCGCGCACTGCGTCGACAACGTCATCGAGGGCACCTCGCGTGCCTACTTCGGCGAGAACGACGACGAAGCGGCGAGCGCGGTCATCGACCACTGCGTCACGCACCCCGACGGGGGGCCCGACACCACCGTCTACGGTGAGGCCAGCTGGGACGGCGTCGATCTCGCGTACTGCATCCTCGACGACACCGACCCGATCCCGAACCTGCCGATCGTCCCGCCCATGCCGCCGACCGGCTGCGAGCGCGACTGGCTCGCGCACCTGGTCTACGAGTCCGGCAGCCACCCGACGGTGACCGCGGTCGGGTCGGGCTGCGCCGACTACTTCAACGGTGGCACCGAGTGCGACGACGGCGTCAAGCGCTACGTCGCGCTGCAGCTCATCCAGCAGGTCGCAAACCAGGGCTCGCCCACCCAGCTCCAGGTCGAGCGCTTCGGCCAGGACGCCTCGGGTCTCATGAGCGGCGACTCCGGCGGGCCGCTGTTCGAGGTCCTGCCCGACGGCTCGTGGCGGCTCCTCGGCGTGCTGCACGGCACGTTGCTCGAGCGCGGCTACTACGAGGCGGTGCCGCCCTACCTGCACTGGATCGAGGCGTCGTCGGGCATCGACATCACGCCGTGCCACGAGTTCTCGAACGGCGAATGGGTGGTCGCCGGCGACTGCGCGGGCGAGCTGCCGCTCGACCCGAACGAGGCCGGCGCCAGCTGGAACGACTCCTGCCCGTCGGCGCTCGGCGGCGGTCAGATCTCGTTCGTCGGCAGCGCCGGAGTGTGCGGCGGCTTCAACCTGCCCCCGGACGAGTTCGCGATCCCGCAGGTCGAGCCGTCCGCGGTGCTGCGCGAGGACGACTTCCTGGTCGCGGCGGCGACCGTCGCGGGCAAGCCGCCGAAGCGGCGCACCCTCGTCGGCGGCAAGCTCGCGGCCGAGCTGCAGAACCGCGCGGTGTTCCCGTTCCTGGAGCAGGAGTTGCCGGGCTTCCTGGCGCTCGACCGGCTGTTCGACGCGCCGACGCTGCGCGGCGTCAAGAACATGACGAAGCGCGTCGCCCGCTAGCGGCGCGCAAGAGAGCGGCCGCGCCGCGCGGGGTCCGGGGCAACGCTCCGGGCCCCGCGCTGCGTGATGCGGCCGCGGCGCGAGCGGCTCGTGACAGCCGGGCGCCGTGCGTCTATCCTCCGCGCCCGTGGGGTTGCGGGGCTTCGATGCCAAGTTCGGCGCGGACCGTCTTTCCGCGCTGCCGCAGTCGCCCGGCGTCTACCTCTTCCTCGACGACGCGGGGGCCGTGCTCTACGTCGGCAAGGCGAAGGACCTGCGGCGGCGCCTGACGTCGTACCGCAACGCCACGCGCCGGAAAGCCCACCGCAAGATGCGCACGCTGGTGCGCGTCGCCGCGGCGCTCGAGGTGCGGCCGCAGGAGAGCGAGACGCAAGCGCTGCTGCTCGAGAACGAGCTCATCCGCACGCTGCGCCCGCCGTACAACGTCGACGGCGCGTTCTCGTTCCTCTACCCGGTGCTCGGCGTCGGGTCGCACGACGGCCGCGTGCTGCTCGCGTTCACCTCGACGCCCGACGCGTGGGCCGCGCTCGACGTCCGCTGGCACGGTGCTTTTCGTTCGCGGCGTCGCGCGCGCGCGGCGTTCGACGCGCTGGTCGCGCTGCTCGGGCGCGTCGGCCACCCGGAGCCGGCGTCACGGCTGCCCGACGTCCCGTTGCGGCGCGGCGTGCGGCTCGAGGCGTTCCGCCGCGTGCCGCCGGAGCTGGTTGCGGCGGCGAACGCGTTCCTCGCCGGCGAGTCCACGGACCTCCTGACGCTGCTCTTCGAGCGCCTGCTCGAGAGCTCGCGCGCGCGCGCCGAGGCGCCCGAGGTGGCGGACGAGCTGCGCACGCTGCGGGCCTTCGCGCGCACCGACGTCGCTCCGCTGCAGAGCGCGCTCCGCGCTACCAGCGGTGCCGCCTTCGTCCCGGCGGACCGGCGCGACGCGCTGTTCATCGCCGCGCGCGGTGGCTGACGTCGCGCCGTGCCGTCGACCGAGAGAACGATGACCAGCGGGGCCGGCGACCTGCTGCGGGGATCCGGCGTGACCGGACGGCTGCGGGCACGTCGGCGCAGGCTGCGCATGACGGTGGCGCGACGACGGCCGTGCTGACCGCGGAGCAGCGAGCGTCCTTCGCCGAGCGCGGCTGGCTGCGCCTCCGCGAAGCCTTCCCGCGCGCGGAGGCCCTGGAGATGCGGGACCGCATGTGGGCCGAGCTGCACAGTGTGCACGGCATCGTCCGCGGCCAGCCCGAGACCTGGCACCAGCCGCGCACGACGCTCCGCGGTGCCAAGCGCGACCCGCTGCAGCGGGCGATCGCCAGCGAGCGGCTGCTCGCGGCGATCGGCGCCCTGCTGGGTGCGACGCCGTGGCGCGTGCCCTCGAACTGGGGCATCGTCCTGATCACCTTCCCCGATCGCACGGCGCGTGCGTGGACCGTGCCGACGAACGGCTGGCACTACGACTTCGACCTGCTCGAGAACGCGACGGCGCCGCGCGGCCTGCAGGTGTTCGCCTTTCTCGGCAGCGTCGTCGCGCACGGCGGCGGCACGCTGGTCGTCGAGGGCTCCCACCGCCTGCTCGCGGGCTTCGCGGCGGCGCTGTCCGCGCCGGATCGGACCTGCGATCATCCGACGCGGCGCCGCCGCTTCCTGCGCCACGACGCGTGGCTGCGCGCCCTCACGGGGCGTGGTCCGCAGCCCGAGGACCGCGTCGCGTACTTCTGCGACGCGGCACGCGTGTCGGGCGGTGTCCCGCTGCGCGTCGCGGAGCTCACCGGTGAGCCGGGCGACGCGATCCTGTGCCATCCGCTGCTGCTGCACGTCGCGTCGCGCAACTTCGCGCAGGCACCGCGTTTCATGCGCTCGCAGCGGATCTGCGGCGACGAGCCCGAGGGCGAGGCGGAGCAGCTCTGACGCCCCTGCCGGCGCCTCGGCGGCAGCATCGTGTCGCCAGGCAAGCCGTCCACTTTTTCCGCCCGGGTGCCTTGCCCGGGCTGGGATCGTGACTCCCGTGCGGTCTACACTGCGCCGATGCTGCGCCGCGCGATGCTCGCCTTTCTCGTCCTGCCGGGAGTGGTCGCCTTCGTCGTGCCGCTGCTGATCGCCGCAACCGACCCGTCGCGCGCTGCGCTCTGCCCGCCGGGCGCCGTCGTCGTCGCCATCGGGGTGGCCGTGCTGCTGTGGTGCGTGCGCGACTTCTACGTCGCGGGCAAGGGCACGCTCGCGCCGTGGGACCCGCCGCGGCGTCTCGTCGTGGTCGGGCTCTACCGTCACGTCCGCAACCCGATGTACGTCGGCGTGCTGGCGCTCGTCGCGGGCTGGGCGCTGCTGTTCGCCTCGTGGTGGATCGCCGCGTACGGTGCCATGGTCGCGGCCGGGTTCCACGTGCGCGTCGTGCGCTTCGAGGAGCCGTGGCTCGCGGCGCAGTTCGGCGAGGCGTGGCGGCGCTACCGCGCGGACGTGCGCCGCTGGGTGCCGCGCATCGTGCCGTGGACGGGCGAGCACGCGGCGCCGCAGGCGGTCGTTGCGGCGCGCCCGCAGGACGTGGCGGCGCTGCCCGCGATCGAGCTCGCCGCGGCGCGCCTGCTCGAGGGACACGCGCCGGCGTCCATCCTCACCGAGGCGACGAGCCTCGAAGACCTGCAGCGCGCGCAGAGGGAAGGCCGGCTCCGGGTCGCGCTCGACGGCGACGTGCCGGTGGGCTTCGCGATCGGTGCCAGCTTGTCGGCACGGCACGCGCACCTCGCGGAGGTCGACGTGCTGCCATCGCACGGCCGCCGCGGCATCGGTGCCGCCCTGGTGCGCGCGGTCTGCGCGTGGGCGGCGGATCGCGGGCACGAGGAGATCACGCTCACGACCTTCCGCGACGTGCCGTGGAACATGCCCTTCTACGCAAAGCTCGGCTTCGTCGAGATCCCGGCCGCAGAGCTCGACGACGATCTGCGGTCGATCCTCCGCAACGAGGCGGCGCCCGGCTTCGTGCCCGAGCGCCGCGTCGCGATGCGGCTGCTGCTGCGTCGGACGGACACCGCGCCCGCGCGCTGACGGACGCACGGCGCACCACGCACGTTGCGCGGGCGCAACGCCGGTGGTGCGACTGCAACACCGCGGCGGCCGGCGAGCGCTTGACGGACGGCGACACGCCGCGGCCGCGCGCTGCGCGGCGGCGGGCCCCGAACTTGCGCGGCCGGGGCGGAACGCGGCACGAATCGGCGCGTCGCGCAGCAAAGGAAGACGCATGCAACGAAACCTGATCGCGATCGTCCTCGTCCTGTTCGGAGCGCTCACCGCCGTCGCACTGTGGCAGCACGGCTACTGGGGGATCATCGAGCCCCACTTCCGGACCTTCGGGGCGGCGCAAGTGTTCGCGGACCTGATGATCGCGCTCTCTCTCGCCATGATCTGGATGTGGCGCGACGCCCGCGCCGCCGGACGAAGCCCGTGGCCCTGGATCGCCGCCACGCTCGCGCTGGGATCCTTCGGCCCCCTGGTCTATCTGCTGACACGCCGGCCCACGTCCGACGGGCGGTGAGGAGGAGACGCATGGCGAGCTTCCGCATCCTGCTGGCGGTGATCTTCGTCGGGATCGCGGGCTACACCGCGGTCACGATCGCGAATCACGGCATGAACCTGATGCCGGTGTTCTTCGGCGACATGGCGGAGATGGCCTGGCCCGGTCAGTTCAACTTCGACTTCATGTGCATGCTCCTGCTGTCCGGGCTGTGGGTGTCGTGGCGGCACGAGTTCTCGCCGGCGGGGCTGGCCCTCGGGCTGGTCGCGGTCTTCGGCGGCGCGTCCTTCCTGTCGGCGTACCTGCTGATCGTCACCTCGAAGGAGAAGGACGTGCGCGTGCTGCTGCTCGGCCCCGGTCGCGCCTGACCTGCCGGTGCGCTGGCGCCCTAAGGGGTCGAACGATAGTCGGAGGCATGGACGACGCCGACCTCTGGCAGCGCTTCACCTCGCAGGACCTGACGCAGGCCGAGTGGAACCACCGTGCGCACGTCCGCACGGCGTACCTGCACGTCGCGCGCTGGCCGCTCGACGAGGCGCACCTCCGCATGCGCGCCGGCATCATCCGGCTGAACCACCGGCACGGGCTCGTCGAGAGCGCGGAGCGCGGCTACTTCGAGACGCTGACCCGCGTGTGGCTGGTGCTCGTCGCTGCCGCCGCGCGACGCTGCGCGCCGCCGCCGTCGAGCTCGCTGGACCTGCTCGAGCGTTGCCCGGAGCTCCTCGAGCGTGAGCTGCCGCTCGCGCACTACACGAAGCAGCGGCTGATGAGCGCGTACGCGCGCGCGGTGTTCGTCGCGCCGGACCTGACGCCACTCCCGGACACTTGAACGACCGCCCGACCGGGTGGCGCGATCGCAGCGACGGGCGCGCGTCTTGCGAGGCCCGCACGCGCCGCTGGCGGCCGCGGTCTCGGAGGATCGGGCCGAACCGCTGGTCGAATCGACCGTGCCACGTTCGACCAGGTGCTGCGTGCCGCGATCCGGGCACGTAAAGGAGGCGATGCGATGACGATCGGGCGATCGAAGGAGGAGCGATGCTGAGACAGCTGGCGGACGACGTTTGGGTCGCGGAGCGACCGCTGAAGTTCCTCGGGCTCCCGGTCGGGGCGCGCATGACGGTGATCCGTCTCGACGACGGGCGCCTGCTGCTGCACTCGCCTTTGCCACTCGACGACGCGATGCGCGCCGAGCTCGACGCGCTCGGTCCGGTCGCGTACGCGGTCGCGCCGAACCGGCTGCACCATCTCTTCGCCGGTGACGTCGCGAAGGCGTACCCGGAGGCGCGTCTGTGGCTTGCGCCGGGGCTGCCCGAGAAGCGTCCCGACCTCGTGCACGAGGGAGTGCTCGACGACGAGGCGCCGCCCGAGTGGCGCGGGCAGCTCGAGCAGGTGTTCTTCCGCGGGCGGCCCTTCGAGAACGAGGTGGCGTTCTTCCACCCCGCGAGCCGCACGCTCGTCGTGTGCGACCTCGCGTTCAACTTCGGGCCGCGCGACCCGCTGCCGACGCGCGTGGTGATGTCGCTGATCCGCAGCTACGGCAAGCTCGGGCCGACGAAGCTCGACCCGCTGCTGATCCGCGATCGCGCCCTCGCGCGCGCGAGCCTCGAGCGCATCCTCGCCTGGGACTTCGACCGCGTGATCGTGTCGCACGGCGCGGTGCAGGAGAGCGGCGGCTACCCGCGGATGCGCGACGGCTACGCGTGGCTGCGCGACGATCGGTGAGGCATCAGGCGGACGCGCGCGGTGCCGGCACGCCGAGCGCCTCGGCGAGGTAGGGCAGGGCCTCGTCGGTGAGCGACAGCTCCGGCGCGAGCCGCTTGCCGAGCCCTTCCGCCGTCATCATCGCCAGGTTGACCATCGTCATGTGGCTGCGCGCCTGGATGCGGTGGCGGCGCAGGATGTCGAAGATGCGGCCGATCTCGGCGGTGACCTGCAGGTTCGCGAGGCCCTGGCGGCGCACGTTGTCGACGAACGCGACCATCTCGCGCTCGTACGCCGGGTAGTCGGGCGTCGCCGTGTGCGGTGCGTTGTCGTAGAACGCGCGCGCGACGGTCACGCCGTCGCCGGTCGCGAGCGCGAACAGCGTGCGCGCGGTCATGAGACGGTCCGCGTCGGTGAGCTGCCCGATGAGCCCGAGGTCGAGCAGCACGATGCGACCCGGCGGCAGGAAGCGCATGTTGCCGGGGTGCAGATCCGAGTGCACGAAGCCGTGCAGGAAGATCATCCGGCAGACGCAGCGCATGCCGGTCGCGACCAGCGCGTGCACGTTCACGCCGCGCGCCTCGAGCTCGTCCTCGTGCACGCCGTCGATGAACTCCATCGTCAGCACGGAGTCGGAGCACGCCGCGGGGTGCAGGCGCGGGAACAGCACGTCGGCGTCGTCGGCGAAGTTCGCGGTGAAGCGCTCGTTGTTGCGCGCCTCGTTGGTGAGGTGCACCTGCTCGCCGACCGCGTCGCAGAAGCTCCTGAGCGCGCCCTCGAGCGCCATGAGACGGACGGACGGGATCAGACGCTCGAGCGTGCGTCCGACGAAGAGCAGGATCGAGCGGTCGAGCTTCAGCTTGTCGAGGATGTCCGGGCGCCGGACCTTGACGGCGACCGTGTCGCCGCTCGAGCGCAGCACCGCCCGGTGCACCTGTGCCACCGACGCCGCCGCGACCGGCGTCTCCTCGAAGTCCGCGTAGATCTCCTCGAGCGGACGACCGAAGTCGTGCTCGATGATCCGGCGCACGTCGGTGAACGGGAACGCGGGCACGCGGTCGCGCAGCGTCGACAGCTCGGCGACGAGCCCGTGCGGGAGCAGATCGGCGCGCGTGGACGCGATCTGCCCGACCTTGATGAAGGTCGCCCCGAGCGTGGTGCACAGCCGCACCAGCGCATCGCCGAGCGCGTACGCCCACGCCTCGCGGCCGTTGGTCCGGCGGCGCCGCAGCAGCTCACGGACGAACACCAGGCTCGCGACCAGCGATGCGCGCACCATCTGTGCGCTGCGCACGGTGATGCGCCAGGCGGGGGAGGAGGTCGGCACCGCGGGGACTGTAAGGGTCGCGGCGCCGAGCGGCCACGCGCGAGTCTCGGCCGACCTGCGTCAGCAGGCGTAGAGCTCGAGCTTCATCCGGGAGGCCGCCGCGTTCATCCTGGCGTCGTAGCTCGCGAGTCGCACCGGGCGTCCGTTGCGGTGCAGGAAGTCGAGCGTTGCGAGGTGGAGCGCGTCGAGCGTCCGGACCGGAGATGGGAACGGTTGCAGCGCCCGCGCGAGGACGGTGGGTGAGAGCTCCACGAGCGACACCTGGTCGACGAGCGCCGCCACTTCCTCCTGCTGATGCCTCGTCAGCTTGCGGGCGTGCGCGCGGTTCCACAGCTCGTACTCCAGCAGCCGGCTCGAGAAGAGCGGCTCCTCCCAGAGTCTGGCTGGCGGCCGCCGATCCTCGCCGAAGAGCTGCGCCAGCGCCACCGACGAATCCAGATAGATCATCGGTCGCCGCGGTCGTGCTCGAGCTCGGAGAGGATCTCGGCGGTCGGGGCGATCGCGAGTGCCGTGGGAACGCGGCCAGGCGGGCGGAGTGCGGGCCGGAGCAGTCCCGAGCGGATCATCTCGGCGAGGCGCGCATCGGTGACCGAATCGGCGCGTCCACCGCCGGGTGGACGGAGCTCGGCGACGACGCGATCGCGATCCGTGACCAGGACCGTTTCCCCGCCCGCAGCAAGACGGACGTACTCGCTCAGCTTGTTCTTCAGCACCTTGAGGCCGACGGCGCGCACGCCATGAAGGTAGCTTCGGGGCGCTACCTTGGCAACGCCACGCATCGTCCCGCCGCGGGCTCTCGTGCCGGGCCGCCGCAGCGCTTTTCTCGCCGCCGCCTTTGTCGGACACTGCGCCCGATGCAGGACGTCCTCGACCGGCTGATCCACCTCCTCGACCTCGAGGAGCTGGAGGTGAACATCTTCCGCGGGCGGAGCCCGCAGGAGAACCGGCAGCGCGTGTTCGGCGGCCAGGTCGCGGGGCAGGCGCTGGTCGCCGCCGGCCGCACCGTCGAGCACCACGTCGTACACTCGCTGCACGCGTACTTCCTGCGCGCCGGCGACCCGAAGATCCCGATCCTCTACGAGGTCGACCGCATCCGCGACGGCAAGAGCTTCTCCACGCGGCGCGTGGTCGCGATCCAGCGCGGGCGCGCGATCTTCCACCTGTCGGCGTCGTTCCAGAAGGTCGAGGACGGGCCCGTCCACCAGCTGCCGATGCCCGACGCGCCCGACCCGGACACGATGGAGCAGTGGGACTGGATCCAGGAGCGGCTGGGCCAGGTGCCCGAGCAGATCCGGCAGTGGCTGCTGCGCGACCGTCCGATCGAGCTGCGCTATGTGAAGCCCGAGGATTCCGGCGCCGCCCACCAGCTGGTGTGGATCCGCGCGCGCGGACGCTTGCCCGATTCGCTGCTGCTGCACCAGTGCGTGGTCGCCTACGCGTCGGACCTGACGCTGCTCGACACCGCGCAGATCCCGCACGGCATCACCTGGGCCGATCCGCGCTACCAGGTCGCGAGCCTCGACCACGCGATGTGGTTCTACCGTCCGTTCCGCGCCGACGAGTGGCTGCTCTACGTCCAGGAGAGCCCCGGCGCGTTCGGTGCGCGCGGCTTCTGCACCGGCAACCTGTTCACGCGCGACGGCAAGCTCGTCGTGTCGATGGCGCAGGAAGGGCTGCTGCGTCCGGTGGCGACGTGAGAGGACTCGACGGCAAGGTCGCACTCGTGACCGGCGCCGCGGGCGGCATCGGACGCGCGATCGCGCTGCGGCTCGCCGAGGAGGGCGTCGGCGTCGCCGCGACCGACCTCGACGAGAACGCCGCCCGCGAGGTCGCGCGCGCAGCCAAGGGCATGGTGCTGGCACTCCGCCTCGACGTCACCGACGAGGCGACGATCCGCGACGCGGTCGCCGAATGCGAGCGCGCGCTGGGCCCGCTCGACGTGCTGGTGAACAACGCCGGCTGGGACAAGGTCGAGCCCTTCGTCGAGAGCGCGGTCACGACCTGGGACCGGCTGATCGCGATCAATCTCAAGGGCCCGCTGCTGTGCACGCGCGCCGTGCTCGACGGCATGATCGCGCGCGGCCGTGGACGGATCGTCAGCATCGCGTCCGACGCGGGTCGCGTCGGCTCGAGCGGCGAAGCCGTTTACTCCGCGACGAAGGCCGGTGTCATCGGCTTCACCAAGACGCTGGCGCGCGAGTTCGCGACGAGCGGCATCACGGTGAACGCGGTGTGCCCCGGTCCGACCGACACGCCGCTCTTGAACGGCATCGCCGAGGGCAATCCGAAGCTCGTCGCGGCACTCGCGCGCGCGGTGCCGATGGGGCGCATCGGTCGTCCCGAGGAGGTCGCGGCCGCGGTCGCGTTCCTCGCGTCGGACGACGCGGCGTTCGTCACCGGGCAGACGCTGTCGGTGAGCGGCGGGCTGACGATGGCGTGAGCGCGGACGAGTCGAGGAACGGAGGTCCGACGCGCGCTTGCCTGCGATCCCGTGACCGTGCATGCCTGCGCCCATGACGGCGCAGCGCGACGGCCACCCGTCTCTACCCTACAGCGCCGCGCTCGACGGGTTGCGCGGCGTGGCCATCGTCCTGGTCCTGCTCTTCCATGGCGAAGGGCGCCTGTTGCCCGGCGGCTATCTCGGGGTGTCGTCGTTCTTCACCCTGTCGGGCTTCCTGATCACCAGCCTGCTGCTGCTCGAGCGCGAGGGCAGCGGGCGCATCGATCTTGGCCGCTTCTGGGCGCGGCGCCTCCGCCGCCTGATGCCGGCGGCGCTGCTCGGCATCGCGCTGGCGGCGACGTTCGTGCTGGTCGCGGGCACACCGAGCCAGCGCGCCGGCTTCCTCTGGGACGGCGTCGCGGCGCTCGCGTATGGCGCGAACTTTCGCGCCATGGCCAGCGGGGCGTCGTACTGGGAGATGTTCAGCCGGCCGTCGCCGCTGCAGCACTACTGGAGCCTCTCGATCGAGGAGCAGTTCTACGTCGTCTACCCGCTGCTGCTGCTCGGCGTCGCAGCACTCGCCGGAACGACGCGGCGGACCCTGCGGGCGGTGCTGGCGCTGCTCGCGCTCGCCTCCACCGCGACGATGATCGTGCTCGCGTTCTCCGGTGCGAGCAACGCGCGCCTCTACTTCGGCACCGACACGCGGGCCGGCGAGTTCCTGATCGGCGCCCTGCTGGCGACCTTCCTGACCCACGACGGCGAGCTGCGGCCGTGGCGCGGGCGCGGCCACGGCGTGGTGGCGCTCGTCTGCGCGGGGTTCGCGTTCGCGGCGGTCGCGCTCGCCGACGAGGACGCACCGCTGCTCTACCGGGGCGGCTTCACGCTGTACGCGCTCGCGACGGCGGGGCTGCTCAATGCTGCGCTCGCGCCGGGCGCCGTACGCTCGGTGCTCGCGGTGCGGCCGCTGTGCCTGCTCGGCCGCGTGTCGTACGGGGCGTACGTCTACCACTGGCCGGTCGACCTGTACCTCGATGCGGAGCGCACCACGCTCACCGGAGTACCGCTGCTGCTGCTCCAGCTGACGGTGACCCTCGCGCTCGCGGTCGCGTCGTTCGTGCTGATCGAGCGGCCGGTCCGTGCCGCCAGCGGACGGCTCGCCCGGCGCGCGGCGTTCGCGCTGCCCGCGGCGCTCGCCGCCGTGCTTGCCTTGGTCGTCGTCGCCGGCGAGCGGCGCGACATCGAGTGGGAGCGGGCGATCAACAACGCGCAGATGCCGCAGGTCGGCCTGCGGGCGCCCGACGGGCCGGTCCGCATCCTCGTGCTCGGAGACTCGGTCGCCTTCAACCTCGGCATGGGGTTCACGGGGTGGGCGAAAGGCACGCAGGGCAAGGCCGTGGTGTGGAACGTTGCGCACTACGGCTGCGGGCTCTTCCTTCAGCCGGGCGTGGACGGGCTGCAGGGTCACGACGGCGACGTCTGCCTCAACTGGCCCGCGTTCTGGGAGGAGAAGGTCGATCGCTTCGCGCCCGACGTGGTGGTGATCGCCTCGGGTGTCTGGGACCTGCGACCACGTCCGGTCGGCGCACCCGACGCGCTGCGACCAGGTGACGCTGCCTTCGACCGCGAGCTGCTCGCGGTCTACCGCCGCGCGGTCGACATCGCGGGGTCGCGCGGTGCGACCGTGGTGTGGGTCAACACCCCTTGCGTGGGCCCCGACGCCGCCGAGAGCCCGCTCGGTCGAACCGGCGCGATGGAGCCGCAGTTCATCGCGTACCTCAACCAGACGCTGCTGCCCGCGCTCGCCGCCGCGCGCCCTGCCGTCCGGGTGTTCGACCTGTTCGGCGCGGTCTGCCCGGACGGACGCTTCGTGCGCAGCCTCGACGGTGTACACGTGACCCGTGCCGACTTCCTGCACCTGAGTCGTGAGGGGGCGCGCGAGATCGCGCGGCGGATCGTCGCCGAGACCGTTCCGCAGTTCGCCGGGATCGACCTGACCGATGCGCGGCAGCCGGCGCGCGTGACGCGAGCTCCGCCGGTCGCGGCGGAGCACTGATCGCCGCCGTGCTCCGCCGGTCAGCGCCGGCCGGCGCGCGGCTTCAGCCGCCGCACCGTCGCCGGCCGGAGCCGGCGTACCGTCGCGCGGCGC
>Ga0194132_10006309_pt1 | contig 18477 bp, 9 predicted proteins | sample TA2KigOf80mmetaG_FD_148612 | JGI IMG/M metagenome (GOLD analysis project Ga0194132, IMG submission 148612) | Freshwater microbial communities from Lake Tanganyika, Tanzania - TA2015054 Kigoma Offshore 80m | ecosystem: Environmental > Aquatic > Freshwater > Lake | place: Tanzania: Lake Tanganyika...
GTCTAGGTTGGGTAGTGATAGTCTTTTTTGTGACTCTCGTTTCCTGTGTTTCAAGTCCTAAAGTTGCTCCCATGGACTCGGACACCTCTCCCTCACTTTTTAAGATCCGATTTCAGAATATGCTGGGGCTTAGGCTCTACCAAGCCGGGTGTTCCTTCCAAAATTTGGGGGGAGTTGAAAGGATGTGCCAGTTTGCGCTACAAAATCCCGCGGATCTTTTTTTTCAAGTGGGCCCCAGTTTTTCCGAGCTTCTAGGAGAAAGAGAAACTCCAAAAGAGAGAGTAAGCAAGCGCAGAGCTCTTTGGAAAGTGTGGGAGATTCAAAAAATCGGGTTCTACTCGGTCGATTCATTGGACCTAATTCCTAGTCTAAAAGAGTTTCAGTCTTCTCACGATGGAAGTTCCATTGCATTGCTCAGTAGCAATCTGGTTTCTCAAGCGGGGAAGTCTTTATTTACACCCTTTTTGACAAAAGAGATTTCAGGCAAAAAGATCGTTTTCCTAAGTTTTTCCGAAAAGGCTCAACTTCAAAAAGACAAAGCTTGGAAAGTAGAGGAGATTGCAGTTTCGTTTAAGAATATTCAAAAGCAAGTGGAATCCCAAGCCGACATGTTTTATATTTTAGGTTCACTGTCTTCACAGACGAGGCTTGAAATTTCATCTCTGACTCCAAAGCCCATCCTATTTTTCGGAGGGGCTTTAGAAGAAAACAACACCATTCATCTTGAGGCGCTTAGTGAAAAGGCCTTCAATGTCAGATCCGCTTCCTTTGGTCGCGGTTTTGGCGAGCTGGCCGTTGGAAAGTTTCAAAAAGATTTTTGGGGAAGGGGTAAAGAAGTCACTGTTGGGGGGTTAGACCATTCCTTTTGGGCTTACCTTTTGGAACCCAGGGAATTAACGTTTAACGAGTGTTCTAAAGCTCTAAAAACAACAAAGCCCCAGTCGCTCTCGACTGAGGCTTTGGAAATAGGTCAATCTAACTAATTAACCGTTAGTTCCCTGTGGGGCAGACGGGAATTTTTCTTCCGGTTGTTCTTTGTCCTCTAGCTTGAATTTTAGTTCCTTAGTAGGCCCTGTGGGATCTTTGATTGACTTTAGGGTTACCGTGACAGTTTGTTTTTCCTCGTTGCTGTCAGGTTTTTCTCCGAATTCAATATTTGACACAGTAAATGCAGTTAAAGCTACTCCGGTAGCTACCGTTGCCAATTGTTTCATAAGTTGTGAAGCAATTCGACAAGCTCCTTTATTGGCCACACAACGGTCGGGACAAGTCGCTCTCATGATTTCTAAAGTCTCTTCAGCATTAAGTCCGGCTTTTTTTGTGAGTTCATTGATCCCTTTAATTAGGGCTTCGGGGTCACCGTTTGCCTTAAGTATTTCTGTAAGAAGTTTATTTAAACCCTCTTTAGCTTCTTGGCTTCCGCTTTTTTTGATCTCTTCAGCGGTTCGAGCAAGTAGCGCTTTTGAATTTGCATCTTTTTGGATCTCATATAGGTCAGAGAGATCTTTCACTAACTGCTCAGTGGTTCGGCTTTCAACCATCGTTCGCTGGGGTCCGGTTCTTTTTCGGGCCGCTCTCTCAAGGGCCTTAATCTCGACATCTTCATGCGATGGATTCTTACTCTCCGGAACATCGCCTGTGCGGGTTTCACTAGAGCGGGCCGAGTTGTTGGTTGGTTCCGCGGATCTAACGTTGCTCATTTCTGTGTTAAGCATTGCATAAAAGTTAATTTCTTTCTGAGCCTTGTCTCGTTGCTCTTTTAAATATTCTATTTCTTTTTCGTCTTTGGCGGCTTCAAGTTTCGCCTTGATAGCCTCGATTCTTTCAGCCGGTCTATGAGTTTGAATTCGTGTGATGAAGTCCTTAGGTTGTTCTTTTCTTTCCCCCGGACCTGCCGCGTGTAGAGGGGTGGTTAGAAGTAAAACGACTAAAACCATTAAAATGGATAGGCTATTTTTCATATTTCTCCTCGTTGATACAGGGCACCTAAATTCCTCAAAAATTATAACATAAAAATTTTTGGAAATTGTGCATTACCGACGGAATACATGAAAAATTTTTTAAAATCCAAAACGACTCAGAGCAGCTAAAGAAAGATCGTTTATTTATTCTTTGAGTCTACGAGTTTTTGGGCCTCTTCAGGTGCCAATGTTTTTAGCATTTCGAGTAACTGTTGTCGCTGGATGTCAGTAGATGCTCGATTTTGATAGGCTGCGATCACAGTATCTACAGCGCTTCTATGAACAGCGGGGAAATTGCTCGACCCCGGATTAACCGGTCGACTTAAAATTCCCGCCCCGTATCCCCGCCTTGCAAACTCATCTTGCCGTAAATCAACCACCCCATTTTCTGCAAGCCAATTGACGAGAGGATTAATGAACTCTCTTTTTGACCTTTGTCTTTCAATGGCCTTTTTGGCCTCCGGGAGATTTCCAAATTGAGCCTCAAAAATAGTCGGATCCGAGGAGGATAAAATGGCCATGGGTCTTTCGATAGCCCCTGAGAATTCTCGCATGTGAGTCACCGCTCTTGTGGCATTCATCAAGTTAAGGTTAAGAAGAGCGAGTTCGGCCTCTTTTTCTGTTACTGCCCGACGCTCGGCTTCAGTAATCGGTTTATTAGTTCTTAGCTTTTTATCTCTTTCCCTTTGTAAAGGTTCCAATTCTTGTTTCTTGGCCTCATAGTGATCTCTTATTCTCTCCACCTGTTGATCAATAGTCGTTAGAGCCTTTTTCATGTCGGCAACTCGATTCCAAGCGCCAGTGTCCAATATTAGTTGAAGGTCTCTTTGTTGGGTTTCAATCTCTTGAGCCGCAGCCCTTAACGGAGAGCCTTCAGGAGAGTTGTCTTTGATTTGTTTCAAGGCAGCGTAGGCTTTTTTAAGCTTTTCACCTCGCCACTTGACGATGTCCTCTAAGATTTTTGGGCTAGCCTCCTTGTATTGTTTAGGCTCAAGACTTCGTATGATTCCTTCTATATGATAATTGACCGATTCATTCATTTCTTGTTTTTGGGCTTCATTGAGGGATTCTCCCTCTTTGACCTGGTTTGCTTTTCTTATTGAATCTTCAATCTCTTTTTTTGCCTCCTTTTTATATTCCTCAACTCCTTTTTTAAGCAAAGACTCTTGTTGGGATTTGAGTTTAGCTCGATCTAAAAATCCGCGGCTACTGCCCCAGCCGATATAAGCTGCAGTGGACAAGTGGTCTAACATTGTCTCTCCAAACTGTGCATTGGTCATACCGGCGAATTGTGACTGGCCGTGTCTTACCCAATACGCAGCTTCTTTGAGAGCCATGTCGGATGCCATGAAACCGGCAGTCCCCATCAACTGATTTCTAAGGCCCGGGTTGGTCAAGCCTACAGCCCCCATAATTCTATTGTTGACCCCAATGGCTGCGCTGAAAACGGCGCCCGAAATAGCGTTTTCTTTTGCATCTTCGACTAAAACTTCCCACAATTCAGCGGCCGCATTTCTAGGGGTGTATGATTTTCCCTCTCGTTTGTGTTTTTCCTCTAAGGCTTTTCTCCGCTCTTCCCAAGCTTGGGGTCTCAGGAAATAGTTTTGTAAATTCCCGAAAGTAGCTGCAATAGGCATCTCGGCAATCGGTTTTCCTGCACTAAATCGGGCACCCAAAGGCCCTGTGGCATGACCTGCTAAGTGTAAGTTCGCAAAAAACTGTGCACTACCGATGAAGTTACCCAATTCATCAGCGTTAAAAATTCTATCTGAAACTCTAGTTAAACGGTTATCGGTGTATCCGATATCCTGGGTCTCTTCACGTAACATGTCGATATAACCATCTCCATTGAGATCTAATTGAGTTTCAATGGTGTGTTCATTAAGGGCCTCTTCATAGAGTTTTTTTACTGTCGGATCGTTTTCTCTTTTTTTAAATTGCTCTAGTTCATCCGGATGAACTTTATGTTTTTTCCAGCCGGTGGGATTAGCGCGTGCCGCATCTAGCCTTTCTTGAATATATTTTTCCCCATATTGAATTTTCCAGAGCTCTACGCCGGCTTTACCCGCAGAGGTGATGCCTTGGAAAGTTCCTGCGACGGCCATTCCATGGCGAATGGCACCCGGTATGGCCCCGGTCGATCTTAAAAGAATTAAAGTGCTGTTCGATGCTAAACGCTGTGCCATATTTCCGGTTCGAGCGATATTCTCGAGAGCTTTGACAACTCTCAAATCATTTAATGTAACGGTCGCCGCTCTGCCCATCCGACTTACGGTAAGACTTTTATTTAAGACATTGGCAGCCCACAAGCTCCATCCCGATTTGCCGGCAGTCGTAATAGGTCCGCCAAAGGGGAGAGTCGCTACCATCAGGACCCCATCACGAATATTTAAAACATTGCGAATCTGAGCGTCCATCGCATCACTTTCTTGTTTGTTTTTTTCTTGGCGAAGTCCTCGAACTACCTGAGATCCAAATTCCTCAGCTTTAAACTGCGAACCAGGCATCGAAATAGAACCAAAACCATTGATGAAGTTTTCTAAATGGAGTAGAGCTCTATCCAATCTTCTTGCTTCGACCTTCTCTGGTGAATTGTTGGAATTAAGGGCTTCTGCCAATTCGGCATCAAAGAGATGCATCGGCAGCCTTAACATTTCATCGCCCAAATTTCTCCAGGCTCTCAAGAGACCTCGGGCATCTTTGTCGTTTCTAGCTATAGCGGCTCGCAAATCCCCAATCTGTTTTAAGGATTCTTTAAGCTCTGCTTGGATTTGCTCTACCGGTTTTAACTCGTATTGGAGTTCGCGTTGACCATTGGGTAGAGTTTTTAATAAGACTCTAGCTGCCATTTGGTCTGAAACCATAAACCATTTATGCTTGAATTTTTCCGCAGCATTTTGATTGTTAAAATCACTTGTTCCAAAATCATAGCGGGAGTCTATTGGACCGATTCCATAAGCCATCGCGCGTCTTAAAATGGCATCTTCAAAGGCTTTTACGGCATTTCTTCTTGAAAGGGTAATTTCTCGTCCGCCTTCCACTTGTATTTTCATTGCGACATCGGGCATTTGTCTTAAAAGCTCGAGGATATTCTCTTTTTTCCCCAACTTAGCAGAAGGATGTAAAGTCAGTCTGTTGTGAACAGGATCATACTCAAGACCCATTTTATTTAGCTCATCAATCACAACTTTAAGTTTGTCGTCGGCAGGTGGAGGTAATTTAAGCTCTCCTCCCCGCATTCTAGTCATGAGTTCTGGAGAAAGTACTAATGAAATTTGGTTCTGGTTTCCTTGGGAGTCTATTATTGGATTTAAGGAGCTCTTAATTTGGTGTGAAAGAGATCTTCTAAAGCCCTCTTGAGCGTCTTGGGGATTGTGGGCGAGGCTTAGAGAGAGGTTTTGAGCTTCTTTGGCGCGCTCGACATCATCTCGGGTGGCAAGAATTCTTCTCATTCGGTCTGGGGGAATATTAAGTGCTCCCCCTAATTCCGAAATAAGAGAGTCATGCTCCGACTCAAGATCGCCGAATCTCTTCTGATCTTCGCTTATTTTCTCAGGGGACTCAAATAGCCGGTCTAGCGTTGATTTTTGAATAGAGAAGGGAGGTTCATTATTTCGGATAAGGGAGTTCTCCAGTAAGAGACGATTGGCTTTATCAATAATTTGAGGGAGTAGATCTGTTCGCTCTTTGGACTCTTTAGGATACTTTTGGTAAGCCGCTAGGAGAATCCCCAAATCAGAGTTGGTATTAGGTGAGATGAGATTGAGAGTATCAAATAATTTGGTCAATTCTTGATGAGCTTCGTCCCGGCCCTCTCCGGCTACTCGTAACACTAGGGTTTTGAGCTTTGAAGCTAAACCATAATTAATCTCCCTTTGCTCTTTTTGAATCTCAAGAGATCGTTTGACCTGTCTTTCTTGTTCGCTCGACATGCCGGCAAAACGGGCGAGCTGGCTCTGATACTCTTCTTCGTCTTTTTCAGTATTTAATCGAAGCTCCGGTCTTTGAGCTGCTCCGGGAATAATGGCCTGCACCTCGTTGAGCCCTTGAGTCCTTTTGGTGGTGATAGGTTCAAAATAGTGAAGTTGTCTAAGCGGATCTCCATGTTTAAACAAGGCTGCGATTCTTGATAAGTGTGAATTGGAACTCTGGCTTAATTGCCTCGCAGAATCTTCTCCGACAGCCGCTGTTAGTCTTTCCTTGGCATCTTGAAAAAGTTTCAACTCTTCGTCACTGATATTTTCTCCACTTACGAAACGCTCTAGCATATCGCTGATGATCCTCAAGTGAGGTTCGGCGAGCTTTCTCTCGAAAAGAGTTTGCCTTATTTTAGGTGTGAGTCCGGTGTAATGCCCAATAAAGTCGTGGGCCTCTTTGGCTATGTCGGCTTCAATTTTTCGACACTGCTCAGCGCTCTCACAGAGCTTTTTGAGTAGTTTTGCTTCTTTCTTAAGTTCTGAAAAATAGATACCTAGATCATAGTCGCTAGCACGTCTTGACTTTGTATCTCTTGAGGTCACCCCTTTTAGCCCCCATTCGTCTAGAATCATTAGAGCCATTAACTGCTTTTGTTCCTCAGCGCTTAAATCTTTGAGGTCTAGATCTTCCAATTTTTCTTTTTTAGAGAGCAGAGTGTTTCTTAAATTGGATCTGAAGGTCTGATATTGCTGATTAACAAATGCCTTTTGGAGATCTAGGTTTTGGGACATCTCATTGAAAAGGCTTCGTAAAGCCATGTTGTTCCCGCCCAGAAATTGGGCTGTCGACTTAAACAAAGCCGAGCTCTTTTCATTGGCTTCTTTTTGAAAAAGAGCTTCGATAAACTTGTCGAGTTTTCCTTCTTGAAGAAATTTTTGTAATAATTCTTTCTGATTGCTACTTAGAGTGAGGGGGGGATTATTACTAGCTAGGTGATTGAGCAACTCACGGTAAGACGGCGGCAATTGTGAAACCAATAGAGCCGTTTCAGCTTGATAAGGGATTTTTAGCACTCTTGCAAAATTTCTGATGGAACTGGCCGAGTTTTTTAAGGGTTCATTGGGTCTTGCAAAAGTAGCTACAGTGGAAGGGTCCTCGTTTTGATTATTATATTGCCGAGCTTTTTGAACTAACCTTCTTAGTCTTGCTCCTTCGGGGGTCGTCCATAATCCATGAGGGGCATGCTCCGTCAAGGTTTCAAGTAGTCTGTTTCTGGCATCTCTAAAAGGAGTCCCTTCGATCCCTTTTTTTTGATTGTCGGTTTCTATAGCTCGCAATCCTTCCATTCTTCTGTCGATGATGTTTTCGACATCAGAGAGTAAGTTCACTTGCCCGGTTGTTAATTTTTGTGACTGGTGTTTACACCCTTCTTGAGATTCGTAAATCTCTTTGGCAATTTTTTTAACTTCTGGGGTACCAAGCCTGATAGCTCGCTTTATGTATTGATCAGCATCTTCACCCGCCGGTCGTCCCAGTAGGAAGTCGTAGGCGCTTCTAACTCGGGATGGATTGTCGGCTTCTTCTCCTTTCCTACGTAACTTTGTAGCCTCTTCACTTTGTGAGATTTGCTCAACTGCATCCCAAAGTTTGATTTCGTTTCTTTTTACTTTGTCAATCCACTCTTGCCGGTGAGAATCTGAGGCACCCGCATCTTCTCTATTTAAAAAATTGCGGTAGGCCCATGCTATGACGGGGGTGACCCCATCCGTAGAAGGAGAGATTCTTCCTGCAAGCTGATTAAAATCGGGAGCGAGTTCGTTGACTTTTAAACCAAGGCTCGAGGCAATTTCGTTTTGGGCCGAAGAGAGATGGCCTTGATCCCTCGTATTCGAGGGGGAGGAGTTGTTTGCGATAGAATCGGTAATTAATTGGCCGATGAGAGGATGGACTAAGTAGTTAAACCGAGATGCTTTTTCCCCTTGGGTGAATTCGTTAAAAAACGCCAAAAACTTTTTTTCATCGTCTTTAAGATCCGCTTCGTTTTTTGCCTTAAGAGATAAAACTTTGTCCACCTGTTGTTTTAAATAAGGGTTCAACTGCAGAGCCTCTTTTTTTTCAAGGGCTACTTCATTGGCTTTCGTTTGGAGAAAGAGGCTTGAAAGAAAATCTAAAATATCCCTGTTGTCTTGATTATCATCTTTAAGCTTCTTGAATTCCCTAAGCATGGCAAGCATGGTCCGGTTGATAGCTTGGCGATTGCCTTGTGATTTCAAGTCACTGCAAGTCTTGATTTCGTAAACCGCACCGTTTTCGGAGTATTTATTGAGTTCCTTGTTATTTTCCTCTAGATACCACTCTAGGAGTTCTAAGTTTTTATCTTTATTACTGCCGGAGGAAAGAGAACAGATAAAAGCATCGGCAAGACTGCGTCTAAAATCTGTATCACTTGCTGATCTGTAGATCCAACCTTGAGGGTGGTAAACCTTATAGCTTGTCGGCATCCCAGGTACACCGTAAGTTGGGGGGTAGTGTGTTGTGTAATATCCCCAAGTTTCAACCGGCCGGATTGAGTAAGGCCTGACCAGCGTTGGTTTTTTTTTAAGATTTGTGGGCTGCGAATTAAGGTTCCCCGAAGGGCCGTATTGGTTGATGAAAGCTTGGTCGTCTAAACATTGTCGATTGACTTCCGCCCGGTTCGGATTGGGGCGATTTTCTTGCCCGGGAAGATGGTCCGGTTCCTGTGAAAAGGCTAGATACGAAAAACTAACACCGCCCACTACGAATAAAATATTTTGAACGACAGATCCTTTTTGGAATTTCATGACAAACTCTCCTACTCACGGCCTTGCTGTCTTATGAAATGTCGTTTCTTAGATGATTCCCATTGCGCTATGAGTCTAAACCCTCTTTAAGTCAGTTTAGCAGAACTAAAATTCCGCTTCATCGACATAATGATGTATTCCTCGTGTTCACTCTGATTCACAAGGAATTGTGAAGATTGTGTCGAGCTCTGATTAGAGTGATTGGTGTCAGTCTCCCAGTAAGCTTAAAAGGTAGCGGTCATTACCCTGTAAAAAATGTACGGTTCCTTTTAAGCTTACTGGGAGACTGACACTTTTCTTCCATGTTACAATCCTCAAAGCCGGAAAAAAATATGAATGATAAAAGTACATTCGACAAAAAAACTGTTTTAGTTACCGGTGCCAATTCAGGCATTGGTTTTGTGACAGCTAAAAGATTAGCTGAATTAGGCGCCAAAGTAGTCATGGCCTGCCGATCACAAGAAAAAGCCGAACTGGCAATGGCTTTGATAAAAAAGAGTCAGCCTGAAGCTAAATTAAAATTCCTAAGATTGGATCTGGCTCATTTTGAACAGATTCGAAAAGCTGCTGAAAGCCTCTTAGAAACGGAACCTCGTTTGGATATGCTTATCAATAACGCGGGTCTGTTTGGTGTGAGAGGTGTCACTCAAGACGGATTCGAAGTTCACTTTGGAACGAATCATCTTGGCCCCTATTTATTTACTAGGCTTCTTGTTCCCCTGCTAAAAAAGTCTGCCCCCTCAAGAGTGATAGTGGTTTCAAGTCACGGTCATTATAGTGCTCGCTCCCTAAATTTCGAATCCTTTGTGGGATACACCCGTTCCCGTTGGTCATTCCCCGAATATGCAGCTTCTAAGCTTTGTAATGTTCTTTTTGCTAAAGCCCTAGCCAAACACCTGCAGGGAAGCGGCATTACAACTTACTCACTACACCCTGGAATCATTGCTTCTGAAATTTGGCGAAACTTTCCACAACCTCTAAGGTGGCTTGTGACTAGGCCCATGATCTCGAATGAAGCGGGGGCGGTGACCACGTTATATTGCGCAGCTTCTCCTGATTTAATTTCAGAGACTGGTCTTTATTATGATAAGTGCAAGCTCCGAACTCCCTCCAAGTTGGCACGAGATCCGGATCTTGCAGAGAAATTGTGGCAGAAAAGCTCCGAGTGGACAGGATTGCCGATCTAGGTAATGCTATGAGCTCTCCACTTCAATCTCCCAAAACAATTGAACTTCACGGCATCGAGCGCGTTCTGCCGGAGAATCGCTTTGACCAGAATCTTTGGAATAATTTTACCCTTTGGCTTTCTGCCAATTTTGTTATTCCGACACTAGCCCTGGGCACTCTCGCCCAAGCGGTTTTTAAGTTGGGCACTCGGGAGAGTCTTTTAGTTATTTTGGTTTTTAATCTCATCGCCGCTTTTCCTGCAGCCATCGAGCTATTATTTCTCTGGGAATGGGACTTTTCGGAGCTTTTCTTGGCGGTTCACAACCACTTTTCATCGGCCCCGCCTCAAAATTTTTGATAAATGCCGATGTTGGCTTTGAGCTTAGTATTCTTTTTTCTGCGACTACTTATCTTTTAATTCGACAGACATCTAAATGATTGAATTGAGGGCGCACATATTAGGATTTAATTATTTGGGTTTTAATTAGACAAGGACAACGAGATTTCGCGAGCGGGTCACTGTGGTGACCGCTACCTTTTAAGCTTACTGGGAGACTGACACCCCTGGCTTTTGCAGGGTGATGAGGTCTGCAACGATTCGGCTGGCTTCTTTAACGAAAGGACCTTTTTCATCCCAGAGCTCTTCATTCTCCGCTTTTTCTTCTGTTTCGTCATCGAGTGACTCTTTGAGTTTTTCTACTTTCTGCTTTGATTGTGATTTTTCTTTCTCTTTCTCTTGAGATTCTTTTTGAATATCGGCTATTTTCACAAGTCCGTTGTCTTGTTTGAGCTTTTCTATCTTTTTTCTAAGTTCAACAAACTTAGGTTCCTTTGAGACTCTTTCCCTTGAGAGTTTTGTTAGCTCCGATAACTGTCCCTCTGTTATGGGATTCCAGTGAAGTTCGGGGGCTGAACTGTTAGCCTCTGGAGAAATAAAAGGGGTAATAGATTGCGAGGGCAGAGCGAAATCTAAAACTTTTTCTCCAATTTGGTCGTCATTTAAGAGTGAGGGCAAAACTATGTCTGAGGAAACTCCTAAAAGTTGAGTTGATTGCCCCCCTGGAGTAAAAAACATGGCGGTCGTTACTTTCATTCCGCCTAATCCAGCAGGTAAATCTGATAGTGATTGAACAGAACCTTTACCGAAAGTGTGGTCGCCTCCTACGATGACAGCCCTTTTGTAATTTTTTAAAGCTCCGGCAACAATTTCGGAAGCAGACGCACTCACTCGACTTGTGAGCACGGCCAACGGACCACGATAAACTACGCTAGGATCCTGATCCTTAAGAATGTCTACCTGGGAGGCTGTATTTTTAGTGGCTACAGTGGCTCCTTTTTGAATAAACAGCCCTGTAATTTTGACAGCTTCTTCTAAAAGGCCCCCACCATTTCGACTTAAATTGAGAATAATAGCGTCCACTTTGGCTTTAATCGCTTCATTCAGCAGAGCTTTGATATCCGAAGAGCAGGAGGGGCCACCTGAGCCGCCCGTTCCATAGAATGAAGGAAGATCAATCACACCTATTTGATAGGTTTTTCCATTAATCGTTTGCTTGTCATAAGTGATCTTAGCCCTTTGGTCGACTAGAGCGATCTTATCTCGTACTAACGTTGCTTGAAAAGTTGTGGTCTCTTTGCCTTGCCTTAATACGGTTAGAATTACTTTGGTCCCCTTCTTACCTCGAATCATTTTAACGACATCGGAGAGATCCATGTCTATTGTAGAAATCGGAGCCGCATTCTCTTGGGCAACTGCAATGATCTTATCTTTGCTTTTTAAGAGTTTCGATTTGTCAGCACTGCCGCCTTTGACCAAATTTTCAATAACCGTGAAGCCATCTTGATATCTCAGTACTGCGCCGATACCTTCGAGTGAAAGACGCATTTGAATCTGAAAGTTTTCTAATTCTTCAGGGCCCATAAAATTGGAGTGAGGATCCAAACTACTGGAGAGGGAATCTATAAATGAACTTATAATTTGGGTCTTCTTCTGTTCTTTGATTCGTTTAGTGGTGAGTTCGTATCGGTGTTTTAGCTGTGTGATGGCCTCGGGCAATTTTATTTTTGAAATAAGAAGATTAGCAATTTGAAAGTCGACCATTTTTCGTAAAAGAGTTTTCTTTTCTTCGAGAACCTTAGAAAAGTCTCGCTTTTTACTGTCTAAAACAAGCTCCGTTTTATTATTCAGTTGGTACTGATTGGATAGGATTTCTTTGACGATAGCTTCATTTTCCGAAGCTCGAGTTTCCCATTTCGTTTTGATTTCAAATAGAGGAGAGCAATCACCTGCGCTGGCTAAGGCAAATTGTTTTTTTAGAAGTTCTTTGATTTTAGGTAAGTCCTCTTCCAAAAAGAGGGTTTTAGAAGGATCCATGTGTTTAATCATTTGCTCGATAGAACGGGTTTTTATCTCGTTAGATAATTGTCGATGTTGGTAGTGGTTTCTTAAAAAGAGCTCAATCACTTTGGGGATAAACACACAATCAAGTTCGGCTGTTGCTCCAAAACAAGAAGAGGATAACGATAAACAGATAGATAAAAGTAAGGCTAATAATTTATGAGTCATCTGTGTGTTCCTAATAATTGATCTCTAGGGATGAATAAGAGCGAGTTCAGTTAAAAACGGTAAATTAAACACTTTAAGCTTATATTTTCTCATGAAACCTTAAAGTTGTCAGAGGGGTTTAAGGGCTTTTTTAAAAAATTGTGAGTCATGTTAGGGGGGGAATATTTCTTAGATGGGCAAGTTTACGCAACGTTTATAAAGCCAAATATGTCAATAACTTAAGGTGCTATTAAGTTTCCCTTAGGCAATCTGTTTATGCGCAAATACCTGCTCCCTTTAAGTGGGCTTTTTAAGAGGCGGGTCCCATAGATTTTTTCCTAAATTGCAAAGACTTATAGAGGACCAAGATTAGAAGATTCGATAAGTTTTCTTGGAGTTTCATTTGATAAATCATTCCATCGTCAAACACTTAAAAGGGCCAGGTATTAAAACGATTACTCCGACAACCTATTTTCCCGGGGATCCGGACTGGGTCTCTAATCGAGTTCCGGAAAACTTAGGAATTAAATAAAAAAACTAATATAATCAGTTATTTGGTTCGATTTGGAGTTGGGGTGATAAATTCAAATTCTTTGCTTTACACTCTCTAGGCATCCTGCCTAGTATCGGGCGCTTAAAGATAATATGGGGTTTAGCCAATGCAATCGCTCGCTTCACAAAAAGCTTTAAGAGGAGTTTCCCCTTTGGGAATTACGACACTCACCGCTCTAGGTGTGGTTTTTGGTGATATTGGGACGAGCCCTCTATATGCACTTCGAGAGTGCTTTCATGGCCCCCATAGTATTCCATTGAATGAGGTTAACGTGATGGGAGTGCTGTCGTTAATCGTTTGGTCTCTCATTTTGGTTATTTCAATCAAATATCTTTTATTTGTTTTAAGGGCAGATAACAGAGGGGAAGGGGGAATTCTTGCCCTGACTGCGTTAGTGGCTCCGCGCGCTCAAGCCTCTCTTAAAGGGACGCGGGGAATTCTCATTATTGTAGGGCTGTTTGGGGCTGCTCTTTTGTATGGAGATGGGGTGATCACTCCGGCTATCTCTGTTCTAAGTGCCGTTGAAGGATTAAAAGTTGCAACTCCGTTTTTTGAACCCTATGTAATCATTATTACTACGGTGATTTTAGTGGGGCTTTTTCTAATTCAGAGTTCCGGTACTGCTCGAATTGGAAAACTATTTGGTCCTATCATCTTAGTGTGGTTTGCAGCTATAGCCTTGCTAGGAATCAAAGGCATTGTTGAGGCTCCGCAGGTTTTAAGATCAGTCAATCCGAGTTACGCTGTAGAATTCTTCTTTTCAAGGCCAAAAGAAGGATTTGTTGTTTTAGGGAGCGTTTTTCTAGTGGTAACTGGTGGTGAGGCTCTTTATGCCGATTTGGGCCATTTCGGTCGTCATGCGATTCAGCTTGGGTGGTTTGTGGTGGCATTGCCTAGTTTAGTGCTTCAGTACTTCGGCCAAGGGGCTTTGTTGCTTACAAATCCCTCAGCGATAGAGAATCCTTTTTATCTTTTGGCTCCGAGTTGGGCTCTTTATCCGTTAGTTGTGATTGCGACGATGGCTACTATTATTGCTTCACAAGCGGTCATTACGGGGGCCTTTTCGCTGAGCCAACAAGCCTCTCAATTAGGTTTTTTGCCTCGTATGGAAGTTAAGCACACTTCAGAACGGGAGATTGGGCAGGTCTATGTTCCCATGATCAATTGGGCACTTCTTTTGGGAACGTTGTACTTAGTTTTTGAGTTTCGTTCCTCAAGTCGTTTAGCTGCAGCTTACGGTATTGCTGTAACAACTACGATGTTTATTACTTCGATTCTTACTTTTGTTGTGATGCGTAGAAAGTGGGAATGGAGCTTGGTTGGAGCAGTTTCCCTGACTCTTATTTTTCTTACAGTGGACCTTGCTTTTTTCGGTGCTAACTCTATGAAAATTCCCGATGGAGGGTGGTTCCCGCTTGTGTTGGCTTCGGGAGTCTTTTTGCTCATGATTACTTGGAAGCGAGGGAGAAAAATTCTAGCTCAGCAGCTTATGGCCCGGACCGTATCTCAAGACAAGTTTGTGAAAGAGGTGGTTCAAAATTGTAAAACTCGAGTTCCGGGAACGGCTATTTTTCTCTCTGCCACCGCAAAAGGCATTCCTATTGCTTTAACGAAGAACAATGAACACAACCATATTCTTCACGAAAAAATTATTTTGCTGACTATGACTACTCAGGAAGTTCCTCATTTCCCTAACAAAGAACGTGTTCAATTCGAAGAAGTGGTACCAGGGTTCTATCGAGTGATTGCTCAATATGGCTTTATGGAAACTCCTCATGTTCCCGAACTACTTAAATTATGTGAGGAAAAAGGGTTGAAGTTCGATATGGAGCACGCCACTTTCTTTTTAGGAAGAGAGACGCTTATTGCCAGCAATCGTACGGAAATGCCCAAGTGGCAAGAGAAGATCTTTGCCTTTATGGCTCAAAACGCGCAGAGAGCGACTGACTATTTCAAAATCCCTTCTGATAAGGCCATTGAAATTGGTACCGTAGTTGATATGTAAAGTTAGTTGTAATCAATCATTTATAAAAGCTACTAGTGCTTATGTTTTTATTCGAAGCTTTCCGGAAAGATAAAAACCCCCTGGAGGTTTAAGCTCCCAGGGGGTTTTTCAAGTTAATTTACTTTTTGGGTTTACAGTGTCCACCGTGACAACCGTCGCAGTCGCAGTCGTGACAGCTTCCACCGGAACAGTCACATCCGCAGTCGCAGTCGTGACAGCTTCCACCGGAACAGTCACATCCGCAGTCGCAGTCGTGACAGCCTCCGCCGGAACAGTCACATCCGCAGTCGCAGTCGTGACAACCATCGCATTGACAATCGGTGCAGGAACATTGGTCGCACTGGCCATCCTGACACTGATCACACTCACAGCTGCAGTCTTTATCAGCTGCAGAGTGATTTGAGTGAACGGTGGCCGATTTTTTCACGGTTTGTGTCGCATGCTTTGTTACAGACTGAGCAGCGAGCGTTAGAGTTGATGCATTCAAGATAAATAGCAAAGCTATGAGTCTTGTTACTTTTAACAGACAGGTCATATAAACGTCCTTTGTCTTAGGTTTAAGTTTAACTACGTAGATTTTTATTGCGCAAAAAGAACATACCTGCATCCTTTGAGTGGGCTTTTTAAGAGGCTGGTCCGATTTAATTTTTTCTTAAATTGCAAAGACTTATAGAGGACCAAGGTTATAAGATTTGATAAGTTTTCTTGGAGTTTCATTTGATAATTTCCCTCATCGTCAAACGGCCAATAAATTCGGCGCCTTAAACCAACTTCATGGCCCGTTTGAACCTCTTAAAAAGCCTACTCAAAGGGTGCAGGTATAAAAAGAACAGTTAGACTAGCTTAGGTGGTCGTTTCGGAACGGATAAGAAAACGTGTTTTGGAGCTAAAGCAATCTTAAAATAGGGCTTTTCAGAATTTATTTTAAAATTAATTTCGTTTGCATTTAGTACTACATTGTAAAGAGAGCAACAGGCATGGCTGCAATAGCCTAAGTGGGGTTCGTTTGAATTAGAGGAGCCATTGGTCTTACTTTCATTTTGAGAATTCGATTCATGACAACAAGTGTGCTCAGATGGGGAGGAGCTTGCAGGGGAGATTTTAGTTAGCTCTTCACAGCAAGACGATGCACTGCCGATAAGAGCCCTCATGAAAAAGAGACTTAAAACAAACAATTTCACCCTATTATTCTAGCTAACTCTATTGCTTATTGCTAATGGGAGCTTAAGTAATTCAATAATTAGTTTGAACAAGTGTTAAAACTAAACGTTCATATCCACTCCCTTTAAAAAGCCCACTCAAAGGATGCAGGTATCTTTGAGTAGGCTTTTTAAGAGGCTGGTCCGATATATTTTTTCCTAAATTGCAAAGACTTATAGAGGACCAAGGTTATAAGATTTGATAAGTTTTCCTGGAGTTTCATTTGATAATTCACCTCACCGTTAAACGGCCAATAAACTCTGCGCCTTAAACCAATTTCATGGCCGTTTAAACCTCTTAAAAAGCCCACTTAAAGGGAGCAGGTATGTCGATTTAAACAAGACTTAAGAGACTTTCAAATTCTTGAGCGTATCTAGTCCACGACCAATCAAATTGAGAGATTCTTTCTTTTCCGTGATTGATCAATGCGAGTCTAGCAGGGGGGCTAGTCATCAAGGTTTTGATATGCTGAGCTGCCAGGTGCGGATTTGAAGAGGGAAAATAAAGTGCTGAATCACGGCACATTTCTCGATTAATGGGTGTATCGACAGCAATAATTGGAAGTTCTGATCCCATGGCTTCTACCATTGAAAACCCAAAGGACTCGCAGAGAGAGGGATAGAACATGAGTTGGCAGGTTTTATAAAGTGACCTCATGGACTCCTGAGCTAGCTTTCCCATAAAAGTGACGTACTGAGAGAGCTCGTGCCAATCCTTAGGAATGGGTTTGGGTCCGTAACAATTGAGTGCCTCGGACTCCGAAAAAGTTAATAAAACTTTGAAAGGCTCGCTTGTTAAAGATTTTAACTCTCTAATCATTTCGAAGATGAGAAACACTCCTTTGTGAAAGGCGGGCAGTGTGGGATAGAGAATGTTAAATTTTGAGCAATCCAATCTATTTAGAATTTCCTTTTCCAAAGGCAGGGACTCTTCTTTGACATTAAAGCCATGGTAAAGAGTGCGAAAATCATTTGCTTTTAGATTTGGAAAGGTTTCTTGAATCATGAGTGCCATAGATTTCGAGGGGGTAACAACGAGATTTGAGTTCTGCATGATTTTTTTAGTTAGAAAAGATCTTAATGTATTTTCAATTTTTTGGGGTAGGGGGGCATTTTGTTGATACCAAGAAGAAAAATACAATGGGTTTCTTTGGAAACAGATGTGCGGAATGGGGGCGGAGATAGGGCCAAAGTTCGTGAGAGAAACTAGAATATCGATTTTGTTTTGTTTAATTAATTTTATTGTTGAGAAGTTGTCCAAGTAAAGCCTCGATAAAAAACTCTGGGCCGATCGAGTTGATCTCTTGATGAATTGGATTTTTTTTGAGGCTAATTGTTGATTATAAAATTTTTCTCTACAAAGAATCCAATACAGGTTCTGGGTCGAAGACTTTTCTATTGCGGGTATAAAATGATTTAAGTGATTGGCCGCTCCGCCTGTATCAACTCCTAGGGCATTTATCAAAACCCTCAACCGATTCGTCCTTTATTTAACTTAACTGGATTAAAATGTGACTCGATTTCAGTTAAATAATCTTTGGCAGAACTCAGCCAAGAAAGAGAATCTCGGCAATCTCCCAAAATATCTTTACGTCGGTCAACCGATGGGAACAACTTCAACTGAGAGCGGATATCAGAAATTAAATTCTCTACCGAAGGCTCAGAAACTATCTTGATTGCTTCGGGAATGGCTATTTTAGAAATCAGATCTATGGCTCCGGTCATGGGGGTGGCAACAATGGGAAGTCCACTAGCTAGGGCCTGGGCCAAAGTCAGACTCATTCCCTCCTCCCTAGAAGCATGAATCAAAAGATGAGCCGTTTCATAGTATTTCGTGAGGTTTCTCTGTGGGACATGCCCCACAGAAGTAAAGTTAGGTGTATTAGGAAAGGGACAATCCCCTGGAGAGCCTACATGGATTAAGTCAATTTCTGGGGTTTTGACAATTAATTGGTTTAATAGATCACAGCCTTTTCGATATGTCCAACCTCCAACAAAAATTATTGTTGGACGTTTACTTTGTGGAGTTTGAGTAACCGGAAAGTCGTCTAAGTTGACTCCATAACTATTCACAAAAACTTTTTTTGGATTGATTCCATTTTGGTAAAAGGTTTTTGCAACATGCGAAGAGGGGACTACGATCTTATCGGCTAAATCGTAGCCTTCTAGCTCTCTTTCAATACTCCAGTCAGGCACTAATGATGAACTGGGTATATTGGCAATCTCATTCATAATTTTTTTTTGCTCTAGAATATGAACACTGCCACGCTCAAGCCAAAATTGAGCTTTGTATTTGGCCTTTGCAGC